>WNEQ01001200.1_pt1 | contig 13851 bp, 23 predicted proteins | sample 5399971 | NCBI WGS metagenome assembly WNEQ01 (sample SAMN13153330, study PRJNA577476) | soil metagenome | isolation source: 20 cm grassland meadow soil 2 days after 1st rain plot 5 | place: USA:California | collected 2015-09-18
CGGAGATCCCGTACGCTGGTCGTGCGATCAAGCTTGGAAGACACCGCTTCAAAATAATTTGCCAATAGATCGTTGCTACTGTCCGTGCCTGTGATGTCCCTTAGTTTGTCCACAACCGGCCCAAAGCAGCAGTCATAGCTAGTGGGCGTCCCCATCGTTATCCACGAAAAGCGTTCTAGCCCAGCGCCCATGTCTATTATCTTGTTTGGCATCACACGGTAGTCGTTCTCATTACCCTCAAATTCAGTGAAAACTGCATTGCCAAGCTCGAGGCCGCGCACGAAATATTCAAGTGAGTAGCCAAATGCGCCAGCCCCCATCCAGACATCTTCAACAAACGTTATTTCTTCAGGCTTGATGCCAAGCCCCTTTGTAAGCATGCCATAGTCAAGGTCTATGCACCGGTCCTTCCAGTAGCCGCCTTCTGCGTCGGCATTGCATGTCTGGCCTATCATGCAAAAGCCAGTGTAATGTCTGCCCGATAGCCCGACATTTTCAATGTCGTTGAACCGGAGACACATCTGAGGAACAACAAGCGGGTTTGCGGGCAGCTCAAATACGATCTGGTTACCGACAGCGCGCTGAAAATCAACAATCGATGCTATTGTGAAATATAGGTCCTCACGCCACCTGCATACAACTGGATAGCGCGTTACTATCGTATGGTCATTCGCGCGAAAGAACTTGTCAGTCTCTTTCCATGCGTTGACGTAGTCAAGATGTTTATTTGTCGGCGGCTTGCCTATGAAGCTGTAATTCTCGTGATCAGGGCAGAACTGCCTTTTGCTATCAAGTGTCCAAAAGAATTTTTCACACTTGCCGCATTTTCTGCGCGCAAAGCCCATCTTGTCAAAGAGCGACACTTTGTAGTACCTGTCAGGATTCGATGAAAAGAGTGCCGCCAGTTCCTTCTTGCCCAATTGTTGTTATCTTGTCTTAAAATACGGTATTAATGCTTTCGTCATTAGAGAGAAAAGAAGGAAGAGTCACGCTTTGAGCGAGTTTTCGATGAACTTCATGTACGTCTCTTTTGGGGCTGCGCCTATCGTCCTTCCTACTTCTTTGCCACCTTTGAACAAGATAAGCGCCGGGATCGACTGGATACCATATTTCATCGCGATTTGCTGGTTCTCGTCCACATTCAGCTTGGCCACCTTAATCTTGCCGGACATGATCTTGCCGACCTGCTCAACAGCTGGCCCTACCATTCTGCAGGGTCCACACCACTCTGCCCAAAAGTCCACGAATACTGGCAGGTTTGACCTTAGGACTTCCGCGTCCCAAGTCTTTGTCGTCACGTGGGTTATGCTATCTGTCTTGCTTTCCATATGCAGCTTTGTACACAATGGTATTTTATATTTTGTCAAATGGCAAAGCCTTGCGACGGAACAAATGGTTGCGACAACGAATAGCTGATGCAGCTATTATGATCTTATTCAATTAGCCGAACCGGCCGCCGGTGCCAAACGTGACATACTCGGCTATCAGCTTGATTACAAAGGCAAGGCCACCTACCGTTTGCCAAACGTGACATACTCGGCTATCAGCTTGATTACAAAGGCAAGGCCACCTACCGTCAGCATGCCCAGGACCACCAGGCGCAAGTGCTGTGTATAATCTTCCCTGCTGGTCTTTTTCGCCAGCCTGAGGGTCTGGATCATCTCCGAAATCTTGCGCTCAATGAATGCCAATTCATGGTTGAAGTAACGCCTGCGTTATATAAAAGATCTGTCGCTTTATCTTGAAAGCGATGGCTGAGCCGTATACAGGGGTTCCTTCTCAGTCCTCTGCATCTCGACAAATGTCTCCGTGTTCTGTATTCCTTCTATCTTGCCGATTCGTTCTATGACAATGTTGTGAAGTTCTTCTAGTGTATGTGCGCTTACGCTCACTATCATGTCGAACCTGCCAGTAACTTCAGAGAGCGACCTGACCTCTGGTATCTTTATCAATTCAGAATGAATTGGCTCTTTCAGCTTGGGATCGCGGTTGATGCCGACAGTAGCCTTGACATTTATGCCGAGCATATTTTCATTAACGACAACCGTGAATTTTTTCACTAGGCTGCGTTTTGTCAGTCGTTTTATCCTGCTGTAAAGAACAGAAGCATTGACATTTAGCTTTTTACTCAACCTTGGCACGGAAATGCTCGCGTCCTTGGTCAACTCGGACAGTATCCGCATGTCAAGCTCGTCGAACTTGTGCATACGCTTCTAACGTAGCGAGCTTGTGTTAATAAATGTAATTCTAATTAATTCCATTTCCAAAAAGCAATTCCTTAAGTTGCGATGCGACGAATCCTGAAAAACTTATGACAAAAAGAGCAATAACGTACAAGAAGATCCGCTCGAGATAACAATATATAATTTACAAGCAGGGTCTTTTGTAGATGTTTAGCAGGGGAACAATCAAACCCGGCGAATACGTTTTCGTGGTGCAAAAGGAGGGGAACTTTAGCAGAATAATGATAGGCCGCATCCAGTCGGTCAAGGGCAGCAAGATACACATCGTCGGGAGCTCTATCCGGCCACTAGGTCTGATTGAGCGCATCCAGGCCGGCAGAGCAAGCGGCCGGCCGGCCGAGGCGATCAGCAACCCCGATCCGAACAACTGCATCTTTATGCTTATTGATAGGGTAGAGACAGGTAGGTTCAACGAAGAGGTGGACCAATCCACTTCCCGGGTGATATGGATAAACGAAAATAGGTATCTCGTGCTTGATGGCTGGATAAAAGAGAATTTCCCTGATATTTTTGCGGCCGCTTTGTCGGCCGAGACTGCGGAATCGAGGGCGCAGGCACGACAAACTCTTATCGAAAAAATGAACTCGCTATACGAGCGCGACCTAAAGGATCACGTCTATGCTGTTGCAAGAAGTACCAAGATATTGTGATCGCAAGACATAAGTTTGGGCTGGACCCGACTTAACGCGTGTCGATTTTCGGTGCTCCAAGCGGCGGTCCCAGCTTTGACAAGAAAAAGTATGAACACCTTACGCTTGCGATCAGGCAAACTGCGCTCGAACGCGCTCGCAACCGCTGCCAAAAGTGTGGGGTAAAGTTCAGCCCCAGCGTCCAGCCGCAATTTGAGCACATCAACCGCTCGCTCAAAGACAACAGGCCGATAAACTTGCGTGCATTGTGCCCAGAATGCTTCAAGCCAGTGGAAGAAAAGGAGAAGAAAAGCAAGGGTATGTTCGGCAACATTCGTAACATGTTTGGCTAGCAGAATAGTCTAAATATCATTAAAAATTATTAATCCTATTATGGCGAACGCTATGATGCAGCTTGTCTGCGACACGTGCGGCAAGGTCCTTTTGCAAAAGCCCGGTGTGAGCGAGGAACATTTCCCAATAACAAATGAAGAAGCCCGGCAGTTAGAAAAAGATCATAGAGGGCATGAATGCCACATCGAGGCAGTGGAAAAGAATCACTGACTTAGAGTTTTAGACCAAATGAATCCGCAATTTCTGCGAAATGTTGATATCTGCGCAAATAGTCCCTGCCACGAGAGGTAATGATATAGATGCGCTGCCCTTCTTGCATCTGCTCGTTTATTAGACCTGCATCCATCAACTTTAAAGCCACGCTTGCAAGCCTGCTATATGACAGGTTGGCCTTCCTCAAAAGTGCTGTTAGGTTGACGCCTCCCATTCCTGACTCGTCTGTTATCCGCAGGACATCCCCTACTATTTTGACGCTATTACGGTAGACGTCGCCCATCTCAACGCTTAGCAAGCAAGCAGTTTGTAATAAGCATTACGTAGGTGAGCATATAGACACATAATCTAGAGGACAATTGGACTTTAATGTACATCTACGGTTGCAATTAGCACGCTCGGTCTTGTAGTCTGTATCATCCTATCAAATTAATGATATACATCCATCTTCACTTTTATTATAGTAGCTCCACAGGCTTTGTTGTTGAGCAGCAAGCCGTCGTACTGGTTCAAAGATTTTGTCGGGGTTGGCTACCGCTACCATGATGTTTACATGAATGTCTTTCCGCTCTTTGAAGATAAAATGTCTGCTTTCCGGCTTTGGAAAAAAACGATCGAGTGGTGGCCTGATGACAACATAAAGCTCCGCTTTGTAGAGCAGGGCGACAACTACTGGTTCATACTTTATGGCGGCTCTGAGTATAGCAAGGACAACACCGGCTTTGTAAAGAAGGTGCAGGTATCTGAAAATTATGAACGGTTCAAGGCCGGCTACGAGAAGAAGGCAATTTTGCGCTTTGGCATATACAAGGAAGGCGTCAAGAAAAAGGATGGAAGCAAATACGACCTTGAACTACTAAAGAAATCCAAGTCTGTTTATGATATTGCATTTGTAAAGTACGACGAGCTTGCTCGAGACAGCATAGAGTGGCAGTGCGTACAGGAAAACAAATGAAAAAATTTAGCTGTGTTCAGGGATGTTCGGACTGCTGCATTTACCGGGAATACTACCCGGCAGTGGAATATGGCAAGATTGGAGTGCTTTTACTGCCTGAGGAAAAAACTGCGATCGAAGAGCTGGCGAGGAAAATGAATCTTTCAGTCAAGATAATCCCGCGGCTTGCTATAGGAAATGAATTTCCGGAGAAAGTGATCGCGTACCAGATGATGGGCAAGAATGATGACGGCGACCTCTGTCCATTTCTGGATGTTGAGAGCAATGGGAGGTCTCCCCACGGAGGCTTTAATTGCAGCATCTATCCAGAGCGGCCCCTTGCATGCCGGGCTTATCCTGTCATTGACGCAGGCAAGAAGAAGACACTTGACGGCCACTGCCAGTTCTGTAAAAAATTCTCTACGACGGAGGCGAGCAGCGAGGGTCTACAAGGAGAGATCGAGGCACTGACAAAGATAAAGACAGGCGTCACTGCCGGCAAAAGTCATGTATGGCGCTATGCGACCGCCACTGGAAAAGCAGGCGACGTCATGTTGCCAGAGGGCTGGGTCGCAGAATCCTAGTTGCCATGCTTGCGATACAATATTTGATCACCCTTTTTCACAAACACGATTCTGTTCTGAGGTATCAATTCAAAATTTTCAGACAGCTCGATAAATTCCGGCAAGCTGACTTCGACAATGTTTTCAAAGTCTCGGTAGCTAACTGAGTACAATGTGGCATCATCGGCGTGCAGCGCTTTACTGAATATTTCGTCAAGCCGGCCTTTGCGCGCCACGACATAAAGTCGTGTACCCATTATATATCATGTTGAGCGACCGACTGCATGGCAAGAAAATCTTCCGTCACAATGAGCGTAAGAAGACGAAGCCGCGGCCGTAGCAGCACTCGTCTCTCTGCGAGGACAAGAAAAGCCATAGACGCGCTCCCATCTCATGCGCAACAAATTTACAGAAAGGCGCACAAGAACGCCCTAAAACAATACAAGAGCCCTTCAAAGAGACGCGGAGGCAAGCGCCAGAGCAGAGAACAGGTTGCGCACAAGGTCGCGTGGTCTGCAGTGAAAAAAGCAGGATATAAGAAACACGGAAGCAGATGGGGAAAAGGCTAGGCTGGCTTGTAGTTCATTAGCCCGCCTGATTCGACAATTCTTGCTATCAATTCTGGGAACGGTTTCATCGGGTATTGCTCGTTCTTTGTGATGTTCGTAATCCTGTTTTGCGCAAGGTTGATCTCTAGTTCATCCTTGTCTGATATTTTTTTCACCGTTGATCCGTCGATCTCTATTGGCAGCAAATAGCCTCCGTCCACTGAATTTCTGTAGAATATCCTAGCAAAAGATGGCGAAAGTATTGCCTTGATTCCTGTCTGCGAAAGCGCTATTGGCGCATGCTCCCTGCTAGAGCCACAACCAAAGTTGTTCCCAGTTACGAGGAAGTCGCCCTCTGACACTTTCTCTGGGAATTTCGGGTCGATGCCTTCCATCGCGTGCTTCGCCAATTCTTTGTGATCGTGAATCTTCAAGTATGGTCCCGGGAGGATGACATCGGTATCAATGTTGTCCCTATCGTACTTGTGAACCTTACCCCTCAGTGTGCGCTTCAATTTTTCATATCCCTCGGATCTGTTATCTTGCCCTTGACTGCAGAAGCTGCGACTACAAGGGGCGATGCCAAGTACGTTTTGGACTCGACGTGGCCCATCCTACCGGGGAAGTTCCGGTTAGTCGTGCTAATGCACACTTCGCCCTTGCCGAGCACTCCCATGTGGGCACCGCAGCATGCGCCGCAGGTGGGCGGCCCAACGACCGCGCCGGCTTCCATAAAAATGTTAATCAATCCTTCATTCAATGCCTTCATGTAGATAGACTGCGCTGCTGGTAGCACTTCGGTCCTAATCTTGACCTTCTTGCCCTTTAGTATCTTGGCCGCTTCTCTCAGGTCCTCCAGCTTTGCGCCGGTGCACGAGCCAATGTATGCCTTGTCAAGCTCTGTCCCCTGCAATTCCCTTGCCGCAGAAATGTTGCTGGGGGAAAACGGCTTGGCGACAGTCGGTTCGAGCTTTTCTATTTCGTAAGTGAAAACTTCAGAGTAGTGAGCGTCAGCGTCGCCATTCATAGGCGAATATTTAGCATCGGTCCTTTCGCGCAGATATGCGTTTGTGGTTTCATCCGGCTCGATAATGCCGTTCTTGGCTCCCGCTTCTGTCGTCATGTTTGTAAGTGTGAGCCGCTCCTCCATTATCAGATTCTTGACGACGCTACCTGCAAATTGCATTGCCTTGTAGTTGGCGCCATCTGTACCGATATCACCTATTATCTGCAAGATAATGTCTTTTGCCATGATGTGGGCCGGCTTGTTGCCTTCGATCTTGAAGAGTAAAGTCTCCGGCACCCTGAACCAGATTTGGCCGTTCATGAGCACGTAAGCGACATCGGTATGGCCAAGGCCGGCTGCAAACGTGCCCATTGCGCCCGTGGTGTTTGTGTGTGAGTCGCCGCCGACATAGACTTCGCCGGGAAGCACCAACGCCTCTTCGTGCGAAAGGGTGTGGCAGATGCCATACTGACCCAATCCGTACTTGAAGTGTTTGTTAATTCCATACTTTTTTGTAAAATTGGAGAGTGCGATGACGTTCTCTGCAGAGACCCTGTCCGCTGCAGGCACAAAGTGGTCCTCGGTCACCCATACGCTGTCTGGGTTCCAGATGTGGTCGAGCTTGACACCCTTTTTCTCCCATTCGCTGAACACCTTTATTACGCCGGGGCCTGAAACGTCGTGCATCATGACCTTGTCTACTTTGGCGAAAACAACATCATCAGGTGACAGCTTCTGCTTGCCGGCCGCACGGGCGAGTATCTTTTCAGTAATCGTCATACCTGCCAAAACAGTTCACGTAGTATGAGAAATTGGCCGCACGACGGATTAAAACCTTTGCAGAAAGCACAATAGAGAGAGCGATTTACGTCATGATGTTTGGTCGAGATTCTGCCGATACGCATTGAAGTCAGGAAGAGCAAGTTTGACCTGTTTAAGAGCCTTCAGGGGTTCGACTACAAGGACAATGACGTTTTGGTGATCTCGAGCAAGTTTGTTTCAATGAGCGAAGGCGTAATCGTCACCCTCAGCAAAGTGCGAGTAAGCAAAAAGGCGCGAATTCTTGCTGCGAAATGTGACATGGACCCAAAGATGGCCGAGCTCGTGTTAAGGGAGTCTGACTATATTCTCAAGGGAGTGCCGGGATTTCTGCTTGCGATTCGAAATGGCATGATAGCTCCAAACGCCGGTATCGACAGATCCAACGTCCCAAAAGGCTACGCTATCTTGTATCCCAGAGACCCTTTCGGAACTGCGGAGAAACTGAGGCAGAAATTCCTGGCAGAACTTGGCATCAGGGTGGGCATAGTGCTAGCGGACAGCCGGCTCATGCCAACCCGTATAGGCACCACTGGAGTTGCAATAGCATGCGATGGATTTGAGCCGGTTGAGGACCTGCGCGGCAAGAAGGATCTTTTTGGCAACGTCCTAAAGTACACATTCAAGGCAGTTGCCGATGGGCTTGCGACCATGGGGGTTGCGGTGATGGGTGAGAGCAACGAGTCCACGCCGGCAGTAGTCGTGAGGGGCGCGAAGGTCACTTGGTCAGATAAAAAGTTCTCATGGAAGGACATGGCAGTCACCCCCTCTCAAGACATTTATCTCAGGGGAGTCCGCAGGGCTTGAGTAGAGTGTTTGATATTACTCTTACATAGAGTTTTAATATCCCATGTTATTGAACTAGATCTATACCGTAAATGCCTGAATTCCTCACCAGCTACCCTAAGACGATAAGTATTGTCAAGGGGTTGCAAAACTTTATTCGTAAAGAAGAGATCCAGCTTGACCAGCTTTCCCTAATGGTCAAGACAAAGAAGGACGAGATCGTGAAGGCGCTAATGTTAGAGGGTTTCAAACTCGTCAAACTGGAGAATAGGAAGCCGACTCAGATTGGTCACGGCTTTTCTAAAAAGTTGACTAAGCCATGGGAGATGCACGTTCGCCTGCTAGAAATGCAGCAGGGTCTAATCGCAATCCAGGCTGAGGTCGAGATCTCGCGCAGATACATACAACACATCCGCTCTGTAAGATCGCCTGTAATTTATGAAATTGAATCGATATTGAAAAAACACAGGATAGAGTACCAGATCTGGCACGCCAAGCTAAAACAATACATCACGAACGTGATTGACAACCACCAGATAACGCTGAACGCGCCGAGACTGCCGCCAATCCCGTGGAAGCACATGGTAGGCTCTCTGGTGACTCTGTCGCTGGTCTACCTGGCCAAGTTCGTCGGCGTCCTCTAGTAAAGACTTTATTATTTCATCTACCGCAATTCACGCAGTGCCAGACACAGCTGTTTTTCAGCACTATGGAATATCGCTCGCCGAGATTGAAATCATTTACGATACACTCAGGCGCTCTTTTGAGGTGGATGAAAAACAGCTGCAGCCAGACGACCCCCAGTATGTCAGCATGATCGAGATCGCATTCCCGGCAGCATTCGGCGAATCGTTCTTCCAGGCGTTCAAGATGGATAGCTGGTTCAAAATAAAGGGCGTGATAAAAGACGTCAAGCGCAGGCGCGGCAGGAAGGGGTTGAAGACGTTTATCAAGTTCGCTGGTTATGGCAATGAAAGTGTTGATCTCGTGTTTCCGCTGATGACAAAAGGCGAGAGGCAGTTTGAGATGGGCATAGAAAAAATAGAGTATATGGTCGACATTGTGCCAGTGCAGCTAAAATCGATCCCGGCCAAGACCGAGGAAATATGGTACTCGTACGACGACGCCAGCTTTCGGTGGAGTCCGGCCGTTGCAAAAAGCAACAGCCTCAATTACCTTTACAAGAATAGTGAATGGAAAACGAAATGATCACTTTAGCTGGTTGATTACTGGCGAATCATGGATCGCCTTGCTGAGCTCCTTGTACTTTTTGTCGATATACTCGAGCGACTCGGCCAGCTTTTTGGACTTGCCGTACTTGAACCTGAGCAGTTCGCGGTGCCGCCAGTAATGCTTGGCCTCCGATACAGCCAGAGTGGTAAAGTAATCGGGTCCCTTGAGCCGGTCAGGAAGCTTGACATTGTAAGGTAGCAGGTATTCGATACTGAACCATTCGTCGCCATCGGGGTAGTCGTTGCCGGTAGAGACGTCAAAGTAGAGGTGCAAGATGTCTTCGGTCGTTAGTCCGTCCTCAGGAATGTTTGGGTGCTTGACGTTTGATTTATGGTAGTCCATATTTAACAGCTGGGGCTCAAAGTAAGCCTTGATGATGGCTCGTCGAAAGACTTCGTTCGCCTCTTTGAGGTTCAAAGATAGTACAGCGATTAGTCATGAATATTATATAATCTTTTTATGTACAAGTTTGCAAAATTTACAGCTCATCCGGCATTTGAAGCCCCCAATAGTTTATTGTTTTACTTGCCTAGGGAATGATCCCCAAAAATGTGAAGAAAAAACAATACAAGATTACGTCAAAGGGGCGCAAGCTGTTAACAGGGTTGTATGGATTTTGTCGGCTTTAGACACAATTAGACAAAAAGCAGAACGATATTATTCTAGTACCATTAATGAGACGTTCGGGCGGGGGTCGCCTAGCCTGGTAGGGCGTGGGATTGCTAATCCCATGTCCGAAAGGACACGTGGGTTCGAATCCCACTCCCCGCGCCATTTCTTATTATCGACCTTGCGATTAGCATTAAACTTCCGTTAATTGTAGCAATAATTTTATCTAGAAAAAGAAAAAACGATTGTGGTACTTTCCGTTCGATTAAAAAGGCAGTTGCCACATGATTGTTTAGGGTTTTTGTAACTCTGTTTTTCTTATTGTGTTGTTGGTGCAACCACTTCTGCAGTCGCAAATCTTGCGCCTACGTTGGTGACTTTCACCTTGCTGCTTTGGCCAACTTTGCCGCCCTTTACAAAGATAACAAACCCTTGTACTCTGGCAATGCCGTCGCCTTGTCTGCTTACTTCCGTGATTTGTACGTCGTATTCTTTGCCTGTTTCAACTGGTTTTGCACCGAAGTTTCCTCCGCCAAAACGTCTTTCACCGTATGACATTAGTCAGATAAGCTGTGTTCTTCTATAATATAAAGGGAGCTTAACTCGAGATTTCGCGAGAAGTCACTAATCACCGATGAGACTGGCTTTTGCGGCTCGGGGGACATTCTTGTACAAGTACTATTCGTCAACTGAGCTTTGCTGCATGCTTCAAATTTCGGGCCTAGGTATGGTAAGAATGTGCGCTATCCCTGGTGTCAGGTCATAAGGTCAAGGGTCATTCTCAGCTCGTTGATTTCCTTCTCCACCGCGTTCCTGTCATCTTCGTCACTTGCGTATTTGATAAGCTTGTTGCATGCTTCAAGCTGGGCATTGATAAGATCCTTCCTGTCAAGGCATAAACTATGAGATTCGCTCAAGAATGAGTAGGTAACTTTCCTCTTGTTCGGTTTACATCCGCATGTCTTTGCCATTACTGGCGAATCATACTCTTCAGTAATGATGTTCATGGCATCCAGATGGTCGTTCTGCTATATACATGATCCGTTTGTGATGCGGTTTCGGTGCTTGATTGTGTCCAACTAGATTTATATTAAATCTTCAGATGAATACAAAAAACCATGTCTTTTGATTTGTATGGAACACAATCAACAATAGAATAGCAGTCATTGACGAAGATATCAGTCGAATTCCACCGGATCTATGCTATCGCGATATTATGTATGGAATTGCTTGCTGCCATCATTTTTAAGCATCAGAGGCGCTTCAGGGTCTTTGCCCCATGATGTCTAGCATGCCGCGTTTTTAGCGCAGCCAACCTGCCAAGATCATGGCGGCTCGAGCCTGTAGATTTTCTGTTTACTACTGCTTTTTGAGCTGAACTCCACTTTTATGTTGCCTGTCGCCTTTAACCAGCGCACATATCTGTCCTGAAATTCAAGCCTCTCCCGAAAGTTCTGTTCCTTGAGCTTCTCGAGTTCCTCCAGGTCTATTTCAGGCAGCTTCATGACAGGTACTTGTTAAAGGACGATGAACCCACGAAGGAGCAGCTGATACAATCTCAAACCGCCGCTCCTATGAAGTTTTATACCCATAACTCTACTATTGCTTCATGGTTGAGGATTCCGAGGATGAAAAGCAATTCAGACAAAGGTATTCTGACGAGCTAAAAAAGAAAAAGCATGGTGGCAGAGATACTGATTTGGATGTTGAACGAATTGAGGTAAAGCAGCAAGGAATGAAAACGCCGGGGAGAAGAGGAGAGCAGATCAAGAATGAGGAGATTGATAAGGAGATTGTCAGGCGGTATACTTCAAGACAACAAAAGAAAATTGATGAGAAAAAAACTTCTCTCTAGATTAGAATGGTCTTTACTCTCAAGCCACGTGCAGAGAGAACTAAAGAAGAGAGCAAATGATGGATTAGACGAGCGTTCTGCTCGATACACGTATTAGTGTTCGATAGACAGTCCCATGGAGTAGATATCAATTGACTGGACTTGATGAAAGGATCAATATTCGCATCGTCAGTGAAGATGATATTTCTGATATTATCCAATTGCAGAAGGAATCTTTTCCTATTATGGCCAAGGATGGAGTAATTTGGCAGGAACATCACCTCAAGAGTCACATCAACGTATTTCCAGAAGGTCAGCTATGCGCCGAATTAGCTGGAAAAATAGTAGCATCTGCTAGCAGTCTTGTAACAAGACTGACGCCAGAGTATAAAGATCATACTTGGAAAGAGGCTACAGCTTTTGGCATGTTTACAAATCATACGTTTGAAGGCGACAGTCTTTACGGGGCAGACATCTCGACTCACCCCGACTCTAGAGGGATTGGCATAGCGACTAAGTTGTATAACGCCAGGAAGGATTTGGCTATTAGATTGAATTTGCGAAGGATGATAGCAGGCGGAAGACTGTTCAACTACTGCGAATATGCAGAAAAGATGACTCCTCAGGAATACGCAGAAAAGGTTGTCAGGAGCGAACTTAATGACCCCGTTCTTTCATTTCAATTAAAGAATGGTTTCAGATTTATCAAAATCCTGCCGAACTACATGAGAGATGCTCGTTCTTTGAATTATGCTAGCTTCATTGAGTGGAAAAACACTAAATACATGCCCCGAAAAGTGATTTGATCATCTAATGACAATAATAGATTGCCATGTGCATCTTAATCACTATGAAGGAACTAAATATTTGCCACTGGAGGAGAGAAAAGAATTGTTGCTTCATACGATGCAAGATGGCAACGTCGATCATTCAATTATTCTGTCATCGTACAAAGTAAATCCTGATAGGCCATCAACTGAACAGCTGATAGAAATCTCAAAAAAACACGACAACCTTTCCGTCGTGGCAGGTTTCTCGATAGATGGTCATAACGATGAAGACTTCCAAGATTGTAGAAAATGGCTCAAAGATGGCTTGATAAGAGGCATGAAACTTTACTGCGGTTACGAGCACTACTATCCATATGATAAGAGATATCAACGTGTCTACGATTTGTGCATAGAATATGATGTCCCCGTTATGATACATACAGGTGACACATTTTCAAGCAAAGGCAAACTCAAATATTCGCATCCGCTGAATATCGACGAAATTGCAGTTGATAATCCAGAACTAAAGATCATAATATGTCACATAGGAAACCCTTGGATTCAAGACTGCGAAGAGATCATTTACAAGAACAAGAATGCATATGCTGACATTTCCGGCCTTGTGCTAGGTGAGTTTAGTCATTATTTTGAGGATTACATGGTCGACAAAGTCAGAGAATTTTTGAACTATGCTGGGGAACCACGCTATCTTTTGTATGGAAGTGACTGGCCCCTCTCGAGTATGGACTCATATCTTAATTTTGCTGCAAAGCTAGAGCTTACTCAGCACTCGCGTGAGCTCTTGATGTTCAGAAATGCGAAATCTCTTTTTAAGATTTGAAAGTAACGAGGTTGACGCCAATAAATGATGTCGTATCATTATTTGAATCCTATTCATGTGGATCCTACGTACACATTTCCATAATTGCACTTCTTTTATGCTTAAAGTGCATTTCTTCTTCCGATCATGAGCGATAAATATCACTAGATCATGCAACTATTCGTAAACTATGAATCAAAAAACCAGAACATATAAATGTCTAAACGTAGTTTACGCATCGATGTCAGACGTTATTCAGGTTATTACCACTCCAGAACAAAAACGAAGGCTATTCGTGATTTGCGACAATTGCTTTTGGGTCGCTTCCGCCATAGATGCAGAAAAGTTTGATGCCACTTCATGTCCATTGTGTAACGAGCGCATCTCTTCTTCGCCATTAGCCGATAATGAAAGTTACAGTTACAACTATGATGTACGCCGCGGTGTAGAAGTAGATTTTCGTTCTTCTCGTTAGTAGCGGCGTGCAGGC
>WNEQ01001202.1_pt1 | contig 13833 bp, 17 predicted proteins | sample 5399971 | NCBI WGS metagenome assembly WNEQ01 (sample SAMN13153330, study PRJNA577476) | soil metagenome | isolation source: 20 cm grassland meadow soil 2 days after 1st rain plot 5 | place: USA:California | collected 2015-09-18
TTCCAGTCGATCCGCCGCGGCATCCTCAACCAGCACGTGCTGCTCGAATTCGGCGCCTTGGCGGGCCTCGTCGGCGGCGTCCTCGGGCTCATCCTGCGGCGGCCGGACTACCCGACCGCACAGTTCTTCGCGGTCACCGTCCACATCGTGAACTACCACATCTTCTCGGAGTGGCTGTCCCTCCTGGTCAAGACGCGCAGCTCCCAGGCCGTCAAGCGACTGCTCGACCTGCAGCCCGACACGGCGCTCGTGGTTCGGGGTGAGCGCGAGATCGAGGTCGGGATTGAGGAGGTCCGGGTGGGCGACCTCGTCCGCGTCCGCCCGGGAGGCCGCGTCCCTGTCGACGGGCGTGTGATGGCAGGGCACTCCGCGGTCGACGAGTCGTTCGTGACTGGAGAGCCGATGCCCGTCGAAAAGACGGAGGGGGACGCCGTCATCGGTGGGTCTATCAATGGTCTCGGCACCGTCCTGATCCGGGTCACAGCGGTCGGAGCGGAGACATTCCTGCAGCAGGTCGTCCGACACGTCGAGGACGCGCGCGCCTTGAAGCCGGGCATCCTGCACCTGGTGGACCGCATTCTCCGGGTCTATGCCCCGGCGGTGCTGATCCTGTCGCCGCTTTCATTCATCTGGTGGACGGCCGGCATGTGGTGGCTCACCGGGCAACCGGACCTCGAGCGTGCCGTGTTCGCCGCCCTGAGTGTGTTGGTCATGGGCTATCCCTGCGCAGTCGGGATCGCCGCGCCACTGTCCATCGTCCGCGGCGCGGGCGAGGCGGCGGACCAGGGGATCCTCATGCGCACGGGCGAGGCCTTCCAGGCCCTCCGGCTCGTCCGGTACATGGTCCTCGATAAGACGGGGACGCTCACCGTGGGTCGGCCGGTCCTCAAGGAGATCGTGGCGCTGAGGAATGCCGACGAGCTCGTGGCCCTCGCCGCTGCGGTCGAGGGCTCGTCGGAGCACCCGCTCGGGCGCGCGATGCTCGACGCGGCGCTGGACCGCGGATACAGGGTCCCGGCCGTCGAGGACTTCGAAGCGGTAGCCGGCCGTGGCGTCTCGGCACGGGTCGACGGCCGGCGGGTGCTCGTCGGTCGCGCTGCCTACCTTCAAGAGAACGGGATCGACGTATCGACGCTGCGCCAGCGGATCGGGGAGTTAGAGGCGGCGGGCCAGACGGTTGTAGTGATCGGACGAGAGCGGGAGTTCCTCGGCGCCGTCTCGTTCGGTGACGACTTGCGCGAGGACGCGGTCGCCGCGGTGGCCGCGATGAAGGCCGCGGGGGTGGTGCCCGTGCTCGTGACCGGGGACAACGAGGGCGCCGCGCGGCGTGCGGCCTTGGCGGCTGGCATCGAGGAGGTCCACGCCGGGGTCCTCCCGGGTGAGAAGGCGGAGATCGTGCGGCGCCTGCAGCAGCAGGGCCGCGTCGCCATGGTGGGCGACGGCATCAACGACGCGCCCGCCCTCATGCAGGCGGACGTGGGGATCGCGATGGGCACGGGCACCGACATTGCGATCGAGTCAGCGGACGTCGTGATCGTCGGTAACCGACTGCGTGCCGTTGTCACCGCGCGGGAGATCAGCCGGTGGAGCTACCGCAAGACCAAGCAGAATGTGGTCCTGGCGTTTCTCTTCAACGGTCTCGGCATCCCGGCGGCCGCCACGGGGCTCGTGTACCCGGTCTGGGCGATAGCGGCGATGGCGGCCAGCGTCACCAGCATCTTCGTCAACGCCCTCTGGGGGCGCCCATCCCTCTTCTTCGACGCCGTGCTGAGCGTCGAGCACACTTCCGCTGTGCCGACCGCGGCCGAGAGTTCGCACTCGTGACCGGCGCAGCGAAGGGACGCCTCGTCACCATCACGTACGTCGAGGACAAGGGCGAGAAAGTCGCGAAGTCCCTCGAGGCGAAGTCCGCGAAGGCATGAAGACATTGATTGTCGCAGGGCTACTTGCCACGCTTAGCTCGTCTGTCGTCGTGACGAGCGCGATGGCGGGCAGCTTGATGACGGAGGTCAACGGCGTCCGCGTCGAGCTCACGAGCGCGCCCGAAACGCCTGTCACGGATCGGAAGACGACCTATGCCGTCCGCTTGGTTGATGGTGCCGGGAAGCCGGTTACCGACGCTCGCGTGACCCTCACCTGGCGCATGGCGGACGGAATGAGCGCAGCGACGCCCCTGCGTCCTGCCGGCGAACCGGGCGTCTACCGCGGCGAAGTCCTGTTCACGATGGGAGGACCGTGGGAGCTGACCATCCGGGTGGTGAGGCCAACGGGCCGCATCGAGATCCCGCTCCGGGAAGAAGTCGCTAGGCAACGATGACGTTGAGAGTAGAGATCCTCACCGCACCCGGCTGAGCGAAGTGTGAGGAGGCCAGGCGATTGGTCTTCAGCGTGGTCGATAAGGCCAGGGCTCGGTTCCCCGAGCTCGAGGTGCGCGAGTGGAACCTCGCAGAGCATCCGGAGCTCGGACCTCGCTATGGCGTGATGGCGACGCCGGCAATCGTCGTCAATGGACGGTTGGAATTTCGATCTCTTCCCAAGGAGCATGCGTTCCTCGAGCGCCTGGCAGTGATTGCGCGGTCGGATGGCGACTGAGACTCCGCACGCGCGGACACCGGACACGGTGATCGACGGGACGCGCCGGCCGTTTTCACTCGGCCTGAGGGCTGCAGCTTCGGTGGCTGGCCTCCTTCTCGTCGGTCTCGTCGGGTGGGTCGCATGGAATCAGGGCGCCCTCGTGGGTCTCCGCTGGGTGGAGTTCGACTCGCCGCTGACACTGGCGGCGTTCGGCTTCCTGGCTGGCATCGGGGCGTTCTTCGCGCCGTGTACCTTCGCACTGTTCCCGGCCTATATCTCGTACTACCTGACCACAGTCGGTACCAGCCGAGAGAGTCCCGGCCGCTCGCTGGTGCTCGGTCTCACGTGTGCCGCCGGAAGCGCCGTGTTCTTCGCGGTGGCCGGCGTCGCCATCACCCTCGTGGGAGGCGTCATCTCCCGGTATCTAATCGCGCTGAAACCGGTGGTCGCCATCGGCGTTGCATTACTCGGGCTCGGGCTCGTCGCCGACATCCGACTGCCGTCGATCGCCCTCCCACACGGGCGAGTCGGCGGCCGGTTACCACCGGCGGCCGGGCTATTCTTCTACGGGTTCGGGTACGCCCTGGCGTCGACGGGCTGCACGCTGCCGATCTACGTTTCCATCATCGTGCTGCCGCTGACGAGCGGCTTCGCAGGAGCGGCGCTGGTGACGTTCGCGAGCTTCGCCTCGGCCATGGCGTTGATGATGCTCCTTACGAGCCTCCTCGTGGGTCTGGCCAAGGCAAGCGTGCTTCACCGACTCCAAGCCTCGACCGTCTGGATCAAACGGGTGAGCGGTGCAGTGCTGATCGTGGCCGGACTCTACCTTGGCTCCTACTACATCGCCGCCGGCATGTAGCCGGTCGATGGGAGAAGATCCATGCGAGGAAACCAGTATGCTGGTCTCGGAGTCCTCCTTCTCCTCACCTTCGTCGCGTCCGCGATGACGGCGCAGGCGGCGTCGAGGGTGGCCACAATCGAGGTCAAGGGCATGGTCTGAAGCTCCTGTCAGGCCTCCGTGGCCGCAGCCTTGGAAAGGCTGCCAGGGGTGAAGAAGGTCGAAGTGAGCCTCGAGAAAGCGCAGGCGCGAGTCGAGTTCGACGACGCGAAGATCTCGTCGGACAAGCTGGTCGCTGCGATAGACCTGCTCGGTTTCAGAGCGAAACTTCTTGACGTGAAACCTCTGAGCTGAGGGAGGCGCTATGTTGAAGATCGTTGGCTTCATGACACGTCGGATCACTGTCGTTGGGCTGGCCCTCACGCTACTGACTGTCGGCGGCGCCGCGGCTGCCCCCGACTTCGCGAGCCTGCAGGTCCGGCCCTATCAGCCGCCCAAGCCGGCGCCGGCCTTCGCCCTGCCCGGGCTGGACGGCAACGTCACACGCCTCGCCGACCTCCGCGGCAAGGTGGTCCTCCTTTTCTTCTGGGCCACCTGGTGACCGGACTGCCGGGAGGAGTTACCTTCCGTCAACCGGATATACGGCGAGTTCAAGGGTAAGGGGTTGGAGGTCCTGCTGGTGAATTTCCGTGAGAAGCTCGACCACGTTCGCCAGGTGGTGCGCGAGCGCGGCTACGTGGCGCCCGTCCTTCTCGACGAGAGCGGTGACGTGACAGGCAAAGCCTACGGCGTGTGGGGGCCGCCCACCGCCTACTTCATCGACCGCGAGGGGCGACTGATCGGCCGCGTGGCGGGATCGCGCGACTGGTCGGGTCCGGCTGCTCGGGCGTTCATCCAGGCACTTCTCGACGGTCGCTAGTTGTCAGATCGCAGCGGGCGCCGCAAGACTCGATCGCCGGACTTCGCGCGGATCACGAGCGCTCGGTCCTCGGGGATCGGTGATGGATTCTCCGCAGGGGACTGTGAACCGTGCGGTCGCCGGTCATTCAGTCGCCGCTCGGTCGGTCGACCAGCCCGCCTGCGTTGTCCCTTCTAAAAACTCGTTCGTCCTGATTTGCTTGCGTTTCTCGGGTCGATCAGGCTATCTGGCCGGTCATGGTCAGATGGCTTGGGATTCTCATGGGGACACTGCGGTCGGCCGTTCGCACGCACCGGGAGTTGGCGCTGGAGAACCTCGCGCTGCGGCAGCAACTCGCCGTGTGGAAGGGGCGCCAGCCGCGGCCACCGTTAACAGCGCTGGATCGGATCTTCTGGGTCGTGGTGTCGAAGCTCTGGAAGAGTTGGCGGAACTCGCTGCATGTCGTGCAGCCTGCGACAGTGGTGGGGTGGCACCGGCGGGGGTTCAGGCGCTACTGGGCGTGGAAGAGTCGACACCGAAGCGGTCGGCCCGGGATTGAGACGGAGCCCCGAGACCTGATTCGGCGGATGAGCCGCGCCAATCCTCTCTGGGGCGCACCGAGGATCCATGGCGAGCTACTGAAGCTGGGCGTAACGGTCTCTCAGGCGACGGTGTCGAAGTACATGCTTCGGCCTCGGCGGCCGCCGTCCCAGGCGTGGCGCGCATTTTTGAGGAACCACACCAAGGATCTGATCGCGTTGGATTTCTTCACGGTGCCCACGGCGACCTTTCGGGTCCTGTTCGTGCTTGTGGTGCTGAGCCACGACCGGCGCCGGCTGGTGCATTTCAATGTCACCGAGCATCCGACTGCGGAATGGACCGCTCGGCAACTGGTCGAGGCGTGCGGGCCGGAGGAGACGCCACGGTATCTGATCCGGGACCGAGACCAGGTCTACGGAGAACGATTTTGGTGTCAGGCCAAGACGTTGGATATCAGGGAAGTGGTCATCGCGCCCCGTTCACCATGGCAAAACGCCTATGCCGAGCGCCTGATTGGATCGATCCGACGGGAGTGCCTTGACCATGTCGTCGTGATCGGCGAACGGCATCTGAAGGGGATCCTGTCGGAGTACGTCGACTATTACAACAGAACTCGGACACACTTGTCGTTGGCCAAGGACGCGCCCGAGCCACGGAGTGTGCAGCCGCCGAGACAGGGCAGGGTGGTAGAGGTGCCACGCGTGGGCGGGCTCCATCAGGAATACCTCCGGAAAGCGGCGTGAGCCGATCCAACGAATAAATGGAAGGCACAGGTGACCGCGCGTGCACCGGCGACTTTGAATTACAACGACTTGCGTTCATTATCGCTGTTTCTGTCACACTCGCCCCTCGCTGGGGTCTAATCGAATGATGGAGAACAACCCTTTCGAGTCCAGCGATCGGGCGGACGCCGAGGAGCGCACGCTCGTCGCCCGCGCGAAAGCAGGCGACCGCGATGCGCTCGAAGCGTTCGTCGGCCGCCATCAGCGCTGGATCTACAACATCGCGATTCGCATGCTCGCGCATCCAGCCGATGCAGAGGACGCAACGCAAGAAATTCTGATTAAGGCCATCACGCGGCTTGCCGCGTTCGAGGGGCGGAGCACGGTCCGAACCTGGCTGTACCGCGTCGTTGTGAACCACGTACTCAACATGCGGCGGGGCCGGGTGGAGCGGCCGATGACCTTCAGTGAGTATGGGCGCGGCCTCGACGGCACTCCCGATCTGGACCTTCCGGATTCGGCTGCGGGCCCGGATGTACGTCTCCTAGTTGATGAGGCACGGATCGGATGCACGTCGGCAATGCTGCTGTGTCTGGATCGTGAACAGCGTCTCGTCTACGTGCTCGGTGAAATTCTCGGTGTGACGGATGTCATCGGCGCGGAGCTGCTCGACACGAGCCCCGACAGCTTCCGCCAGCGACTCGCTCGCGCCCGCCGCGATCTACACAGTTTCATGAACGACAAATGCGGGCTGGTAAACCAGGACAATCCGTGTCGGTGCGCTCGCAAGACTGCCGGCTTCATTCAGTGCGGCCACGTCGATCCCGCAAATCTGTTGTTCGCGCGGGGTCGGGTGCGGCAGGTACGCGAGTTTGCGCCATCGACCTCGGATGCGCTCGCCACGCTCGACGCCCGATACGCCGATGTTTTTCGCCAGCACCCGTTTTACGAGTCGCGTGACCTGGTCCCGATGCTGAGACAATTGCTCGACACACCGGAATGGCGCCGGGCGACTGATCTGCCATGACGGCGTCGACGTCGCTCGTCGCGGCGGTGTGCGCGTTGACGTTCGTGCACTTTGCGGCGGCACAGATGCGTGGGCCGTTGGTGCCACTGTACGCGGTGGCGCATGGCGTGACAGCGACGGGCGTTGGCTTCATCGTCGCCGCGCATATGGCGTTGGCTGGCGTGGCATCGATCCCGCTCGGCCGCGCGTCCGACGTCTGGGGGCGTCGCATTCTGCTCGTCAGCGGAATGGCGATCAGTGCGGTAACGTCGCTGCACCTGCCAGTCGTCGAGAGCGGCGTAGGACTCGGGGTGATTTATGGTCTTGCCGGTCTCGGCGTGGCGGCCTTCACGCCGAGCGCCATGTCGTTGGTGGGCGACGCGGCCAGGCCCAGAGCCGCTGGTCGAGCGTATGCGTGGTACGCGACCGCACATTATGGCGCCATCGGCGTCGGACCATTTCTGGGCGGACTGTCTGCCGAGTGGTGGGGCTACCGGCGGGCGTTCGTGGCCAGCGCGGTCGGCGCTGCGATCGCGTTCGCTCTCGGCCTAGCGATTCCCGTACGCCCGGCCCGTGCGGCCTCCGCGGCGCGCGGGACGTTTCGTAAAGTTCGAGCCAATCCGACTGTCTGGGCAGGGTGGATCGTCGCGGCGAGCGGTCTTCTCACACAGGGCGTGGTGTTCACGTTCTTTCCGCTACTCGGTGATGCCAGGGGACTGTCACCAGCCGCGATCGGACTTGTCTTCCTGGTACTCGGCATCGCGAACACCGCGGCGCGCGTCCCGGCCGGATGGCTCATAGACCGCACCCAGCGGTCGGCGCCTTACGCCGTCGGCGGCGTGCTCGCAGGCTGCGTCGCGACTGCGCTACTGCCTCACATCACCGAGACCGGCCCGCTACTCGCAGTGATCACGGCGTATGGCGTAGTCAGCGGAAGCGCTGGCGTGGCCATTGGCGTCGGCCTTGCGGGCGCAACGACACAGGCCGCCCGCGGCGTCGTTATGGGCGGGTACAGCACAGCACTCTACCTGGGGCTTGCCGTCGGGTCGTTCGCGTTCGGGCCGGTAATCACGCGTTATGGATATGCGACCGGTTTTGGTTTGGGAGCAGTCGTCGGGGCGGTGGGGGCGCTGATTGCCGCGGTTCTGTGGACCAAGGCACCGCACGATGTGCGAGAGTTATTAACCGCCTGACACACAGCGGCGGGCTGCCCGCCGCATCTTCCGCCGAGCCCTGCCACGTCGGCATAGCGCCCCTGATTGAACGAACGATTCCCGGCCGCGCTGTAGGGGAGACGACATGAGTGATCTAATCGGGCAACGTTGGGACGAGGAATATCAACACGGACGATACGGCGGCGAGCCACCGATTCCATTCATTGCCGAAATCCTCAAAATCCTCCACGCAACTGGTCGATCGCGCGATACTGGGCTTTACGTAGGCTGCGGGAATGGCCGGAACTACCTTCCGCTCGTCGACGCTGGTGCGAATCTGCACGGCATCGACATCGCACCAGCCGCCATACGAAGTCTACTGGCGCGGCGTCCGGCGGAGAAGCTTCCAGTGTTGGTTGGAGACTTTCGCTCGTATCGACCGGACAAGCTATTCGGATATCTCATTGCGATTCAGGTTTTCCAACATGGAACCGAGGGCGACGTCGGGCAATACTTTACCAATGTTGCCGATGTGTTGCGAGATGAGGGGTTCTTCTTTCTTCGGGTCAACTCGTGTTCCACCGAGATGTTTCACCGGCACACTCTGATCGAGCGCAACGAGCATGGCGGATTCACAATTCGCTACGAGGACGGTCCAAAACGCGGCCTGCCTGTCCATTTCTACGCGCGTGATGAACTGCTCGCGAAGGGTGCTCGCGACTTTGAGCTTGTGTCCGGACCTCGAGAGGACGTAACGAAGCGCGCTCCGCCGAAGACGGGCAGTTGGGCGCAGTGGGAGGTCGTTTGGAGACGCCGGCGACGGGTCTAGCCCCGACTACGCTCCGCTCTGTAGAACAATTCCGTCGGCTTCACCCGAGCACAAGGTTGGTGAGGCAGCCAAGATACCGAGGTCCAACCGCGAGGCCACGGCGAGGTCGAGGGCCGAACCATTTTGGCTCCGATGGCCCCCTGTATGCCGGGATCGTCTCGAAGCGTCCGGACAATCGAGCCGCGGAGGCGCGGTGCAAAAAGGTGAGCTCATGAAGGTCGGGGAGACCGAGGCCAAGACGGTGTTGGTCCGATCCAAACTGCCTGATGCGGAATACGTCGTGAATCCTTACACCGGCTGCGAACTCGGTTGTCTGTACTGCTACGCAACCTTCACCGGCCGCTTCGTCGGCGAGCCGATGGACAACTGGGGTAACTACGTCTACGCGAAGGTGAATGCTGTGACCATATTTTCGAGTGAGCTCGAACGCCTCCGTAGAGGGGAGCAAGCCCCGTCGATTTTGCTCAGTTCCGTTAGCGATCCTTATCAGGGTGCCGAGAAGAAGTATCGGCTGACGCGCGGGATACTCGAAGCGCTTGCGCGTGAGCCCTATCCTGGCGTTGTCAGCATCCTTACGAAGTCTCCTCTGGTGCTACGCGACGTCGACATACTGCGGCGTATCCCGCGCGCGGAGGTTGGTCTCACCGTGACCACGACGGATGATCGACTGAGCCGCTTTGTCGAGGTCCGCGCGCCGCTGGCGAGTAGGCGGCTGCGCACGCTCGCCGAGCTCCATGATGCGGGCGTCGAGACCTATGCCTTTGTCGGTCCGCTCCTGCCGCATTTCCGTTATGATCCCGAAGCGCTGGATGAATTGTTCGCCGGGCTGGCGAAGGCAGGCGTGAGCTCGGTCTTTGTCGAACAAATCAACCTGCGACCGTACATCAGACAGCGTCTCTGGCAGATCTTGAAGCGAGAATCGGAGGCCGTCCAGCAAGCCTATCGGGACGCCTCCACCGCAGAACATCGTGAGGCGCTCGACGCCATGGTCTGCCGCCTCATTCAGAAGCACGGTCTGAAACTGCGTCTGAACAAAGTTCTCTTCCACAACGAGAGCTGATGCAGAAGGCCTCGCTTCTCGCGCGTGGCGGTTTCTGAACTTCCCTCGCACCGTCGAGCTTCGGCTCCTACTTTGAAAGACTTTGTTCGCGAAGCGAGTGGCATTGCTTTACCGCGACCGACACGAAGACCAGTCCCTGACCAAACAACGGTTTACTCATATCCGGCTTTTGGCGATCCACGCTTTGCGGGAATGATCTACGCCGACACCGACAACGGCAATGCGGTTGACACGGGTCATCAACGAATCCAGCCTTCCGTACCATCGCTGGACGGTTTCACCGTGAGCTTCACGTGGACGAGGGAGATCCGAATGGGTCGTGTACGCAGGTGGAAGCTGAAGAGATCCGCACGGCATCCGAACCGCTATGAAGCGTCTATGAAGTCAACCGACCGAAACAAACCAACAAGGAACGGTCTTCTCGCCTCGTAAGTCTCCGCCGTAATTGGTTCCTGTCGCTTCTCTTTGGTCCGTGTGTAGAGCGAATTTCCCCTCATAACCCAAAGGTCGGGTTCAAATCCAGCCCCCGCAACCATGTAATGCCGCGAAACCAAAGGGGCCGAGCGATTCGGCCCCTTTGGTGCTCTTCGACGGACTATGAAGGTTTTCGACCGGCGCGCCGCACACGGCAGTCAGCCGACCGATCGTTAGCTTGAGAAGATCCGGCCTAAACGCGACAGTTGCGTGGCGAAGGGACTGCGCCGTTCGATCTCGTCGTTTCATAGAAGACTTCGGAGGACCTTGAAAGCGTAGTGCTGACGATGGCTTGCGGTAGCGCGTTGGGTTGGAGCGGAGCCTTGGGTTAGGCACCCAAGGCTTAAATGGGCAGCTAAAGTCCCGCCGTTCCTATGTCGATGGTCTCAGCAGGGCAATGCCGGAGCGCCCCGTGATCGGGATCGCAGACGCAGAGCGGTTTCAACAACGGCTGTATCGAGGAGCGGGGGCGCCGGGGGCGGGGCCAAGCCGGAGCGAAGCGATCTTCCGGGAAGGAGCGGTGGCTCAAGACCAGGCGCGCATCACGTTCTGCTATTCGCGATGCTTGCCGAGGACTCGTTCTATTCGACGATCGGGTACCAGCCACATCAGTGCGACGAATACAAAGAACATCATGCCGATCCACGCGGGGACCACCCAGGCTGTCAGGATTCCCGCCACATACATCACCGGCGATACCTTGCCTTTGAGATCGCGCGCCACTGCCTTCGCGAGGAGGCACTCGGGCCCTTGGTGTCGAATGATGCTCGTCTGCAGCAGATAATACGCAACGGCACACAACAACAGATTCAAACCGTACAGCACGGTCGGCCATCGCTCGAAGTGGTTCTCGCCCATCCACCCGGTGGTCAACGGTAGTAGCGACAGCCAGAACAACAGGTGGAGGTTCGCCCACAACACCGTGCCATTGACCGAGGTCGTCAGCTGGAACATGTGGTGGTGGTTGTTCCAGTAGATACCCACGTACAGAAAGCTGAGGACGTAGCTCAGGAACACCGGGAGGAGAGGTTGTAGCGCTGCGGGGTCGCTGCCGCGTGGCACCTTCAGCTCCAACACCATGATCGTGATGATAATGGCGATCACGCCATCGCTGAAGGCCTCGAGCCGGTTCTTCTCCATGGACGTGAGCCGGGCCGCCGTGATCAGGACGACTTCCACCACACGAGTCCGGCGACGAGGGCCGGGACGCTAAAGATGCCCAGGAAGATCGGGAATTCTTCCGTCGCCGAATAGCCCGCGTGTCTGACACCGATCCACATGTTGATGGCCGCGCCGATCAGCCACAGCGGGATAAACAGCTTCGCACCCATCGCGAGACCTGGCGTACCGCCGCCGAATGCGTGGCCAAGCAACACACACGTAAGCAGCAGCGCAAAGCCGCCGCCGAGGACGATCACTGTGTGCATTCGATCTCCCTCCCCATGTAAACCTTACTCCCTCGGTGCCTGCCGGTACTGCCGTATAGTTGCCGTCGAATCGCTTCTGGTGAGCCGGTTGCGGAGGAACGCGGTCTCTCCTATAAGAGTTCCCAGCTATCGGATGGCGGCCGACCTTCGAGGATCTGCAGATGCGTCGATCCAGCTCCTCCGGATCGGGGGCGACTTTATGCCAAACAGCGCTGAGCGTCTTCGCCGCATCGCGGAACTCGCTCGTTCGGTCTCCAGTACGCTCGACCTCAACGCGGTTCTGGATCACGTCACAGCCGCCGTCACGGCTCTGCGACCTGATGCGGCCTGTAGCGTTCGGTTGATCGACCCTGTGGCCGGCGGTTACCGCTTGGCACGCGCGGGCGGTGTGCGGATCGTAGGCCGGAGACAGGTAATCCCGTTTGGTCGCGGCCTTACCCACGCAGTCGCAGAGACTGGACGAACCTTATTCGTCGAAGAGTACCAACGCGACCCGCGCGCCCTTGAGGGACATTGGTCAGCCGGTCGCGGCCTGACGGTGTACTACGGCGCACCGATCCGTGCCGCGGGTGAACTCCTCGGCGTCCTGAGTGTCAATCTTCCGGCCGGTGCTCCCCCGACGCCCGAAGAGCGCGACATGATCGAGACCCTCGTCGGTCAGGCGGCGGTCGCGATGCGGAACGCCCGTCTGTTTGCTCAGAGTGAAGCGCGTCGGCGGGCCGCGGAATCATTAGCCGAGATCAGTCGCGATCTCGCCCAAGCGCTCGACCCCGAAATCCTCGCCCAACAGATCGTGGATGGCGCCCGCGATTTGCTTCAGTCACAGGGCGCCATCTTACTCCGCTTCGACTCGGACTTGAGCGAGTTCGCCACTACCGCGACCGCGGGCAACACGCCGGCGGCGGACATGGAATCGCCGGTCGCCTTGGCGGTACACAACGTTGCCGCCCGAGCGATCCGTGAGCGTCGCCCGGTGGGGGTCCAGGATTTCCTCGTCGATGCACTGCTGGCTCTGCCCTCGGACTGGGGATCGCACGCGGAGTCGATCACGGATCGCGCCCTGCTGGCGGTGCCATTGACGGTGCAGGGCGGATGATCGGTACAGTCGTCATCACCGATCGCACGGGCCGAGTACTCGATCACGGAGATCTCGCCCTTGCCCGGGCATTTGCTGACCACGCCGCGCTGGCGCTCGAGAACGCTCGCCTGTATGCCGAGGCAACACGCCGGCGCCACGAGGCGGAAGAACTCGCTCGGGTTGCACGCCTCCTGACCGAAAGCCTCGACGTCGCGACAGCGGCCGACCGGATCGCCGAGACGGTTCTGCTACTGTTGCGAGTCCCAGTCTCCGTCCTCCGCCTTCGGCAAGCCGACGGCTCGCTGCTCATGTCTTCGTCCGCATTTCCGATTCGGGTGTTGGCATAGATCCCGCCATCCAGTCAAATATCTTCGAGCCTTTCTTCACTACCAAGCCGCGGGGGCAGGGCACAGGACTTGGCCTGTCAACCGTCGACGGTATCGTCAGGCAGCACGGCGGCTTCATCACGCTCCAGAGCGAACTCGGCCAGGGGGCTACCTTCGCGGTGTACCTCCCGAGAGCCAGTACGCATGGGGAAGCGCTCCCCACGAGTGACGCTGAGCCCAAACAACCTCCTCGCGGGGGAGAGACGATTCTCCTGGCTGAGGACGAGGAAGAGGTGCGCAGCCTCGTTTGTGACATGCTCCAGGACATGGCCTTTACCGTCCTCGCCGCCGCCAACGGGATGGCTGCACTCGAACTCTGCCGCCAGCACAGCGAGGCCATCGACCTTTTGCTCACGGACATGGTGATGCCTGGGATGAGCGGCACGGAATTGGCCCAACACGTACGACGCTCGCACCCCGAAACGAAGGTCGTTTATATGTCCGGCTATTCGGAACATCCGTCTGGGAGCTCCGAGCTATTCAGCATTAACGGGCCAATGCTCGCGAAGCCATTCACGAGGGCAACACTGGCGGAGGTGGTTCGCCGCATGCTCGACGCCGGCTGATTCCTCGCCGCAACGCCCAGCTTGCGTTATTCAAGCCGATCGCAGCACCCACGGGTCAAAGGAGACTGTCCCTTCTAGAAAGTCGTCCTGCGCGATGAATTTGCATTTTGCGGGACTGATCCGCTATCTCGCGGTCATGGTTCGATGGCTCGGAATCCTCGTTGGGACACTGAGAAGCTGTCTTCGCACGCACCGCGACCTCGCGCTCGAGAACCTGGCGCTTCGGCAACAACTGGCCGTGTGGAAGGCTCGCGAACCGCGGCCGCGGCTGACGGAGATGG
>WNEQ01001206.1_pt1 | contig 13819 bp, 5 predicted proteins | sample 5399971 | NCBI WGS metagenome assembly WNEQ01 (sample SAMN13153330, study PRJNA577476) | soil metagenome | isolation source: 20 cm grassland meadow soil 2 days after 1st rain plot 5 | place: USA:California | collected 2015-09-18
CGGGCAGTTGTCGACGGCGTCGGGGACTTTGTCCGCGTCCGCGTCGTCGTTCACCGTCGAGCAGGCGCCGGTGTGGCGCACGGCGGTCTGGCAGACGCCGCCCGGGCAGTTGGCGCTGCTGGTGCAGGCGGTCAGTGGCGCGTTGCTGCAGATCCGGACCTGGGTGACGCCCGCGCAGTCGGCGTCGCAGGCGTCGCCGAGGGCGTCATTATCCATGTTGGTCTGCGGAGTGTTCGGCGCCAGGACGCAATTGTCGGCCACGTCCACGAGTCCGTCGTTATCCAGGTTCTGGGTCGGGCTGGAGCAGAGGAAGCCGTGACCGCGGCTCTTGTCGCAGATGCCGGCGGTCCCGGCCGTGCAGTTGGCGTTCGTCTGGCAGGGTCCGCGGGGACCCGGCGGAGAGTAGGAACAGGTGCCGGCCTGGTCGGGGTTGTAGAGGTCGGGACAATCGTCGAGCTCGTTGGAGACTCCGTCGGAATCGACGTCGTCCTGGTCGCAGGCGTCGCCGACGCCATCACCGTCGCTATCATCCTGGGCCGGATTGGCCACGCTCGGGCAGTTATCGCACAAGTCGCCCTTGCCATCGTTGTCCAGGTCCGGCTGCGCGGGGTCGTAAATCTGCGGGCACTTGTCGTTGCCGAGGGGCGGCCCGGGGAGGCCGTCGCCATCCAGATTGTCAAAGCCGCTCTCCCCGGCCTGGCCGTCGGCGTCGGCGTCGCACAGCGGGTCGATGTAATACACCGTCACGGTCGAATCCCCCGCCGGGGTCACGAACAGGGTGCCCGGGTTGTTGAACTGGGAGGTCAGGGTGATCGTGCCGCGGAAGATCCCCGGCGAGACCGCAAGGAGGGGGAAGTTCTTGATCGGCACATTGACCCTGTGGACGCCCGTATTGATCTGGGTCGAATCGCTGTCGGACGCGGCCTGGACGGTCACCTGGTTGGCGCCGATCCTCTTGGGATCGTTGACCGTCACCTCGATCGCCTCGTCGCACTGGTACAGTGTGGTGCGGTCGACGACGATCGTCGCGCACTGCTGTCCCGCCGCCTGGCCGGGCTGCCCGAGGCGCTGGCACGCGGGGGTGTGGGGCGGCGTGAACTGGCTTTCGTCGACCGGGTGCACCTCGTCCCACTCCAGAACGGGGTCATCGATCGCCAGCCCGTAATCGGTCGAGAGCGCGCTGCTTTCGATGACGAAGAACCCGACCTCGAACTGCCAGCGGGTGCCCGTCGGGCCGGAGTTGAAGAGGCCGCCTTGCTCGAACGGCCCGGGACCGGTCTCGAAGAACACCAGTCCCTCCAAGAAATTGATCATCGAAAAATCAAAGTTGCGGGTCGGTCCCGCCGGCCTGCGATCGACCGGATGGTTGTCCTTCGGCGACACCGGCAGCGGGTCGGTCGAGCGCGGGTACGGCAGGAAATCGGGCGGGGCCGCCGGGATCGGGCTGGAGCTGTTCGGATTGTTGTTCGCCGTGAATCCGGAGAAGCCCACCTCGTCACCCGTCACCGTGCCGCTGATCGCCACCGAATTGTTCGGATCGACCAGCGGGCCGAAGGTGCGCTGCTTGTCAACGTCCAAGCCCGCCGGATCGATGCCGTAGTTGTAGGTATACCAGTGAGCCACGTTGTAGTAGACGCCCCCGAAGCGCTGGGAGAACACCGACTGGCAGAGCAGGCAGTTCCGATCGTCGCTCTCGAGATTGGTGTCGAAGTTGATGAACCCGCCGGCGTATGGGTCGAAGGTCTGGATGTTGACGTTCATCGCCAGGCGCTGGAACTCGACCGTGTACGGGAATCCGCGCGCGTCCGGCAGCTGGTGCACCTGGGCGATGATCGGTGACTCCAGAATGTCCAGGATCCGCTCCGCCTTCCCCTCAGTGAAAGAGTCGTTCGGCATGGCGTAGTTGTCGCAGGCCGTGGCGGTGGCATTCGGCGTGGTGGGGTCGCCGTCCCCGGTATGCCAGATGCCCGCGCCGAGGTTCTGGAACCGGGGCGCCGTATTGGGGTCCAGGATCGCCGACTGGAAGCCGCACAGACCGTCCCGCTGGTACTCCCAGATCGTTCCGGCCGGCACCCCGGTGGGGACGCTGAGCGTGTGGCGGATCGGGAAGAACCCGCCGTCGTTCAGATCGAAGCTGAACGGGACCTTGTCGCGTGTGTCCGGGCCGGTCGTGGTGAAGAGGATGCCCCTGTCGAGCGTACGGTCGTTCGGTATGACGTCGACTTCGTTCCCATCCAGGGAGCCGTTGTTGTTCAGGTCCTCGCCGAGCGTGTTGCTGATCAGCTCGGGCGCGACGGTCGGCGTGGATGGATTGTCGGCTCCGAGGATGAACATGCTGGAGAAGGTCACATCCTCGTCCGGGATCTGGATCCCCGTGAACGGATCGATCACATCCGAGGCGTCGATCTGGAGGTTCCTGTTCAGGTCGCGCACCTCGCGCCCGCCGTTCGGGAAATCGGTCGAGTAGTGCAGCACTTCCTTGTCGGCGTTCATGGGCTGCGTGAAAGAGAAGGTCTGCCGCCCGATGAACTTCGAGCGGTTGCTCGAATCCAGGGCCAGTGTCAGCGTCACCTGGCGGCTGGCGATCGGCAGGGGGTTCAGGATCGCGCCGTCGATCTTCAGCGAGAAGCTGATCGCCGTGGTCTGCCCTCCGGGCAGCCGGCCGATCCCCTTCGGCGAATCGAGGACCCTGACGGCCGCCGCCCCCGGGCCGGAGGGCGTCAGGGTGGCCGTCACCTCCGAGTAGTCGTCGCGGCGGTTGGAGTTCACCAGCGCGATGGTGTATCCCAGGATCTCATCCGCATCCGGGAACTGGTCGCGATCGCAGCCGCCCGAAATCAGGACCGGTCCGTCGGTCTGGTCGCGGATCGAGAGCGGGACCGTGGTCAGCTCCGGGTCGCAGCGCATGATGGCCCGCGCCTGACCGTTGACCGGCGTGTCGGCATAGTCGATCACGATGAACTGTCCGGTGTCGCCCTCCAGGATCCCGTTGTTCGCGATCGGATTCGGCGCGGCCAGCCGCACCGGGACCTTCAGGGAATGGAAGCTGTGACTTCCGGGCGGGGTCTCGGTGTAGGCGAACCCGCGCTCGGTGTCCAGGACATTTCCCGCGTCGTCCTGCACCGTCAGGGTCGTCGCCGCGACCACGCTTCCGATCGTCCCGTCGGGATCGAACACCTGGACCTCGACGTCGTCAGAACAGCCGTACGACCCCTTGTCGAGATCGACCTCCGAGGGCGGGAAGGTGTGGGACGAGCCGCCCCAGGTCTGCGTTCCGCTGCCGAGGACCGGCCCGGAGATGATCAGGGCGTAAGGCTGACCGCCCGCGTCCAAAAGGCCGTCCGCCGGCTCGCCGGCCGAGCCGTCCTCGCCCGGGTCCAGACGGAAATTGCCGTTGGCGTCCTCGCTCGCCCCGTTGATCGCCGTGATCTGTCCCGCGGTGGCGCCGCCGGCGCCGCGCTTCACGCGCACGCGCCAGGTGCCGATCGGGATCTGCGATTCCGCCGGCTGGCCCTGGTTGTTCACGCGCACGGCCGCCAGATGAATCGCCTCCACCGGATTGCGCGTGTCGCCCGTATCGGGATTGAGGGCGGTCCGGCCCAGCGACCACTGGCCGACGCGCGGCCCCCCCCCGGTCTGATAGACGTTCCCGTCGTAGAGGACATTGTCGCTGGCGCTGTTCGGCCCGCAGGGCGCGCCCCCGGGAACGACGTCACCGGGGAACAGGCAGTTGTCGGGTCCGGGCGACTCGAGCTCGAGGTCGAGATCGTTGACCAGCGTTCCGGCCCCTCCCGCCACGTCCGGCGGGTCGGGCCAGGCCAGCGCCACGCGGAGTGTTCCGATCGCCACGGCGCGGCCGCCACCCGGCAGGGTGGTCGTGGTCGGTCCGTTGACGACGAACGTGTGCGTGGCGTTGGTATTGCTCGAGTTGTTGATCGGCGGCTCGCCGGTTCCCATGTCGTCGAAGATCAGGAGGCCGGACGCGGGATACTCGGGCGTGTTCGGCAGACCGATCACCACCGACGGCGGCCAGTTCGAGATCGGCAGGACGTTCGAGAGCTGGATGCGCCCGTATCCCTGCTCGTTGTTGCCGATGATCCCGACCTGGAAGCCGGACACCATGCCGATGTTGAGCGAGCGTGACTGACCGACCAGCTTGTCGTTGGTGGTCGGATAGTCGGACACGCCGATCCCCTCCAGGAAGTTGGCGCTCGCGACCAGCGCCGCCTTGACCAGGGCTCCCGAGAGGTTCGGCATGCGGTCCGCCGACGCGCGGTTGCCCGTCGGGTAGAAGCCCTGGGCGAAGTAGTCGCGGACGATCGCCCCGGCGCCGGTCGCGTACGCGGAGGCGAACGACGTTCCCGCATTGTCCTCGTCGAGCTGCGAGTCGACCGGGTCGAAATTGTCGTTGTCCCGGCTGCGGAAAACCGCCACGCCGACGGTCCCGGGAGCGTTGAACAGGCCGCTGAAGTCCTCGCCGGACGCCATGACGATCGGCGCCGTCCGCAACGAGATTTCCGTGGCGGGGCCGCGCGAGGACCAGGCCGACCCCTCCTCCTCCAGGTTCCGGGTCCCGGCGAACGTCTGCATGTCGTAGCGGTGGCTGCCGACCGACACGATGTCCTTGGCGGTCGCCGGCGGCGCGATCTCGAGTTTCACGGGAACGTTGGGGTCGTTGTCTCCGGGCGAGCCGTCGAACAGATCCGGGTAGATGCGGTGCCCGACCCTGGAAGGCGCCGCCCCCTGGTTGCCGACCGGCACGAACAGCATGTAGTCGCGGTTGTTCACCAGGAACGTGTCGATCAGGTTCTCGTAGATACCGTAGGTGCCGTTCTTCGGATTGAACAGGATGTTGTCGAAGTTGGGGAAGCCGAACGGCATCACGTGCAGGTGGACGTTGTCGCCGCCGTCGCGCGCCAGGCGCAGGCGCGTCGCCAGATTTCCGGCTGAGATGTTGCCGCCCCGCTCGATGAGCTCGTTCGTCAGGCAGGCCGAGGGCAGGGCGGCGTCCTGCATCAGGATGCGCGCGCCGCGCGCGACACCGTCCAGGTTGATGCCGGTGATGAGGGGACGGCCATTCAGGATCGATTTGCTGGCGAACACACCGACACCGGAAGGCCAGCCGGCGATGGCGCCCGCCACCACGTTGCCGTGCGTGCCGCTGCCGAACAGGACGCCGTCACACGTATCGCCGCTGTCGGTAACCGACTGGATGACGTGCACCTTGCGGTGGGCCGGGCCCACGGGGTGCGAGAGGTCGGTCGTCTGGGTGGCCGTCTGGGAGAACTGCGCCGAATCGACGCTCAGCCCGTTGTCGGTGACCGCGACGATCTGCGGCGGAACCGGTGCTGTTCCGTTGTTCAGTCGTTGCAGCCGGCAGAGGCCCGGTGCGCATTGAGCGTCGGTGGTGCAGGTCGCGGTCGGGTTGTTCGTGCAGAGGAGCGCGCCGATTCCCCCCCCGTCCACCCCGATGTCGTGGTACGGCTTGGCGCCCAGGGTGTCCTCCACGCTGCCCACCATCGTGAGGCTGCTCGCCTCCGCGTTCTCCAGCATCAGCTCCGGCACCTCCTCGACCGCCCCGACGGAATCGAGCGAGGCGATCATGGCCACCTTCCCCGCATCGGCCTCGATGCGCAGGACCGTGCCGTCGTCGGAGAAATCGCTGACCGCGGGCGCCCCCAGGAGCTTCTCCACGTCGCCGCGCAGCCGGGCGATCTCGTGGCGGTCGGCGCCCGGCCAGGCGGCCACCATCAGCTCGAGCGTCGTGCTGCGCGCCCGGCTCGCCTGGATCAATGGCGTTCGGCCCAGCATGCGGTCGATCTTGAAGGCGGCGTGATACGGTGTCGACGCTTCGATGGTGGGCTGGGCGTCCAGACGGTCGAGATCCTCGGCGTTGCGTGTGCGGATGAGGAAGGCGCGCTCGGGAAGCGCGGCGACGACCCGGCCCGAGCGGGCCAGCTCGCGCTGCACGCCGTCCATGCCGAGGTCCCGCAGGGACTGCTCGGTGATCTGCACGATGTTGGCGCCTGGCGCCAGTCCGCCGCGCCCCGGGTGCACGCGTGTCGCGGCGCGCGTCAGGCCCCGTGGCAGCTTTTCGAGCCAGCGCGCATCCTTGAGATCGACGAAGCCGAGCGGGGTCTGGACCAGGCCGCGACGGTTCCCGGGCATCTCCATCGACTTGAAGGCGTCGCCGAAGGGCGACAGACCCGGGATCCGCTCCTGCGCGTGCGGCAGGGTCGTCCGCTGCCAGAAGTCGTACGAGCTCGATGTTCCGAAGCGTTCATCGAAACTCATCCCCTTCTGCTTCTGCCCCGGCCCGCCTGCGGACGAGCCGGGATCGCGTCCGGCGAGATTCGCCTCGACTCCGAAGATGAATGCGGCCGCCAGGACGAAGGCGGCGTAGGCTGCGAGCGACAGGGTTCCAGGGCCAACGAGCCTGCGCATCAGACCCTCCAGGAAAAGACACGACCCCCTTCGTCCCAAGCAGGGCGCGAGGGGCTGCGTTCGGGCGTCATCGCACGGTCGCTCAGACCTGCACCTTTTCGCGTTGAGATACGTTCAAGTTGCTGTCCTGTCAACGAGTTTCTGCAAGGCGCGCTCGATTCGTCCCGGCCCCTCGCGGAGCCGGAATGTGTCTTCATGCCTGTTGTGGCGCGCCATCCATGAGGTGGGCCGAATAAGCGGGCCGCGGCCCGTTCATTGCACCCCGCGGGCCCTTTCCAGTAACATGGCCTTTCTATGTTCAGCACGATCGAGTGGACGGACGAGGGAGTGATCCTGCTTGACCAGCGCCGCCTCCCGGAGCAGGAGATCTATCTGACGCTGCGCTCCGCCGAGGAGGTGGCGGAGGCGATCCGCGACATGGCGATCCGCGGCGCGCCTGCGATCGGCGTCGCGGCGGCGATGGGGATCGCCCTGGGGTTCCGAAGCGCTGACGACGACTCTCCCGGGACGCGCCGCCCCCGCTTCGAGTCCCTGGCGCGCCTTCTGACCTCGACCCGGCCGACGGCCGTGAACCTCTCCTGGGCCGTGGAGAGGATGCGGCGGCGATTCGAGGAGCACGCCTCCGATCCGTTCCCGCGCCTGGCCTCGGCCCTGAAGGAGGAGGCGCTCCTGGTGCGGCACGAGGACATCGAGGCGAACCGCGCCATGGGCCGTCACGGCGCAGAGCTCCTCCCGGACGACTGCCGCGTCCTCACGCACTGCAACGCCGGGGCGCTGGCCACGGCCGGGTACGGCACCGCGCTGGGTGTCGTGCGGGCGGCGGTCGAGTCCGGAAAGAGGGTGGCGGTGTATGCGGACGAGACGCGGCCTTTCCTCCAGGGATCACGTCTGACGGCCTGGGAGCTGCACCGGGATGGGATTCCCGTCACCGTCCTGACCGATGGGATGGCCGGCCACCTGTTCCAGCGCAGGAAAATCGACGTCTGCCTGGTCGGCGCCGACCGCATCGCCAGGAACGGCGATACGGCCAACAAGATCGGCACCTACCAGGTGGCGGTCCTGGCGCAGGCGCACGGCGTGCCGTTCTACGTCGCCGCCCCGACCTCCACCATCGACCTCGCCGCCGTGACGGGGGCCGAGATCCCGATCGAAGAGCGCAGCCCCCTGGAGGTCGCGCATATCGGCGGCCGGCGCGTCGTGCCGGAAGGGGTGCCGGTGATCCATCCTGCTTTCGACGTCACGCCCCACAGGCTGATCGCAGCGATCGTGACGGAGCGCGGTGTCGTGCGGCCGCCCTTCGAAGCGGGTCTCGTGGCGCTTTGCGGCCCCGGCGCGGGCAACGCACCGCGATCCCCCCGTCCGGCGGGGCGGTGACGCCGGGAGATCGCCCTGCCGCTTCGATGAACAACCGGGACATGAGGCCCGCCGAAAACCCGCTGATCCTGGGGATCGAGACGTCCTGCGACGAGACGGCCGCCGCCGTCCTGCGCGGTCGGGGCATTCTCTCGAACGTCATCGCCTCGCAGGCGGACATCCACCGGGAGTACGGCGGCGTCGTGCCGGAGCTGGCGTCCCGCCATCACCTCGAGCGGATCGACGCGGTCCTCGATCTCGCGCTCGAGCGCGCCCGGGTCTCGCTCGGCGATCTCGACGCCGTCGCCGTGACACGAGGTCCCGGCCTGGTCGGATCGCTTCTGGTCGGCCTGCAGGCGGCCAAGGCGATCGCCTACGTGCGGCGCATCCCGCTCCTGGCGGTCAATCACCTCGAGGGACATCTGCGCTCGGTGTGGCTGGAGCATCCGGGCGCCCCGTTTCCCGCCGTCAGCCTCATCGCCTCGGGCGGCCACACGTCGCTCTACGTCTCGTCCGACGAGAATCACGTCGTCAGGCTGGCGCGCACCCGCGACGACGCTTCGGGGGAAGCGTTCGACAAGGTCGCCAAGCTGGTCGGCCTCGGCTACCCGGGCGGGCCCGTGGTCGATCGGCTGGCGAAGACGGGAGACCCCGGGTCGGTGCCGCTGTCGCCGCCGAAGATGAGCGACGGCAGCCTCGACCTGTCGTTCAGCGGCTTCAAGACGGCCGTGCTTCGCCACGCGAAGGCGCGGGGTCTCGACCGGCGTTTTCCCGCCGGAGAGCCGGACCAGGAGACCCGCGATCTTCTGGCCTCGTTCCAGTCCGCCGTCGTGGAGTTCATGGTGAGTCGGGTGATGACCGTCGCTCACCGGGAGAGAGCGCGCGCCATCTGCCTCTCCGGGGGCGTTGCCTGCAACTCGCTTTTGCGCGCGCGCGTCGCCGAGGAGGCGGGCAAGGCCGGGATGGGGAGCTTCGCCGTCAGCCCGGCGCTCGCCTCGGACAACGCCGCCATGATCGCCGAGGTCGGGAGGCGTCAGCTGCTGCGCGGCGAGATCGCCGACCTGTCACTGAATGCCGATCCCGGCCTCGACTTCTGATCGCGGACCCATGGACCCCCGGCTGATCCGGAACTTCTGCATCATCGCCCACATCGACCACGGCAAGACGACCCTGTCCGATCGGATCCTCGAGCTGACCGGGGCGCTCTCCAAGAGGGAGATGTCCGACCAGGTGCTGGACGGCATGGACCTGGAGCGCGAGCGCGGCATCACGATCAAGGCGCACGCCGTGGCCCTGGAATATCGGGCGGACGACGGGAACGCTTATCGCCTGAACCTGATCGATACACCGGGGCATGTCGACTTCGCCTACGAAGTGTCGCGCTCGCTGTCGGCCTGCGAGGGCGCCGTCCTGGTGGTGGACGCCTCGCAGGGGGTCGAGGCGCAGACCCTCGCCAACTCCTACATGGCCGTCGACCACCACCTGACGGTCCTCCCGGTGATCAACAAGATCGATCTGCCATCGGCCGAGCCGATGCGGGTGAAGGATCAGATCGAGAACATCATCGGCCTCTCCGCGCAGAACGCCATCCTGTGCTCCGCCAAGGAGGGGACGGGGGTGCGGGAGATCCTCGAAGCGGTGGTCCGGGAGGTGCCGTCACCGAAGGGCGATCCGGAGGGTCCGCCCAAGGCGCTCGTCTTCGATTCGTGGTTCGACGCTTACCGCGGGGTCGTCATCCTGGTGCGCGTCATCGACGGGACCTTGAGACGCAAGATGCGCATCCGGCTGATGGCGACGGGGCGGGACTACGACCTGGAGGATCTCGGCCTCCTGACCCCGAAGCTCGTGCCGGTCGAATCGCTGTCGGTCGGCGAAGTCGGCTTCCTGATCGCCAACATCCGCAATTCCGCCGAGGTGAAGATCGGCGACACCGTCACCGACGCGCGCAACCCGGCGGTCAGGGCATTCCCCGGCTTCCAGGAGATGCGCCCCATGGTGTTCGCGGGGCTCTTTCCGATCGGCGAGTCGAGCTACGACAACCTGCGCGACGCCCTCGACAAGCTGCGGCTGAACGACTCGTCGTTCACCTGTGAGCCTGAGACCAGCGAGGCGCTCGGGTTCGGCTTCCGCTGCGGCTTCCTCGGTCTCCTGCACATGGAGATCGTGCAGCAGCGGCTGGAACGGCACTTCGGGCTCGACCTGATCACGACCGCGCCTTCGGTGCGTTACCGCGTCACCACTACCGACGCGGCGGTCGTGGAGATCAGCAATCCCGCGAAGCTCCCGCCGCCCCAGAAGATCGACCGCTGGGAGGAGCCGGTGATCACGGCGCTGATCCTGACGCCGCCCGAGTACGTCGGGGGGATCCTGGCGCTGTGCCAGGAGAAGCGCGGCATCCAGAAGGAGCTGAAGTACGTCACCACCAGCCGCGTTCTGATCACGTACGAGCTGCCGTTCAACGAGGTGGTGCTCGACTTCTACGACAAGCTGAAGACCCTGTCGCGCGGCTACGCGTCCCTGGATTACCACCACACGGCTTGGTGGGAGTCGGACCTGGTCAAGCTCGACATCCTGGTGAACGGCGAGCCCGTCGACGCCCTGTCGCTCATCGTGCACCGCGAGCGCGCCGCCCAGAAGGGGCGCGCCCTGGCGCAGAAGCTGCGCGAGGTCATCCCGCGGCAGCTCTTCGAGGTGGCCATCCAGGCCGCTATCGGCAGCCGGATCGTCGCCCGCGAGAACGTCGCAGCCATGCGCAAGAACGTCCTGGCCAAGTGCTACGGCGGCGACATCACGCGCAAGCGCAAGCTTCTCGAGAAGCAGAAGGAAGGCAAGAAGCGGATGAAGAAGGTCGGGCGGGTGGACATCCCCCAGGAGGCCTTTCTCGCTCTCCTCAAGGTCGACTAGGCGCCTGGCGGGCGTTTCCCGGTGGAATCCGGCGGCGGATCGTCCCATACTCTGCGGGCGCGGCAGCGGCGGACCATGACGATTTCACTGAGACCCAGACGCTTCATGTTCGAATACACCCAGGCGGGGCTGGTCGCCGTCATCTTCGCCCTGTTCGTCCGGACGTTCCTGTTCCAGCCGTTCACCATCCCTTCCCCCTCGATGGAGGACACCCTGCTGGTCGGTGACTACATCCTGGTGAACAAGTTCGTCCTGACCTCCCAGGCGCATCCGTTCGAGCGCGCCTTTCTGCCGGTGTCCGACGTGCGCCGGGGGGACGTCATCGTGTTCCGGTTTCCACACGATGAGAGCCAGGACTATGTCAAGCGCGCGATCGGCCTGCCGGGCGAGACGATCAAGATCGTCGACCGTGTCGTGTACATTCAGAAACCGGGGCAGGAAGGGTACGTCCCGATCATCGAGCCCTACGCCAACCACAGATTCCCCGGCCCGGACACGGCCACGCTCGACAATTTCGGGCCCCTGACGATTCCCCCGGGACACTACTTCGCCATGGGGGACAACCGGGACGACAGCTCCGACAGCCGCGAATGGGGCCTGGTGCCGCGCGACCACATCATCGGCCGGGGCCTCCTGGTCTACTGGTCCTTCGTCGGCGCCGATCCCGAAGGCGCCCGCGCCGCCGGCCGCCGACCCCGGACCGCGGCGGGCAGGCTGCTGAGCAGCGCCGGGGCCATCTTCACTGGAACCCGCTGGGAGCGCAGCGGGAAGCTGATCCGATAACGATTCCGTCATCCGCCCCTTGCAACCCTGCCGTCCCGTTCCTATATTGCAAGGTGGAACGACTCGACGCCGCGAAAGGAGGCGCAGCCGCCGTGTTTCTGCGGGACGAACGTGGCGAGGGAAAGCTCGGAACCCTGGTCGGGATCCTGGTCCTGGCCATGTTCATCTACCTGGGCGTGAAGATCGTCCCCATCCTGATCAACATCTACGAGTTCCGCGACTCGATCGAGGAGCAGGCCCGGTTCGCCGCCCTCCCGCGTCACGACGACGAGGAAGTCAAACGCAGCATCCTGCGCAAGGCGCAGGAGCTCCAGCTGCCCGTCGGCTCCAAGGATGTGGTCGTCAATCGAAGCTCGTCGCGCATCGACATCAGGGTAAAGTACACCGTCCCGATCGAGACGCCGATCTACACCTACAAGTGGAGCCTGGACGAGTCGCTGACCGCCCCGCTGTTCTAGAAGACAATCCAAGTCAACAGGCCCGGCTTCTAATCCTCCCGGTAAGGCAGGCCCCGCTCGTAAAGCGCGCCCCGGGCATCGATCGCCGCCGCCAGGTCCGCCTGACCGGCGGCCCCCGCCAGTGCGCGCGCCTCGCGGGCCACGCGTGCCGCTTCCTTCCTCCGACCCGTTTCCGCCAGGGCCGCCGCCAGGGCATCCAGGGCGCGCGGATCGGAGCGCCTGGTGAGGCGCACCGCGGTCGCCGCCCTCTCGACTGACTCGCGGCCGTTCCGGACATCCGCGCGCGGACTGGTGGCGAGGATCCAGGCGAGGCGCGCGAGTATCGTGGGATGCGCCGGGTTGCGGCGCGCCCCGTCCTCCAGGAGATCCACGGCACCAGCCGGGTCACCCCTCGCCAGCAGAATCGGCGCAAGGTTCAGGCAGGCGTCCGGCTGGCCGGGCCGGATACGCAGCGCCTCGTCGAGCGCCTCCTCCGCCTCCCGATTGCGGCCCATCCGGGCCAGGATGGCGCCCCGGTTGGCGCGCGCCTGCGCGTCATCCGGGCGGAAGGCGATGGCGCGCGCGTACCGCTCCAGGGCTTCGTCGATGCGGCCCCGACGGGCCAGCAGGTTTCCGGCGTTCGTGTGCGCCTCGGCATACCCCGGCCAGGCGGCGATCGCCTCGTCATACCGGGCGAGCGCGTCGTCCTGCCGGCCGGCCGCGGCGAGGGCGTTCCCGAGAGCAAGAAGGATGCGGGGGTTGCGGGGGGCGAGGGAGGCCGCATGCTCCAGGGCCGCGATCGATTCGGGGAGACGGCCGGCCGCCTGCAGAGTGAGACCGAGCTGAAAGTACGGCTCCGGCGTCCCGGGCCGGAGGGCGACAACGCTCCTCTCGAGGAGCGCGAGCCCGTTGTCGCGATCCGTGTCGTCCAGGACGCTGGCGACCCCCAGGATCAGGTCGCGTTCCGGCCCACCGGGGTTCTCTTCCGCGCGGTAAAAAACGATCGGCCCCCGGTATCTTTCCTTCCCCTCGCCACGGGGCGCGAGCAGGACCGCGGGCGCGGGATGGGTGCGCTGTATGAGATGGTCGGTCATCGCCACGTGCACCACGTCGTCGGTCCGGCGGGCGGGCATGTGGCAGGGCACGCAGGCGGCCGGCTTCGCGCCGGACGCCGAGCTGCGCGCCGCCGACGCACACTCGGCGGCCGCGTGGCACCCGAGGCACCTCGCGGTGTAGTGGGCCGCCGGGTCGGCCGGGCGGCGGTGAGGGTCGTGGCAGGTGGTGCAGGTCATGCGCCCGGCGCTCGCTTTGAAGCACGCCGACTGTCGCAGCCGGTACGCCTGGTGGGCGATCTCGAACTTGTCGTCGTGTCCCGTGCCCGGAGGATGATCGAAATGCCTGATGTACGCCGCGAGATCTTCGCCGGGGCGGAACGAGAAGACTCCCCTGCCGAACGCCACCACGCCGCTCCAGTTCGCGCTGCTGGTCGTCTCGAGGTGACATTGCATGCAGACGTCGATCTGGCGCTCCGGCGGGAGCCGCGCCGGGTTGACGATGCTGCCGCGCACGTCCTCGAAGGAGGCCGACCGGGCGCGCGCCAGGTGGACGTGCCGCGCCCCGGGTCCGTGGCACCTCTGACAGTCGATCCCCGACGGCAGGTCCTCCGGGAAGAGCTGAGGTGCTATGGCGCTGTCGTCGCCCGGAGGTACTTCGGGATACCCGTCGTGGCAGAAAAGGCAGGTGTACGTGACCGGCCGGAAGAAGTCGGGCTGGTCGGCGCGATCGTATCCGGGGCTCATCCCCCAGGCCCGCTCCTGCGTGTACCAGGTGACCGGCAACTGGGTCACTTCGCCAGTCGGCGCCCGATGCAGGTAACTGCGGGCGTGCCGGCCCGAGCC
>WNEQ01001208.1_pt1 | contig 13814 bp, 14 predicted proteins | sample 5399971 | NCBI WGS metagenome assembly WNEQ01 (sample SAMN13153330, study PRJNA577476) | soil metagenome | isolation source: 20 cm grassland meadow soil 2 days after 1st rain plot 5 | place: USA:California | collected 2015-09-18
GGGCTTGCCGGAGCGGCCAAGGTGGCGCAAGACGAACTCGCGAGCGGGAATGGCGGCGATCATGCGCTCGAACATCCCGTCCGGCTGCGCCATTAACGACCAGTGCCAGGAATTCAGCGCCCATTCACGGGAAGCGTGGCTCCACACGTAGCGCGTCGGCAATATGTCCAGAAGCGCGACTTTACGCACGCGATCCGGATGGTCCAGCGCTAATCGATGAGCTGTGCGCGCTCCCCGGTCGTGGCCGGCCAGAAAAAACCGGTCATAGCCCATCGCGGTCATCACGTCCACCTGATCTTGAGCCATGGTGCGGAAGGAATAATTGATGTGGTCCGGGCCGCCCTCTGAGGGGCCGACGCTGTCGCCGTAGCCCCGCAGGTCTGTCACGACGACGTGATATCGCCTGGCGAGGGCGCCGGCGACCTTATGCCAGCAGACGTGAGACTGCGGGTTGCCATGGAGCAGCAGCAGCGGCTGCCCCGTGCCGCCATGCCGGAGAAAGATATCCGCACCATTTGTGTGAACCCACCTGGCTTCAAAGCCCGGGAACAAGCCGTTGTCGGGCGGCAGTGGGCGGGCGGCGGTCTGCGCGAATGCGCCGCCGGATCTGGAAACCAGTTGAGACCCCAATCCCGCCGCTGCTGCGGCCATGAACTCTCTGCGATCGATCGTCACGGCATGACCTCCGATTGAATTTGTTAACTGCCGCTCGTGCCTCGGGGCGCCGTGTTTTTATATACCTTTCCGCTCTTCATAACGAAGACCACGCGCCTGACTGCCGTAATGTCTTCCAGCGGATTCCCGTCCACAGCAATGATGTCGGCTTCCATGCCAGGTGCGAGGGTTCCGATCTTATCCTGCATGCGGATGGATTCCGCGGCCCGCGAAGTTGCCGAGATGATGGCCTCCATAGGCGATTGCCCGCCGTCCCGGACCCGATAGATGAACTCCTCAAAATTTCTTCCAAGACCTCCCGCTCCGACGTCTGTTCCGAAAATAATTTTGACTTTGCGGGTGAGAGAGCGCTTGAAGGTGTCGATCCCGATCGGGATGCCCTTCTCCATGTATTCAAATCCTTGCGCATTGAAGTTTCCGATGCCCAGAAATTTATCCTTGTTCTCGATGTAATTGTGCAGCAAGAGTCCGAAATTGGGATCGTAGTAGGTCCCGTGTTGAGCCATCAGATCCAACACTTCGTCCGTAAGCCGGTATCCGTGCTCGACCGAGGTGCAACCGGCGAGAACTGCGGCCTTTGCTCCTTCGGGACCTTGAGCGTGAACGATAGCCCGTTTGCCCAGCGATTTTGCCTCACCGCAAGCCGCATCGACTTGAGCCTGCGTCAACGTGGGTCCACCGCCTTCGCGGATGCTCTTCGTGGCAAAGATTTTGATCAGATCCGCTCCCTCTGACGCCACCTGCCTGACAAACATCCGGATTTGGTCGGGTGTGCCGGTGGTTTCATCCACCGGACGTAGTGACGTGAGCAACCGCGGGCCCGGAATTGTCCCACGCGCGATCGCATCGCGAAGGTCCCGATCGAGGGGCGCGCCGACGCTTTGCGCGGTCGTGAAGCCGGCCATCAGCACGTTGTGCGCGTTCTCCACTGCATAGAGCATGGTCTGCTGCGGCGTTTCGTTCTTGGCCGACGCGGGGCTGTGACTTTTGCCATTCGGATCGAAATGCGCATCCATATGGACATGCGTGTCGATCCATCCCGGCATGACGGTGAGTCCCTTCAAATCATAGGTCGTGCCTTGCGCGTTGGCGTCAATCCGAGCGATGTGCGATCCCTGAACAACAATGCTCACATTGCGCGTCACCCCGCCTTTACCATCGATGAGTGTCGCGGCCCGGATGACAAGCGGGCGCTCTTGAGCCCTGCCGGTTTCGGGCAACATCAGGGTAGCGGCCAGAGCAATCCACAATAGTCTCGCTATTGCAACCATATTTTCCCCTTTCGAAACTCGTATGGGAGATTTCAAATTGTCTTCCCTCGTCGTAGAGTCAAGGTTGATGCCAGTCTTCACTTCCCCAAGTGGGGGCGGTCCCTCTCGTTCTCGTTGCAGACGTATTCAAGCATGTCGCTGTCGGGCATCAGCTTCAGTGCAAGCTTGAGGGTGAAGGTCCGCGTGTAGTACTTCGGATCATTGAACGTGATCTCCAGATCCATGTGGCCGAAATCCCGGCGGCGATAGCGTTCGGTGATGCGCATGGATTCGCTGCGAGGATGGCCGAATGCGTCGAGCCAGGCCTTATCGTTGAGGCCGGCCGTCTCGACGACAAGCGTATCGCCCTCCCAACGACCAACCGAGTATCCCATCCAGGTCGGATCCGGATCTTTGGGGAGCGGGCGGCCGTCGGTGTGAATCTGGCGGGGAGGGTCCGCGGTCTCGGACAACTGGACGATCTCCTGAGGCGTTTGAATCATCTTAAAAGTAAAAACCAGCAGTGCGAGCGGTATGCTTCCCGGAAGACATTGAGTGTGGGGATATTCCCGCGAGTTTTGCAGCCGGTGCTTGAGGAGTGCGGCTCCTTCCGGCCGAAGCGGCTCCTCTTCGGGCTTCATGCCCCAAAAGACGTTAATTACATTTGGGGTGACGTCATGCGTGTCGGGCTGAATATCGGTGAACCCGGGGAGGATACGGTTGTATTCGCTCGCGGGCTGCCGTTCCGTCTGCCACAGTCCGGAGACATCCGGTTTGCCGTTCAGGCGTGGTGCGGGAGCCGACAGGTTCGGCTTGCCGTCCTTCGTTCGGGGGATCCGCGTGTCGGGATAGTTCAACCACTGCGCCTGCGCGCATGTGAATGTCCCGGCAAGCACAATTCCGATGATCGTAGTAATTGTCCTTTGATTGCGCATAAACGGCCATCTTACCTCTTGCCGCTTGGAGAAGCCATGTTGAACAATTCAATGAACGAATGACCGTGGTGCTCTATTCCCCTCCTGCCGTGATGCAAGGGGAATGCGCCCGATTGTTGGGTTGGATGAGGAGTCCATCGGGCAAACAATTGGAATCGGCTGGACTACGCCATATTTCCAATTCTGCAAACGGTTCCCACGATCCGACATGGTGTGCATTCTGTTAGCACCCTCCGAACGGCACATGCGTAAACATGGTCACACGTACCACGAAGCCTGCTACGGTAAAGTGCACGCCAAAGCTCAGAATGGGCCGCATTAAACCGTCTTCATGACGATAGCGTCCCTAACAATCCAGATGGTATCGGTATTGCAGTAACCACAACGCGGAAATGGCCGCCCTTCCAGGAAGTTCGTCTCCGCTGTAACATTTTGAACCGTTGCACGCCCGCGATGCGATTCATTTTTTCCAACGCCTGTTCTCTCGTATTGAGTGGGCTGCTCTTGTGCATGGCATCCGGGTTCGGAGCGGACCCCGAGGTAGAGGAGATCATCCGTCAATCCACTGAACACCAATCGAGAAACTGGAAACTTGCGTCTGATTACACGTTTACGGAAACCGATGTTGTTACAGAGAAAGGTGAAGAAAACCGGCGTACTTTTAAAGTGCTGATGCTCGATGGCTCTCCTTACAATCAAATCATCGCAGAGGATGGACATCCTCTTACGCCGGAGCGCCAGGCCGCTGAGCAGAAGAAGCTGCAGGAAGAGATTACGCGGCGCAACCGCGAATCTCCGTCAGACCGCCGCCGCCGGATCGAGGCATATCGACGAAGCCGTGAGCAGGAACACACGATGCTCGGTGAGATGGTGAATGCTTTCGATTTCAGGCTTGTCGGACGCGCGCCAATGAACGGGCGTGATTGTTATGTTCTGGAGGCGACTCCTCGTTCGGGTTACGAGCCGACCAGCAATGAAACAAAAGTGCTGACCGGAATGCGCGGGAAGTTGTGGATCGACACACGCGATTATCAATGGGTGAAGGTGCAGGCGTCCGTATTCCGTTCAGTTCCTATCCACCTCTTCATCGCCAACGTCCGGCCCGGTACGGAGTTCACCCTGGAACAAGCACCGGTTGACCGTGACCTCTGGCTCCCTACACACTTCGTCACTACAGTGCGGGCTACTGCCTTACTCCTGTGGTCCAAGAACTATACGCGTGACGAAACGTATTTCGATTACCGCCGCGCGAGCTCGACTGTAGGGGAGGTCTATTGACCGCCCGCGATCTCGAAACCGAGACATCGCCGGTGGTCGTAGAAGATGGGAACGAATTACGCTCGTGTGTTATTCCCCTCCTTGCATCACCGCAAGGAGGGGTGGCTGCGTCGTTAAAAAATGTTGCGAAGCCACCGAAGCTGACGCAGACGGGGTGGTTTTCCTTGTGTTCTCAATCGGAAAACCACCCCGGCCTCGCGATCAGCGGATGCTTCGCGGCATTTTGGTCGCTCGGCCACCCCTCCTTGCGGTGATGCAAGGAGGGGAATACCCGCAATTCCAAATTCATTCACATCTTGGTAGACCGCCACTACAGTCTCGCGTGGTCTCAAAACCCTCGTCTCGTGTCCGGCACGCTGATCCATACGGTTGGCCGGGGAAGCCAGCTTCGTGTCATGTAGTCTCCCAAACTGAGAGCGAACATAATGCCGAGCCAGAAAAGGCCGGCGCAGACGAAGACCAGGACAAGCCTGTTTTTATACTTTACATGCATAAAGAACAACGCGATCAAAACAGCCTTCGCGAAAGCGATCGTCAAGGCGGCCATCACATGGACGGGGCCCAGTGGCAGGTAAGCGAACCCGACCGTAGCGCCAAGCAGACCCAGCAGTGCCGCCCAGACGCTGAGGTAGGTTTTCGGAGGGACAATGTGTGTGCTCATGCGCCTGTCCTTTTTACAAGGTAGAGCAGGGGGAAAATGAATACCCAGACGATATCGACGAAGTGCCAGTACAGTCCGCCAATATCTACCGGATTGTAGTAGTGGCTGGAGAACCTACCGCGATATGCCAGAATAGCCAGCGCCGATAGCACTCCTAGACCGACCAGCATGTGGACTGCGTGCATACCGGTCAGAATGAAGTAAAACACCATGAAGAGTTGTACCCGGCTGACGTTATCGCCAGGGTAGCTGAAGTTCAATCCCGGAACCAGGTGCTCTTTGTAGTGCTTGTAATATTCCAGGAATTTAATTCCCAGGAACAGAGCCCCGATCAGTTCAGTGATGATGAGGTAGCGGATCAGCTGCTTGTTACGGCCGTGCTGAGCGGCATGAACCGCAAGAGCCATGAACAGGCTGCTGCATAGCAGCACCGCCGTGTTCAAGCCTCCCAGCAATACACTCAACTCACGGCTGCCTTCAGAAAAAGCGTCGTAGTACAAACCGCGGTAAATCATATACGCGAAGAACACACCGCCGAAAAAGAGCACCTCCGTTGAGAGGAATATCCACATGCCGCTGTAGGCGGCATCGTGCTGCTGCTCGATGTCGTCGAACTGATGCTCAGGCAGCGCGCTCATATGCGTAAGCCTCTCCGGTGACGATAGGTGACTCCTCGAAATTATCCGTTGGCGGCGGCGATAGCGTTTGCCACTCGAGTCCTGTGGCCTGCCATGGATTTGCGGGCGCCAATTTTCCGTACCACAACGACCAAATCAGATAGAACAGCGGGACGACATAACCAACAGCAAGTATCGATGCTCCGGCTGTCGACATGACGTTGAGAACCTGGAACTCGGGCGGATATGCGTGGTAGCGGCGCGGCATACCCAGGTAACCCAGCACAAACTGGGGGAAAAACGTGAGATTGAAACCAACGAATATCGTCAACGCCGAAAACTGTGCCCAACCTTCGTGGTAGAGATGGCCTGAAATTTTGGGCCACCAGTTGTGCATGGCGCCCATGTAGGCCATGACCATGCCTCCGACCATGATGTAGTGAAAATGGGCAATGACAAAGTACGTATCCGTCACGTGCACATCGATTGCAATCGTTGCCAGAAAAAGTCCGGTCAGACCGCCGACCGTGAATAGTCCTACGAATCCGAGCGCATAAAGCATCGGCGCTGTAAACGAAATCGAGCCTTCGTATAAAGTCGCCGTCCAGTTGAATACCTTGATCGCGGAAGGAATCGCGACGGCGAAACTGAGGATCGAGAAGATCATGCTTGCGTATGGCGACTGGCCCGCAACAAACATGTGATGTCCCCAGACCAAGAACCCAATGACGGCAATCGCAATAATGGAGCCCGCCATGAATTCGTATCCGAAGATACGCCGCCGTGCGTGCGTCGTCACAAGCTCGCTGACGACACCCATGCCGGGCAGAATCATGATGTAAACCGCGGGATGCGAGTAGAACCAGAACAGGTGTTGGAACAACAGCGGATCCCCGCCGAGGTTCGGATCGAAGATTCCGACTCCTGTCAGCCGTTCGATTCCGACCAGTGTCAGCGTGATCGCCAGGACCGGCGTGGCGAGCACAAGAATGACCGAGGTGGCGTAAATCGACCAGACAAAGAGCGGCAGCCGGCTCCACGTCATACCGGGAGCGCGAAGCTTGTGGATCGTGGTGATGAAGTTCAAGCCGGTAAGGATTGACGAAAAACCGGAGACAAAAATCCCGATCAACGCGGCAACGACATGCGTATTCGCGAACTGGCTGCTATAAGGCGTGTAGAAGGTCCAGCCGGTATCGACTCCTCCGCTGAGAATCGCATAGAGTTCGAAAAGCCCGCCCAGCACGAGAAGATACCAGCTCAGTAGATTCAATCGCGGAAAGGCCAGGTCTCTAGCCCCAATCATCATCGGTATAAGAAAATTGCCGAACACGGTCGGGATAGAGGGGATGAGAAAGAACCAGACCATGATGATGCCGTGCATCGAAAAAAGCTTGTTGTACGTTTCGGATGTGAACAGGTCGGCTTGGGGCGTCATCAATTCCAGACGGATCAGCGTTGCAAACGTGCCACCGACGAAGAAGAAGAACGTCACAGTAAGCAGGAACAACAGCGCGATCCGCTTGTGATCACGCGTGAAGAACCAGGACTGCCACCCAAGCCTGGTTGTGAGGTAGTTCTCGTGTGCAACTGCAGTCGTCATCTCTGCCTCGTTTCCAACTGTAGCGGCAACTCCCCTCCTAAGTTAGGAGGGGTGCCTGCGAGGACAAAAGCCCGAGCAGGCGGGGTGGTTCCACCTGTTACTTGATAGAACCACCCCGCCCTCGCTTCGCTCGGGCGCCCCTCCTAACTTAGGAGGGGAGTTGCGCTATCCATTCGTTCACAGCTGGAGCGCCCCTACAGTTGCATTCCAGCAATTTATTCACGACTCCTACCCGCTGAAGCGCCGCTCCCGGGCGTCAGCGACTTGATGTAAGCGATCAAATCGATGATCTGCTCCTCTGTAAGCTGCCCTTTAAAGAGCGGCATGTCTGGAGCAAAATCGGCAACTCTCCATGCGGCCGGGTCCAGAAGCTGCGCGCGAATGTAATTCTCGTCGAACAAAACCCGTCTGCCGTCCTCCAACTGGACATGCGTGCCGTACAGTCCGCCCAGTGCAGGCGCTCGAGCGCGCTGTCCCGTGCCATGGCAGCTAATACAGTCGTATTCAACGAAGAGTTTTGCGCCTGCTTCCACCGGTTGCGTACCGTTCTCCCCGGCGAGCCACGCCTGATACTCACTCTCCGGCATGACGATGATGCGGCCAATCATTTTGGAATGGTTGGTTCCGCAGTATTCGGCGCAGAACAAGTGGTATGTGCCGGGACGCGTGGCCTTGAACCACAGCGTGCGATATTCGCCTGGAACGGCGTCCTGCTTCACTCGAAGAGCAGGGAGGTAAAAGCTGTGGATTACATCCTGCGACGTGAGCGTCAGCTTGATGGGCGTATTCTCGGGCACATGCAGTTCGTTGATCTCGCGCCTGCCTTCCGGATGCTGGATTTTCCACATCCACTGCTTCCCAACGACGTACATGTCCTGAGCGCCTCGAGGAGGCGTCTCTCCATCCATATATACTTGCGCGCCCCAGATGAACATGACGAGGGTAATGAGGAACGGCACGGCAGTCCAAAACAGTTCCAACCCGATCGATACCTTCGTTGGTTGTGGAACGGGATGCCGGCTGCGCCTGTACCTCACGGAGAATGTAATGATCAGAACGAAGATCAGCAGGGCGAAAAACCCGCAAACAACAACTAAGAAGTACAGTAGATGATCTACTTGATCGGCATGTTGCGAAGCGCTGATGGGAAACAGAGGAACCCAACGCTCCATCAAATCCTCCCGGCATGCGCGTCGCGCCGGAACATCACAAACATGAACGCGAAGAGTGCGAGCGCCGTGGCGACTCCAAATATCCGGATAGTACGAATGATGACCATTCCATATTTACCGGTAGCCGGATCGTACCGGTAGCAATAGAGGAGGACCCGGTCGACGATATTTCCGATCTTTTCCTCAGAGGCCTGAAGCAGGCTTAACCGGAGGTCGCGCGCGGAATATTCCAGGCCGTAGAAATATTGCTCAATTTTGCCGTGGGGTGTGGCAACCATGATTGCCGTGGCGTGGGCCCACTGCGTTCCGTCCCGCTTGGTGTGAAATCCTAAGGTTTCGGTCAGCGCGCGAATGGAATCCGGGTCTCCTGTCAAAAAATGAAATCCGTTCTCGGCCCCGTCCCGTTCGTAATCTCTCACGTAATGCGCCTTCGCGACGGCCGCCATTGCGGGAGTTTCGTTCGGATCGAAACTGAACGCGACGACAGTGAAGTCCTTCCCGGCAGTGAAAGTCAGAACGCGAAGAGCTTGAACCAGGCTGTTCAGCGTCATCGGGCACAGGGACGAGCACATCAGGTAAACCGGCGCGAGAATCACCGGCTTGCCGTCAAAATAAGTTGAAAGAGGAACGAGCGCTCCGGATTCATCGCGCAACCGCAGATTGAGATCGAGTTGCGCGCCCAGCCTCTGATCGATCCCGACGTCTTGAAGTACGGAAGGTACACTTTGTTGCGCTGCAGCCGAGGCGAGACCTTGAAAGCTGAAAAGAGTGGCGCAAACAACAGGCAACAAATTCCGTAGGCGCTCGTAGGAGCTGTGAAAAAAATGTCCGAATGTTGTGGGCTGGCATATTCCCCTCCTTGCATCACTGCAAGGAGGGGTGGCCGAGCGATTAAAAAGATGTCGCGAAGCCTCCGCTGAACGCGAGGCCGGGGTGGTTTTCCGATTGAAAACGAAAGGAAAACCACCCCGGCTGCGCCCGCTAAGGAGGCTTCGCAACATTTTCTGAATGGGCGCAGCCACCCCTCCTTGCAGTGATGCAAGGAGGGGAATATGCCCTACAATAGGTTTCTGCTGCACAATCGCCCGCCTCATTTTGTTTCTCCCCCTTCTGCATTTGCCGGCGGCAGTCCGCGCTGCGCAATCAGCTCCATCGCGCGCTCGATAGGGATCCGGACAATGCCGCGCGAACGATCGACCCAAGCATAGGAGTTCAGGACGGCTTGCTCTCTGCGGAGCATCTCGGCCCAATCCTCCGACGGCGAAATCTGAAGGCGCGGCTCCGGCGGCAACTGCGGTTGAGCGAGCGCCGTTCCCAACACGCGGCTTTCAGCCCAGCTTTGAAAGGTCCGGAAGATCCACCAGGATGCCGTGCATATAACAGTGACGGAAATCACCAACGTGACAGCCCCCCATACGACATACTTCAAGTTCCAGTCCGAACGTTCGTGATCATGCCGTGGCTTTTTTTCTCCGGAGCTCATATTGCTTTATGCGGAACGGTATTGGGATCGTTTACTGCCAGCAGCGGCATCGCCAGCAATTCGCGCGCGTACATGGCCAGCCAGACTCCGCCGATGCCGGCCAGGGCAATCGGATCGAGCCAGTGGAGCGTAAAACCATCCGGATAGAACGCCGGCGTTACCATCCAAAAGGTGTCTACGATGCGCATGGCCAGCACGAGCAGAGCGATATAACCGAGCCTCCGGCGGTCCCGCTTGTTTCTTCGGGAAAGCAGAAGAAACCACGGAACAAAAAATTGAAATGAAATCAACGCCGCGGCGGTCCATTCCCAACCGTGCCGGAGGCGGCTCAGATACCAATCGATCTCTTCGGGAATGTTTCCGGCCCACATGATTATTAATTGCGAGAACGACAGGTACGCCCAGAGCATGAGGAACGCGAATAACAGATTGCCAAGGTCGTGGAGATGCTCCGGACGCGCCACTTCGGACAGCGGAGAGCGGTCCGATAAAAATGTGAAGACCACGATGGCAAACGCGAGGCCGGACAGGGCCGTATCGACCATCCACAGCATGCCGTAAACGGTCGAGTACCAGCGCGGCTCCAGCGACATGGCCCAGTCGATCAGGGCAAACGTCAGCGTGAATCCGTAGAACGTAAGACCCGGACCGCTGAGCCGCGCGAAGCGCCGCAATAGTCCAAGGTCGCCCGTTTCATCCTGCGCCGCCGACCACCGGTTCAACCGGTTCGCGAAGAACCACCACAAGAAAAAGAAGAACACAGCGCGGGCAATAAAGAAGGGCACGTTTAAATACAACGTCTTTTTGAGAACGGCTTCACCCACTTCCGCCGTCGACGGATTCACCCACCGATAAATCTCTCGCATTCCCACAAGAACCGGGATGAACAGAACAGAAAGCAACACGATGGTCCGTGTGCCCGATTCGAGAAGACGCCTGATGCTGTAGCCCCACGCGCCGCCGACCAGGTGATACATCATCAGAATCGGCAGGCACCCCAATCCGACGCTCATCCAGAACAGATATGCAAACAAGTACGACCGGAAGAATTGTTGCGGTGAAAATGCAAAGCCGATTGCGCATGCGATCAACCCTGCTATGCCGACGGAGAGGAAGGGGGAATGAAAGCTGCGAATTTCATCTTCAATGCGCTCGGTACGGCTCATTGCTTTGCGGCCTCGAGTCTCTTCAGTTCATCGGGCGGGACGTCCGCCGCCGTAGTGCTCCAGCTCAGTTCGAGAGCTCGTACATATGCGATGATGGCCCACCGGTCTCGAGCCGGAATCTGCGACGCATAGGAAGGCATAACGCCGAAACCGTTCGTTATGACATTGAAGAAGTAGCCCGGTGGAGCGGCTCGCAGCCGATCGATGTGGAAAGACGGCGGCGCCTGGCGGAAGCCTCTACGCACGGCCATACCTTGCCCGGTGCCAAGATGGTCGTGGCAGGGCGTGCAGAAAATGTCGAAGCGTTGCCGGCCGCGCTGAAGAACCTCGAGCGTCACCGGAAAAGGAAACGCCGATGCAGGCTGTCCATCCACCGTTCCTTTCACGAGATGTATGTTCCGCTCCCGCTCTTGAGGAACAGTTCCTGGAGGCAGCGGGCGAGCCGAGCTTGCGTTCGAAAAGAATCCGCTTTCCTGAAACGTGCTGTAGCGGGGTCCATTCGCCATGTTCTGGCGGCATGAGGGGAGGGCAAGGAGAGCGAGGACCAGTAAACAAACAGTGGGAATCGAGCGCATTCCCCTCCTTGCATCACCGCAAGGAGGGGTGGCTGAGCGATTAATAAAATACCGCGAAGCATCTGCTGATAGCGAGGCCGGGGTGGTTTTCCGATTGAGAACACAAAGGAAAACCACCCCGGCTGCGTCTTCGGTGGCTTCGCAACATTTTTTTGATGACGCAGCCACCCCTCCTTGCTGTGATGCAAGGAGGGGAATAATCCGCGCCACGATTCCAATTCGTTCACATCGCCGGCGGTCATAGACCGCCGCTACAGTGCTGGCATCAAACATCAACCTCATACACCCCTACAGGTTCGAACTCATTCAAGAATTCTCTGCACTTGTCGCCATCGAACAACGGGTCGTTGGCCTGGATGCAGAAGAAGAAACGGTCGTCCGTCGCCAGCGAAAATTGTGGAACCGCGAAAAGCGGATGATGCGGCATTGGAAGACCATTCAACGCCAGCATTCCCATCGCGGTGAATAAGCCGGAAAAGAGAATCGTCAACTCGAACGTTATCGGAATGAACATCGGCCAACTATGAAGGGGCCGTCCTGCTACGTTGATCGGATAAAAAGCAACAGCAGAACTGTAGAGCATGAAGTACCCGCCCAGGCCGCCGATCAGTCCGCCGGTGAGTGCAATCGCGGGAATCTTCGTGCGGTGTGAACCCAGCGCTTCCGGCAGACCCTCGACGGGATAGGGAGAGAACCCGTCCATCAGCCGATATCCTTTTTCTCTCGCGCTTTTCGCAACCTCGACGAGTTTTTCCGGTTCTTTGAACTCGGCAAGAAGGCCATAAAGCGGTTCGTTCATGCGCGGGCCGAGACCTCCGGCTTATGCAGAATTTTCTTCATCTCAAATATCGAGATTGGCGGGAAAAACCGGAAGAAAAGCAGGAACAGCGTTACAAATAGCGCAATCGAACCAAGTAGCGTTGCCCAATCCCAGATCGTGGCGTAATACATATTCCAGGCCGACGGCAGAAAATCCCGGTGAAGACTGACAACTACGATGACGAACCGTTCCAGCCACATGCCGAGATCCACTGAGAGTGCGACGAGAAAGATGGCCGCAACACTCTTTCGCGCGCGGCTCGACCACATCAGTTGTGGAATGACAAGGTTCGTTGCCACCAGGAGCCAATACATCCATCCGTACAGGCCGAACAGCCGGTTCACGATCTCATACCGCTCATATGGATTTCCGCTGTAGAACGCGATGAACGCTTCGTCGATATAGCTGTAGGTGACGATGATCCCTGTGGCGAGCATGAGCTTCGCCATGTTGTCCAAATGCCGCATCGTAATGAACTCTTGGAGTCGATAGATTTTGCGCAGCGGGATCGCGAGCGTCAGCACCATCGCAAATCCGGAATAAATTGCGCCTGCAACAAAATAAGGAGGAAAGATGGTCGAATGCCAGCCTGGGATTATCGCGATAGTGAAATCGAAACTGACGACGGTGTGAACGGAGACAACAAGTGGAGTTGCCAGTCCCGCCAGCAGCAGATAAGCCTCTTCATACTGTTGCCAGTGATAGGCCGAGCCACGCCATCCCATCGCCATCATTCCATAGACAACCTGTGTGAGCCGGTGTTTGGCTCTGTCGCGAAACGTCGCAAGATCCGGAATCAAACCGATGTACCAGAACACCAGAGAAATCGTGAAATACGTGCCTACCGCAAACATGTCCCAGACCAGCGGACTCCTCCATTGCGGCCAAAGCCCCATCGTGTTCGGGTAAGGCGCAATCCAATAGAAGAACCATGGCCGGCCAAGATGAATCAGCGGAAACAGGCCCGCGCACGTGACCGCAAACAGCGTCATGGCCTCCGCAAAGCGGTTGATGGATTGGCGCCATGCCTGATGCAGAAGGAGGAGAATCGCCGAAATCAAAGTGCCCGCATGCCCGATTCCGATCCACCAGACAAAGTTGACGATCGCGAATCCCCACGCGACGGGTATGTTGACGCCCCATATGCCGATGCCGCTATACAGCAGCCACACGATCGCGAACAGCAGGACCAACGTCCCGGTGAAGACCGCACCGAAGACGACGATCCATTCAATCGGCGTATGCGGCGTCAGCACGAGCGAGCCGATCTTCTCCGTGATCCAGTGAGGGCCGGGATATGGGCGCTCTGCGGGCGGCGTGTAAACAGCAACTGTATTCTGGTCACCCATTGTTGTGTTGCGCAGTTTCGAATCCGGCTATCTCCGGATTCGGATTCTTCAAAGCGGCGAGGTAGGTGGTTCTTGGACGCGTGTTGTATTCCGCCAAAACACCGTAATTTCGAGGCTCGGATTTGAGCTTCCGGACCCTGCTGTTCTCGTCGAGAAGATTCCCGAATACGAGAGCATTCGCAGGGCATGCCTGCTGGCAAGCAGTCAGGACCTCGCCGTCCTGAATCTTC
>WNEQ01001212.1_pt1 | contig 13802 bp, 13 predicted proteins | sample 5399971 | NCBI WGS metagenome assembly WNEQ01 (sample SAMN13153330, study PRJNA577476) | soil metagenome | isolation source: 20 cm grassland meadow soil 2 days after 1st rain plot 5 | place: USA:California | collected 2015-09-18
GCCACCTTTGCTACCACTCTGCTACAGGACATGCCAGTCGTCAGCTGAAAGCCTGAGGACACGAGAGTCAGTTGGAGCTCTTAAGCAGTTCGTCCCGCGAGCGATTTCGTATATGCCACGAACAGCTGACCAACCAACGTTGCAAACGGCATGTCGATCGCCGCGTACACGTCCATCGCCTTAGGGCTTGCGTTATCCGCCGTTATCTCCACCGCAACCGTCGAATAATCTATGAGAATGACACCGGCCTGTAGCATCCGTAGCATGCCGGTGATGCGTTTGGTCTCACTGAAAGTGCCTGAGGCATCTATCGCCGCGTAGACGTCAAACCCGTCAGCCGTCGCTGAAATGGCAGGGAACGCCAGGCAAACTTCAGTTGAGACGCCGGCTATAATCAGCTTCCTCCGACCGGTTGCTTTGACGGCCTTGACGATGCGAGGTTCGTCCCACGCGTTCACCGTCGTGCGGTCGATAATGTCGACTCCAGAAAGAACGGCGGCCAATTCTGGAATCGTCGGCCCCCAGAGGCTGTCGCGTGAGGTTGTGGTGGCGATGATTGGGAGGCCAAGTACCTTGGCCGCTTTGGCGAGCCCCACTACATTGTGCTTGAGTTGCGCAACATCGATGTCCCGGATTCCCGTGAATAGGCCAATCTGATGATCAACCAGGAGGAGTGCCGCATTGTCCTGGGTCAGTCTCTCATAATAACGCTTTGACGAGGTGTCCATGACTGATCTCCTTTCTATGGAGCCATTGCTTCAACGTTGGCGAAGAAATCGGCATTGAAACACATGGCGTGGAATTTGTTGAGACATTCTATAGCAAGTCGCGTTCCACGCAGTGCTCGGCAGGCCAGAATCAGCAATGTCGCTGAAATTCGAAGACGTTCCGTGATCTCGATCATGGAGTTGCTGGAGAGTGCGAAAGGGAACTGACTAAGATGACCTGCCGACCCAACGGCGCACTGCCGACAAATCGGCACTGCTGTCGAGGATTCCAATCTCTGGGGCGAGTTGTGAGAGCTGGACATCTCCTTTCAGCTTCGTGTGAGTGAGTTACAGTTCACAATCAGTTGTTTTTGAACTTCTATTGATGCTGCTTAGGATTTTCGTTTAATCAATAAGTTTCACGACCATTACCAAGAAGGTTTTTGGACAGTTACGGGTCCGCGCACTCGATCCGTTGACGCGGCGCTCGTAAGGTGACCTTGCGCGGGGTGAGGAAGCGACAGGCTTGCTGGCACGCTGGCCAAACCCGGCTGGGGATGAATCATACGATCTTAGATACGAAATACAGAACTTCAGTGCGTCTCGCCCGGAGCAGTGACGATCAATCGGCGCCGTGCCGAGGGATCGGCGTGGGCACTTCGTCACAATCTCTCGAAGTCATGCACAGAACTCGCCGACGTTTGGGTCATACCTCCTTCTTCTGTCAATCACTTGTCCTGTGAATCTGGAATCGTCCAGTCATCTGGAACGGTCTATGCTATGCGTATACAGCGTCAAAGAAGTTCAAGACCTGTTGGGGGTTGCCACTTCAGGTTCACACGAAAGGAACTGACGCCATGTCCTGGTTGGTCGTGTTCATCTCATCGTTCGTCCCCATCGTGCTTCTGTTCATCCTGCTCATCACGGACTGGTTGCACGGGGAGCCCAGGGCGAAGCTTTCTTCACTCAGGCTCTGGGGCGGGATGAAAGAAAAGGACAGATGGGATGGGTTCGCTGATTCCAAGCTCCTGACTCAGTTCTTGATACTCGCTGGAAGCGTGGCGCTTGCGATCGCGCAAGGCATCGTGCTTCTGTTCATGGTGCTCATTATGAACTGGCTGCACGGGGAGCCCAGGGCGAAGCTTTCTTCACTCAGGCTCTGGGGCGGGATGAAAGAACAGGACAGATGGGATGGGTTCGCTGATTCGACGCGTTACGCCGCGATTCGGTTACGGGCCAGCCCTAACAAAACCCGCATGAGATAGGAGATCAGCATGGAATGTCCGCACTGCCATCGCGTCATGGACAATCGCTAGGGCTTTATAGGATTCAAGCGATAGCTCAAAAACAAATCCTATGGGACTCTGTTAGTGAAAACAGATTCAGGAGGAGATCATGGCCCTCGCTAAAAAACATCGTAACGATATAGGCATAACCGCGCAACTTAGGCCCACCGCAAAAAGTCTCATTAAAGAAGCGCTCCGCGTCTACGGCGCTGCGGAAGAAGCTCTGGCGGAAGCGGGTGAGCAATTCGAAGACCTCGTGTCTGAGGCCCGTGCTGAGATGAAAAAGGCCCAGCCATCAAGACGTGACAATAGGCACAAGGGCAAGTCCTAAATTTCATCCCGACGACCTGTCCCTGGTAGCGTCTCGCGTCACGAGAATTAGAGCTGGATCATGGCAATCCAATCCACAATGGCGGAGCTGAATCGGCTGCGCGAAATCATCCGGGTCTTCAGCATTGCCGGCTTCGGGGATCTGTTCAAACATATGGGTCTTGAAGCCGCGGCTGAACGAACCGGCAAGATCATGGGATGGAAGCACGCAGATGAGATCGCGCACCTTGAACATCCCCAACGTGTACGCCGGGTTTTAGAATTCCTCGGGCCGACCTTTATCAAGCTTGGCCAGATTCTGGCGACTCGCCCTGACCTGTTCGGACCCGAGTGGATCGCTGAATTCGAAAAACTCCAATGGCACGCCCCCCTTCTGGATTTCGCTGAGCTTCGTCCTCAGGTCGAGGAAGATCTGGGCGCACCGCTCGAAGAGATCTTCGAGGAGGTCGATGCCACTCCATTCGCTGCCGCTTCCTTGGCGCAGGTCCACCGGGCGACCTTGAAGGACGGGACGCAAGTGGTGCTCAAGATTCAACGCCCCGGGATACGGCCGATAATTGAATCCGATATGCGCCTGTTAGCCCATCTGGCGTCGTTGGCCGAAAAGCATGTGCCTGAGTTGGCCACCTATCACCCTCAACAGGTCATCCAGCACTTCGTCAAGTCGCTCCAGAATGAACTCAACTTCATGACGGAAGGACACAATGCCGACCAGGTCGCGGCCAATTTTGAAGGCAACGACCAGATCGTCATTCCCAAAATCTATTGGGAATGGACGAGGCAACGGATTAATGTCCAGGAATTTGTGGATGGAATCCCTGGAGTGGACATTCGAGCCATCGATGCAGCCGGAATGGACCGCAAACGCATTGCCCAAACCGGGGCCAGTGCGGTGCTCAAAATGATCATGATGGATGGGCTATTCCATGCCGATCCGCACCCCGGGAATTTTTTCATCTTGCCTGGTGAACGCATTGCCTTCATCGACTTTGGCATGATCGGACGCGTCTCTGAGGTCAGACGGCGACAGATTATGACGCTGCTGCAGGCGTTGCTGGACAACGACGCCGAGGGGCTGTCCATGGTTCTTTTGGCATGGTCCGGCAGAGAAGGAGACGACTCGGGCGAACTGTCAGGAGCCGTTGAGGAGTTTCTCAGCAAATATGCCGGAAAATCGATGGCCCTCATGGATTTGTCGGCCATGGTTGGAGACTTGTTGAGTCTGGTTCGAGACAACAAGCTGACGATGCCCCCGGATCAAGCCATGCTGCTCAAAGTGTTTGTCTCACTGGACGGCGCATTCAAGAAGCTCGACCCGGGCTTTGACGTCATGGGCGCGATGCAACCCATCCTTCATGAGGTTGTCATCGACAAGTTATCTCCGCAAGCCTTAGGGAAACGCGGACTGACAATTCTCACGCAATATCTGGAGTTATTCGCCGACCTGCCCAAGGAGATACGCCGCGGAATCTATGCGGCGAAGACCGGGAATCTGAAAATTCGCGTAGAACTGAGCCAGCTCGATGAACTCCAACATCTGGTCATGCGCGCCAACCGCCTGCTGGCCGCGGCCGGCATCACAGCAGCCTTGCTGATCGGCGGTTCTATTCTTATGGCTTTCTTGAAGTGACTTCAACTCTCGCAGCCTATCTTCCTGCCAAGCTACTGTGCTCATTTTGTGCTCAACTCCACCTCACTCCAGCCCATTCCAGCCTACTCCAGCCAAAGTTCGGATATTTCGCATACCTTGGCTGGAATAGGCCTGAGTGAGCCTGAGTAGGCTGGAGTAGGGTCAGGGAAACGGTTTCCTAAACCGCGTGTCGCACGTTCAAGCCGCGTTAGGGGACCCGAGGCGGAAAAGTTTCCAGGAACCTTTTCTTCCCCCATTAATGAAGTGGCAGGGCCCGTCGCTTCAGCGCCTCCGGAACTGCCCGCCTTGGTCTTGCGGTGCTGAAATCGTCTGGACTTCCCGCGGCCACGGCTTGTAACCGTGGCCTTAGTCAGTTCCAGCCTTCCTTCACCGCATGACTAGGCTGGCTTGTGCTCCTTCGGCGAATCCGCTTCAAGCCCTGCCGCTTCCACTATATCGGGGAGGAGCGGGACGCGCAAATCTCAACGGAAATCCTGCAGCCAGCAAAACTGAGGCGTCCGGTACTCCCCAAATCTCCTCGGATGCTCGAAACCGCCGTGTTGCTTGTCGCAGAGGTTAGGTCTAGCCTTCTTTAGGCTCAAAAACCAAAGTTTATGACGACTAGACCCGAAGCCCTCACGATCCTCGCACCCGCCCAAAATAGAACGCGGTTTATTACAAGGGGTCGAGGGCTCCAATACTTGACCATTGCTTGGAACGTTGCCGAGTTCGTCATTGCCCTTGCGGCTGGATTCCTTGCGGGAAGTATTGCTCTCATTGGCTTCGCCTTTGACTCCGCGATCGAGGTCACAAGTAGCGTAGCCGCCCTGTGGAGATTAGGGCAGGATGGTGATGAGGAATCAAGGGAACAGGCGGAACAACGTGCCCTTAGGGTTATCGGCGCATGCTTCTTGTTGCTGGCCTGTTATGTACTCTACGAGTCGGTCGATTATCTAATAGAGCGTATCCCTCCACAGCCCAGCATCATTGGCATCGTATTGGCTGCGCTGTCTCTAATTGTGATGCCGTGGCTCGCGCACTTAAAGCGGAAGGTGGCAACCAGTCTGGAGAGCGGAGCTCTTGAAGCAGAAACTCGGCAGACTGAGATTTGTGCTTACCTCTCAGCCATACTTTTGCTTGGGCTAGGGTTGAACGCATGGTTAGACTTGTGGTGGGCTGATCCTTTGGCGGCGCTAGGGATGGTGCCTTTCATCGCATGGGAGGGATGGGAAGCAATTCGAGGCCGCACGTGCTGTGCCGGCGAGGCGATCTCCGTTTGACGCATTCCCAAAACAGTTACTTTTGACCCTTCGAATCTGCGACACATTTTCCTCGTTTTGTCCCACCTTTTAACTTAAGATCGGACCATGGTTTTTGAACATCGCGACCAATACGCTCATGCAAGGTCATAGCCACCCACATCGACACGAGCAGACGGATGCGCATCAGCACTACGACCATGATCATACTCACGGTTCGCTTGATCCAACGCTGTTGACGACTGAGAAAGGGATTTGGGCGGTCAAGTGGTCACTGCTCGGACTTCTGTTGACGGCAGTTCTTCAGTCCGCCATCGTCGCTTTTACATCCAGTGTCGCCCTTCTGGCCGATACGATTCATAACTTTGGCGACGCGGCTACCGCGATCCCGCTGTGGATCGCCTTTCTGATGGCTCGGAGGAAGCCTAGCAAGAGATTCAACTATGGATACGGACGGGTTGAGGACGTTGCCGGAATCGTCATTGTGCTCATCATGCTGGTAAGTGGAGTGCTGACATTCTATGAATCGGTCAGCCGACTATTCCAACCTCATGAGATCCAGCACCTTGGCGCCGTGGCTGGCGCATCCCTCCTTGGCTTTGCAGGCAATGAGCTGATCGCCGTGTTACGGATTCGTACGGGAAGACAGATCGGAAGCGCTGCCCTTGTCGCAGATGGCTACCACGCCCGGATTGATGGCTTAACAAGTTTAGGCGTACTCGTGGGAGTCATCGGCGTATGGTTTGGATATCCGCAAGCTGATCCCTTTGTTGGCCTCGTGATCACTATCGTGATTTTCAAAATAGTTTGGGATTCCGGAAAATCCCTCTTTAGTCGCCTGCTCGATGGAGTTGACCCCGAAGTGATCGATGAGGTCAGACATGCAGCCCATCATGTCGCAGAGGTCTTAGAGGTGACCGAAGTGAGGGTCCGGTGGCTGGGCCATCGGCTGTTGGCGGATGTCAATATCGCGATAAAGTCTGATCTTTCGGTCGAACAAGGCCATCAGATTGCCCGTGAGGTTCGGCATCAACTCTTGCACCACCTGCCGTACCTAGCCAATGCCACCATTCACGTTGACCCTGCTAATGCTTCCGGTGAGGGCCATCATCGGATCGACGATCATGCTCATGACAAAATGCCGACCCATTCGCACTGAGGAAGGCAGTCATGGCCCCCTCACAGCTAACAGGCAGAGCCTCTCTCATGCTTTTGGTCCTTGTGACCATCTTTGTTGCTCTGGAGGCGGTCTCCTCGACTAATGCAGAACAAGCCCCTTTACTTTGGCAATTTGATATTGAGCGACCAGGCAGCTTGCCGAAGGATTTTGTGATCGGCACGCTGTTTGACGGCCGACCGGCTGGAGACTGGAGAATTCTTCAATCAGACCGAGCCAACAGCCCGCCGCAGGTGTTGGGCCAGTTGCAGGGCAAAGGGGCGGAGCATGCCTACAAGGTGCTCTTGTTCAAAGGGACAGCTGGGGCCGATGTGGATGTGCAGGTGTCTTTCCTCCCGATTGAGGGAAAAGCCGACATGGGAGGAGGGCTGATCTGGCGCGCTGCCGATGACCGGAACTATTACCTCACACGAGCCAACCCCTTGGAGCAAAATATTCGGATCTATCGTGTGGTCAAAGGGGTACGCCACATGCTCAATAATTTTGACCAGACGATTGATGTGAGGCACTGGCACACGCTGCGGGTTAACAATCGAGGATGTCGGATCGAAGTGTTCTATGACGAGAAGAGGGTGTTCGACCTCTGCGACAAAGCATTCACTCAGGGGCAGGTTGGGCTTTGGACGAAGTCCGACGCGATCACATACTTTGATGACCTTCGGCTTCAACTTCTGAAATGAGTCGCCGTGGTCATTCTGTGCTCAAGGCCACCACACGCCAGCTCACTCCACAGCGCACCAGCAAAAATAGTTTTCTAGCCCAATTCGTTGACAGAATTGGCCAGATTGGGCCAGAGTAGGCCGGAGTTTGGTGCCATGCCCGATCCAATCGTCACCGATCCTATTCTCACTGAGTTCGTGCAGCGGCTGAAGCAGCGGGCCGAGATCGCGGACTTTTCTTTGACGCCGTGGGTCAAGCCTGGCCGCACCCGAGAGTGGACCTGTCATCTGGCTGGCAGCGTCAATGCGCTCCTACACGCGCTGGCTGCAACCGGCGCCCAGGGGAGCTGGCGGCTTTCCAAAGAGATCGTGGACGACTTCGCCGCCTCGGGACGCAAGTGGGCGATCGTGTTGCTGGTGAGGACATCTCAGACAGGATACCTGCTCCCTGCGCTGGAAGTCCGTCAGAGAACCGAATCGGGCCAGTGGTCCCTTCATGGTGGTACTTACCAAGTCACTGAAGGGCCGACTCTCAACCCTGAATATTACTTTAGGGAGTTCGATACGCTGGTCTTCCGGCTCCTGACCCGCGGCATGCTCTGAGTGCGCCCGCGCCATCGCTACCTCGCTCCCGTGCAATTAGCCGTTGGTTCTCCCCCTCGAATGGCAGTATAGTGTGGTGCTGTTGGCATCAGGCGAAGTGAAAAATTAAAAATGCAAAATGAAAAATTGAAATCTTGAATTTTTCATTTTTAATTTTACATTTCTCATTGTCTGCGCCTCGCTATGCCGACTCGGGTCATAATTGATACCGATCCGGGGGTGGACGACGCGCTGGCGATCCTCCTGGCCCTGCGCTCGCCGGAACTGGAGGTCGTGGCGATCACCACGGTCTGCGGGAACGTGCCGGTGGAGCAGGCCACCCGCAATCTATTCAGGGTGCTCAGTCTGGTCAGACCCCCGCCGAGCCTGCTGATCGGGCAAGGGGCCAGCCGCCCCCTCCTCAGGCCGTTGGAGACCGCCATTCACTTTCACGGGACCGATGGTCTGGGCGAACTGGACGGCGTCCGCAACGCAGATGGGAGTCCCCGGTACCAGCAGCCCACCCTGCCTCGCACCTTGCCGACGGCGCAGGGTGTCTGGAACGAGTGCCTGCATCGCTATCCACACGAGCTGACCCTGATCACGCTGGGTCCGCTGACGAATCTCGCGACGGCCCTAGCAAGGGAACCCTCGCCGATTCGCAAGCTCCGAGCCGTGATCAGCATGGGCGGTGCGCTCGCCGTCCCCGGCAACGTGACACCTGCTGCCGAGTTCAACATCTTTGCGGATCCCCACGCCGCGCAGCGCGTCGCGCAATCGGGACTCCCGCTCACCCTGGTCCCCTTGGACGTGGGCACGCAGGTTGCGCTGACGAGGGACGCGATTCGTCGACTCACCGCCGAGACCACCGATCCGGTGACACGATTTCTGGGGGACGCGACGGCCATCGCGCTGGCCTTTGCGGAGGAAACCGAAGGGGCGGCGCTCTTTCCGCTGCACGATCCGCTGGCCGTGGCCGTCGCCATTGACCCGACCCTGGTCAAGCTGGCCCCTCTTCATCTGGAAGTGGACACGGAAGGCTCAGTCACCAGAGGCGTGACCGTGGCCGATCGCCGGTCGCCGGGAGGCTCCGGCAAGAGTTCGTCCAATCTCCAGGCGGCTGTCCAGGTGGATGGCGCGCGTGCGCTCGCCTTCGTTCAGGACCGCCTATGCCGACGGTGATGGTCATCGGTTCCGCAAACGTGGACTTTACAGTCAATGTGGACCGCTTGCCGTCGCCCGGTGAGACGGTGCTGGGGCAAGACTTCTTTCAATCGCTGGGCGGCAAGGGTGCGAACCAGGCGGTCGCGGCGCTCCGAGCCGGCGCCACGGTCACCTTCCTTGCGAAACTCGGCGCGGATGCGCATGGCCAGCATCTCGGCCTCCATCTGGCGTTCCTCGGCCTGCCGCGAGAGAGCCTCCTCAAGGATCCGAGTCGTCCCACGGGAGTGGCGCTGATCATGGTGGATCGGATGGGGCGGAACCTGATCGCGGTGGCTCCTGGCAGCAACCAGGCCATCACGGTTGTGGATGTGCAGAGAGCTTCCCGGCCTATCTCGGAAGCAACGGTTCTGCTGGTCCAGCTGGAAGTGCCGCTCCCCGCAGTGGCGGAGGCACTGCGCATCGCGAAGAAGCACGGGGTCACCACGATTCTCAATCCGGCACCGGCTCAGCCTCTGTCTCGTGATGTTCTGAAGCTGGTCGATGTACTCACCCCGAACGAAAGTGAAGCCCAGGCCTTGACCGGCCTGACGGACGCCGCGGCCGCCGCCCGGGCGTTGGTCGAGCTCGGAGTGCGGGCAGTAGTCGTGACGCGTGCGGAACGTGGCGCCCTCTTGACCCAGACTGATCGCGCCCGTGAGTTCCCCGCCTACGCGGTCAAGGCCGTGGATGCGACGGCCGCCGGAGACGCATTTAACGGGGCCCTGGCCTGCGCCTTGGCAGAAGGCCGGTCCTTGGAGGACGCCATTGTCTTCGCCAATGCCGGCGGCGCTCTGACCACCACCAAGCGCGGGGCCCAGGACGCGCTGCCCACCCGCACCGAGATTGACACGCTGTGTCGGCAGCAACGACACGACTCGACCTCATAACAGGCAACGCCTCGGCAGCTCTCCTCGGCGAAGGTTTCTTGTCAGGACCGGCGGAATCGTGTAACCTCGCCGGCATGGAAAATCAAACAAGATTCACGGTGGGCCTCATCCAGATGGCCTGCACACCCAAGCGCGAGGAAGGCCTCCCGCGAGCGATCGCCCGCGTTGAGGAGGCAGCACGTAGTGGCGCACGGGTGATTTGCCTGCCGGAACTGTTCAGGTACCCCTACTTCTGTCAGCGCGAGGATGCGGCCTGGTTCGACTTGGCTGAGCCGGTGCCGGGACCGACCACCGAGGCCATCGCAAAGATCGCGAGACAGAAGCACGTGGTGGTGATCGCCCCGATCTTCGAGCGCCGGGCCCCTGGCCTGTATCACAACAGCGCGGTGGTGATCGATGCGACCGGAGTAGTCGCCGGTCTGTATCGCAAAATGCATATTCCCGACGACCCTGGTTACTATGAAAAGTTCTACTTCACTCCCGGTGATCTCGGGTTCCGCGCCATCCAGACTCAGGTGGGGCGCGTCGGGGCGCTGATCTGCTGGGACCAGTGGTATCCCGAGGCGGCACGCCTGACCGCGCTCCAGGGCGCGACTATCCTCTTCTATCCGACCGCGATCGGCTGGCACCCGGACGAAAAGACGGCCCAGGCTGCGGTCCAGCTCGATGCCTGGCGTACCGTGCAGCGCGGGCATGCCATCGCGAACGGCACCTATGTCGCGGCGGTCAACCGCGTCGGACATGAGCGACCGCCGGATTCAGGACAGGGGCAAGGGCAAGGGATAGACTTCTGGGGCTCGTCCTTCCTCTGCGACCCGCAGGGAATCGTGCTGGCGGAGGCCCGACCCGATAAGGAAGAGATCCTGCTCGCCGAGGTCGATCTCGAACGCATCGAAGAGGTACGGCGCAACTGGCCCTTCCTTCGTGACCGCCGGATTGACGCCTATGACGGGATCACCCAGCGGTTCCTCCAAGAGGAGCCGTGGGGGGACCGGTGAGAGAGGCGAAACAAACACCGGCGGCGCTGGGCTTCCGCCTGCCGGCGGAGTGGGAGCCGCACGAGGCCACGTGGCTCGCGTGGCCCCATAACCGGAGCGATTGGCCCGGCAAATTCACCACGGTCCCGTGGGCGTATGGCGAGATCACCAGGAAGATTGCGCCAGGTGAGACATTGCGGATTCTCGTCAACTCCGGGGCGCATCAGGCGCAGGCGGAGCGCATCCTCACCCGCGTGGGCGTCAATCGCTCCAGGGTTCAATTCTACCGTTTCAGGACCAACCGTGGCTGGACGCGTGACTTCGGCCCGATGTTCATCCGACGTGAGCGGGAGACCCCCGGGCTGGCCATCGCCCGATTCCGCTTCAACGGCTGGGCTCGCTACCCGGACTGGAAGCAGGACGATGCCATCCCCGGACATGTCGCGCGCGCATTGGGTTGCCGCCTGTTCGACGCCAGCGCCAAGGGTCGGGCGGTCGTCCTTGAAGGCGGGAGCATCGACGTCAACGGCCGGGGCACCCTGCTAACCACCGAAGCCTGCTTCCTAGACCCCTCCACCCAGGTGCGCAACCCGGGACTCGGCCAGGCCGAGATCACTGCCACGCTCTGCGCGTATCTCGGCGTGACGAACGTGCTCTGGCTCGGGCAAGGCATCGACGGAGACGACACGCACGGTCACATTGACGATTTCTGCCGCTTCGTCGGACCGCACACGGTGATCCTCTGCCGCGAGGATCATTCTCACGACGCCAATTACCGGCCCCTGCAGGAAAACCGGGAGCGGCTCGAAGGGATGCGCCTCGAAGACGGATCCAAGATTGAGATCGTCGCGCTCCCCATGCCCGCGCCGCTTTTCCTACACAAGCAACGCCTGCCGGCCAGTTATGCGAACTTCTACATCGCGAACGCGGCCGTCCTCGTGCCGACCTTCAACGATCCCAAAGACCGCCTCGCCCTCGGCATCTTGTCCGAGCTCTTCTCTGATCGGCCGGTCATCGGAATCCATGCGGTTGACCTGGTCTGGGGGCTCGGGACCCTTCACTGTCTCACCCGCGAACAACCCGCTCTCTAACCCGCATTATTCATGAGCGCTTCTGCTGTTCACCCGTTGCAGTAACGCAGAGCAACGGGTACCCGGGATTCGAAACAGCTAATAAACCACGAATCATCAGAGGCGTCTTACTCTCGCGCCAAGATCAATCGAATGGCGCTCGACCTCGCAAGCGCGGGGGCGACGCGCCTGCAAGGAATCTAAGCCTACTGGAGGCAAAGTACTCATCCGCTGCGATTTGATCGAACGCAGCGGTTCAAGCGAAGCTTGGTATACAAGAATTTGAGCCTTCTGGCGGCAAAAAAACTCTCCGCTGCGATTTGATCGAACGCAGCGGTTCAAGCGAAGCTTGGTATGGCGGGCAATCAACGCCGGGCTTGGCGTGACCGCTTTCGCAAATAGGCGGTCTGCAGCCCCACGATGGTCTTGCCGTCGCGGATCGTGCCGTCGTGGATCATGGCGATGGCTCGATCCAGCGAGAGCTCGATCACATCCAGGACCTCATCGGGGCTCAGATTCTGCGTGCCTGGCGTCAGCCCGGTTCCTTGATAGATGTGGATCACCTCGTCCGCGAACCCGGGGGCGGTGAAGATACTGGTCAGCAGCTCGAGAGACGACACACGATACCCGATCTCCTCTTCCAGTTCGCGCGCGGCACAGGCCCGCGGGTCCTCACCGGGATGCAGCTTGCCTGCCGGAATTTCGTAGATGAAGCCGCCGGCCGCATGCCTGTACTGTCGAATCAGCACCACCGTGCGCTCGTCCTTCAACGGCACAATGGCCGCCGCACCGGGATGACGGATGATCTCCAGGTCCACCGTGGTTCCGTTCGGAAGCGTCACGGTTTCCAGATTGAGCGTCACGACCCGTCCTTTGTAGATGTTCTTGTTCATGGTAGCTAATAGCCAATAGCGAGTAGCGAATAGCTGGAGAGGAGAACCTCGGGGATCCTAGTTGTTAGCTGCCAGCTACTCGCTGTTCGCTACGCGCTTCTTATAGAACGGCGGCTTGACCACCACAGCCGGCACGGTCCGACCCCGGATACCAATCGCGAACGATGACCCGGGAGTGGCCAGGGCCGGGGGGACGTAGCCCAGCCCGATGCCTTTTTGGAGGAGCGGGGAGAGATTACCGCTCGTGACCTCCCCGATGACTCCGCCGCCGGACTGACCGTTGGCCACAATCTTGAACCCATGCCGAGGCACGGCCTTCTGTAGAAGCTCAAACGCCACGAGGCGCCGCACCAAGCCCCGGTCCTTCTGGCTCAGCAAGGCCTCCCGCCCGACGAACTGCCCCTTGTGGAAGGCCACGATCCAGTCCATCCCCGACTCCAGCGGGGTGGTCTCTTCGGTGATATCGTTCCCATACAGGAGGTAGGCCATCTCCAGGCGCAGGAGGTCCCGGGCGCCGAGGCCGACCGGCTTGAGACCCGCCGCACGCCCCCGGTTGAGCAGCTCCGCCCAGATCCGAGGCGCGCCGCCGGCCGGCACGTACAGCTCGTAGCCCAACTCGCCGGTGTAACCGGTCCGCGTGATCAACGAGGGGATACCGAGGAGGATTCCCTCCAGACAGTGCCGCGGCTTCAACGAGGCGATCTCGGCGACGCCCAGCTCGCTCAGGATTGACCGGGATGCCGGCCCCTGCAGCGCCATCTGAGCGATCTCGACCGAGCGGTCCACGATCGTGACTGACGGCGCGCCGGCGGCCTGCTTGAGCAACCAGGCCATGATCTTCTCTCGGTTGGAGGCGTTGACGCACAGGAGATACTCTTGCGGCGTGGGGTGGTAGAGGAAGACGTCGTCCATGATGCCGCCACGTTCGTTGCACACCATGGAATAGTGAGAGTCGAGTGGCGCCAGCTTGGCCACGTTGTTGACGGTGATGCGCTGGAGAAACGACAGCGCACCCGGGCCCGCCACGTTGATCCGGCCCATGTGGCTCACGTCAAAGAGGCCAGCGGCGGTGCGGACGGCCTGATACTCGTCCACCACGCCGGAGTAGTGGATCGGCATCTCCCAGCCGGCGAAGTCCACCA
>WNEQ01001217.1_pt1 | contig 13771 bp, 10 predicted proteins | sample 5399971 | NCBI WGS metagenome assembly WNEQ01 (sample SAMN13153330, study PRJNA577476) | soil metagenome | isolation source: 20 cm grassland meadow soil 2 days after 1st rain plot 5 | place: USA:California | collected 2015-09-18
ATCGACACGAGCCGGCTCAAGAACTACGGGCGCATGTTCGAGCAGTTCAAGAGCCCGGAGTGGGCCATGCTCGACGGCAAGCTCTACGCCCTGCCCTACTATTGGGGGTACGACTCCGTCGTCTACAACGCCAAGCACATGCCCGACGGCGGCGACACGTGGGGACGGCTCTGGGACGACCGCTACAAGGGCCGGCTCTCACTGCGGGACGATGCGCTCTCGAGCATTCAGCCGGTCGCGCTCTTCCTCGGCTACAACCCCAACCGGCTCACGAAGGCGCAGCTCGAGGACTGCAAGAAGTTCCTCATCAGCAAGAAGCAACACTTCCGTCAGCTCTGGTCCACCTATGCGGAAGCCGTTAACCTCCTGCGCAGCGAGGAAGTCTGGGCGCTGTGGGGCTGGCTGCCCATGGTCGCCTCGCTCCGCAAGGAAGGCATGGACATCCGCTACGGAATGCCGAAGGAGCGGGCCATCGCCTGGTTCTCCTCCTACATCATCTCGAAGGACACGAAGGTGCTTCCGGCCTGTCACGCCTTCCTCGATTGGGTCCTCGACGAGAAGTTCGCCGTGGCCATGACGAGGGACTACGGCTACCGGATGACGACGACGGTGCACCTGAAGAACCTCACGCCGGCCGAGATCAAGGAGATGCAGCTCGACGACATCCCCGGCCTGGTCAGCAAGCTCTTCATCCAGGAGCTGCCCGAGAACCTGAACGAGTGGGTGCAGGCGTGGAGCGAATTCAAGAGCGCATGAGACGCGGCCGCGGCCTCAGGGACAGTCGAACGCGCTGGTGCTGAGGAGCATCTGGACGCACCGAGCGATCGCGCCACGGCTCTTGGCGCGCTGATACTCGAGCGTCTCGAACGCGGGCAGCTTGCCGTCGAAGTACTGCTCGGTGAGCCTCCAGCCGTGCACGTCACGCCAGACGTTCTCCATGAACGAGGCGCGCCGCTCCCGGACGAGGCGCTCGGGGTGCGAGCGGCCGTACACGAGGTCGACCGCGTGGACGAGCTCGTGCGCCAGCATCCCCCGCTTGGACTCCGACCAGTAGGGATTCACGTTGGCGAGCGTCAGGTACACCGCAGCCGGATAGCCGATCGTGCCGTCGCGCCCGAGGACGCGCGAGCCGCCCACCCGGGCGTAGGGACGATAGGGATCGTTGTGCAGGGACGTCGCGCGATCCTCCATGAGCGGATGCAGGACGATCGGAAACGGCGCATCCTGCGCGGCCCGGAGGAGCTGGGCCAGGTACGGGCTCTTGTCCCGCATGACCAGCAGTCCGGCCATGATGCCGCGGTGGAACTCGCGGCCGCGGAGATCACCCTCGGGCGTCTCGATGCGGATCGACCCCAGCTCGATCTCGTCGCCAGGCGCCGGAGCTGCCAGGCCGAGGCCAAGCACGAGGCCCACGGCCACGAGTGCGCGAACGCTCACGACGGCGTGCCCCCGCGGGGTCCATCGATCGTCTCCCGCACCTTCGACGCGAGCATCCTGGGCAGCACGGGCTTCGACAGAAACGCCTCGCCCTCGTCCAGCACGCCGTGGTGAGCGATCGTGTCGGCCGTGTAGCCGGACATGTAGAGGATCTTCATCTGCGGCCGGTCGCGCCGAAGCCGGCCGGCCAGCTCCCGCCCACCCATGCCGGGCATGACCACGTCGGTCAGGAGGAGCTGGATCGCACCGTGATAGCGCTGTGAGATGTCCAGCGCGTCGGAGCCATGCCGGGCCTCGAGCACCGTGTAGCCGTGCTCGCCAAGCACCTCGCAGGCCAGCGCGCGAACGCGGTCATCGTCCTCGACGAGCAGAATCGTCTCGGACCCTCCGCCGGGCATCGCTCCCGCATCCGGCGCCAGGACGTCGGCCGGCTGCGCCACTCGGGGGAGATAGATCTTGAACGTCGTCCCCTTCCCCGGCTCGCTGTACACCCCGACATGGCCATTGCTCTGCTTCACGATGCCGTACACGGTGGCGAGGCCGAGGCCGGTGCCCTTGCCCGATTCCTTGGTGGTGAAGAACGGCTCGAAGACGTGGGACTGGATCTCCTCGTCCATTCCGATTCCGGTGTCGCCGACAGCCAGCATGATGAAGGGCCCGGGCCGGACATCAGGAGCACGCCGATCGGCGTACGTCTCGTCGAGATCGACGTTGTCCGTCTCGATCGTGAGCCGCCCTCCGCCGGGCATGGCGTCGCGGGCGTTCACCGCCAGGTTCACGATGATCTGGGTGATCTGGCCCGGATCGGCCTCCACGTGTCCCAGCCCCGGCCCCAACCGGGTGAGCAGCTCGATGTCCTCGCCGATGAGGCGCCGGAGCATCGGCGCCACGCCCTCCACCACCGTGTTGAGGTCGAGGATCTTGGGCTCGAGGACCTGCTTGCGACTGAAGGCCAGCAACTGCTTGGTGAGGTCGGCGGCCCGCGCCGCCGCGTCCTGGACCACGCCGACCCGCTCGCGCAGTGGGTCGTCTGCAGGCAAGCGCATCCGCACGAGCTCAGTCTGGCCGCCGATGACGGTGAGCAGGTTATTGAAGTCGTGGGCCACCCCTCCGGCCAGCCGCCCGATGCTCTCCATCTTCTGCGCCTGACGGAACTGCGCCTCGAGCTGGGTGCGCTCGGTCACGTCGCGGATGATCGCGGTCAGGAACGTTCCGTGCCGGGTCTTCCACGTCGCCAGCGAAAGCTCGATCGGGAACTCGCGTCCGTCCTTTCGGACGCCGTGGAACTCGATCGGCGCCGGCGTCACGTTTCCCGCATCAGTCGACGCCATCGCCACGAGCCCTCCGGGCGGCGCCTGGCGGTAGCGCTCGGGGATCAAGCGATCGAGGGTCGTCCCCAGCACCTCGTGCGGACCGTACCCGAAGATCGTCTGCGCGCCCCGATTCCACGACACGATCGTTCCGTTGCTCCCGGCGGTGACCACGGCGTCGACCGCGGACTCGGTCATCGCGCGGAATCGCTCCTCGCTCTCCCGCAGCCGTTCCTCGCGCTCGGCCACCGCGCTCGTCATCCGGTTGAACGTCGCAGCGAGAGCGCCCAGCTCGTCCTGCTGATTGAGCGCGACGCCCTGGTAGGCCCCGGCCTCGATCTGCCGGGCGGCGTCGGCGAGCTGCCGGACCGGCCGGCTGACACCGCGGGCGATCCAGGCGCCGCCCACGATCGAGACAGAGGCGGTCACCACGAACAGACCGAGCAGGATCGTCCGCAGGCGCTGGTACGGCGCCATCGCGTCGGCAAGTGACCGCTGCAGCGCCACGTGGATGCCGGCGCCGATGGACGATGGCAGCGGCACCACGAGCGTCTCGACATCGCTGTCGGACAGCTCGAACGCGACCCGCGGGCGGCCGCCGGCCGCGTCCCTGGACAGCGTGTCGAGCAACGACTGCTGGGCCGCCGGCGACAGCGTCGACGCGATGCCGGCCCAGCGGCGATCGTCCTGAGCCCGCACGAACGACACCTGGGCCGAGGTGGTCTTGGCCAGCTCCTGAGCGAGAGCTCCGTCGATCTGGAATCCCATGCCGATCCACGCGATCGGCACCGGGGCGAGCAGCGGCACGATCACGACCTGGTAGGGATGGTCGTCTACGATCATGAAATCGGCCGTCTCCCCGGCCTGGCGGGCCGCGTCGACGAGCCTCGTCACCCCGACCAGCCGCCCTCCTCCCGCCGCCCCGTCGCGATGCAGAGTGTCGATCACCCGGCTCCCGTCGAGGGACACGACCATCATGAGGTCGGCGCCCATGCGGGTCCGATGGTTGTCCATGGCGGACAGCAGCGTGTTGCGGTCCCCGAGCGCCACGACCTGCTTGAAGGCGAAATCGGCCGACAACAAGATCCGGGCGGCTTCGACCAGGCGCTGGTTCCGGGCGTCGAACAGGCGGGTAACGACCTTGGCGGCCGTGACCAGCTCTCCCTTGACGTGGGTGCGGGCGCTGCGCTGAATCGCGGAATAGACCGCGATCACCGTCCCCACCTGAACCAGGGTGATCAGGATCAGGAACGAAACGACGATACGAGTTTGAAACGACCGAAAGGCCACGCCCTAATGCTTTCGTGATCCAACCATGGCCATGATAGGTATGGTAGTGGGGTGGGCGACCAAGTACCGTGAAGATTCTGGTCACCCTCGTGGTCGCCGCATGCCTCGTGGGTCGAGCCGACGTGGCGGGCGCTTTTTGGATCCTCGATGCCGACGCCAACGCGATCTGGGAAGACAACGTCGGCCTCGGCAAGTTCAAGCGGGACATCAACAGCGATTCGGCGCTCAGCACGTCGCTGTCCGCTGGGCCGGCCTTCCAGCTCGACACCAGCACCGTGTTCTCCCTCACCGGCGACGTCAGCGGAAAACTCTACGAGCGCTACACCCGGTTGGACAACGTCGCGCTCGGCCTGACCGCGACGCTGCGGAGGAAGTTCGGCCTGGGTGCGGAAGCGCCGTGGGCACGCGCCTGGGGCTCGATCGCGCGCCAGCAGTACGACAACGACCTTCGCGATAGCTGGATCTACCGTCTGGGCGTGGGGGCCGGGAAGCGATTCGGCGAGCGGTGGGACTTCAGCGCCGATTACATCTACGACCGCCGCCTGGCCGACCACGACTTCCCGGTGGCGCCCGGGATCCCCGGTGACGTCTTCGACCTGTCGGGCCACACCCTCGCGCTGCGGGGCAATTTCCTGTTCAACGAGCGGATCTCATTCCTCGGCGGCTATTCACTCCGCATCGGAGAAGTCGCTTCGACGACCCAGCAGAATCTTCCCATCTTCCTCGCGTCGACTGCGGTGTCGGCCGACCCGGCCTTCGGGAAGGGCTTCTTCGCCTACCGGATCGACGCCTTCGTCCACACGCTCACCGTGGGACTGAGCGTCGCGATCGGTGAACATTCGTCGGCGAACGTCGAATACAGCCACGTGATCGGCGACGCCCGCGGCGACATCACGTATCACGACAACATCATCCGCGTGGGCTTCCTCTACCGCTACTGAGGAGCCCATGACGAGACTCGTCGTTGGACTGGCGGCCGCGATGGCGACGGTGTGCGCAATGGCCGGTCCGGCGCGCGTCGCCCAAGCGGGCGAAATCCACGCCCTCGTGACCGATCCGGCCAATCACCCGGTCGAGGACGCCGTGGTGGTGGCCGTTCCGGAGGGCCAGACGGCGGCGGCACCGGTCAGAGCCGGTCGCGAGGCCGTGGACCAGGTCGACAAGGAGTTCGTCCCCTACGTGAAGCCCATCGTCGTCGGCTCCCAGGTCAACTTCCCCAACAAGGACAACATCCGTCACCACGTGTATTCGTTCTCGCCGGCCAAGACCTTCGAGTTGCCTCTCTACGCGGGGACGCCGGCGACGCCGGTCGTGTTCGATCGGAAAGGCGTCGTGACCATCGGCTGCAACATCCACGACTGGATGATCGCTCACATCTACGTCACCGAGACGCCGTACTTCGGAAAGACGGGCACCGACGGCAAGGTCCGGCTTGAAAACCTGCCGCCCGGACGCTATGTCGTCCGCGTCTGGCATCCGAGGCTGCAAGGCACCGAGGAGTCGACGAGCCGCACCATCACCGTCGAGCGCTCGGGCGCCGTGGACGCCACGTGGCAGCTCGCATTGAAGCAGGAGCTTCGCCCCCGTCGCTCCCCGGTCCCCGGCCAGCGCGGCTACCGGTAATCCGAGCCCGGGCGGCTCCGCCGGCCCGCATACGACAGGCGACCTGATGGCCCTCGACGTCCGGGAGGCCCAGATCGATGAGCATCACGTCGGGAAGGATCTCGGCGGCGCGGTCGATCGCTGAGCGACCGACCGGCATCAACCGCAGCGAGCGCCGAGCGCGACAACCGGCAGACGCGTGGCGCCTGTACCCGTAGATTGCGTGTCCGGTAGTCCTGAACGGGTGGCCAATCGTCCGGGCATCCGTGAACGTACGGAGCCCGCGCTTGACACCGCGGCTCTACGCCTGGCGTATACTCTGCCTGTCTGGTCCGGACACCGGCTCACCTTCGAGCCCCCCTCACCAGACGCCGTCTCGCAGTTCCTTCCGCGCTCCTGAGACGCGCACGCAAAAGCGGAAGTCCTGCAGGTGACTTCCATGGCGCAGAAACTCTTCGTCGGCGGCCTCAGCTTCAACACGACCAGCGACGGACTTCGTGAGTTCTTCACCCAGTCCGGCACGGTTGTCTCGGCAACCGTCGTCACCGACCAGTTCAGTGGTCGGTCGAAAGGCTTCGGTTTCGTCGAGATGGAGTCGAACGAGCAGGCGCAGAACGCGGTCGCTCATCTCAACGGACGCGACCTCGACGGCCGATCCATCAAGGTCGAAGTGGCGAAGCCCAAGACCGAAGGGCGGCGCGATTCGAGCCGGGGCGGATATGGCGGGAATCGCGGCGGAGGTGGAGGCGGAGGTCGCGGCCGCTGGTAGCAGGCCCGGCCCGAAGCGCAACGCCTCGATCCGCGCTTCGCTGATCAATTTCTCCCAGTCGAACCGCTCGGGCCGCGACCCGCCATCGCCAGGTCGCTGGCCGCGCCCTTGCATCCTCCTGCCCACATGACGACGATGACACGGCGCGGACCGTGGTATTGCGCCACGTCCCCGGCCGGTTGCGCGTTCGGGTGGCCGCCCACGAGGACACCGCGGCCCTCGAGATGGTGCTTCGGCAGCAGCGCGGCGTCGAGTCCTGCCGTCGTTCGGCGCAGTCGCTGCTCATCCGCTACCGATCAGGGGAGACCACGGCAGACCGCTTGCTGAAGGTCGTTGCATCGTCGCTGATTCCCGCCGAGAACGTCCCCATCTCGCGGCTTTCGCCACCACGACGCCAGCGTGACCGCTTCGGTGACGGCCCAGCGCACGCCGTCGGCCCACCGCACGCCCTCGGGCCCACGAGCGTCGGTGGGAAGGGCGCGGGCGGCCTGAGTCATCGCGGGCCGCTCGCGTTCCGCGTCGCGCGCGTAACGACGTAGGACGCCACCTGCACGCCCTTGTAATCGATGAGGCCACGCGGCAGGAAGCCGAGCTTCTCGAGCACGCGCTGCGACGCGCGATTCTCCGGATACGTCACGGCCACGATCCTCGGGAGCGCGACGACACCGAGCGCGTAGTCGAGGAGCGTGTTGGCGGCCTCGGTGGCGAGGCCCTGTCCCCAGCTCGACCGGGTGAGTCGATACGCCAGCTCGACGTCGTCGCCGCTCGGCATCCGGATCAATGCGCAGAGCCCACGGAAGCCACCGTCGGCCCGGCTCTCCACGACCCAGAACCCGAGTGGCCCCTGGTCTTCGGCGATCCTGAGCCTCACCCGGTCCGCCGTCTCCTCGAAAGACCTCGGTCCGGCCGGGCTCCCCACGTACCTCATCACCTCGGGATCGCTGTCGAGCGCGATCAAGTCTCGCTCGTCGGAGGGGCGCAGCCGGCGGAGACGTAGTCGCGGACTCTCGATCACACCGCACCCCTGACCGGGCCGTCTTGACGGCCCTCACCCCGCGCGGATATTGTTCCACCCACCTTGTGAGCGAACCTCTCCCTCCGACTGAGCGCGAGCGGAGCGCGACGACAAAGGAGACCGCCATGCGGCGCACCATCGCCATCGGATCCGCTCTCTTCCTCCTGCTGGCCTCGAGCTCTCTGCCCGGGGCGGAGGCACAGACCAAGGACGACACGCTCGTCTACGCGCTCCAGTCCGACGTGGACAGCTGGGACCCGCCCAACTCGGTGCTGCGGGAAGCCATCATCCTCGGTTATCACGTCTTCGACCACCTTGCCGTGCGTGACCTCAAGACCCGGCGTGTGGTGCCCAACCTGGCCGTGTCATGGAAGGCCCTGGACGACACGACCTGGGAGCTGAAGCTTCGCCAGGGCGTGAAGTTCCACGACGGCAGCCCGTTCACCGCGCGCGACGTCAAGGCCACCTTCGAGCGCGTCCTCGATCCCGCCAGGAAGATGACCGCGCGGGGCAATCACGCCAAGATCAAGAGCGTCGAGGTCCTCGACGACTACACGGTGCGCATCAACACCGACGGCCCCTACCCGCTGTTCGTCGAGCGCCTCACCGCCCTGGTCATGAGCTCGGAGAAGGTCATCAAAGACAAGGGTCACGAGTGGATGCAGGAGCATCCGGTCGGGACCGGTCCCTACAAGCTCGTGAAGTGGGACCGGAAGCACGAGCACCTGCTCGTGCGCAACGACGACTACTGGGGCGCCAAGCCCTACTACAAGTACGTGCGCATCCGGATCATCCCCGAGCAGGCCACCCAGATCGCCGAGCTGGTCTCGGGAGGCGTCGACGTCATCAAGGCCGTCCCGCCCGACCAGATGGACGTCATCAACAAGTCCGGGCAGGCGCGGACGGCGAGCTCGCCGATTCTCCGCACGGCGTTCCTTCAGCTCGACCAGGCCGGGCGCAGCGGACCGAATCCCTTCACGGATCGCCGCGTCCGTCAGGCCGCCAACCTGGCGACCAACATGGACGGCATCATCAAGCACGTGCTCAACGGCCTGGGTGACCGCGTGGCCACCGCCGTCAATCCAATGGCGTTCGGCTTCGACCCCGGCCTCAAGCCGTACAAGCAGGACCTCGCCGCGGCCAAGAAACTGCTCGCCGAGGCCGGCTACCCCAATGGCGTGGACATCACGTACAACCAGGGGCCGCCGACCGTCGAGCCTGGATTGTTGCAGACCGACGAGGCCATCGTGGCCGATCTCACGAAGGCGGGCTTCCGCGTGAAGCAGAACTACATCGGCGACAACACGGTGTTCGTCGCCCGCGTCAAGGACAACAAGGGCGGCCCCATGTTCAGCTTCTCGTGGGGCTACTACTCGGTCTTCGACGCCGACGCGATCCTGCACGACATCTTCAAGTGCAAGGAGACGTACAGCTATTACTGCAACCCGGCGATGGATGACCTCATCGTCCAGGGCCGCTCGACGCTCGATCAGAAGAAGCGCGCGGACATCTACGTCAAAGCGCAGAAGCTGATCTACGACGACGCGGCCTACCTCTTCAAGTGGGGGCTGCGCGGCGTGTGGGGCATCTCGAACCGGGTCGAGTACCAGGCGCCGCCCGACGAGGTCGACCGCATGTTCCTCGTGACCCCGCGGAAGAAGTAATCGGAGTGCACGGCGCCCCGCCCTCTGCCCGCCGGCGACGAAGAGCAGAGGGTGGGGCGCTCGGCGCCGGCCGGCCATGAAGCGCTACGCCGCTCACCAGATCGTCCAGCTCGTCGTCGTCATCGTCGGCATCTCGATGCTGGCGTTCGCGATCCTCCACGTGATCGGCGACCCGGTCCTGCTGCTCCTGCCCCAGAACGCGGGCAAGGAAGAGTACGAGCGGTACCACAAGCTGCTCGGGCTCGATCAGCCGGTGTACGTGCAGTACTGGAAGTTCGCGAGCCGCGCCGTGTTAGGCGATTTCGGGAAATCCTGGTACACGGACACGCCGGCCTTCAACCTGGTCCTGCAGCGGATGCCGCCCACGCTCTATCTCACGGCGGCCGGCCTGGTCGCCGCGCTCCTCATCGCGCTCCCGCTGGGGATCCTCGCCGCGCTCAAGCGCCACTCGTTCGTGGACAACTGCTGCACCGCGATCGCGGTGGCGGGCCAGGCCATGCCGATCTTCTGGCTCGGCATCATGCTGATCATCATCTTCGCGGTCCGTCTGAAGACGCTGCCGGCGTCCGGCTACGGCACCTGGCAGCACTTCCTGATGCCCGCCTTCACCCTGGGCGCCTTCCTGGCGCCGATCACGATGCGGCTCGTTCGCTCCGGCGTCATCGAGATCATGAACACGGAGTACATCCGGACGGCTCGGGCCAAAGGCGTCGGCGAGCGCACGGTCGTCGTCAAGCACGCGTTCCGCAACGCCTGCATTCCCGTCATCACCGTGCTCGGTCTTCAGTTCGGTCAGCTGCTGGGCGGCGCCATCGTCACCGAGACCGTGTTCGCGTGGCCGGGCGTGGCCACGCTCACCGTCGACTCGATCCGCAATCAGGACTTCCCGGTCGTCCAGTGCGCAGTCATCCTCCTCGCGCTCATCATCGTGAGCGTCAACTTCCTGGTGGACCTGATCGTCGGCCTCATCGATCCCCGCATCCGGATCGGCGCGTGAAGATGGCCAGCGTCGCGGCCAAGGTGGCCCTCGAGGCTCGAGAGGCCCCCGCCTCGCGCTCGCGAACACGCCGGATCACGTTACGACGCCTGTGGCGCTTCAAGTGGGGCGTGGCGGCCGCCGCCGTCTTGCTCGTGATCGTCGGCAGCGCCGTGTTCGCGCCGTGGCTCGCTCCCGACAACCCCCTCACCGTGGATATCCAGCACCGGCTGAGCCCGCCCGTGTGGATGGCGGGCGGCACGACGGCGCACCTGCTCGGCACCGATCAGGTGGGCCGCGATCTGTTCTCTCGGACGATCTACGGCGGCCGGGTCTCGCTGGTCATCGGGGTGGCGGCGGTACTGGTCTCCTCCAGCATCGGCGTGTTGCTGGGCCTCGCCGCCGGCTACTTCCACGCGCGCGTGGACTGGACGATCATGACGCTCGTCAACGTCATGCTCACCTTCCCGTTCGTGCTGCTCGCCCTCGCCGTCATCGCGGTGCTGGGGCCGAGCCTCCTCAACATGATCATCGTGCTCGGCATCGCCGACCTGCCGCTCTACGCCCGGGTCGTCCGGGCCGAGACCCTGGCGATTCGCGAGCGCGAGTTCATCACGGCCGGCCGCGCGCTGGGGATGAGCCATCCACGCATCATCTTCCGCCAGATCCTGCCGAACCTCGTGTCGCTGATCGTCGTCATCGCGACGCTGCAGGTGGCGCGCGTGATCATCCTCGAGTCGTTCCTGTCCTTCCTGGGCCTCGGTGTCCAGCCGCCGACCCCGGCGTGGGGAAACATGCTCGGGGAGGGCCGCGTGTACATGCTCAACTCGTGGTGGATCGCGGCCTTCCCGGGGCTCGCGATCTTCGTCACCACGCTGGCGATCAATCTCGTGGGCAACGCGCTGCGGGACTGGCTCGATCCCCACATGAAGCTCTGAGCGCGCCGGCCGCTCCGTCAGCGGCGGGATCAGTGCTATCGTAGTCGCCATCATGGCTCCCCGGGTCGGCGCCCGCACCGTCTACGAGTCACCGCGGGTGGCCCCGAAGCCCGGCGAGACCGTCGTCACCAGCACGTGTGGCCACAATTGCGGCGGCCGCTGCGTGGTCAATGCCCACGTCCGCGACGGCCGCATCGTCAAGATCAGCACCGATCCCAGGAAGTGGACGCCCGAGATGCCGCCGCTCCACGCCTGCGTGCGTGGCTTCGGCCAGATGGAGCGCGTCCATCATCCCGATCGCCTGCTCCATCCGCTACGGCGCGTGGGCTCGCGGGGCTCCGGCGAGTTCGAGCGCATCGGGTGGGACGAGGCGCTCGACGAGGTCGCTCGCCAGATGCTGCGCGTGCGCGACACCTACGGGCCGGCGGCGATCCTCGACTGCTCGCGCACGGGCAGCCTCTCCATGCTCCACAGCCGCGCCACCGTCCAGCGCCTGCTCCACATGTTCGGCGGCTGCACGGAGCTGTGGACGAACATCTCGTCGCAAGCCGAGGTCTTCGCGGTGGGCATCACCTACGGTGCGAAGGCTGACTACAAGAGCGCCGGCCGCGAGCCGATCGACTACGTCAACTCGCGGCTGATCGTCATGTGGGGCTGGAGCCCCGCCGACGGAACCTTCGGAACGGGCACGCTCCAGTACCTCAAGTGGGCGAAGAAGCAGGGCGTGCGCATCGTCTGCGTTGACCCGCGGCTGACGCGGTCCAGCCACGAACTGGCCGACGAGCACGTCTTCATCCGTCCCTCGACCGACGCTGCGGCGCTCATCGCCATGGCCTACGTGATCGCGAGCGAGGGCTTGCAGGACCAGGCCTATCTCGATCGCCACGTGCTCGGCTTCGACGACGCTCACCTGCCCCCGGGAGCGCCGCGTGGCGCTTCGTATCGCTCGTATCTGATGGGCGAGGCCGATGGGATCAGGAAGACCCCCGAATGGGCGTCGGCGATCACGGGCGTTCCGGCGGAGACCATCCGGAGACTGGCGATCGAGTTCGGGACGACGAAGCCCGCGGCGCTCCACTGCGGGTACGCTCCCGGGCGCACGGTCCACGGAGAGCAGTTCCACCGCGCGGCGTACGCGCTGGCGGCGATGACCGGCAACGTCGGCGTTCCCGGCGGCAACTCGGGAACGAGCAACGGCGCGACGGGACGCTACGGCATCCGCTCGCTGCCCGTCGGAGCGAACCCGGCCGAAGCGCGCGTGGCGTCGCCGCTCCTCGCCGATCTCCTCGAGCGCGGCCGCGCCGGCGGCTACCCCGCCGACGTCAAGATGATCTACTCGGCCGCGGGCGACCTCTTCAACCAGCTCCCGAACGTCGGTAAGACGATCGCGGCCGCCGGGCGCCTCGAGTTCATGGTGGTCCACGACCACTTCATGACGCCGACCGCGCGCTACGCCGACGTCGTGCTCCCCGCCACCACGTTCTGGGAGCGCAACGACGTCCACACGCCGTGGGCGGGCGCGGGCCACTACGCGATCTTCATGAAGAAGGCGATCGAGCCGATCGGCGAGTGCAGGAACGACCTCGACATCTGCGCCGATCTCGCCGTCCGTCTGGGCGTGCAGGGCTACAGCGAGAAGAGCGAGGAGGAGTGGCTCCGCGACCTGACGCGGGACGCCATCGACGACTTCGACGCGTTTCGCGAGCACGGCCTGGCGCGATTGCCGGCGCCGGAAGATGCCGTGGCCTTCGCGAAGGAGATCCGCGACCCCGAGCGCCATCCGTTCTCGACGCCCTCGGGCAAGATCGAGATCTACTCGATGACGCTGGCGGCGAATCCCGATCCGTGCGGCCTCGGCGTCATCCCGCCGATCCCGACCTGGATTCCCGACGACGCCGACCCGCGTCACGCCGATGCGCGCCATCCCCTGCGCCTCGTGACCCCGAAGTCGCGGGCGCGGACACACTCGATCCACGACAACCAGCCGATCCTCAGGCGGGCCGACCGCGACGACGTGTGGATCCACCCGGCCGACGCGGCCGCGCGCGGGATCACCGACGGTCAGCCCGTGCGCGTCTTCAACGATCGCGGCGCCACCGTCCTGCCCGCGCGAGTGACGGACCGCATCGCGCCCGGTGTGGTCTCGATCAAGGAAGGCGTCTGGTTCACGCCGGACGCGTCGGGTCAGGACACGCGCGGATGCTCCAACGTGCTGATCGCCGACCGCGCGTCACCCGCGGGCGCGGCCCCGTTCAACACGTGCTTCGTCGACGTCGCGCCGGCGCCGAGCGCGAGCCGTTGACCGAGGAGCGCGCCGGCTTTGCCGGCGTGCTGCCGAGCGATTGGGGGTGTGGGGGCCATGTCGGGGCCCCCACTCAAATGTCCCCCACGCGACGTATGACCGAGGAGCGCACCAGCTCTGCTGGCGCGCTCCGAGCGGGTTGGGGGTGTGGGGGCCATGTCGGGGCCCCCACTCAAACTAGTCCCGCCTGCTCGAAGGCGTGGGCGGCGCGATAGATGGTGCTCTCCTCCCAGTGCTTGCCGATCAACATCAACCCGATCGGGAGGCCGTCGGACTGGCCACACGGAAGGCTCATGGCCGGATGTCCGGTCGCGTCGAACGGGGCGGTGTTGCTGATCATCTCGAACGCGCGCTGGATGGAGACCTCGCGCGGCGCATCGGCCGGCGGCAGCGGCGTGGCCTTGAGCGGTAGCGTCGGCATCACGAGCACATCGAAGTCGGCGAGCGCGGCATCGTAGGCGTCGCGGA
>WNEQ01001219.1_pt1 | contig 13766 bp, 14 predicted proteins | sample 5399971 | NCBI WGS metagenome assembly WNEQ01 (sample SAMN13153330, study PRJNA577476) | soil metagenome | isolation source: 20 cm grassland meadow soil 2 days after 1st rain plot 5 | place: USA:California | collected 2015-09-18
GCGTGAAGCCCGGCGACCGCGTCGGCCTCTTTTCCGCCAACCGTCCGGAGTGGCATACCGCCGATTTCGCCATCAATGGTGCAGGCGCCGTCACCGTTCCCGTCTACTTCAACGAATCGCCCGACCGCATGACCTACATCCTCAAGCATTGTGGCGCGAAAGTCGTTTTCGCAGTTGGCGCGCCTCAGTTGCATAAACTTCTCGCCGTCCGCGCCAGCCTCCCTGAGCTTGAACAAATTATCGTCGCCGACGGTGGCTCGGACGTCCCCGCCGAATGTCTCCGCTACGAAACGCTCATCGCTGCAGCAAGCGCGGCGGACGTTTCCTCCTACCGTTTGCGCGCTGCCCAGGTTCTTCCCGGCCAGCTCGCCTCCCTCATCTACACTTCCGGCACCACCGGCGAGCCCAAGGGCGTCATGCTCACTCACAGCAATTTTTGCTCCAACGTCTACGACGTGGGCCACGATTTCAGCCTCGATCCCGCCAAAGACGTCGCGCTTTCCTTTCTTCCGCTTGCCCACGTCTACGGCCGCACGCTCGATTACATCTACATCTTTCAAGGCGCCGCTCTCGCCTACGTCGAATCCATCGACGCTGTCGCTCAGGCTCTCCTCGAAGTCCGTCCCACCATCATCGCTGCCGTCCCGCGCTTCTTCGAGAAAATCTACGCCCGCCTCGTCGAGCAAGGGTCGAAAACCAGCGGCTCAAAAAGAATGATTTTTAATTGGGCCATGAACGTGGCGCAGCGAGCCACTCCCTGGCGCGCGAACGGAGCTCATGCAAGCCTTGCCCTGAAAGCGCAGTGGAAACTCGCTGATAAATTGGTCTACAAGAAAATCCGCCTGGGAACCGGCGGCCATTTGCGCATCGTCTCTTCCGGCGGCGCGCCACTTTCCAAAGCGCTCGCGGAATTCTTCTGGACTATCGGTATTCCCATTTATCAGGGTTATGGTCTTACGGAAACTTCTCCCATCGTCTCCAGCAACTATCCAGTAAATCGCATGGGCAGTTCCGGCAAACCCATTCCCAATGTCCAAGTCTGCGTTGCCGAAGATGGAGAAATCCTCGTCAAGGGTCCTTGCGTCATGCACGGCTACTACAAAAACGCCGAAGCCACACGCGAAGTTCTCAGCGAGGACGGCTGGTTCCGCACCGGCGATATCGGCTACGTGGACAAGGACAACTATCTCTTCATTACCGACCGCAAAAAAGATTTGTTGAAAACCGCCGCTGGAAAATTCGTCGCTCCGCAACCCATCGAAAACGCGCTCAAGACCAGCCCCTACATCCTGAACGCCATGGTCGTCGGCGATAGACGCAAATTTATCGTCGCGCTTATCGTTCCCAATCCCACCACGGTCGCCGCCAAGGCCGCTGACCAGGGAATCAAGTTCGCCTCCAACGCCGAACTGGCCGCCCATCCCTGGGTCCATGCTTTGATCGACGCTGAGGTCAAGCGCCTGACCGTCCATCTCGCGCAGTACGAAACCATCAAGCGCTTCGCTCTTCTCCCCGAAGATTTTACTTTCGATAACGGCAGTCTCACCTTCACCCTTAAGCTCAAGCGCCGCGTCGTCGAGCAGCAGTACGCCGCCGTCATCGAGTCCCTCTACGCCGATGTCGCCGAGCCCCGCCCTATCCTTCAAAACTAGGTGGGGTACGAAACCGATTGCCTTTTTCTAGCATCGGATAGTACACCGGGGGAACACATAAGGAGGGAGTCACATGGCTGGAACAGGAACCGCAGCAGCTCGCACTTACAAAAGCAGTGTCGGAGTTCCGGAGTCAAACCGGCAGGCCATCACCGCGCTTCTCAATGCGCGTCTTGCCGATGCCGTCGATCTCTTCACGCAGGTCAAATGGGCCCACTGGAACCTCAAAGGTATAAACTTCATTGCGCTCCATGAATTGTTCGATTCGGTCGCCCAACACGTCGAGGGTCAGACGGATTCCATCGCTGAGCGGATCGCCGCTCTCGGGGCGTTGCCAATGGCACCGCCCGCGAAGTTGCGGCGAAGTCCGGATTGAAGGAAGCGAACCTCAGCGCCTCCGATGGCCCTTCGCAGTTGAAATGGCTGGTGCACAACGTCGCGCACCATGCCAACGCGCTTCGTCAGGCCATCAATGAGAGCGAAGACCTCGGCGACAAAATTACCGCCGACCTTTTCACTTCCATCATGCGCGACCTCGACAAGGATCTCTGGTTTCTGGAAGCGCATCTCCAATCCTGATTACGGCGCGCCAGAAACCTGTTGCTGAGTGATGCGATTGCGCTGGGAGGGCATTGCTCTCGAACCGGGGCCGCCAGCGATTTGTCGGCGGGCCTCTGAAGGTCTAAAATCTTTCTGAGGACTACATGCCGGATAATTTGGTCGTCGCGGGCCGAGCTTTCAAATCCCGACTGATCGTCGGAACAGGGAAGTACCGCAGCTTCCAGGAAATGGCGCGCGCGCATGCCGCTTCCGGCGCGGACATGGTTACTGTGGCGGTCCGACGAGTGAACCTCACCGACCGCAGCAAAGAATCGCTGCTGAACTACATCGATCGCGAGAAGATTTTCATTCTCCCAAACACGGCTGCCTGCTACACCGCCGACGAAGCGATACGAACGGCGCGGTTGGCGCGGGAAGTTGGCCTCTCGAATTGGGTCAAGCTCGAAGTGATCGGGGACCAGCAAACACTTTTTCCGGATACGGAGCAGCTCATCGAAGCGACGCGCGTCCTCGTGAAGGAGGGTTTTGTCGTTCTGCCTTATACGAATGACGATTTAATCGCTGCGCGCAAACTGATCGACGCGGGCGCTTCCGCGGTGATGCCGCTTGCCGCGCCCATCGGTTCCGGGCTCGGGGTGCAAAATCCGGCGAACCTGCGCATCCTCCGCGAGCGCATCACCGAAGTTCCCATGATCGTGGATGCAGGAGTTGGCACCGCATCCGACGCTGCTGTCGCCATGGAACTTGGCGCCGACGGCGTGCTCATGAACACGGCGATTGCCGAAGCCCAGGACGCCGTCCTCATGGCGGAAGCCATGCGCGACGCCGTGATCGCCGGCCACAAATCCTACCTCGCTGGGCGCATGCCGAAGCGCCTTTATGCCTCGGCCTCCAGCCCCATGAGCGGAGTCGTACGTTAATCGCTGTTACTGAAATCGCAGTGGTTACTGAATTTCTTTATGCTTGGGCGGCTTTGCGGGCTTGGGCGTCGTCGTAGCTTTCGCCGTAAATTGACGGCACTTTTGAGCCCATGCAGCGCAAGTACGAAGCGAGCTGGCCGCGATGATGAATGGTGTGGTGCAGGCCGAACATCACAAATTTCACGGCGGGCCACTGGAACATTCCGCGAAAATCGATGATCTTCACCAATTGCGCGCCGCTGACTTTTCCGAGCGCTTCGAAGTTCTTCGCGTAACGCTCCTCGTACCAGGAAGCAACTTCAGCGGGCGTCTTGACGTTTTCTGGAATCATCGATGGGTTGGTGTCGAACACGCCGTTGATTACCGTTTCGACGAAGCGGTTGTCCGCCGCGGCAATATGCCGAGCCAGTTCGATCGCGCTTCTTGAGGCGGGGTCCGGCTTGTAATCCGCCTTATTTGCGGGAACGGCTTCGAGAATCTTCTTGGTGGTGCGGCTTTCTGTTTTCAAGGTCCCCATATACAAGTCATGCAGCAAAAAAGTTGCCTGATCCGCTGTCATTGCATCGGCCATCGGTTTTCTCCTGAATGCGCTTTGCGTTCTGTACAAGTGCGGGGCCGGAACAGGCCCGCCCCCGGTCTTCCTTGCCGATTGGATGCACGAGGAAGGTCTTCGTTGCAGGAATTCCGAGTGCAATCTAGAGGGTTCGAAAGAAGAAGTGCCAGGTGATGTCGACGGCGGCGTGGACGAGGGCGGAGGCGAAGATTGAGCCGGTCTTGCGCCAGGTCCAGCCATAGAAAAACCCGGCGATGGAAGCCAGGATCACGTAGCGCCAATTGGGAAAGCCCATGTTGGTGATATGCGAAAAGCCAAAGACAATTGAGGCGATCCACCAACCGGTGAGATCGCTCTTGGTGGCGCGCGCAAGGATGTTTTGGAGCAGGCCGCGAAAGAGAAACTCTTCAGGCCAGGCAGTGAAAAATAAAATACCGAGCGATACCAGGGGAAGCGATTTCAATTGCGACCATTGCGGTTCGAATTGAATGAAGCGGATGGCGTGGCCCAGCGGAATGGCGATGCAAGCGAACGCCAGGAAACTGCCAAGAATGAAAAAGGTCCAATGATGGCCCCAGCCGATGGAATAGCCGGTTCCGTTGACCCGGCGCGCCAGCACGAATGTTGCGAGCGCGATGTTCACACACATCATCACCGTGAAAACATACGCGAGGCGACCGCCAGGGAAAGGCCAGAGCCAGTGCGACAAGGACCATCCCCAGGGATTCGGCAGCGGCTTCACCGCCAGCCATATTCCCGCGATGGTGAGGAAGTCCTGGAAAGCGCCGGGCGGCTGACGTTCCGCAGTGGCAGCGAGGAGCAGCGGAATGAAAACGAGAGCGGCGACGGCGAGAGAACGCGAGAAGGCGAAGGTATTTGTCCCCAGCGCGTAGATCAGATAGAAGAGGAACACGGCGGTGCCGAGCAAGTAGCCGCTGCCAGCACCGAAGCGCGAAGCGAGGCGATCCTCGACGCCGCGCGCGGCAAAGAGCAGAGTCACCAGAAAGAAAAACGCGAAAGCCGTGAGCGTGGCGGCGAACTCGCGGCCGCCGTAGCCTTGCCAGGCGGAGTACAGCGCTCCGGTGAGAGTGAGCACGGCCCAGAGACCGAGCATCGAGAACGGGCCGAGTTGGCGGGTGGCAGGCAAGAGAGGATTGTAACGCAGCCGGGCGTGTGGGTTGTCGAGCGCAGTCGCCCTATGTAACGGTTATTACGACTTTGCCTTGTGCATGTCCTTCTTCAAGGTAACGGAGAGCTTGAGGGACTTCATTCAACCCGTAACGCTTGGCGATGACCGGAGTAACCTTTCCAGTCGACATGAGTTCACCCAGGATGGTCAGATCCTCCTTGGTTATTCGCGCAATAAACGTGACGAATTTCTGGCTTACGAACCATGACGCCACCAGCGCTTTAAGCGAACCACCCAAACGCGCCCATTGACCCTCGTGCGATCCTGCTCCTCCAATCCCCGCCAAGACGCAGGTGCCATTAGAACTTAAGATGCGCCGGCGCTCTGAGAACGAATGGTTGCTGACGTTATCGAAAATAAGGTCGTAACGTTGCGCACTCTGGCTGAAATCCTCTTTCGTGTAGTCAATGACGCGATCTGCGCCGATAGATCGGACCATAGCCACGTTCCGCGTACTGCACACGCCGGTCACATCTGCACCGAATGACTTGGCGATCTGTACAGCGAAAGTACCGACACCTCCCGACGCACCATTAATCAAGACCTTCTGCCCCGGCTGAATCTTTCCTTTGTCGCGAAGACCCTGCAATGCGGTGAGTCCGGCTACAGGTACAGACGCCGCTTGCTCAAAGGTTACTTTATTGGGCTTCACAACCAATCTTGACTCGGAAGCACACGCATACTCGGCAAGGGCCGCTCGGCACGCGCCGAACACCTCGTCGCCTGGTTTGAACTGGGTTGCGTTCCTGCCGACCGCTTCAACGTGGCCGGACACATCCACGCCTAGCCGTGCGTTCCTTGGTTTGCGCAGCCCGGTCATCGGGCGAAGCGGGAGCGGGCCTCGCATGAGGTGCCCGTCAACCGGATTGAGGGAAGCCGCGCGAACTCTGATCAAAACTTCATTGTCCTTGGGAACGGGTTTTTCAATCTCCTCACACTTGAGAACATCCGGCGAACCGTAATTAGAATAGACAATTGCTTTCATGTGGAGGTTCTTCTTCTACGCCGCCCCGACTATATCTTGCAGGAAGGGAAAGTCGAAGGCCAAGTCCGTAAACAGCAAAGGATTCCGCGTTTTCGATGCAGTGGTGTTTTTCAACTGTTGCAGGCAGCGCGGGCGGATGGAAGTTGGGTGCAAGAGGACACCTCCATTGTTGAACTATACGCACCTAGAGAGCGCTTTGTTTCGTAGTATGTATGGGTTCTCTGGCTGACGCATTACGACAAAAATGAAACGTCTTGCTTACATTGATTGGATGCGCGGGCTGGCGTGCGTGCTGATGTTTCAGACGCATTGCTACGACTCGTGGATGAGCCCGGAGGCGAAGAAATCGTCGTCGCTCATTGGGTGGTCGCGGCTAGGTGGAACGCTGCCGGCGCCGCTGTTTATTTTTTTGGCAGGCGTGTCGTTTGCTCTGGTGACACAAAAACTTCGCGAGAAGGGAATCGCACGAAACGCGATTGCGAGGCAGACGATCTGGCGCGGCGCGGAAATCTTCGGGATGGGACTGCTATTTCGCGTGCAGGAGTTTGCGCTGGGCTATCCGTGGTCGCCGTGGACGGACTTGCTGCGCGTCGACGTGCTAAACATCCTCGGGGTTTCCATGATGGTGATGGGAGTGTTGTGCTGGGCCGCAGGGAATGGCGATGCTGCTGAGGCAAGAGTCCGAACACTAGCCGCGGGAATTCTTGCGGCGGTGATTGCGGCCATGGCGACGCCGCCGCTTTGGACGACGCATTGGCCAAAGTTCCTACCCTGGCCCCTCGAGTCTTACATCAATGGCGTGCATATATTTAAGGAGCCGCAGCCATGGCTCTTTCCTTTGTTTCCGTGGTCGGCATTTGCATTCGTGGGACTCGCGGTGGGCTTTTTTCTGTCTTCGGATTTTGCGCGTCGCAGGGAAGGGCTTGCGTTCGCCGCGCTCGGGGGCGCTGGAATCGCTGCGTGCTACTTGTCGATCTTGTTCGATTCGTCGCGCGTGCGGCTGTACGCGGTTTACGACTACTGGCATAGCAATCCAAATTTCTTGCTGCTGCGCTGCGGCGTCTTGCTGATCATTCTTTTCTTGGTTTACGCCTGGTGCCGGTGGGGACTGGCGCAGAAGGGATTCAGCCCCATCATCCAGCTCGGAAATACTTCGCTGCTGGTGTATTGGGTGCACATTGAATTTGTCTATGGAAGATTCTCCATCCTGCCCAAGGGGCAGTGCAGCGCGCTAAAGGCCACGGCGGGACTGATTACGATTTTCCTGGCGATGCTGGGGCTTTCGCTGGCGCGCACAACGTGGAAAAAATGGCGGGTCAGGGCTTTACCGAAGAATCCTGCGGCAACTGCTGCGCCCGCGGGATCTTGATGATAACTTCGCCGGGCTTGGCGAGACCCAGCTCGTCGCGGGCAATTTTTTCGATTTTGCGGGGATCGGTCTTCAGCTCTCTTACTTCCTGCTCGAGCTGTAGATTTTCTTTATTCAACTGCTCCAGATCTGTGGTTACCTTCTTGATTTCCAGTTGCTTTCGGCGCATGGCCAAAAAGCCGTGCGTACCAAAAATGTCGTGCACCAGGAGGACTAGCACAAGCAGCGCGAGGAGCGCGCGGCCGTGTTGGCGCAGGAAGAGCGGCATGTTTTCGCCAGGACTTGTCTTCTTCAGTCTTGCAGAACCCATTGTGATGCGTCTCGCGTCAATTTTGCGGAAGCGGCGGCGCTTTCGGCTTCGACGTACAGGCGAAGTAGCGGCTCCGTGCCGGAAAGGCGCAGCAACATCCACGAACCGTCGTCGAAAACAAATTTTGCGCCATCGGTGCGGTCAATGGATACGACTTTCCGGCCGGCGAGTGTCGAAGCGTCAACAGCCACACGCTTGACGGCGTTTGCCTTTTGTTCGTCGGAAAGATGAAGATTTTCGCGGACCGGCCAGAATTCGCGGCCGAGTTTTTTGTACATGGCGCGAACCTGTTCGCCGATGGAGGCGCCGCGGGCGGCAATCATTTCCGCGACGAGCAAGCACGCAAGGATGCCGTCTTTTTCCGGGATGTGGCCGCGAATGGTGAGCCCGGCGCTCTCTTCGCCGCCCAGAGCAATTTTGTCTTCGCGAATGAGCTGGCCGATGTACTTAAAACCGACGGGCGTCTGATGGACGGTTTGGCCTTGCGACTTGGCGACGGCATCAATCATTTGAGTGGTCGCAACGCTGCGCGCCGCAGGCATTTTCCACTTGCGGGTTTCGACGAGATAGTCGTAGACCAGGGCAAGGACCAAGTTGGGCTGGATCCATGCGCCATCGCTATCAACGATGCCAAAGCGATCAGCGTCGCCATCGGTGGCCAAGCCAACGGTCGCCTTCGAATCCACCACGGCCTTGCGAAGCGGCGCGAGATTTTCTTCGGAAACGTCGGGGCCGGTGCCGTCGAACAAGCAATCCCGTTCGGTGCGCATGGCTTGCACGTTGACGCCGTGATCGGAGAGAGTGCGGTCGAGATAGCCGGCGCCGCACCCGTGGAGCGCGTCCACGACCAAGGATGGCTTGGCCTTGCGCAGCGTGTCGAACTGAACGAGCTCTTCGAGACGCTTCAAATAGTTTTCGCGCAGATTGACTTTTTCGCCATGCGCCGAGTTTTCTGCACCGTGAGGAAGAGGCGGAACACCACCATTCGCGGCAAGCTTTGCGGCCCGCGCTTCGATATCCTTGGTGACTTCCGGCAGGGCAGGGCCGGCGTCGGCCGAGGAAAATTTCAGGCCGTGGTACTGCGCGGGATTGTGGCTGGCAGTGAAGTTGATGGCCCCATCGAGCTTGCGACGCATAATTTCGAAGGCCACGGCCGGCGTGGGCGTGAACGTCTCGCAAAGCAGCGTGCGAATGCCGTGATGTTGCAGGATGTCCACGGCGAGCTGCGAGAATTCTTCGGAGTAGAAGCGCGTGTCGTAGCCCACCAGGATGGCGGGGTCTTTCGCCTTGGCTTTCGCATGTTCGGCAATGGCGGTGACCGCCAGGCGAACATTGGCGAAGGTGAAATCGTCGGCGATGAGGCCGCGCCATCCGGAAGTGCCGAACTTGATGGGCGAGGTCGCCATGAGGCGGTATTCTAGACTGGAGAGGGTGGAAAGTCGAAGGTTGAAAAATAACGGCGTGGCGGGGGAAGAATGCTGAAGAAGGGCGAGGGAAGCAGAATCGTACTGGTAACTTGCGCAACGCCGGCAGAGGCAAAGCGAATCGCGCGCACCGTGGTTGGCAAGAGGCTTGCCGCGTGCGTGAACATGATTTTGAGCCCCGTAGATTCGGTCTATACGTGGAAGGGAAAGCTTGAACGAGCGCGGGAATATCTACTGTTGATGAAGACGACGTCGAAACGTCTCGCTGAATTGGAAAATGAAGTAAAACGTCTTCACAGTTACGACGTGCCCGAATTTATCGCCGTGCCGATCACGGAGGGGTCGAAAGAATATCTTTCGTGGGTGGAGGAAAGCGTCACGAGGGCGCGCAAGAATCGCAAGTAGCTCGCTACGCCTGCGCCGAGTCCGGTTCCAGTTACACGTCGAGGAGTTCAGAATCGTATTTTGCGAATACCGCACGCAATGCGGCTGGGGTGCGCTCTTTCATCCCGTGGATTTCCTGAATCAGCCGGTAGATGTTGACGGTCATGACCAACAGATAGCGAGTCGGAGCCGGACCAGGATTCCAGTAAGTGTGAGGCGTTCCGCGCGGCACAAACACGGCCGAACCCGCGCGGGCTTCGACTTCCTCCGTGCCAACCCGTACGCGCAGGAGGCCTTCCAGCACGTACCACGCTTCATCGTCACTGCGATGAAGATGCGGCGGGGCGATCAGACGCGGCGGACCTGGGGGACCACCCGGGTCGCGCCATTCGGCGATCACAAAAGCATCGTTGATCGAACCGAGGACTTGCCCGTTGAGCGGAGCAGCGATTCTAGGCGAACTCATGGACGTGTCAGCTTAAACAGAATTGACTGCGGCTAAACGTAGAGCAGTGCCTGGTCGAGGTCGGCGACAATGTCTTCGACGTCCTCGATGCCCACAGAGAGGCGCACCAAGCCTTCGGTGATGCCGACGCGGTCCTGCATTTCCTTGGGCATGGAAGCGTGGGTCATCATGGCTGGAAGAGAAATCAAAGTTTCGACGCCGCCGAGACTCTCGGCGAGCGAGCAAAGTTTCACGTGATTGAGGAATCGTCGCGCGGCATCCAGCGAACCAACATCAAAAGAGAGCATGGCGCCCGGGCCCTTCTGCTGGCGACGGGCTACATCGTGCTGCGGATGAGACGGCAGACCGGGGTAGAAAACCTTCTTAACTTTTGGATGGGCGTCGAGATGGCGGGCCACGGTAATGCCGTTGGCGTTGTGCTGGAGCATGCGCACGGCAAGGGTCTTGATGCCGCGCGAAACCAGAAAGCAATCCATGGGAGAGAGGCCCGTGCCTGCGGAACGTTGAATGAAATATATTTTTTCCGCATCCTCAGGACGTGTGAGAATGACTGCTCCCCCCGTGGAATCACTGTGTCCGTTCAAATACTTCGTCATGGAATGAACCACGATGTGCGCGCCTAGCTCGATGGGACGCTGCAAATAAGGACTAAGAAACGTGTTGTCCACTACTACGGAGAGATTGCGCTCGCCGGCCAGCTTGGAAATCGCTGAAATATCAGTGACGCTGAGCGTGGGGTTGGCCGGCGTCTCGATGTAAATCATTTTCGTGTTGGGGCGCAACGCAGTGCGCACATAGTCCGGCACGGACGTGTCCACGAAACTGAATTCCAGGCCAAAATGAACCAGAAGTTGCGTTGAGAGGCGGAAAACGCCGCCGTAAACCGCTTCGGAAAGAACCACGTGATCGCCGGGGCGCAGAAGCCGGAAGACTGCGTCGATTCCCGCCATGCCGGAAGAGAAAACGTAGGCGCTGTGCCCGCCTTCCAGCTTGGCAACGGTGCGTTCCAGGGCTTTGCGGTTGGGATGATTCGTTCGCGCGTAATCGTAGCCCTTGTTCTTGCCCAGCTCTTCATTGATGTACGTGGAAGTCTGATAGATGGGCGCGACGATGGCCCCAGTGGCGGGATCGGGTTCCTGCCCGATGTGAATGGCGTTGGTGGCAAAACCCATTGTGCTCTCCTTGCGATTCCTGTTCTGATCGAGATGCAGTCAGTGTGACACGTGGCGCTGACTGTTCGGGGTGAATTTCAAATTGGCCGCGCCCTCATCTTGCCTGCCGAGCAGTTTCTAGAGAACTTACAGGAGCCATATTGATGAGTCAAATGGCGGTTGCCCGGGGTTTCCACGGCGGAGCAACGCTAGAGCAGCACGACGGGCGCGAGCGGCATCCAATCTCAACGTGCCGAGGCTTGACCTGGCCTGCTGTTCCGTAGACCATGGAGTTCACCGAATTTATGCGATTCCCAAGAAGGTTTTTTGCGTGCGTTTGCATGGCGGCCTGCGCGGTGATTGCTGCCGAGGTAGCGGCCCAGGATCCGGCTGCGCCCGCCTCGAAACCGAAGACTCCGCCTCCGGCAAGCGAAGCGCAAACGCGGATCACCATTGAAGTAACCGGCGGCGAGAAGAGCATTCCCGTTGAGAACGCTAGCGTGTACGTGAAATTTATTGAAGAACGCTCGCTGAGGAAGGACAAGAAGCTGGAAATGAATGTAAAAACCAGCCGCGACGGGATCGCCCACGTTCCTAACGCGCCGATGGGTAGAGTCCTGGTCCAGGTTGTCGCCGAAGGATGGAAAACATATGGGCGCTGGCTGGACATCACCGACCCGAAACAAACGATTAAGGTGCATCTCGAACGGCCGCCGAAGTGGTACTAAAGTGAGACCAGCGGCCGGTCATTGAGAATGAACGACTTAGGAAAAATACAAGAATACTTTGGTCCTCGATTCATCGCTTGAAACCTTCCGTTTGGTAAATATTTTCTCGTGTCGCTAAATTTTTGGCGGAAGCAGTGAATTAAAAAATAAAATTGCACACAAATGGTGCAAAGAGCAGAAGATTGTTGAAGGGCGGGAAGTTAGCGATGCGCGAAGAGGGGATTTCCACAACCTTATCAACATTCATGTTGAAATCTTAACGCAGTAGAAATATTTTACGTCCACTTCGGCATGCGTCTTGCCTTGCCGCAACGAATGTAAATGTAATTTTGACCGCTGCGAAATCAGAATGGTACAGTACGAATCTGGCTACGCTCGATGACGGAAACCTACGACGGACCATTTTCCCTCCTCCAAATGTTCTGGGGCAGCATCGCGGCCCGGCCGCTGCGCAGTTTTCTGAGCGTGATTGCCATTGCCGTCCAGGTGATTCTCGTTTTGCTGATCGTCGGTCTCACATCAGGAGTCGTTTCCGAATGGGGAAAACGCGTCGAAGGTGTCGGCGCGGATATCCTGGTGCAGCCGCCGAACTCTTCGATTTTTTTCGCATTCGTCAGCGTCGGAATGCAGGAATCGCTGGGTGAAAAAATTGCCGCGTTGAGCGGCGTGGACGAAGTCGCGCCAACGGTCATCCTCACGGAACCAAAGCACTTAGTGATGGTCTACGGGATCGATTACAAGCGCTTCAATGCATTGAGCAAAGGCTTCCTGTTCCGCGACGGGCGGCCGTTCGAGGGGCCGGATGAAGTCATAGCCGACGACATCATCGCGCAAACGCGTCACTTAAAGGTGGGAAGCCAGATAGCACTCTTAAATCATCCGTTTACGGTCTGTGGGATCGTCGCTCACGGAAAAGGCGCGCGATACTTTATTCCCATCCGGACCGCTCAAGAGATTGCCGGCGCGGAGAAGCGCGTTTCCATGTTTTACGTGAGAAGCAAAGGTGATACGGAAGCAACGCGCGCGCAAATTCTTAAGCTGATGCCGGAGAACAGCGTCCGATCGTTATCGGAATACGTGACACTGATGACTTCATCGAACTTGCCGCAATTGCGTCCCTTCACGCGCACGATGGTGGCGCTGGGAATCGTGGTGAGCTTCTTGGTGGTCCTGCTAAATATGCACACTATGGTGATGGAGCGCACACGGGAGATCGGCATCCTGAAAGCGCTGGGTTTTTCCAAGCTGGACGTGGTCCAGATGTTACTAGGTGAGACTCTCATCCTCACGCTGATGGGAACCGGTTTGGGGATTGCGACTACTTTCCTAACGCAGGCGATTTTGAAACAAACGAACCCTGGCCTGACGATCCTCATCTCTCCCGCGTGGATTTTTTCCGCGGTCGCGCTCGCTATCGTGGGAGCTGCGACGGGTGCAGTCTACCCCGCGCTGCGCGCCGCCAGCTACGATCCTGTCGTCGCCCTTGCCTACGAATAGCGGCAATCTCGCCGTCAAACGCTTCCAAGCTCCCCGGTTGCAAGCCGGTTGGCGAAGCAAGCTGATCAACATATTCGCTTGTGGCCTCCGATATGGCTATTATGGGGGCGCACATTTCTACCTTTGGAGCCCTCATAATGAAAATGGATCTGCCTCGCCCTGTACGAGTCAGCCTTGCCACCGTTCTCGCTTTGTTTGCCTTGGTACGCGTGAACTATGGCCGCTATCCCCAGGACGACAAATCGGCCGGCCAGACAGAGAAGCGTCCCTGGATGAATACGAGCCTTTCGCCTGACGAGCGCGCGGATCTTGTCGTCAAGGAAATGACTCTGGATGAAAAAATTGATCTCCTGCATGGCAACGGCATGCCCGGATGGGGCAAGCCTCGGCCCACCGCTTATCTGGGCAACGGCGGCGCCGGTTTTGTGCTTGGAGTACCCCGGCTCGGTATTCCCATTATTCAAATGAGCGACGCCGCTTATGGCGTGCGAAGCAGCGCCGAAAACGGCCGCTACTCCACGGCTCTGCCTTCGAACTTGGGTTCCGCCGCGAGTTGGGATCCGGTTGCCGCCTGCGA
>WNEQ01001225.1_pt1 | contig 13702 bp, 14 predicted proteins | sample 5399971 | NCBI WGS metagenome assembly WNEQ01 (sample SAMN13153330, study PRJNA577476) | soil metagenome | isolation source: 20 cm grassland meadow soil 2 days after 1st rain plot 5 | place: USA:California | collected 2015-09-18
CGCCGGATCAACAGGAGCTTTTTGTCCAGGTTGAGCCCGAAGTCTTTGTACCGGTGAAGGGTGCGTGGGGACGCCGCGGCGCGACGAGCGTGCGGCTGCGGGCCGCCACAAAGGGCATAGTGCGCAAAGCTCTCATCGCTGCATGGTGCAATACGGCGCCCAAAGCGCTCGCTCGACGGTTCGAGTCTGCGTCGTCGAGTTCATCAGAGTCGGGCACGTAGTCGCGTCCGGTTCCTGTGTTGCATGCGGCCTTACCACATGAGCGAGTATAAAACAGTAGTCATATGGAGCCGCGACGGCGCAGCCTTCACCGACAATCGCTACAGCCGCAGCCATCGCTGGCTGTTCGACGGTGGGGTCGAGGTGCCGGCATCCTCGTCCCCAAAGGTCGTCCCTCTCCCCCTGTCGGTCGCGGCGGCGGTCGATCCAGAAGAAGCCTTCGTCGTCAGTCTGTCGAGTTGCCACATGCTGTGGTTCCTGTCCATCGCCGCCAGGCGCGGGTTCTTGGTCGACAGCTATCGAGACGAGGCGGTCGGGGTGATGGCAAAGGACTCGTCCGGCAAGCTTGCGATGACGCGCGTGACACTCCGCCCCGAGGTCCACTTCGCCGGTGATAAACCGCCGACGGAAGATGATCTGATCGCGATGCACCACGAGGCGCATGAGCAATGTTTCATTGCCCGTTCGGTTAAGACGGACGTGCGGTGCGAACCGGTCGGGATCACCGGCTAGCACACCAGCCGCCCGTCGGGTGTCACGACCATGAAGGATTTAGCGATCGCCCTGGAAAACCGACCCGGCGCTCTCGCCGATATGGGAGAGGCCTTGGGCCGCGCCGGGGTGAGCGTCGAAGGCGGAGGGGCCTGGGTCGTAGGCGGCAAAGGGGTCGCTCATTTCCTCTTCGCGGACGGAACCGCCGCCCGCCAGGCGCTGGAAGCGGCGGGCATCCAAGTCCTCGCGGAACGGGACGTGCTCGTTCAGCGGTTGAAGCAGGACGTGCCCGGTCAACTCGGTCGGCTCACGCGCCGGATGGCAGAGGCTGGCGTCAACATCGAGGTTTTGTACAGCGACCATGCCCATCAGCTGATCCTTGTCGTGGACGACCTCGCGCGAGGGCAAGAGGTTTCCGAGGCGTGGACCCGCGAGGGTCGATCGTGAGGTCGACATCCGTACGGCGTCCGTCCTTGCCTGCCGCGGGCTACGCGGAGCGTCGGGCACTCGCCGTGGACCGTTATGACGAATGCGAATGTCGGTAATCCAGGCACGAGGTCAATCCCCGAGACCTGGCGCACGCGTCTGCTCCGGTGGGGCTTCAACCTGTTCCCCGCCTACTGGGGCACGGGGGGGCGGATCACATATATCGCACCGGACTGGCATGAAGTCCGCGTTCGCCTGCCGTTGTCCTGGCGGACGCGAAATTACGTCGGCACGATTTTTGGCGGAAGTCTTTACGGAGCGGTGGATCCTATCTACATGGTCATGCTGATCAAGTTGCTCGGCGAGGGGTACGTCGTCTGGGACAAGGCGGCCACCATTCGTTTTCGGCGACCAGGTCGGACGACGCTGTATGCCCGATTCGAGATCGCGCCCGAAGAGCTGGACGCGATCCGATCCGAGCTCGACGGGACGGGGAAAATCGACAGGGTGTTCCAGGTGGACTTAACGAGTGCCGACGGCACCGTGCATGCTTCGGTCGAGAAGACGCTTCACATTGCCCGCCGTGGGCTGGAGCTGAGCGGTCGTCCCAGCCCGGTAGTCCCTAACCACCGCATGCAGGTGACGGAGGGCGGGTTGGGCGGTGGAATGACCCGCGACAGGCGTGCGCCCGCCGCGCCTGAACCGGAGCGTTAGATGGCCGAAGGAACGCAAAGCAGGAGAAGCTCGATGAACGCGCATGAGGTCACCGTCCTGGGGGTGTCTCGTGCATCGCCCCGGAGGCTGGCCATACTGAGGTGTTGGAATGACGGAACAGGATTCGCCGCTCGTTTGTAAGGTCTCGGCACTGACCCCACAGCAGCATGCACGTCGCATGGAACTGGCTTCTCGGCTCCGGCCGATGGTCCGTCAGGTCGTGCCGATGCCTGACGGGTATGCCCTTCGCCTGGCGGACCAAGGCGAGATCCTGATGCAGGTTGCCGAGTTCATCGAGCTCGAGCGTCTGTGTTGTCCCTTCTTGACGTTTCAGCTCGAGGTAGAGGCGGATGGGGGCTCAACCTGGCTTCGCATGAGCGGTCGGGGTGCTGTCAAGGAATTCCTGGCATCCGAGCTTGGGGTCGAGAAGTGGTCGTGTTGACGGACTGTCTGACCACGCTCGCCTGCCGCAGGTGATGCGGAGCGCTGGCGGTGTCGATCGACCCATGACGAACAAGCCCCGGCGGGGATCGGATCGTTCTACCTCTCGCTTCGGGCGGACCCGCGTCCTCGGAAACACGACGTTCCTGCTGTTGCTCGCAGGGCCCATGCTGAGCGGACAACGGGGTGTGCAGAGCGGGCGAGCCAAGGGTCGTGCCGCGCTGACCGCCCAAGATGCATGTACGCCGCAACCGGGCCGGATTGCGCGAAAGATTTCGGGTGAGGTGAGCGGTGGAAGGGCCTTCGAAGCGTCTGCGGGCCGTTTCGTCTTCCGCCTCACACCGGAGCGGCCAGCCCATGGTCCGTCCATGGGGTGGGACATCGGTGTTTTTGAACCGTCTCGAGATGAGGATTTGTCGCGATTCACGCCTCCCCTGCGTGGACCTAATGCACGGCACCTGTATGCCTGGCACTTTCGAAACGCGGACAATAGCGCGGCGAACGACGGCAGCACGAACGCGCCCGGAGTTCACCGCGAATTCATCTTTTCTCCGGAGGTCGGGCGAACGATCGACTACGACGAAGATGCGGAGAAGATGTTGGCAAACGTCGACCGCATCGAGGCGTTTGGCCGGGGGACGCTCGACGTTGTCGATCTACGTCTCACCGAGCCGAAGCGGGGCGAATTGCCGGGCTTCCTCTGGGTCAAGTTCGTCGCGTGTTTGACATGGCCCGAATAGAGCGGACCGGCGTGCGTGCTCGCGTGCCGTGGCTCGCAGGGTCCTCCGACGCCGGCCGGAACCGGAAGCGGCCCCCGCTTGACCCGGCGGAGACATGACGCGAAGACCCGGCCCGCCATCATGATTCGCAAAGCGACGGAGAAGGAGGCGGTGGGCGCCCTTGGACCGACCTCCCACGCTCCACCGGCGGGATAGGAACATGCCGCGCTGGATGGCCCGGGACGGCGTCATCGTCATCGACGGCATGGTCATCGGCGCAACCGTTTGAGGGGAGACTATTGATCGCTGACCCTGAGAGGATTCGACGCGACCCGCCCGCAGGGGCCTCACCATAGGAGCCGATCATGGAGCGATGGCTGGGAAGGCATTCAGAGGTGATCTACGCTCTCATGCGCATGGTGGTCGGGTTTTTGTTCGCATGCCATGGAGCCCAGAAGCTGTTCGGCGCACTCGGCGGTCAAAGGCAGCTTTCCAATCCGCTGATGGTCGCAGCGGGAATCATCGAGTTCTTCGGAGGCGGTCTCGTGGGGCTGGGACTAGGCGCAGGCTACGCCGCCTTCGTCGCGAGCGGCATGATGGCCGTAGCCTATTTCATGGCGCACGCGCCGGGCGGATTCTGGCCGATCGTCAACAAGGGCGAGCTCGCGGTTCTGTACTGTTTCGTCTTTCTGTATATCGCATCCAGGGGATCGGGTCGCCTGAGCATCGATGCCCTTGCAAGGAAGCGCCGCTTTTGAGAAAGAGCGTTGGAGGGTCCGGTGGCGTCGGTATCGGTAGACAACCGCCGTCGTCCTCCTTCAGAGCGCTCAGTCCGCATTCGGAGCCGCCGGGCTCGGCTCGACGGCATCCCCCCGCTGGCACATGCTCGCCGTGGCGGCGACCGCCCACGCGCTGCGCGGCGAGTTGCCGGGAGCGCTTCTGGTGTACGCGGCTCGGATCGACCCGGCCGCGGGCTCGCGCGGATGAGCGGCGGACAACATAAAGAGGCCGAGTGATTCGCACGGAACGTCTTGAGCTCGTGCCGGCCACGCCTGCATTGACACGCGCCGCGCTTCATGGCCCGCGTGCTCTCGCGGCCGGGCTGGGCGCCGCCGTGCCCGCCACGTGGCCGCCGGAATACCTCGACCCGGCGTCTCTCGAGTTCACGCTCGAAAGGCTCGCGGCGGGCCCCGACCAGGCGGGGTGGTGGCTTCACTTCGTCGTGCTCAGGGACGCCGGGGGCGGCCGCACCCTCGTGGGGAGCGCGGGGTACAAGGGACCGCCGTCCGACGATGGCACCGTCGAAGTGGGGTACGGGATCGTGAGCGATCACCGGCGCCGGGGCTACGCTTCGGAGGTTGTGCGCGGGCTCGTCGCCCACGCCTTCGCCCTGCCCGCCGTAAAGCGCGTCATCGCCGAGACCCTCCCCGGGCTGGCGCCCTCGATCGGCGTCCTCCGCAAATGCGGCTTCCGCCCTGTGGGGGAAGGCTCGGAGCCCGGGGTCATTCGCTTCGAGCTAGAACGCGCCGAGCACACCGCGGGAGCGCGATTCTGATGCGCGGCGACCTCGTTCGCATCCTGCGGCAGGGGGCGGCCGTGTCCGCCGTGCGCGATTCGGCCCTCCGCGGGCGTGGGGAGGTCGCCGCGGTCGCCTGCCGGTTCTGTGCGGCTCTCGATCTCGGGCAATTCGCAGAGCGGCGCGGGGGCAGTTTTCTATCTCGGCTCGACGCCTCGACCGAGAGGCTCAGACAGGCCCTGCCGTCCGGGGGGCGCTCCTGGGGCGCGGCCCGGAACGTCATCGATCTGTTCTTGAGGGAGGCCTTCTACAACAGGTATATTTGCACCCAGTTTCGGCTTGAGAGGGCCGAGGAATGGCTCGAGCTGCCGCTCGATTCGAACCTGGCTCGCCGCCTGCGCTCGGCATTCCCGGAGTGCAGGCTTCCGCCCTGGCGAAGCCTGACCTTGCTCACGCCGGCGGTGAACTCGAACTATCAGGGCGTGGCGGCCGAGATCGCCGACAACAAGGGGATTGCGCGCGTGCATCTCGGGGCCTTCCTGCGGCCGCCATCTTTGTGACGGAATGGGTGCATTTCCGGAAGGAGGAGGACGAATGCAGACCGGTGCGGCCGATCGAGGGAGCTTGCGGGACGATGGCGAGGAATCCGGGAGGCTGAGCGCGGCGCTCGCAAACCTGCGGGGCCTGCTCGTGCAGGGGGAGAGTCTCGAGGCCTACGCCGTGCAGCGTCGCCTGTTCGCGCTCGGCCATCGCCGCCTGATCGTCGGCGCCACGACCGGCCGTCTGATCCTCCTGCAGAGGGGTCTCATCGGCGGGTTCGTGCCGCAGGATATCCGCTGGCAGGACCAGAGGGACGCGCGGCTGACCGTCGGTGTGTTCGGTGCGGACCTTCTCGTGAGCGCGGTCCAGGGCGGCGACCTGGCGGTCGCCCCTCAGGGGACCCGGTTGCTCGCGATCACGGGTCTTCGCAAGTCCCAGGCGGCGGCCGTCTACCGGATCTGCCAGGCCCAGGAGCAGGCCTGGCGGGAGAAGCGAAGGGTTCGCGAGATCGAGGAGATCCGTGCCAAGTCGGGAGGGATCGCCATCGGGAGTGCTTCGGGCACCTCGGAGAGCACGGCCGCGGGCCCCGGAGAGGGAAACCCCGCCCAGCGACTCCAGCGCGCCAGGGAGATGCTCCAGAAGGGACTGATCAACGACTCCGAGTACGAGTCGATCAAGGCGAAGATTGTCTCGGGGCTGTGACCGGGTGAGACGGGCGCCGGCCCGGGCGGTCCTCGCGACCGTTCTCGGAATTCTGGCCGTGCGTCAGGCTGCCGCCGGAGATGAACACGCCATGGTCGGGAAAGACACGGTCGTCCTGCTCCACGGTCTGAGCCGCACAAAGCACTCGATGAGGCGGCTGGAGGCGGCGCTGTCGCGGAGAGGCTACACGGTCATCAACGTGGGATATCGCGCCGGCCGGCGGCCGATCGAGAATCTGTCCGATGACCTGGGCGCGCGGCTGGCGGAGATCGGCGAGTCCCCCGAAAGGCGCGTCCACTTCGTGACGCACTCCTTCGGCGGGATCCTCCTGCGTTACTACCTGAGGGATAGGCCGCTGCCGAACCTGGGGAGGGTCGTGATGCTCAGCCCGCCGAACGGCGGCAGCGAGCTCGCCGACCTGCTTCGGAAGCTCCCACTGGTCCGGAGGGCCGGCGGTCCGAACCGCCCGCGGCTCGGGACCGATCCCGCGGGCCTCCCTGCCCGGCTCGGCCCCGTCGACTTCGATCTCGGCGTGATCACGGGGGACCGCAGCATCAATCCCCTGTTCTCCTGGCTCATCCCCGGGCCGGACGATGGGTTCGTCGCGGTCGAGCGGGCGAAGGTCCGGGGCATGACCGACTTCCTGGTCGTCCCCCGCACGCACACCTTCATCATGAATAGCCGGCAGGTCATCGAGCAGACGCTGAAGTTCCTGCGGGACGGGTCGTTCGACCATAGCACTCACGCTTGAGGGCAGGCCGACGAGGAGGATCACGCTCATGGCACGGGCACGCGAGGTTCTGGTCGTCGTGGTTGTCGTCGCCGGGTTCATCGGGCTCCCGGGGGCGGCCGACGCCCCGCCGACGCGGGACGAGGTTCAGAGGTTCGTGCGCGCATACATCGACGCCAACAACGGCGCCGACCCGACCGCCGTCATGGACCTGGTGAGCAAGAGATCGGAAGTGTCCACGGCCGAAATGGGGGTCATCAATCGCGGCTGGGACTCGATCCGCTCCGAGGTCGACAAGCTTGCCGGCTCGCAGGGGACGCATCGGCTCTCTCTCGGGACGATGGACGTCATCTTGCTGGGCCCGGGGTACGCCCTGGTCGTGGCCCCGGTGACCATCGATCTTTCAGTGGGCGAGAACCAGGCCCAGATGCGCATGGCGATGACCCTCGTGCTCGAGAAATCGTCGGGCAAGTGGAAGGTGCTCCACGAGCACGACAGTCTCCAGTTCCCGCAGGGTGACATCCCGGGAGCCGAGGCCAACTGAGCGGCCGGCGGCCGATCGAGGTTCGTCCGAAGGGTCAGTCGCGAAGGCGCCGGTCCGTTGCGCCTCGCGGAAGACCGGAGGCTTCCTGATGCCCTGCATGGAGCACCGCGACGCCGCAAGCGGAAGCGTCCGCCGCCTGTTGCTCGAGGGGTGCCATGACTAGGAGCACCGGTGCGAAGAGGGCGGAGATCTGGACAACGCTCCTCGAGACCGCCATCCACGCCCCGTCGCCGCACAACGTGCAGCCGTGGCGCGTGCGGGTGAACTCCGACCGCGAGGCCGACCTGTTCATCGACAAGGAGCGGACATTGCCGAAGGAGGACGTCACCGGGTCCTTCATCATCCTGACGATGGGGATGTTCATCGAGGCGCTGGGTCTGCTGGCGGCTCACCGGGGGATGCGGCTGGAGCATTCGCTGCACCACGATCCGTCGCGCTACACCCCGGAAGCGATCGCGGCCACGCGCGAGACGATGCTGCCGTTCGCGCGCCTGCGGCTGTCGCCGGATGGCGCGGCGCCGCCGGCGTATCCCGGCGATCTCTTCCTGCGCCGGCAGACGTCGCGCATCTCCCTGCGGCCGGACCCGGTCCCGGCCGACGCCGCCCATGCCCTGGCCCGGATCGCGAACGAGTGGGACCAGAGATACGAGGCGATCACAGACCCTTCGCGCATCGAGAGAATCCTGGCGTGGAACACCGAGGCGCTGTTCGACGATCTCAACGCGCCCGACTATCACGACGAGATCGTCTCCTGGTTCCGCTTCACCGACGGCGCGGCGCGCAGGCACAAGGACGGCCTCGACTATCGCTGCATGAACGCGTCGCGCCTCGAGTTCTTCCTGATCGCCCGCCTTCCCTGGCTCCTGCAGCTCCGTCTGACCCGTCCCTTGCTGTGGAAGATGTACCGCGACCAGATCGGCCGGGTTCCCACGCTCGGACTCCTGGCCGGCGGCTTCTGGCGCCCCGAGGACGCCTTCCGGACCGGGCGCTTCCTGATCCACTTCTGGCTGGAGACGGCGCGGCACCGGCTGTACATCCACCCCTACGGCAACCTGGTGACCAACAAGAAGGCCAACGAAAGGATGCTGCAGGAGACGGGCATCCGCGACATCTGGCTGATCTTCAAGATCGGCCGCTCGGACGAGCCGCCGCGCAGCTACCGGCGCCCGGTGGAGGCGATCCTTCTTGATTGAGCGGGCTCTCGTGCGCGCCGCGGTCGCGGCCCTCTGGATGCTGCGGCTTCTGTTCAGCCTCAGCCCCCGGACCTACCTACTGCTCAACGCGGGGCCGGTGCAGCCGGCGCTGGCGGCGGTCGGGAGGCTGCGGGCGCGGGCGGTCTTCCTGAAGGGGCAGGCCCGTTGCCCGGCGTACCGGAGGTTTCTCGAGGAGGCGGGCCATGACGGGCGGGGGTCGTGGGACCTGGGGCGCGTCCCGGTGATGACCAAGGAGAACTATGTCAAGCGCCACGGCATCGCGGAGCGCTGCTATGACGGGGCGCTTCCCGCGAGCGGTGTCGTGATCGACGAGTCGTCCGGATCGTCCGGCGTGCCGAACAACTGGGTGCGCAGCGCCGAGGAGCGCCGCGACGTCAAGCGTATCCTGATGACCAATTACGCCATGCTGTACCGCGACCGAGGCTGCATCCTTCTCAACTGCTTCGCGCTCGGCCCGTGGGCCACCGGAATGAACGTGTCGATGTCGCTGGTGGACGTCGGCATCCTGAAGTCGATCGGCCCCGACCAGAAGAAGCTCGAAAACACGCTGACCATCTTCGGGCCGCGCTACCGCTACCTGGTGTTCGGCTACCCGCCGTTCATCAAGTCGTTCGTCGATACGACGGCGATCGACCTGTCGCCGTTCCACATGGACCTGATCGTCGGCGGCGAGGGGATCTCCGAGGGCCTGCGGGCCCACCTCCTGAAATACTTCCGGAGCGTCATCTCCTCCTACGGCGCCTCGGACCTGGAGATCAACATCGGGGTCGAGACCGAGATGACGATCAACCTCCGCCGCAGGTGCGCCGCGGATCGGGTTCTGAGCCGCAAGCTGTTCGGCCGCGACACGCCGCCGATGATCTTCCAGTACAACGCCGCGACCTACCTCATCGAGAGTCTTCCCCCGGACGGCGAGCTGATCTTCACCATCGGCCGGCTGCGGAGCGCCGCGCCCAAGATCCGCTACAACCTGATGGATCAGGGCGGGGTCATGACCTATGCGGAGCTGGGGCGGAAACTTGCCGCCCGGGGCATCGCGATCGCGGACCTGGCGCCGCGGCCGAGCCGGTTCCCGATCCTGTTCGTGTTCGGCCGCGCCGACCTGACCGTGCCGTTCTACGGGGCCAAGGTGTATCCCACCGACCTGGAAGGCATCATCAACGGGCATCCGGTGCTGGTGAAGCAGATCAACTCCTTCCAGATGGTGAGCTACGAGGACGAGAAGATCGACCGGAGGCTGAAGATCCATCTGGAGAAAGTGAAGGACCTCCGGGGAGAGATGGCGCCGCCGCAGGCGCTGCGCGACCTGTTCTTCGACGGTCTGGTCGCCTGCAACCAGGACTTCCGGGAGGTCACGCGCATGTTCGACCGCGGCTGCGTCGAGGTCGAGGTGCACGAGTTCGGCCAGGGGCCGTTTCGCGACCGCGACCTGCGCGTCAAGAGCAGGTACGTCGGGTCATGATCGGAGACCAGGCGCACGTTGTCCGCGGGCGCGGGGGGCGGCTCGTGAGCGCGCCCGCAGGCGCCGCGGCGGCGGGCCTCGTGATGACGGTTGCAGTGGCGGGTCTCGTGATGCTCGTCGCGGCGGACGGCGCTCCGGCTCTCGCGCCCGCGCGGCCGGACGGTCCCGCGCCGCCCGCCAGGAAGGAGGCGAAGGCCTGGCGCGCCCTCGAGCCCGGTCTCGATCTGGGCGAGTTCCCATCGCCCCGGCCGTCCGATCGAGGCGACTCGATCGTCCGTCTGCTGCGCGTCGACCCCGCCCGCTTCGACCTCCGTCTCATGAATGCCTCCGCGTCGGGACAGGGGCGGCCGCTGACGGCGAAGGCGTGGTGCGCGCGGGCCGGTCTGGTGGCGGCCATCAACGCCAGCATGTACCAGATCGATCATCGTACCAGCGTCTCGCTCATGAAGACCGGGACGCACACCAACAACTCTCGGCTCTCGAAGGATCGGGCCATCCTGGCGTTCGATCGTCTGGACGCCTCCGTGCCGCCGGTGACGATCATCGACCGCGACTGCGATGATTTCGAGGCCCTGCGGGGCAGGTACGGCACCCTGGTGCAGAGCATCCGGATGATCTCCTGCAAGGGGAGGAATGTCTGGAGCCCGCAGCCGCGCCGGTGGAGCACGGCGGCGATCGGCCGGGACGCGCAGGGGCGCGTCCTGTTCGTCCACGTGCGCTCGCCTTACAGCACGCACGACCTGATCGACATCCTGATGGCGCTGCCGGCGGGGATCGAGCGCGCCCTGTACGTGGAGGGCGGGCCCGAGGCCCAGCTCTACGTGACGAGCGGCGGGCGGGAGTACGAGTGGGTCGGCAGCTACGAGTCCGGCTTCAACGAGGACGATGACAACCACGCCGCCTGGCCTGTCCCGAACGTGATCGGAATCGTACGACGCGCGCCGCCGCCCAAAGGACCGGCGCGATGAAGGCGATCGCGCTGTGCTAAGATGTCGCCCCTCAAACTCAGGAGATCCCCGATGACGGACCCGCTGAAGCTGGTCGCCGCACTGGTCCTGGTCATCCTGGGCACGCGTTTTTCCGCCTGGGGCGAGGAGACGCCGAGGGGCGGCTCGAAGGTCTTTCCGTATCCCGTCCAGGTCACCGTCCTCGAGAACGGCCTCAAGGTGGTGGCGGTGCCGTTCGACAACCCCGGCCTGGTCGCCTACTGGACGGTGGTACGCGCCGGTTCGCGCAACGAGATCGAGCCGGGCAAGTCGGGCTTCGCGCACTTCTTCGAGCACATGATGTTCCGTGGCACCGACTCCTACCCGCGGGAGCGCTACAACGCCATCCTGAAGGAGCTCGGCGCCGACCACAACGCCTTCACGACCGACGACTACACCGCCTACCACGTGCTCGCGCCGGCTTCGGGACTCGAGACGATTATGACGCTCGAGTCCGACCGGTTCATGAACCTGAAGTACACGGTGGAGGACTTCAAGAAGGAGGCCGGGGCGGTCCTGGGCGAGTACAACAAGAACGCCTCGAGCCCGTTCCAGACGCTGAACGAGAAGATCCGCGACGCCGCCTTCACCGCGCACACCTACAAGCACACGACCATCGGCTTCCTGCGCGACGTGAAGGACATGCCGAACCAGTACGAGTACAGCCTCCAGTTCTTCGACCGCTACTACCGGCCGGAGAACTGCGCGCTCCTGGTCGTCGGCGACGTCGATCCCAAGCGGCTGGTCGACCTGGCGCGCAAGTTCTATGGGGGCTGGAAGCGCGGCACCTACCAGGTCGAGATCCCGGCTGAGCCCCAGCAAACGGAAGAGAAACGCGTCGAGGTGGACTGGCCGAATCCGACGCAACCGTATCTGGACATGGGCTATCACGGGCCGGCGTTCTCCGACACGCAGGTGGACCTGCCTGCGCTCGACCTCGTGTCACAGCTCCTGTTCTCCGAAGCGGCGCCTTTGTACCAGAAGCTGGTGGTCGTGGAGCAGGAGGTTGACCTTTTGATCGGCGGCGCGGCGGACCATCGCGACCCCTACCTGTTCGAGATCGTCGCGCGCGTCAAGAAGCCCGAGCGCGTCGCGTACGTCGAGGCGACCATCACCGCGGCTCTTGAGGATCTGAAGACGAAGCCGATTCCGGCCGACCGGCTCGGCAAGGTGAAGTCGCACCTCAAGTACTCCTACGCGATGGGCCTGGACACGGCCGGCTCGGTGGCGCGCAGCCTGGCCCACTACATCGCCCTGACCTCCGACCCCGAGGCGGTCAACCGCGTGTACGCGATCTACGATCGGATCACGCCGGAGGACGTGCGCAACGCGGCGCGCAGGTATTTCGCGCGCACCGGCCGGACGGTCGTGATCCTGAGCCACAAGGAAGGCGCGCCCGCGGGGGCACAGGGTGGAGCCGGCGCCATGGCCGCGGCGGCCGGGGTGACGGCACGATGACCCCGCGACCGCTTCCTGTCGCCTGCGGCCTCGCGGCTTTTCTGAGCCTGATGTCGATCGGGGCCGCGGACACGAAGGAGAAGAAGACCATGAAGCCGACGTCGAACCAGGGCGCGGAGGCTCCGATCAGGATGAGCCTCCTGCCGAGCCCCTCCTCGCCCCTCGTCGCGTTCCGCATCCAGTTCCGCTGCGGAGCGATCAATGACCCGCCGGGGAGGGAAGGGCTGAATGCCCTGACGGCCATGACGATCGCGCAGGGTGGCACCAGGGAGCTCACGTACCAGGAGGTGACCGAGCGTCTGTATCCGATGGCCGCAACCATCGACGCGCAGGCCGACAAGGAGCTCACCACGTTCATAGGCAACGTGCACCGCGACCACCTGAAGGCCTACTACGATCTGCTCACCGGCATTCTTCTGCAACCGCGTTTCGAAGAGAGCGACTTCAAGCGGAGCCGCGACATCCTCCTGGCCGCCATCGAAACGAACCTGCGGGGCAACGACGACGAGGGGCTCGGCAAGGCGGCGCTCCAGTGGCTGATGTACGACGGCCATCCGTACCAGAAGCTCGACATCGGCACCGTGCAGGGGCTGAAGTCGATCACGCTCGACGACATGAAGGCCCATTACCGGCGGTGCGCCGCGCAGGGGAACGCCGTCCTGGGAGTCGCGGGCGGCTTTCCGATGGGCATGGTCGATTCGCTGAGGCAGGACTTCGCGGCGCTGCCCCGGGGCGGCACGCCCGAGGTCAAGCTCGAGAAGCCGCGGGCCCTCTCGGGCGTGGAGGTGATGTTCGTCGAGAAGCCCGCGCCCGCGACCGCCATCTCGATCGGCTTCCCGATCGGCGTGACGCGCGCCGACAAGGACTTCTACGCCCTCATGGTGGCGAACTCCTACCTCGGCGAGCACCGCACGTTCAACGGCCGCCTGATGAACAAGATGCGCGGCGAGCGCGGGCTCAATTACGGCGACTACTCGTACATCGAGAATTTCATCCAGGATGGCGGCAGCACGTTTCCCGTGCCCAACATCGCTCGGCGGCAGCAGTACTTCAGCATCTGGATCCGGCCGGTGCCGCACCCCAACGCCCTGTTCGCCCTGCGCCAGGCGGTGCGGGAGCTGAAGATGCTGGTGGACGGCGGTCTGAGCGTGCAGGATTTCGAAGCGACCCGCAAGTTCCTCCTGAACTACTCGCGCCTGTGGACGCAGGGCCTCAGCCGGCGTCTCGGCACCAAGATGGACTCGGAGTTCTACGGAACGAAGTTTTTCATCGATCGGATCCAGGAGGAGCTGCCCCGCCTGAAGCTCGAGGATGTGAACGCCGCCGTGAAGCGCCACCTCCAGGCGGTGAACCTGGCGGTGGCGATCGTCACCGAGAACGCCTCTGCCATGAAGGAGACGCTCCTGTCCGGCAAGCCGACGCCGATCACCTACCAGACGCCGACTACGAGCGAGGCGCTGCTCAAGGAGGACAGGGAGATCGAGTCGTTTCCCCTCCCGATCAACCGCGAGCGGGTGCGCGTCGTCAAGGCGCAGGAGC
>WNEQ01001230.1_pt1 | contig 13678 bp, 10 predicted proteins | sample 5399971 | NCBI WGS metagenome assembly WNEQ01 (sample SAMN13153330, study PRJNA577476) | soil metagenome | isolation source: 20 cm grassland meadow soil 2 days after 1st rain plot 5 | place: USA:California | collected 2015-09-18
CTTCGCGATCAACCTTGCGCTGGTACCGCTCAGCATCCTCACGAGCGTGTCCGATCCCGTCCTCCGCGCCTACCCCGAATACATCCCGCTGCTGCTTCGGATGCGTGTGATCATTCTCGGCGTCCTCGCGATCGGGGCGTGGCTCGCGGCCTCGCATCTGCTGCTCGTCTGGGCCGTCGTCGTCGTGGTGGCGGTCAATGCCCTCGACCGGGTCGTCCTGGCCGTCGTCCTGGGACGCGCGCTGAACGTCTCGTGGCACCATTTCCCGCTGCTCGCTGACGTCGGCAAGCTGGCCGGCGCCGCCGCGGTGGCCGGGCTCGCCGCCGCCGCCGCCCGCGGTCTCGTCGGTGGCGCCGGGCCGCTCGCCGTCCTCGCGACGAGCGCGGCCGTGTTCGGGGCGGTCTATCCGCTGGCGGTGCTGGCGCTCGGCGTGCCGACGCCGACGGAGCGGACGGCGGCCCGCGCGCAGGTGGAGCGCCTCCTGCAACGTTGCGGGCTTCGGCGGAGTCCCCCTGCCCTGCGCGGGATCCGCGGCGAGGAAGCCCCATGAACGCCCTGCCCGGGCTGAGGCCTCCCTTCGTGGAGAAGCCGGCCGACGCGCTCGTCGTGCAGCGGATCGAGGACACCGCGACGTTCGAGACGCTGCGCCAGGAGTGGAGCGAGCTGCTGCAGGCCAGCGCGGCCAACTGCGTTTTCCTCACCTGGGAATGGCTCTTCGCGTGGTGGCGCAACCTGTCCGAGGGTCGCCGCCTGTCGCTCGTCACCGTGCGCCGCGGCGGCCGGCTCATCGCGGTCGCGCCGCTCGCCGTGCGACCACGCTCGCTGAGCCGTTTGCTGCCGTGGCCGTCGCTGGAGTTCCTGGGGACCGACATCGCCGGCTCCGACTATCTCGACGTGATCGTCCGGCGCGGCCACGAGAGCGAGGGGCTGGCCGCGGTGGCGGACGCGCTCGCCGCCGCGGGGGTCGTGCTGGAGCTCAGCCACGTTCCGTCGAGCGCCAGCGCCGCAGCGCAGCTCGCGGCCGACCTCGCGCGGCGGCTGGGCTGGACCGCGTCGACCTCCAGGGTCAACGTCTGCCCCTTCATCGCGTTGTCCGGCCACTCCTGGCCGTCGTATCTGGCCTCGCTGGGCTCCGCCCACCGGTACAACGTTCAGCGGCGACTCAAGAACCTGACGAAGCAGTTCGAGGTCCGTTTCGAGCAGGTGTCCTCGGAGGACCAGCGCCGCGAGGCGCTGGAGCTGCTCATCGATCTCCACAACCGGCGCTGGCGCGAGCGCGGTGGCTCGCAGTCGTTCGCCACCGCTGCGCTTCGCGCGTTCTACGACGACGTGAGCCGATTGGGCCTCGAGCGCGGCTGGCTGCGGCTCTTCATCCTCCGACTGGACGGACGACCGACGGCGGCACTCCATGGCTACCAGTACGGCGGGGTGTTCTCCTTCTACCAGGCCGGCTTCGATCCCGAGTTCGCCAAGCAGAGCGTCGGGTTGGTCACGATGGCGCTGGCGATCAAGAGGGCGATCGAGGAGGGCGCCGAGGAGTACGACCTTCTCCACGGCGACGAACCGTACAAATACCAGTGGGCCGGCAAAACGCGCGATCTCGATCGGATCGAGCTGTTCTCACCGTGTGTGCGCGGGCAACTCTCCCGCCGGTCGCTTGGTCTCAGTCGCATCGTCCGACGGATGGGTCGTCGCGTCGTCGGCAACGCCCTCGCCGACTGGTTCATCGCGGTCGCCACCCTCAGTGAGTAACGCGCGCTCATGACCATGCATATGGGCAGGCACATCGTCTACTGGCTCCTCGTGCTCAGCGGACTCCCCTGGCTGGCCGCCCGTCTGAATCGGCGCAAGGTCCTCGTCCTCGTCTACCACGGCGTCCACGCCGGGCGCGCCGAGCCGGTGCTGAACTTCGACGGGATGCACGTGCGGGCGCGGCGGTTCGTGCGTCAGATGCGCTACGTGTCACGGCGATACCGCGTGGTGACACTGGACCGGCTCCTCGAGCCCAGCCAGGCCTCGACGCCCGATCGGCCGTGCGCGGTCATCACGATCGACGACGGGTATCGAAACATCCATCGGGTCGCCTTCCCGATCCTCAAGCGGCTGCGCCTCCGCGCCACTCTGTTCGTGCCCACGGGTTTCATCCTGGACGGGCGCGGCTTCTGGTGGGATCGTCTGCGCCTCATCGTCGCCGCAGCGCAACGGCCGACCCTGCCATTCCGTATCGACGGGACGGAGCGCCTGTTTCCCATTCGCACGGTCGAGGAGCAGCGGCTCGCGTTGACGGCGCTCTCGGACGAGCTGCGGCGCCTGCCACCGCCGCGTCGCGAGGAAGCCCTGCGGTCGCTCGCCACGGCGCTCGACGTGCCGCCGGCCGAGGGCGGGCCTTTCGCCGCGCCGCTGACGCCCGCCAAGATTCGCGCCATGGCCGAAGACGGCGTCACGATCGGCAGCCACGGAGTCTCGCACGACTCGTATCTCCTCCTGAATCGCGATGCGCTGGCGCACGACCTGACGGAGTCCAAGCGACAGCTCGAGCAGTGGACCGGAACCCGCGTGGACTGGCTCGCCTATCCGCACGGCCAGTTCTCGGCCGACGTCATGCAGGCCGCGCGGCGGGCCGGCTACCGGGGAGCGGTGACGACCATCGAGGCGCTCAACGACGAGCGCCGCGACCCCTACGCGCTTCGGCGCATCGGCGTGCACGACAACATGACCCTCGCCCACTTCATCGTGGCCACATCGGGACTGCGAGACTTCGTCCTCGCCGTGGTCGCGGCCGGCACGCGGCGCTGGAGTCGCGCGCCGGCTCCGCAGCCTCGTGGCGTGGCCTGACCATGTGTGGCATCGCCGGAACATACCGCCTCGACGGAGCGCCGGTGGATCCCCGCCTGCTCAAGCGCATGGCGGGCGCCATGGTCCACCGCGGGCCCGACGACGAGGGCTTCTACGTCGACGGACCGTTCGGAATGACCATGCGCCGGCTCTCCATCATCGACGTGGGCGCCGGTCACCAGCCGCTCTGCAACGAGGACGGCTCGGTCTGGGTCGTGTTCAACGGCGAGATCTACAACTACGTCGAGCTGCGAGACGAGCTCGCCGCGCGCGGGCACCGCTTCAAGACGGCCACCGACACGGAAGTCATCGTGCACCTGTACGAGGACCTCGGTCGTGACTGTGTGCAGCCGTTGCGCGGGATGTTCGGGCTCGCCGTATGGGACCAGCGGACGCGGACCTTACTCCTCGCCCGCGATCGATTGGGCAAAAAGCCGCTCTATTATTCGCTGCGCTCGGGGCAGGCCCTCGTGTTCGCCTCCGAGCTGAAGGCGCTGCTCGAGGACGCCACCGTGGAGCGGGACGTCGACGTCGAGTCGCTGGACCGTTATGCCAGCCTGCTCTACGTCCCGTCGCCCGCCTCGATCTTCCGGAGCGTGCGCAAGCTGCCGGCTGGTCACACTCTGGTGTGCACGCCCGAGGGCGCCAGCCTCCATCGGTACTGGGAGCTTCCCTTGCCCGAGCCGGAGCCTCGTCCCGACGCGCCGGATCGCTTCCACGAGCTCCTGACCGAGGCCGTCAAGATCCGGCTGCGGAGCGACGTGCCGCGGCGCCTTCTTGAGCGGCGGCGTGGATTCGAGCGCGGTCGTCGCCACCATGGCCAGGCTCCTGAACCGTCCGGTGGTGACGACCTCGATCGGCTTCGACGATGACGGCTACAGCGAGCTGCCCTACGCGGCCGTGGTGGCGCGGCACGTCGGCAGCGAGCACCACGAGCGGATCGTGACGGCGCCGTCGCCCGAGCTGATCGAGCGGCTCGTCTGGCACCTCGACGAGCCGTTCGCCGACTCGTCGGCCGTCCCCACGTACTTCGTCTCCATGGCGGCGCGTGAGCACGTTACCGTCGCGCTGTCGGGCGACGGCGGTGACGAGCTGTTCGCGGGCTACGGCCGGCACCGGGTGGAGGCGCTCGAGCATCGGATCCGACGGGTGCTCGGACGGCGCGGGGGCCGCGCCCTTGCCCTGGCGGCGGCGCGATTGCCCGTCGGCACGAAAGGACGCAACGTCCTCCTGGACGTCGGCCTGCCGGCCGAGGACGGATGCGCGCGAAAATTCTATTTCACACCGGAGGTGCCGCGGCTCAAGGCGCGCCTCTACAGCCCGTGGCTGCGAGCGGAGACGGAGAAGCTCGATCCCCTCGAGCCGTTTCGCCGTGCCTTCCGGCGCGCCGCGGCGGCCGACGCCGTCAATCGAATCCTCAACGTCGACATCGCCACGTACCTCTGCGACGACATCCTGGTCAAGGTCGACCGGATGAGCATGGCGCACTCGCTCGAGGTCCGCGCGCCGCTGCTCGACCACAAGCTCGTCGAGTTCGTCGCGAAGCTTCCGCCGGCCTGGAAGCTCAACGGCGGCGGCTCGAAGGTACTCCTGCGCTCCGTGCTGGACGGCATGGTCCCACGCGCGGCGTTCGACCGGCCCAAGCACGGTTTCGTCTCGCCGATCGCCGGCTGGCTGCGCCGCGATCTGGCCGGGTACGTCGAGGACACGATCTGCTCGCGCCGGGCTCGCGAGCGCGGCTACTTCGATCCCGCAGGCGTGCAGACGCTCTGGGCGGCTCATCGGAGTGGGCAGGCGAACTTCGCGCACGAGATCTGGATGCTGCTCATGCTGGAGCTCTGGCACCGCGCATTCGTCGACCGCGCGCGCCCCTAGGTCGACGCTCCAACTCACCATGCGCCCCAACGCCAACAAGGTGCTCATCGTCGGCAATTACCCGCCGCCCTACGGAGGGCTCTCCGTGCAGGTGTCGGTGCTTCGCGCCTTGCTCGCGCGCCGCCCTGGCTACGCGTGCCGCGTCCTCGACATCGGCGAGGGCCGTCACCAGCGGCGGCCCGAGTGCCTCGGGGCAAGACATGGCCTCGACTTCGCGGCCAAGCTCCTCTGGCACGCCGCCGGCCAGTGGATCCTCCATCTCCATACCAGCGGCCACAATGTCAGTAGCTGGCTGGGGGCGCTGGCCTGTGCGACGGCGGGGTTGCTCAACGGGCGCAAGACTGTCCTGAGCCTGGGCTCCGGCCTCGCGCCGGACTGGATCCACGCCGCGGGCCCGGTCATGCGCCTGGTGGTGCGACTCACGCTCGCGCTGACGGGCGTCATCATCTGTCGCAACGCGCGCTCACGCGCCGCCATCGCCGCGCTGGGCGTCCCGGCCGGCAAGATCGTGGTGCTCTCGGGCTTCTACGGGTTGGGGCCGACCGACACGACCACGGTGCCACCGTCGGTGGAGGAGTTCCTGCGCCGGCATTCTCCTGTGATCGGCGCCGTTGCGTCGATCGGGCCCGAGTACGGCCTTCCGCTGATCGCCGAGGCGGCCGTCCGGCTGCGCCCAGCGTATCCACGGCTCGGATTGCTCCTCATGGGGCCGGCGGGATTCGAGCGCGCGGACCTCGACGGGAGCCTGCTCCTCGCGGGCCAGCTTCCGCACGACACGGCGCTGGCCGTGATGGGGAGAATGAACGTGTTTGTCCGCCCCACCTATTTCGATGGTGACGCGTCGTCGGTACGCGAGGCGCTCGCCCTCGGCGTGCCCGTGGTCGCCAGCGACACCGACTTCCGACCGGAGGGCGTGATCGTCTTCCGGCGGGGGCGCGTTGACGATCTCACCGACAAGCTCGCCCAGACACTCGGCGCCCGACGTTCCCGGCCGCGACCCGGGCCGGCAGACGCCGGTTCGTGGCCTCGTGTTCTCGCGATCTACGAACGACTGTCGCTCAAGGGAGACCTCGCATGCTGATTCTCGGGATCAACGACGGCCACACGGCCGCCGCCTGCCTCTATCAGGACGGACAGGTCAGAGCCGCCATCCAGGAAGAACGCTTGCGGCGGATCAAGAACTGGTCGGGCATGCCGACCGAAGCGATCGCCACCGTGCTGCGCATGACGGATACGCGGCCGGAGGAGATCGACTTCGTCGCCCTCAACGGGCGCTGGGCCGCATTCCCGATGACACGAGAGCAACTGATGGAGGAGTACCGGACCATCAACGATCTCGGTGTCTCCCTGCAGCGCTCCGCCAAGCGCGCGATCACGCGCGCGGCACAGGCGACTCCCCTCTACGGACTCCACCAGGAACGGCGTCAGGCGGGGCGGATTCGGGAACTGGTCCGGATGGGAATTCCCGCCGAGCGCGTCGTCTGCGTGGACCATCACACGGCCCACGCTGCCGCCGCCTACTACGGTCAGGCCAACTTCGACGACGACGTCCTCGTGCTGACGTGCGACGGGGTCGGCGACGGGCTCTGCGCGACGGTGAGCATCGGCCGCAACGGGCGGCTCGAGCGCCTCCACGCCGTGGAGAAGGCCGACTCCATCGGCAACATCTACGCGATGGTCACCTACCTCATGGGCATGGTCCCGCTCGAGCACGAGTACAAGCTCATGGGGCTCGCTCCCTACGCCGACCCCAAGGGTGTCGAGAAGGTCTACGAAGCGCTGCGGCGGCTCATCCGGTTCGATGCGCGCAACCCGCTCGGCTGGGAGCGCGCGGCGGGCTGCCCGGAAACGTATTGCTCGTATCGGTTCTTCCACCGGCTGCTGGACCGCCTGCGATTCGACTGGATCGCCGGCGGCGTGCAGAAGTTCACGGAGGCCGTGCTGCTCGAGTGGGTGCGGAACTGCATCAGGGAAACAGGACTCCACCGCCTGGCGCTCGGCGGCGGCGTCTTCATGAACGTCAAGGCCAACAAGCTCATCATGGAGCTGCCCGAGGTCCAGGAGCTGTTCGTCTATCCGTCGTGCGGCGACGAGACGAACGCCATGGGCGCCGCCTATTCGGTATACGCCGAGAAGGCGGGGACGGCGAAGATGACGCCGCTGCAAGACCTCTACTGGGGTCCCGAGTTCAGCGACGAGGAGGTCGAGCAGGCGCTGCGGCGCTTCCGGTTCCGGACGCCCGTCCGCTACGGGCGCGACGTCCCGATCGAGCCGCGCGTGGCTCGCCTCCTCGCTGGAGGCAACATCGTTGCCCGCTACAAGGGGCGCGAGGAGTTCGGCGCCCGGTCCCTCGGCAATCGCTCTATCCTGGCGGACCCGCGCAACACCAACGTCGTCCGCGAGATCAACGAGGCGATCAAGGCCCGCGATTTCTGGATGCCCTTCTGCCCGTCTGTGCTCGCCGAGCGGTCGGCGGACTACCTCGTCAACCCCAAGGGTGTTCGGGCTCCGTACATGATTCTGTCGTTCGACACGACCGGCGGCGGGAGCGAGCTTCGCGCCGGGATCCATCCCTTCGATCGGACGGCGCGGCCCCAGGAAGTCTCAGCCGAGTGGAATCCGGACTATCACGCGCTCATCAAGGAGTTCGAGCGGCTGACGGGCGTTGGCGCCGTGCTGAATACGTCGTTCAACCTCCATGGATTCCCCATCGTCAGTCGCCCCGAGGACGCGCTCGACGTGCTGGACCGCTCCGGTCTCCGTCACCTCGCGATCGGTAACTGGCTGGTCTCGAAGGAATGACGCTCGCGCCCTCCAAAAGGCGTCCGTGGCCCGGCGCCCTCGAGCCGCTGTGGTCGGCGGCGAGGGCGTTCTGGAACGAAGCGGTCGGCTTCCGGTTCGACTACCCGCTGGAGACGGTACCGTCCGCCGGGTCCCGAGAGTCCCTGCGCTACTACGTCTACAGTGACCGCCTGTTCTTCGACGCCATGCAGCTCGATCCCGCGGGTATTCCGGTACATCGATCGCGCATCTTCGGCGAGACCTACAACCCCGCGTATGTCGCCTGGCACGGCCTGGTCAGCCTGGAGCGTTGGCTTCGCGGCGCCGACCCCGGGGGCGCTCGCGCCTTCTCGCGCCAGGCCGACTGGCTCGTGACTCACGCCGTTCGCCGGTCCGACGGTGCCGTGATCTGGCCCTACACGTTCGACTGGCGCGAGGGGCGCTGCCGGCTCGAGGCCCCGTGGATCTGCGCGATGGCCCAGGGCCTGGCCATCAGTGTCCTCGTCCGGGCCTATCGGATGGCGGGCGGCGGGGAACACCTTCTCGAGACCTGTCGCGCCGCGACCCGGGTCTTCGAGAAGAACGTGGAGGACGGTGGCGTCCGGACGCTGGAGCACGGTCACGCCCTGTACGAGGAATACCCCGGCTACCCGTTGCCTCGCGTACTCGACGGCTTCCTCTTCAGCCTGCTCGGTCTCCGGGATCTCGCCGTGCAGACGGGCGAGGCGCGCATCCAGCAGCTGTTCGTGGACGGAATCGGCGGCCTGGTGCGCGCGCTCGAGTTCTGGGACTACCGCGGCCGCTGGAGCTGGTACGGGTCTCACGGGTACCTGTGTCCTCCCCACTACAACAAGCTCAACGCGGCCCTGCTCCGCGCGCTGGGCGCCGTGTCGGGCGAGCGGGTTCTCCGCGAGCGCGGCGAGCGCTGGGATCCCGAGCGCCGCGGACGGATGGCCCGCGCGGAGGTGTTCCTGGTCTTTCTCGTCACCAAGAATCTGTCACGCCTTCGGCACCGGACGTGGCGACGATGACCGTCCCGGGCCTTCGCAACTAAAAATGTGCGGCATTGCAGGAATCGTCAAGTTCGACCCCCGCGAGACCGTGGACGAAGCACGGCTCAAGCGGATGCGTGACGTCCTCCGACACCGGGGCCCCGATGGCGAGGGACTCCTCCTCGACGGCCCGGTCGGACTCGGCCATCGCCGCCTGTCGATCATCGACGTTGCTGGCGGTCACCAGCCGATGGCCAACGAAGACGAGACGATCTGGATCGTCTACAACGGCGAGATCTACAACCATGCGGCGCTGCGCCCCGGTCTGGAGCAGCGGGGACACCGCTACCGGAACCGGAGCGACACCGAGACGATCCTCCACGCCTACGAAGAAGACGGCGACCGCTGTGTCGAGCGTCTTCGCGGGATGTTCGCCTTCGCGCTTTGGGACCGGCCGCGGGGACGCGTGCTCCTCGCGCGCGACCCGCTGGGCATCAAGCCGCTCTATTACGCGTGGGGAGCCGACGAGCTCCTGTTCGCCTCGGAGATCAAGGCGATCCTGGCGGCGCTCCCCACGCGCCCCGCGCTCAACCACGCGGTCATTCCCGAGTTTCTGGCCTCTCGGTTCGTCTCCGGAGAGGAGACCTTGTTCCGGGGAGTCCAGAAGCTTCTCCCCGGGCGCACCCTCTCGTGGTCTCCAGGGCAGCGCGTCCAGATACGCCGCTACTGGCACCTGCCGACGACGATCGACGAGGGACCGGCCACTCTCGAGGAACAGGCCGGAGAGCTCCGCGACCGCCTCACCGCCGCCGTCCGCAGCCATCTGATGACGGACGTCCCGCTCGGGCTGTTCCTCTCCGGCGGTATCGACTCCAGCGCGCTCGCGATCCTGATGGCCCGGATGATCGAAGAGCCGGTGCGGACCTTCTCGGTCGGCTTCGACGATCCCCGCGCCAACGAGCTCAGCTGGGCCCGGCTCGTCGCCGACAAGATCGGCGCGGAGCATCGCGAGGTGATCGTCTCGCCCGGCGAGTTCTTCGCGGCGCTGCCGCGCCTGATCTGGCACGAGGACGAGCCCATCGCCACACCGGCGAGCGTCCCGCTGCACTTCGTGTCGCGGCTGGCCCGGGACCACGTGAAGGTCGTTCTGACCGGCGAGGGCGCCGACGAGCTCTTCCTCGGCTACAACCGCTATCGGGTGACGGCATGGAATCAGCGGCTCGGTCGCGTCTGGGAAGCGGCGGTGCCGGGCGGCATCCGCCGGACGAGCGCCCTGATCGCGCGGGCGTTGCCGTCGCGGCTCCGGCGCTATACCGACGCGACGTTTCTCGCGCGGCCGGCGACTCCCCGCGCCCTCTTCTTCGACGGCTTCGCCGTGTTCCCCGAGGCGATGCAGCAGAGCCTGCTGACCGATGCCTCGTTGTTTCGCCGCGACCCGCATGCCGAGGGGCTCCGCCACTATGGGGCCGCTCCGGGCGGGCTGCTCGAGCGGATGAGCCACGCCGACCTGCAGACCTACCTGGTCGAGCTCCTGATGAAGCAGGACCAGATGAGCATGTCGGCGTCGATCGAGAGCCGGGTGCCCTTTCTCGATCAGGCGCTGGTCGAGTACGCGGCGGCGATGCCGGGACGTTTCAAGCTCGACGGATTGCGGACGAAGGCGGTTCTTCGAGAAGCGGTCCGCGACCTGGTGCCCTCCGAGATTCTCACGCGGCGAAAGATGGGATTCCCGGTGCCGCTCGATCCCTGGTTTCGCGGCCCCTTCTGGCCGGTCGTCGAGGAGTTCGTCCTCGGGCCTCGGGCGCTGGCGCGGGAGCTGTTCGTGCCGTCCGAGCTGCGGCGGATCGCGGAGGAACAGCGGGCCGGCATCGGCCGCCACGCCGACCGCCTCTGGCTCCTCGTGAACCTCGAGCTCTGGCAGCGGATGTTCCTCGACGGTGAGGACGTCACGGTTGCGGGGGGAGCAGCGAGCGGATCGTGAGCGCCCGTGTGCTGGAGTCTCCGCGCCCGCTGCTCGGGGCGCCCCGCGCAGGACAGGATCGCCGAATCCCGTCGCTCGACGGCCTCCGCGCGGCGTCGATCGCCCTGGTCGTGCTGGCCCACCTCTAGATGAAGATCCCCCTCCTCGACACTCCAGACGTCGCCCACGTGCTGTCCGGTCGAACGGGCATCGCGAGCCGCGTCTCCGAGATTCGCAGGCGCGTGAGCTCGCGGGGGCTCGCGCCGGCGCTGCTCGCCGCGCTCCAGGGTCGGCTCGCGCGGTGTTGGTCGGTACGCGAATTCCGGATGTACGGCCTGTCGGCGTCGGAGGTCTCGAAGACCGAGAGCGATGGAGACCTGCGGCGCGATGCGATCGACGACCTCCTCCTCTATCGCCCGTTCTCGGCGGACGAGATGTCTGTGGAGGACTTCCTCAGCGAAGCGGTGCAGAGGCTCGAACAGGGACAGCACGTCTACACCTTCGCGGCCGACGGCGTGCTCCTTCACTACAGCTGGCTGATCGCGCAGACCCGACGCGCGGGAAGCGACTTCAACCATGAGTTCGCGTTCCCGGACCCGGCGGCTGTCCTCTGGAGTGACTACACGCGCCCCGGCGCCCGCGGTCGCGGCCTGCAGACCCGATCAATCCACCGCCGGCTACGAGACGCGGCCGCGGCAGGCGAGACGAGCATGTTCATCGGCGTGCGAGCGGACAATACGGTTTCCCGACACAACATCGAGAAGGTCGGCTTCAGGTACTGGGCCAGCGGCTGGATCCAGTATCGGTTCGGACGCGCTCGGCGATGGATCACCTACGCCCCTTCGGCTCCTCGCGAGATCACGCGTTGACCAGGGGTGCGCTCGGCCGGCGCACGTTGCTGATGCCGCACGCGGGGGATCTCGACGGGTGGATCGAGCTGGACGTCGAGACTGCTGCCACGACGCTCGGCGACCAGTGGAGTCAACTCACCGATGCTCCGGAGGCGCCGCCGACCGGCGACCCGACGTGGCACCGGGTGTATTGGCGGGCGTTCGGCGCCGACGGGCCGCCCCCTCGTGTCCACGCCCTGCGGGTGGGTGACGAGGTGTCGGCCATCATTCCGGTGCGACGGACCGGGCGCCTCCTGCGGCAATGGTCGTCCGGCGTCAACGCCCACACGCCCTACTGGACGTTCGCCCTCGGCGGCCAGGTCGCCGTGGCGGCGGTGGAGCACCTGATGGCCTCGGCCCAGGTGCTCGACTTCGGACCGCTCTACGCCTGCGGGGTGCTGACCGATGCGCTGGCCCGAGCAGCGCGCGGGCGGGGGCTCCGCGTCTCCCAGGATGCGCACGGAGCCGACGCCGTGATCGATCTCCCGGCGTCGTGGGCCGAGCTCCGGCGCTCGTTCCGCACCAAGCTCGTCGGCAACACCTTTCGGGCGCTCCGCCAACTGAGGCGGCTCGGCCGGCTGGACTTCGAGGTCGTCACCGGCGGGGCCGCCCTCCAGCAGGTCCTCACGGAGTGCTTCACGCTCGAGACGCTCGGGTGGAAGGGGTGGCGCGGCGGTACTCCGATCCGCTCGAGACCCGACACGCTCCAGTTCTACTCCGAGCTGGCCTGGGCCTTCGCGGCGGCCGGACGTCTGGCCCTGTACACCCTCCGCCTGAACTCGACCTTGATCGCCTTCGAGTACTGTCTCCGACACAACGGCCGGATCGACCTTCTCAAACTGAGCTACCACCCCGACTTCGGCCGGTACTCGCCGAACAACGCCCTCCGCTTCCTTCTCCTCCAGCGGGAGCTCGAGTCGGGAGGCGTCCGCAGCTACCACATGGGTCTGGTCAGCGAGTGGAAGGCGCGGTGGGCAACGCGATTGGAACCGCTCTGCCGGCTGCGGATCTACGACCCAGGCGCCCGGGGAACCCTCGCGTACCTCGTCAAGTCCTGGATCCCCGGCCGCGCCCGTCAGAAGGTCGTCGTCCTCCGCTCCGCCCGGCGCTGGCTGTCGGGCCGAGTACGCACCGCATGAGAGGCGGGGTGGACGATCTCGCTGTCAGCGTCGTCATCCCGACGTACGACCGTGCGCGGCTCGTCGGCCGCGCGGTCGTCTCCGCCCTCGCCGCGAGCGCGACCGGCGACGAGGTGATCGTCGTGGACGACGGATCCACCGATGGGACCGAGGCGGCGCTCGCGCCGTACCGCGACCGCATCCGCTACGTGCGCACAGCCAACCGGGGAGCGGGAGCGGCTCGCAACCGCGGAGTGCGTGAGGCGCGAAACCCACTGATCGCGTTCCTCGACTCCGACGACGAGTGGATGCCCGACAAGCTCGTGCTCCAGCGCGCCCTCATGGCGCGCCGTCCAGACGTCCTGTTCTCGTTCTCCGACTTCGCCGTGCGGGACGTCAAGGGCCGGGAGCACCGATTCTACCTCTCGCAGTGGCACAAGGACTCGAGGGGCTGGGACGAGATCCTCGGCCCCGGCGTCCCGTTCTCCACGATCGGTCCGCTGCCGCCGGGCCGGGCCGACTTCCGCGTGCACGTGGGTGATATCTATTCGTCCATGATGACCGCCTGCTACGTCAGCACGTTCACCGTGATGGTCCGACGGGACGCGGGAGAGGCGCTCCGCTTCGCCGAGGACCTGCCACTCTACGAGGACTGGGAGTGCTTCGCGCGTCTCGCTCGGGCCGGACGGGGCGCCTACCTCGCCTGCGAGACCGTATGGAACCACGGCCACGCCGGCCCGCGCCTGACCGGCGCCGATGCCCTGGTGACCGCGGGCGCGCGCATCTCACTGCTCAGCCGGATCTGGGGCAGAGACGCGGCGTTCCTGGCGATGGAGGGAGACCGGTACCGTCGCGTGCTCACCGAGCAGCACCTCCTCCGCGCTCGCGCGCTCATCAAGAGCGGGCGGACGTGCGAGGCGCGCCAGGAGTTGCGGCTGGTCGGGGGGGGACCCCTCGCCTACCGAGCGGTGGCCGGCCTTCCCGGGCCGTTGGCCCGCGGGCTCGTCACCCTCGGGCGGGCACTGACGGGGCGCTGATCGCTCGCGCGGCACCCGGCCGGTCTCGCCGGCTGGTAAAAATTCCATGAAAGGTGATGCTGAATGAAACCGAGGCTGCTCGAACTCCTCCGCTGTCCGATCTGCGTCGCGCCGCTCGACGTCGAGACCTTCGCGTCGCGGGACGACGAGATCGTCGAAGGCGCGCTGCGGTGTCGGAAGTGCGGAGCGG
>WNEQ01001231.1_pt1 | contig 13677 bp, 14 predicted proteins | sample 5399971 | NCBI WGS metagenome assembly WNEQ01 (sample SAMN13153330, study PRJNA577476) | soil metagenome | isolation source: 20 cm grassland meadow soil 2 days after 1st rain plot 5 | place: USA:California | collected 2015-09-18
TGACTGCCACTTCAATAGTTGTAGATTCCCCGGGCAAGACAATCTATGTCGCCGGGTTTGCCGCACCCCAGGGATATCAGGAGGTATTTAGAAGCTCCTCACTCAATGGAGATGGCTGGCAACTAGTAGGAACGAATAAAGTGTAGCAAGAATTGTGGCGCCTGATCTGCTGTGACTGAAAGAGCTTTCTTCAAGGTAATTGGAATTTATTGCACCAGTTGCAAGCCAATAGTCGAAAAGCAGTTGAAGGATGAGAAGGGAGTGATGAAGATAGATATTGATTATATGACTGACAGCGTAACAGTTGAACTTGAGCCAACCTTCATAACAAAAGAGGAAATAAAGGAAAGGCTTGAGAGATCAGGTTACAGATTTGTTAGAGTTGCTAGGTAGTGGTAGCAGCTTCCTCTGACTGCGGCGCGCGGACTTGCTTTATCTCCCGCTCTGGATAAACCTGCATTTCTTTGGGCTTTTCTACTGCAAACCTTGGCTTGTATCTTCCAAGCAATAGAGAATTGCTGACCACTGAAACAGAGCTCATTGCCATCGCCCCTGCTGCTAGGAAAGGAAGCCATTCGTACATGCTTGGTCCAAAGAGAGGCACCAATGCTCCAGCTGCAACTGGTATCAATCCTGTATTGTAGCCAAATGCCCAGGTGAGATTCTGCTTGATTTTTGAAACAGTTTTTCTGCCAAGGTCAAACGCAGTTACAACATCCCTAAGATCGTTCTTTATCAGAATAATTCCGCCAGTTTCCTTAGCGACATCGGTGCCTGAGCCAATTGCAATTCCAAGATCGGCGCGGGCAAGTGCAGGAGCATCGTTAATTCCATCACCAACCATAGCCACAACCTTCCCTTCTGATTTCAATTTGGCTATTATCTCTTCCTTCTGCTGCGGCAACACTTGGGCTATCACGTTGCCGATCCCTAACTTTGCGGCTATGGCCTTTGCGGTCCTTTCATTGTCGCCGGTAAGCATTATCACTTCCATGCCCATTGACTTCAGAGAATCGATTGCTTCCCTTGCGTTCTCTTTTGCGGTGTCAGCTAGTGCAATTATTCCAGACAGCTTGCCGTCAATCGCGACCAATGTAGCAGTCTTGCCTTCAGATTCTAGAGCGACCAACTTGGAGTCAACGCTTTCTATAACAGCTATTTGATTGTCATTCATGAGCTTCCTGTTGCCAATCAGAATTTCGTGACCTGAGTATGATGCATTCAAGCCATGTCCAGATATTGCTGCAAAGGAATCCGGATTGGCGACAACATTTCCTTCTTGTTTGGCCGTTCTGACAACGGCTTGCCCTAAAGGATGTTCCGAGCCTGATTCAGCTATTGCAGCAAGCCTGAGCAACTCCCTTTGTTCAGCGCCAGACAGCTCAATAAGATCAGTAACCTCTGGCTGACCCTTAGTCAATGTTCCCGTCTTGTCAAAAACGACTGTGTTGACTTTGCGTGCCATTTCCAAGTATTCTCCGCCCTTGAAAAGTATGCCGTTCTCAGCTCCTTTGCCAGTGCCTATCATTAGCGCGGCGGGCGTCGCAATGCCTAGCGCACACGGACACGCTATGATAATGACTGAAACGAAAGCTAGGAGCGAAAAGGTTAGCCCGATACCACCAAGGAAATACCACGCTAGTCCAGCTGCTATGGCGATCACAACTACGCCAGGAACAAAGTACTTTGCAACCTGATCAGCCATTCTCTGCATCGGTGCCTTTCCGATTCTAGCTTCCTCTACCAGAGCGATTATCTGTGATAGAACGGTATCTTGACCTACCTTTGTTGCTCGGAATTTTAGTAGCCCACTTTTGTTAATCGTTGCGCCGATCACTTCATTTCCAACTACCTTATCGACGGGTATGCTCTCCCCAGTTATGGCGGACTCATCAATTGATGACGAACCTTCTACAACCTTTCCGTCAGTAGGAATTCGTTCGCCGGGTCTTACAATAAGGAGGTCGCCCTCTTGCACCTCTTCAACTGGGACCTCGACTTCAGCGCCCTCTCTGATGACTTTGGCCATTCTGGGCTGAAGGTCCAGGAGCTTTCTGACAGCATGTGAAGCCTTTTCCTTGGTGCGCGTTTCAAGCAATCTGCCTACCAATATCAGTGTGATGATGATTGCGGCTGTCTCAAAGTAAACGCTCTCAAATGGGAAGAAGCCCGGCAAAAATGTAACGACCGCGCTGTAAAGGTAGGCAGTGCTTGTCCCTATTGCGATTAGGGTGTCCATGTTTGACGCTTTAGCCTTTATGGCATCCCATGTTCCCTTGTAGAACCTCCAGCCGGCCCAAAATTGAACTGGCGTAGCCAAGGCGAGAAGGATAAAGCTGTTAATTTCCTTTGGAAATAGCATAACATACGTAAGTATGGTTATTGGAATTGTGAGTCCGATGCTAACAGCCGTCTGCCTCTTTAGCTTTTTGAATTCCTCTTCAGGGGCGGTAAACTCGTTAAGACACTGTGTGGTACAAAAGAAATACTCCCTTCCTTCGCTAGTGTGCCTGATGGCATCAGGCTTTTCCTCGACAAACATTCCGCACACAGGGTCTTTGGCCATCTATACATTACCTTTCCACGTTCCCCTATATAGCGACAGGACTTTACAATTGTAAAGTGCACTCTTTATCCTAAGAATGACTGCGTAAATGAACCATGCTAAAAGAAACTAGCAGTAGCGGAATGCCGTCTTCGGCAATTCTGGCAATAATAGGAGGAGCATTGATGGTCACTGGAGGGGCTTTGACGCCCACTATGTTGGGCATCTGGAAACTAGCAGGAATGCCCAGCTGGATGACTGGCGGTTCAATGATGGGATGCACCGGATGCGGTATGATGATGTTTGGTTCGTCATTCATGTGGAACATGGTTGGAATCATGGCTGCAATTTCGATAGGCGCGGGCGTAGTATCTATTGTTGGAGGCTATTCAGTTTACAAAAAGCCAGAAAGCTTGAGCAAATGGAAAGTCGCAATACTAGTTTCATCTATTGTAGGTCTCGTTAGTATGAGCGGCTTTTTCATTGGTCCAGTATTGGGAATAATTGGCGGAATACTGGCGCTCACCAAGAATTGACGAATGAATCCATGCAAGTACGTCTAGGCGAAATGGCTCGGTGGCGAGCGCTTGCCGCTGTCGTCAAGCTGCGCCTGCCCTTTCACCTGGCTTTTCGATAGCGTGAACCTCTTGTCGTACGGTATGACGTATAGCTTGACAGAAGTGTTTACAGCGTAGTGTAGCGAGCCATCCGGGTTCCTGTAGTTGGTGGCTACCCCGACCCTCTCTATTCCTACCTTGACCTTCACAATCGTTCCGTCTTCTAGCTTGAACGACACGGTGTCATTTCCAACCGTTGAATAGTCCAGCATCTCGAATTCGACCTTGTCGGATTTGCTCTCGCTCATATGCAAATCATGACAAGCAGGCTATAAAAGCCTCGTGAAATATCATAATCTATTTATCTGCGGATTGGGACACTTTATTTGATGGGTAGATTGTTTGGAGGGGACGATACGGATGATGCCCCTTCCGAAGACAGAAAAGAACCCGATTACAACGACAGCGATTTTCAAAAGCGTGACCTCTACAAGAAGGGCCTCAATCATATGTCGAACGAAAAGTTTCTTGACGCCATAAGGAGCTTCGACCTCGCGCTAAGACTTGACTCGCAGTACGTCGATGCGTGGATCAAGAGGGGATATGCTCATTTTCATTTAGGTGAATACACAGTTGCTATCCGATCTTATGACAGAGCACTTGAGACTGACGTCAACAATGCCGAGGCGTGGAACCTCAAGGGCCTTGCCTACTACAAGATGAAGAACTACGACAAGGCGATCGAGTGTTGCGAAAAGGCAATTGACATCGACCCAAACGACGGCATGTCGTGGTATAACAAGGCATGCTACCTTACGCTTAGCGGAAAGGTGGACGAAGGCCTCGATTCACTCAAGAGATCAATAGAGATCGACATTCAGAATGCGCGGAAGGCTGTGCGCGACAGGGACTTTGAAAACGCGCGTGCAGAGGAAGGATTCCGCAGGATTGTCGAAGTCGTGGTGCTCGAGTCGATAAGGCAGGGTTACGATTATGTCGGCAAAATAGTCTGGGTCACAGCCATGGACAAGATAGAGATCGAAGACGCGCTCATGCGGCTTGCCATGAAGGGCCTCGTGATAAAGCACGATAGGAAGACTTTTACCGGCAAGGAAGAATACTACGAGCTGCCTAAAGAGATTGCAGACAAGGTGGGCGTGACTAAGCGTACAGGGCTTTTCAGCAGTAAGCAGGTCTCTGCCCCTGTCCAGCAGCTCAAGGACATCAAGGAAGTCCTTGGTAAGGCAAGAGAGTCGATTGAAAATGGCGACCTCGTAGGCACATTACAATATTTTGACGAGCTCGTCAGCCCCACAAAGCACGGAAGTGCAATGGTCGAGCAATTCTTTGACGCGCACAGGGACCTCAGGCTTTACAAGATAAGGCTGCATGACAAGGGCCAGGAGTACCTCAACGCGCACAAGTCAGACCTTATTGATCTGATAACAAGGATTGACCACAGTGTCGGAAGCGGCGTCGCAAAGTCGCCGGCAAAAGATTAAATCTAAATATTTTATTGCATAGCCTAGTATGACAGATATCAAGGTCGCCGTCATTGGGGTTGGCAATGTCGGCACCACCTTTGTGCAAGGGGTTGATTACTACCGCAGCGGGAAAAACACTGTCGGGCTATGGCACCAGAAGGTTGCAGGACTAAAGCCGGCAAACGTCAAGGTAGTTGCGGCGTTCGACATTGACCCGGCAAAGGTCGGAAAGAACCTGTCTCAGGTGGCAGGCGTGAGCACGAAAGAATATCAGGACATGAAGGATTCCAAGATCACCGTCAACCCCGGTATTATGGCTGAAGGTAACGGCAAGATAGAAAGGCCGGTCAAAGCATCTCCGGCTGAATTTGCAAAAGAATTAGAGAAATCAGGCGCTCAGGTGGTTCTTAACCTCATTTCGTCAGGCATGGACAGAACCTCGCTTGAATATGCAAGGGCTACGCTTGCAGCGCGCGCGTCATTTGTTAACGCTACGCCTTCCAAAGTCGCGCAGAATCCGGCTCTGGCAAAGAAATTCGCTGTAAGAAGGCTGGTGCTTGCAGGCGACGACCTCCTGAGTCAGTTTGGCGGCACCGCAGTTCACAAGGGCATGATCGACTTTATGGTAGAGCGAGGCGTGCATGTAAAGAAAAGTTACCAGCTGGATGTCGGCGGCAGCGCGGAAACCAAGAATACGATGAACGAGCATATCAGGATGCTAAAGCGCGACATGAAGACCGGCTCGATAGGCATGGAGGCTCCGTACAAATTCGAGTCGGTTGCAGGGACCACCGAATACACAGATTTCTTGGGCGACTCGCGTAATAGCTATTACTGGATGTCAAGTGAAGGGTTTCTTGGCAGCAACATCGTGATGGACTTGACCCTTCGGACTAGCGATGGGGCAAACGCCGGCAACGTTCTCTTGGACGTAGTCAGGGCTGCAAGTGCCAAGAAAGTCACGGCCAGCAAGGCATCTGAAGTGATAAGCGCTTACGGCTTCAAGAGCCCATCCAAGCAATTTAAGATCAGAGAAGCCTACTCTAATTTCGTCGACATGTTTGCCTAGCTGATAATCTATTAATATCCATCATAGAGGATACCTCATATGGCAAAGATATTTGCTGACGTGAGCGAGAAAGAGATCACAAGAACCATTGCTGACATGTTCAATGAAACCATGAGGGAGTATACCGATTCTGACGTCATAATCATCGGCGCCGGCCCCGCTGGTCTTACCGCGGGCAGGGACTTGGCAAGAGTAGGTGTTCGGACCCTAATCATAGAGCAGAACAACTACATCGGTGGAGGGTACTGGGTAGGTGGATATATGATGAACCCAGTCACAGTGAGGGCACCAGCGCAAAAAATATGGGACGAGCTGGGCGTTCAGTACAGAAAGATAAGTGAGGGGCTTTATGCCACGTGGGGCCCAAACGCGTGCAGCAAGTCGATCAGTGCTGCTTGTGATGCAGGCGTACGGTTCCTGCAATTGACAAAGTTTGAGGACCTTGTACTCAAGAACAAGCGCGTTGGAGGCGTAGTGGTGAACTGGATGCCAGTGTCTGCATTGCCAAGGAACATTACATGCGTCGACCCAGTCGCGATGGAAAGCAAGCTGGTGATCGATGCTTCCGGCCACGACTCGGTCGCGGTCAAGCGATTAATGGACCGCGGATACGTAAAGTGGAAGGGAATGGACCCGATGTGGGTGGAAGGAAGCGAGGACGCAGTGGTTAACTTTACGGGCGAGGTCTTCCCCGGCCTAATTGCAGCTGGCATGTCAGTCACTGAGACACACGGCCTCCCAAGGATGGGTCCAACGTTTGGCGCCATGTTACTGTCGGGCAAAAAGGCAGCTGAAGTGGCACTTGGCAAGCTGAAGGAAATGCCAAATCCGCCAAGACTGAAGGCCAAGTAACCTTTTATTTTCACTCCTTCCTTTTTCTTTAGTTGGATTTTTGCTTTATTCACGTTTATGCAGATGTTTTTGTTGATACCAAGGCTGTGGCCTCTGGGATTACAAAGATTTTCCCGAATTGCACGGTAGATGTCCGGCCGGCTTTCAAGCATGACTACAGCATCGAACTAGCAAAGATAACAGATGTCAAGCAGCCGTTAGAAAGGCAGCCAAAACAAAGTAACGGCATGATGCCGCTGTACGATGGCTCTCTACTACAGAGAATACTTGCAGAAGAAATCCCCGCCGCAGAAAGAGATCACGTACACATCATACTTACCAAACTTTCGGTGTGTACTTTCAACGAGGATGATTGGCGCTACCACGCCCGCGCCGTTATTTGCGGCACACCTTCAATCATTTCCGTGACAGGCATTGTGGAAGCGCCGGCAAAGCCAAGGGAATTCTATCTCGCGCAACTCGGAGGCATGACCGATGTCAGCGCCTTAAAAAAACGGTTCGCCGGCAGGTTCATAGACTATGGCGACGACAGGATGACTGCAGCTGCCACAGTGTACGCCCTGCAGGCGCTGTTCTTCTTTGTCGCCGACGGAGAGCCTTTCTGCGACGACAAGAGTTGCAGGCTTTATAATGCCCACTGGCAGGAAGAATTGATACATGTGATTGAAACAGAAACATTCTGTGCTCATCATAAACGGATGGCCAATAAATTTAACAACAATAGATCGGTCAAGCGCTAAAGTTTTTAGCTGCAAGAAATACTAGGTTCAATTTTTGTGTGTTGAACACAATTTCCTTGGAATTCATGCGTAATTTTCATAACTGAGCCTGCTCCGAACGGATTATTAAGAGGTCATGGAATTGTCACCCTGTACTTGTCCGAAAACCAGTCAGGCTCTGGCAACCAGAAGCATTACGATGTATTGATAATTGGCTCCGGACCGGCAGGATACACAGCCGGCGTCTACACTTCAAGATCCAAGCTCTCCACGCTAATCATCTCAGGCACGCTGCCCGGAGGCCAGCTCATGACCACGAGCGAAGTTGAAAACTATCCCGGATTCCCAAATGGCATATTCGGTCCCGAGCTCATGATGAACATGCGCCAGCAGGCGGAGAGGTTTGGCGCAATAGTTGTCGATGACGAAGTCATTAGCGTCGACTTTAAGAAAAGGCCATTTACGATAAAAACGCATTCCGAAAACTACACAGCTGAAGCCGCCATTATTTGCACGGGCGCTTCGCCGCGCAAGCTCGGCATCGCGGCGGAACAGAAGTTCAGTGGTAGGGGCGTGTCGTACTGCGCAACGTGTGACGGCCCGTTCTTTAAGGGTGAGGACATTGTCGTTGTAGGCGGGGGCGACACAGCGCTTGAAGAGGCGACATTTCTTACAAAGTTTGGCAAGTCGGTCAAGGTGGTGCACCGGCGCGAGACACTGCGCGCAAGCAAGATCCTCCAAGAGAAAGCGTTAGAGAACCCGAAGATAGAGTTTCTCTGGAACAACGTCGTTTCTGATATCAAGGGCGACAAGAAAATCGCAACGGTCCTTGTCAAGAACATCACCAGCGGTAAGGAAAAGATGCTCAACGCTGGAGGCCTATTCGTTGCAATAGGCCACGAGCCCAACACTGCGATTTTCAAAGAGCAACTAGAGCTAGACGACAAGGGCTACATCTTGCTAAAAGACCACACGAAGACGAGTGTGGAAGGAGTGTTTGCAGCCGGCGACGTCCATGATCACAGGTATAGACAGGCAGTGACTGCGGCTGGCTTTGGCTGCATGGCGGCAATCGATGTTGAGAGATGGCTTTCAAAAAGAAAACACGACACGAATTAATTTAGGCTTGCAGTAGGTGGTTCTTTTGCGCCTGCACCGCAATGACGTGAACGTTCTTGCTTTTTTCCTTCAGGAAAGTCGCGGTGCCGGCTATCGCGCCTCAGGTTCCGCAATCCGTCAGGAAATGAGTCACTATGCCGTTTGTCTGATCCTTGAAAGACCTAAAGAGGTTATGCCATTCTAATTTAGCTAAGAGACTTTACATTCTTTGTCGAAAATGATCTCAATTCCAATAGCGACGTCTGTCCTATCCGTTCCACTACATCTGGGCTTGCAACTACTGCGATTTTATTTCGCCTTCTTTATCACGAATTCAAGGTCCTTATCTGACTTGTTCAGCGACAAGAGCTGGTGCCCACTACGGTTGACCCACCTTGAAATGTCCTCCTCTGACTCGGGATCGTCCGCGAGCACCTTGAGAATGTCGCCTATCTTAAGCCGCTCAATCTCCATCTTCGTTCGGAATACTGGCTCTGGGCAGTAAAGCCCCCTTACGTCAATCGCCTTGGTAGGAGAGGCAGTCATATGTTAACGAACGGCGTAAAATTGTGGAAACGCAATATTAAATGTTACAGTTGCTACCTGAAAAGGTCTTGTCCTCTTGATCTCTGCAACGACTTGGCAGATGATCTTGCCGCTTTTTCAAATTTGAATCCGCGTATTATTGCGATCGGCACACCTTGAGCCTTGCCCATTACAAGTTCGGCCGCCGACGCAATCTCGTCTGCCACCGCAATCTCGGTCACCTTCAGCTTCCTGCCGTACATGTCCCGCGATCCGATGTAGCTCTTGATCGGGCTCAAGCCTGCCACGCCAATCGCGACGTTCGTCTGGCCGTTTCGAAACGGCCGGCCAAACGTGTCTGTAATGACGACTGCGATCTCTTTCCCTACAATTTTTTTCACTGCGTCCCTGAGCCTGCTTGCAGATTTGTCAGGCTCAAGTGGCAAGAGCACCGCCGCGTCTCCTTCAACATTGCTCTGGTCGATGCCGGCGTTCGCGCACACAAGGCCATACTTTGTTTCTGACACGATAATGCCGTCTTTCTCCCGTAGGATTTGTACAGATTCTCTCAGTATCAGCTCCATAACGCGCGGGTCTTTGCCATGCTCATTCGCCATCTTGGCCGCCTTGCTTGATGGCTTGACATTAGCAAGGCCGACAATGCGCCCTTCTGCCTTTGACACGATTTTGTGGGCAACAACAAGCACGTCTCCGTTCTGGATCTCCTGCCCCGCCGCTTCGAGGATAATGACGTCAAGCTCGTCGTGCGGCTTGATGCCGACAGAAATTCTGACCGGGATTATCTGTATCAACGCCAGTTATTGATTAAGGAAGTTAAAAAACGGGTCGGTTACTATCTTTTGCTTGCCGCATTTATCAACACGGCTTCACCAAAATTTTTTTTTAACAAATGCAAAAGGAGGGCAAGATCGCGCTTGTCGATAGTTTCGTTCGCTTTCTCTCTTACCACGTCTACAGGGCAGAACCCTACCGTAAATCCGGCTAGCGCAAACAGCTTCAGGTCGTTGGCCCCGTCCACGACAACTACAATGTCTTCCTTCCTGATTCCCCACTCTCTTATCGTCTCCCTTACCGCTGCTGCCTTGTCAGACGTAACGTGCATCACAACGTTGTCGAGTTTGCCTTCCTTGAACACCAGCTCGTTTGAGAAAATCTTATCGATGCCAAGCTCGTCTTTCAGCCTGCTAGTAATAATCGTAAAGCCACCGGACACCGCTATCATTTTCCACCCTGCCTTTTTCAGCGAAGAGCAAAGCTCTTTTGCGCCCGGCATTAATGGCAGGCTTTCGCCTATCTTTTTTGCATCTTCATAGCTGATGCCGCGCAATGCTTGTACACGTCGCCTGAGCCCTTCTTCCCAGTTGATCTCGCCTCTGATACCGGCGTTTGTAATGTCCCAGATCTCTTTCTCTTTTTTTGGGCCCATCACCTGCGCCAAAACCGGAAGGTACTCTGCATTGAGAAGAACGCCCTCTACGTCAAAGATAATCAGCATACTGTGCTTATGTAAAGCAACTTTCTCGTCTGTATATTAAGCTTCTCAATGTTTTTCTACCACTGGGAGTGCGCCCGTATCGTCTTTTGTTTCTTGCTGTTAAGGTAATCAGTAAGCAGCACTCTGTCGATGTCGGCAGGATTGATGTAGTATGACCGCCCCTTTACGTACTTTTCCATTTCATTGACATAACCAAGCAATGAATCCTCTTCACTTATCATTATCGTGTCAATGTCGATATTGAGCGAGTGTACTTTTTTTGCTTCCACTATTGTGCGCTCGCCGATGTACTGATCAACCTGCCTGTACCGGTAGCAAAGGTAAACAAGCTCGCCTGACGCGATATCAAGGCTCATACTGTTCTCATGCTTCACCGTATCAAGCGTCTGCCTGTCTGGTGTGTAGAAATGTGAATATGGTCTCTGTGAAAGTATCTTGTCCTGCTCGCTCTTGTCGTCTATGAAGCAGGCGCTTGGATGGCCGTCTGTGACAAGAACTATGCGCTTGTTCAATGCGCCGTTTTTTTGCAACATCTTGCTTGCCAGCCTGAAAGCCGCCTGGTAGTTGGTGTAGTGGAGAAAATCAGACCCCGGCTCAAACGTTTTTAGATATGGAATGTCGTTTGGCGCAACCTTGGATGCCAGGGCGCCAAAGCCCACTATGTAGACTGAGTCTGAGGGAAAGAATTTCCTGTTCAAGAGATAGAGGCTCCATAGCGCCCTCTTTGCGGCTTCTATCCTGCTCATGTCGCCGTACATTGACGAGTAGCGCATAGTTGAGCTCAGGTCGATGCAATAGACAACGGCAACACGCACATCCTGCATTGTTTCGTACTCTTCAAAATCTTCGACGTTGATCTGCAACGGCACTTTCAGTTCGTTTCCGTCCTTTGACAAGCGTTGAACGGTGTTGAGCAACGACTTGGGAACGTTGAGAAGCCTGATATCATCTCCCGGCTCGTATTTCTTGCTAGTGTCTAGCACGACCGAGCCGCTTCCAATATCATGCGTTTCGTGCATGCCATACTCACCAGCCTTGAGCGCCTTCATCACATCGCTCAGTATCTTGCCCCCTATCATGTTGAAACCCTTGGTGCTCAGCCATTTTGGCGAGTCTTTCAGGTAGCCCTTGTTTATCAGCTGCCTTACCAGTGGCATACCGGAATCGTCACCAATGTTGCCTTTTGATCCCGTTTGCGACCCCGGCTGTTGCTTGCTTTCCTGTTCCTGCTGCTCTTGCTGCGACATTATTCCCTGCAATGCCTGCTCTAGTTCCTGTAGACTGGGCGTTTTTTCCCTGAGCGCTTCCCTCCCCAGCGTTTTTAGGAGTTTGTCTAGAACGTCGCGGGGAAGTTCGCGTTCATCACGGCTCTGCTGCATTTGTTCTTGCCCATCTTTGTCTAGTGGAAAATACACGAATTTCTTGCTGCCCAGAGCGCTATTGTGCGAGTCCATAGCTGTTGTCCTTTCTGTCCAAAAGCGGTGGCTGGGTGTAACGCAGACCCTCAAGTATAACTTCTATGACCGAAGCCGTGAACTCGCCGTTAAGATCCTGGCTCAGCAAGATATTGTCGCTCCTGATGCCGAGCTGTTTTGCTCTCTCAATCAACTGCTTTTGCTCCTCCTTTACATTTGCAATTGTTTCATTTACCGCCTGTCTTAATCCCGGGAACTTGGTCAACTGCGATTCATAGTCCGGGCTCTTAGCTTCGCCAACAAGCGTCTGCGAGACCTGAAAAGACTTGTTCTTTACAAAGTCGTTTTTTACTTTCGTCAACTGCTCTGTGGCAAGCTTTTGTATGTATTCAAGCGCCACTTCTTTTAGCGCGCCTTCTATTATCGAGTCAAGTATGTTCCTTCGGTTCTCCCGAGTGTCCTCCATTTCTGCAAGTTCGAATTTCGACGACTGGTGGATGCAGTGAATGTCGCAAAAGCGCGGGATGGCCTTGACACCGTGCGCGATAGAGCGTGTGCGCTCAGCTTCTCCCACCATCATTTCCATCGAATGTACCGACATCCTGACGCTCACCCCTTTATCTTGGTTGACGTCGTGGTGGGCGCGTGTCATCTGCGTTATCATGGCTATCGTCCTTACCATAAAGACTGGTAGCATGACGTTCTTGGCGTCTGCAATCCTCGATTCTTGCACGATGATAAGCATCTCATCTTCCACAGTTCTTGGGTAGTGCGTATCGATGTGGCTCCTTAGCCTGTCAAACAGCGGCTCGATTATCTTGCCCGAGTGTGTGTAGTCGATCGGGTTTGCAGTCGCGATTATCCTGACATCTGGCTTGAACACAGCAGGGTACGCGCCCGTAGTGAACTTGCCCTCCTGAAGGACACTCAACAAAGACACCTGTTTGCGCGGGTCGAGCACCGGTAATTCATCGATGCACAAAATGCCGTGCCTCGCCTGTAACAGCTGGCCGGCAGAGTAGGATTCCATGCTGTAGAGCTCGACTCCTTTTTTGGCGATCTTGATCGCGTCGATCTGCCCTACCAGATCCTTGACGGAAATATCTGGAGTCGACAGTATGTACTTGTACCTGTCTGCGCCGCTTATCCAGTCGACTTTTGTTTCCAACTTGTTTGCCTTGATGATTTCTTCGCATTCCGGCGAAACCGTGAACTCGGGCTGCATGCGCACAACTTCGGATTCGGACAAAAGCGCGGTCAGCTGATCTTCCGGGATCGAAGTCGGTATGTCGTTTGTTACCGTTCCCCTCACGACGGGGATTGGCGACAATAGGTTCTTTGCGATTGCTTCTGCGAACTTGGTCTTTGCCTGCCCGATCTGGCCAACCAGCAAAAGATCGTGGCCTGACAGGATTGCCCTGTTGACTGCAGGAACTACGTCAGCGTCATAACCGATGATGCCGGGGTACGGGTGATCCCCCTTTTTCAGCTTCGCAATCAGGTTGCCGCGCATCTGTTCTTCGACCGCGACATGCTTGTAGTTTATCTTTAAGATGTCGCCCAGCGTCTTTACCTGCCTATAGTCTTCCGGGACGCCGGGCATGATTTCAGTATACTTTGGTTTTGAATTGTAAGACCGATGAACCATTTCCTCTATTTTGGTGCTCATATCTTGAGATGAAGCTCTCGCGGTCTATCCACAAATTTAAAGCTTCATCACGTATCTAATTTAGAATTGGCCCATTCGTTTTCATTCCGTGCAATATTTTAGACGGCTGGAGCAGTACTGTGAGTTTTGTAATTATTATTGGCTGAGCTTCGATCCGCAGCCGCCGCAGAAACTTGTTCCACTAGGACTTTGAGTACCACATTTCTGGCACTTGATCAAAGATAATGA
>WNEQ01001238.1_pt1 | contig 13645 bp, 11 predicted proteins | sample 5399971 | NCBI WGS metagenome assembly WNEQ01 (sample SAMN13153330, study PRJNA577476) | soil metagenome | isolation source: 20 cm grassland meadow soil 2 days after 1st rain plot 5 | place: USA:California | collected 2015-09-18
CGACCGGGATGAGCTTGCTCTTGACGCCGATCTTCTCCCAGTAGCCGGCGACGGCCTCCGCGAAGGCCTTGCCCTCGGCGAAGCCGGGGAGCTGGAACGCGTAGACGTCCTGCGTGAAGCCGCCGGCGAGGCCCGCGTCGGCGAGCAGCTTCTTGGCCCGCGCGACGTCGTACGGGTACGCCATGTCCGGCGTCACCTTGAAGCCGACGTCCTTGAAGGCCCACGACAGCCCCATGGGAATCGCCGCAGGCTCCGCGTACCCGCCGAAGATCGACTGCGCGATCTCGTTGCGATCGATGGCGAGGTTGAGCGCCTCGCGCACGCGCTTGTCCTTGGTCGGCGGCGTCCGCCCGTCGGGACCGAGGACCCACCACATGTGGATGATGGCTTCTTCCTTGCGCATGTGGACGGGGAAGCCTTCCTTCTCGAGCTCCTTGACGCGCTCGCGGCTCACGTCCGCCACGTCGGCCTCGCCCCGCCGCAGCAGCGCGATGCGGGTTGTCTCCTCGGGCACGAGCCGGAACGTGATGTTCTTGTACTTCGGCACGCCGATGCGCCAGTGGTTGTCGACGGCGGTCAGCTTGATGTGCGAGCCGACGACCTGCTCGACGAACTTGTAGGGGCCGGTGCCGACCGGCTTGCGCGCGAAGACGTCGTCGCCGTTGGCCTCGATATATTTCTTGGGCAGCACCATGCCTTCGGTCGACAGCGAGCGCGAGAGATAGGTCGGGATGATGAGCGTCGGCTCCTTCAGCACGATCACGACGCGATCGGGGGCCGGCGTCTCGACCTCGGCGATCAGCGTGCGCAGGGGGCCCGCGTAACCGGTCGTCGAGCGCTTGCTCGTCGCGCGCTGCAGGCTGAACTTCACGTCCTCCGACGTCATCTCCGTGCCGTCGTGGAATTTCACGCCCTTGCGCAGATGAAACGTCCAGCGCTTGTGATCGGCGGACGGCTCCCACTTGTTGGCGAGGCCGCCCGCCTGCGTCGGCTGGCCGTCAGGCGTCACGCCGACGAGGTAGTCGAACATCAGCGAGAGGTAGTACTTCACGTTGTGGCCCTGCAGGGCGGGGTCGAGCGTCTCGGCGGAGAAGCTCGCGAGGGCGACCGTCAGCTCCGTTTTGCTCTGGGCCCACGCGGGGCTCGCCGCCGCGGCGAGCGCGACCAGTGACAGCGCTATGATCCGGCTCGTTGTTTTCATGAGGTGGCCTCCGGGAGGCCTGACCGTATCGCGGGATGGGCCGGCGGCGCAAGTCCGGCGGCCGGACGTGCGACGACCGTCGGCCGGGGAGTCCGAGGGGGCGTCAGCCCCCTCGCTTAAGAGGCGGCGAACCCCCCCGCCGAGAGTTTACGCGGGGCCAGCCACGCGGGTGCGCGAACTCCGCCTCCCTGGGCAGCATCGAGAACTTCGGGTTGCGCACCCAGATCGGGTGATCGGCGAGGTTGCGCAGCGGCGGCTAGTATAATCGGCGCCTCGGAGGGAAGCCATGCTCAAGAAGCCGCTCCGTCTCGCGTGCGTGCTGCTCGTCGCCGGCCTCGTGTCCGGCGCGTCGCTCCTCTCGCCGGCGCTCGCCCAGGGCAGGAAGCTCAAGATCGGCGTCGTCTACGACTACACGGGGCCGCTCGCCGGCGGCGGATCGGACCTGCACGCGCTGGGCGCGAAGATCATGATCGATTACTTCGCGAAGAAGGGCGGCGTCGAGGGCTACGCGATCGAGGCGATCTACGCCGACGCCCAGAGCAAGCCCGACGTGGCCATCAACGAGGCGGTGCGGCTGGTCGAGCAGGAAAAGGTCGACATGCTGCTCGGCTTCTACTCCTCCGCGCAGTGCGTGCCGGTGGCCGCGCGCGTGGAGCAGCTGCGGAAGTTCATGTGGATCACCACGTGCATCTCCTCCGCCGTGCTCGAGAACCGCAACCTGAAATACGTCTTCCGCGTGCAGCCGAGCGGCCGGCAGTTCGGGCTGATGTCGATGGACTTCATCGCAAAGAATGCGAAAGCCAAGTTCGGCAAAGAGCCGAAGGACCTCAAGGTCGCGATCATCCACGAGGACGGCGCGTACGGGATCGACGTGTCCAAGGGCAACGAGGAGGGCGCGAAGAAGGCCGGCTTCAACGTCGTTCTCAAGGAGGGCTACTCGGCGACCACGCCGGATCTCTCGTCGCTCGTGATCAAGCTCAAGCGCGCACGTCCCGACGTCCTGTTCCACACCGGCTACAACCCCGACATCGCGCTGTTCCTGCGCCAGGCGCGCGAGCAGGGGCTGAAGCTCAGCGCGCTCGTCGGCCACGGCGCCGGCTACGGCGTGTACGACAAGCTCAAGGAGGCGGTGGGCAAGGACGTCAACCACGTCTTCAACGTGGATCCGATCTCGATCTGGCTCGCCAACGAGAAGGCGCTCAAGCCCGAGCTGGCGCCGCTGATCAAGATGGTCGGCGACGAGTACGACCGAGCGCGGCCGGGGACGCAGGTGAAGTCCGCCCACGTCGGAATGGCCGCCAGCAACACCTACGTCTTCATGACCGAGGTCCTGCCGCGCGCGATCAAGAAGTACGGCGGCATCGACGCCGACTCGCTGCGGAAGGCGGCGCTCGAGGTGGATCTGCCGGAGGGCGGCACGATGCTCGGCTTCGGCGTGCACTTCCTGGGCGACGGCGCCATGGCCGGCCAGAACGATCGCGCCTTCCCGGTCATCGTGCAGTACATCGACGACAAGGCCTACGTCGTGTGGCCCAAGAGCCTGCAGCACCGCGAGCCGGTGCTGCCGCTGCCGTCGTCGTCGCCGTACGCCGCGAACTGATCCCGATCGATGACGGGTGGACGTTCCTCTGTTCGTTCCGTCCGCTTTCCGGCTGCGTACGGCACGCCGGGAGGACCGGACAGCCTTCTTGCGTGGACCTACGTCGAGAAGCGCATTCGGGCCGCGTCGAATTACTGGATCACCACGGTGGGGCCCGACGCGCGGCCGCATGCGCGGCCGGTCGACGGTGTGTGGGTCGACGGCGCGCTGTGCTTCGGTGGATCGCCAGAGACGCGCTGGGTCCGCAATCTCATGGCCAATCCGTCGATCTCTGCGCATCTCTCGAGCGAAGCCGAGGCCATCATCCTCGAAGGCACGGCCGAATACGTCACGGACCCTTCGCATTCCCTCGCCGCGCCATCCGCGGCGGCTTCGAAGGCGAAGTACCCGCAGTACTCCTCCGGGACAGAGGCGCCATTCCGGCCGTTCTGGGCGCTGCGGCCGACGACGGCCTTTGCCTGGACGCTCGAGGGCTTCCCGCGCGGCGCCACGCGCTGGCGCTTCGAATAGCTAGACGGCCGGGACGTTTCCCAGGACGGAGCGGCTGAGCCCGGGGTGCTCCGTCCACGCGGCGCGTAGCTTGCGCGTCGCCTCGATCCAGTCGGCGCCGCGCGGCAGCACCACGCCGCCGGAGCGCACGGCGTAGACCCGGGGATCGTCCACGCCCGGCGGCACCTCGCCGCGGTCGCGCAGCGCCTTCGCCGCGTCGAGCAGCCGCTTGCGCGTGCGGATGACCATCGCGTCGCTCGTGCCGAGATGCTCGCCGGTCCGGTCGTACACGGGCCCCATGCTCTCGGTGACGGCCTGATCTTGAAGATGGATGCTGCCGATGCCGGTGTAGCTGACGGTCTTCTGCGCCTTGCGGTCGATCAGATAGTCGTTGGCCTCATCGGCGACGCAGCGGAAGCGACCGTACCAGTCGGTCGTGTTCGGCAGCGTCTCGGGTGGGCCGACGACCTGCCGCCCGGCGTTCCGGGCGGGCGGCGGCGCGCCGTGGGTGATCAGGAGCGCGAGCGTGTGCTCGTCGTCCATCGGCACCCACGCCCGCACGCGGACCTCGAGGCCGAGCACGCCGGTCGGGACCATCGCGTAGAAGGGGAACAGGAAATTCGCGATGCGCCAGTACTCGCTGTCGGCCTCGGCCGGCCGCCGGGCGCCGTACATGACGCCGAACTCCGTGTCGGCCACCTCGTAGCGCGGGGTACGGTCGCTCAGCGCGTAGCGTGCCCACGTGCCGGGCGGCACGTCCGCGGCGTCCACGCTGCCGAGGTGCAGGTACACGGTGTGGCCCGTGTCGATGTCGCCCTCGAGCGCCTGCATCCAGTTGCAGGCGCGTTGATAGACGGCGATCGTGCTGTCCGCGAGCATCGTCGGCTCGAGCTCCGGCAGCGGTGGCGGCGTGGCGCGCGGCCCGAGGTAGGCCCACACCAGCCCGCCGCGCTCGACGCACGGATACGCGCGCGCGCGCACCTTGTCCTTGAAGGTGCTGCCGGCGGGCTCGATCGGCATATCGACGCAGCGGCCGGTCACGTCGAACTTCCAGCCGTGGTACACGCAGCGCAGGCCCTCGGCCTCGTTGCGTCCATAGAACAGGCTCGCGCCGCGGTGCGGACAGCTGTTCTGGATCAGCCCCACCGCGCCGGACGATGCCCGGAAGGCGATGAGGCTCTCGCCGAGCAGACGCACGCGCAGCGGCGCGCCGTCGGGCTCGGGCAGCTCGCTCGACAATGCGGCGGGGATCCAGTATTGCCGCATGAGGTTGCCCATCGGCGTGCCTGGTCCGACGCGACAGAGCAGCTCGTTGTCGTCTCGACTCAGCATGGGCGCCTCCGGCTCAGCGGTGGGCCCGATGGTACACTCGCGGCCACGCGAGGCAAAGGAGCGCTGCCATGACCGCATCCGCGCTGCCGCCGCTGCTGTCGAGCGATGGGCACCTCGAGGTCCTGCCCGAGCGCTGGACGCCGCGCATGCCCGCGAAGTATCGCGAGCACGCACCGCGCACCGTGAAGCTGCCCGACGGCGGCGACGCGATCCTCGTCGAGGGCCAGCCGCCGTATCCCGCGCCGTTCCTCGATCTGCGGGCGGGGCGCACCAACGAGACGTGGCAGCCGTTCGGCACCACCGTGGACGGCACCGCCGGCGTCGGTCCGCCCGAGCAGCGCCTGCGCGAGCAGGCGATGGACGGGTTGCTCGCCGAGGTGCTCTTCCCGAACATGCAGGTCGGGCCCCGTCTCTGGCGCGCCCTGACCGACGACGACGTGTACCGCGCCGCCGTCCGCGCCTACAACGACTGGCTGGCGGAGGAATATTGTGTCGTCTCGCGCGACCGCCTCATCGGTCTGGGCGTGATTCCGTGGACCAACCTCACGGACGCCCTCGCCGAGCTCGAGCACTGCGCGCGGCTCGGGCTCAAGGGCGTCAACCTCGGCGTGTTCCCCAACGGCAAGTCGTATCCGCTGCCCGAGGACGACCGGTTCTGGGCCGCCGCGATCGACATGAAGATGCCGCTGACGGTCCATGTCGCCTTCGACCGCCTCGGCCCGCGCGCGGCAGAGCCGACCTTCGAGTATCCCGGCGCCGATCCGGAGGTGCTGAAGCGGATCGGGCAGCGCAAGATCGTGGAGTGGATCGCGCTGCCGTTCCTGAACATCCCGCCCGCGATCAGCCTCGCCCAGCTCGTCATGTCCGGCGTCTTCGATCGCCTGCCGGAGCTGCGGATCTTCTTCGCGGAGTCGCGTCTGGGCTGGGTGCCGTTCTGGATGGAGGAGGCCGACTACTGGTACGAGCGTCACCGCCACTGGGCCGAGCGGCTGCTCCACGTCAAGCCGCTCGCGCAGCGGCCGAGCGACTACGTGCGCCGGCACGTGTCGTTCAGCCTGCAGCACGTGGAGCGCGTGGCCGTCGAGCTGCGTCACCACATGGGCGTGGAGCGCATCATGTTCGCCACCGACTTCCCGCACATCGAATGCGACTGGCCGAACACGCGCCCCTTCGCCGAACGGCTCTTCGCCGGTGTGCCCGTCCACGAGACGTTCGAGATGGCCGCGGCCAACATGCTGCGGTTTTTCCATCTTCAAGACTCGCCGCTGGGCAAGAGTGTGCTCGCACGGGCGCCGAGGGCGCCGGCGGACGGTTAGAGCACGAGGAGACCGTCATGTTCCAGCTTCGCAAGCTCGGTCACGTGGTGCTCAATGTCACCGACCTCGAGGCCTCGGTGCGCTTCTACACCGACGTGCTCGGGTTGCAGGTGAGCGATCGCTATTCCGACAGCATGGTGCCGGGCGGCATGGTCTTCCTGCGCTTCGACACCGATCATCACGGCATCGCGCTCGTCGGCGGCGCGCCGCGGCTCGAGCGCACCACGCTCAACCACTTCGCGTTCGAAGTCGGCTCGCCGGACGACGTCGTTCGCGCGCGCGCGTGGCTCTCCAAGCACGACGTTCCGATCGTGTTCGAGGGGCGGCGGCGGGCCGGCTGCCAGCTGGCCGTCGAGTTCCGCGATCCCGACGGCAACAACCTCGAGATCTACTGGGGCATCGATCAGGTCGGCACGACGGGCGAGGTGCGTCCGGCCACCGAGTGGAAGCCGGCGCGGACTCTGGAAGATGCGATCGCCAATCCGGTGGCAGGCCAGCGGCTGCCCCCGCTCGGAGCCTTCTGAGCCGCGAGGGAGTTGCCGCCGCCTGCGCCGAAATGCGATTCTGACGGAGATGTGGTGGCCGACGCGGCGCAACAAAGAGGACATCGACGGACGGCTCGTCGCCGAGATCGGCCGGAGCAGCCTCGACCGGTTTCACGTCCACGTGAAGGAGCTTCCGCAATACCGCTTCGTGGACGTGTTCAGGGCGGCGGAGCACCAGGCGCGCGCGTTGGGCGTGACGGCGACGATCGAATCCGACCATCGCAACGAATATCTCGCCGGGATTCTCCACGCTCCGCCCGCGCGGTGGGTCTCGCGCCGCATCCGTCTCGCCGAGCGGGTGGCGTGGCCGACCGGTCACCAGGACGAGGTCTTCCTGCCCGTGGACGTCTTTTGGATCTGCGCGGGGGCACGCACGGAACCGATGATCGTGCGTACCCACTGGGACGTCCGGGGGGAGAAGGCCATCGTCGAGGCCGCGTCTCCCGAGTCGCAGGCTGCTCAGGCCTTCGTCAGCGCCGTCGTGCGCCGCGGCGAGGAGGCCTCGATCTATCGCAATCGGGTGCTGGCCCTGCGATTCGAGGCGGCGACGCGTGACGAGGACGGCGACGTGGAGAGGCCCGCGGGCTTGCGTGTCCTGTTCGCGCCCGAGCCCCGGCTCGACGACGGCGACATCATCATGGACGAGCCGACGCGCCGCCTTCTGTGGCGCAACGTGATCGACCTGCACGCGCGCCGCGAGGTGCTGAAAGGCCACGGCGTGCCGGTCCGGCGCGGCGTCCTCCTGCACGGGCCGCCCGGCACCGGCAAGACGTTCGCGTGCCGGTGGCTGTGCGCGAAGCTGCCGCAGACCACGCGCATCATCGTGGCGGGCAGCGCGCTCCAGCAGGTGGCGGCGGTCTTCGCGCTGGCCCGCATGCTGCAGCCGTCACTGGTGATCTTCGAGGACGTCGACCTCGTGTTCACCGCGCGCGACATCACCGCGCAGGGCTCGATCCTGGGCGAGCTGCTCGATCAGATGGACGGCCTGCGTCCGCACGAGGACGTGGGCTTCGTGCTCACCACCAACGCCATCGAGCGCATCGAGGCCGCGATCAAGGACCGCCCGGGGCGCATCAGTCAGTGCATCCACCTCGGGCCACCGGCGGCGGAGCTGCGCCGGCGCTACCTCGAGCACTACCTGGCGCCGTACGTGACGGCCGAGCTCGACGTCGACACGCTGGTCGCGCGCTCCAGCGGGGCGACCCAGGCGTTCCTCAAGGACTGGGTCCATCGCGCCGTGCAGATTGCCAGCGAGCGGCTGACCGGCGCCGGGAAGGTCGAGCTGCGCACGGAGGACTTCGAGATCGCCCTGCGCGAGGCGCGCGCCTCGTCGCAGGGCACGACCGCGCGGATCATCGGCTTCCTCGGGGACTAGCCACCGCGCCTAGAGCTCGCCCCACACCTCGCGCGCGAGCGACACGCAGAGCTCGAGCTTGGCCTTCTGCGCCTCGAGCGTGAGCTCGTTGCCCTCGACCGTGGACGAGAAGCCGCACTGCGGGCTGACGCAGAGCTGATCCATCGAGACGTACTTCGCCGCCTCGTCCAGCCGCCGCTTCAGCTCGTCGGGATGCTCGAGCGCGCCGACCTTGCTGGTGACGAGGCCCAGCACGATGCGGACGTGGCGCGGGACGTGGCGCAGCGGCGAGAAGTCGCCCGAGCGCGCGTCGTCGAACTCCAGGAAGAACCCGTCGTACGGCATCTGGGTGAAGATCGTCTCCGCGACCCGCGCGTAGCCGCCTTGCGCGCGCCACGCCGAGCGGAAGTTACCGCGGCAGAGGTGCGTGCAGATCGTCATGTCGGCCGGCTTGTCGCGCAGGGTTGCCCGGATCATCTTCACCGACAGCGCCAGCTGGGCCTCGGGATCCTCGCCACGCGCGGTCATCTGTCGACGCAGGTCCTCATCGCACAGGTAGGCGAGGCTGACGTCGTCGAGCTGCAGGTAGCGGCAGCCGGCCGCGTACAGATCGCGGATCTCCGCGCGATAGGCGGCCGCCGTGTCCTCGACGAAGGCCTCGACGTCGGGATAGACGCGCCGGTCGATGCCGGCGCGGCCGACCTGCGAGTACAGCATGTTGGGCGAGGGGATCGTCAGCTTCGGCGTGCGCGTCACCACCGATCGAAGGAAGGTGAACGCCTCGACGAAGATGGGTCTGGGGCGTGTCACCCGCTCGGTGATCTCGAGATCCGGCCGCGTGAAGTGCAGATCGCCGCCCTTGCCGTGGAACGTCACGGGAATCGTCTGGCCCTGACTGGACCAGCCACCGAGCCGCAGCAGGAAGTCCATGTGCCACGACGTGCGGCGGTGCTCGCCGTCGCTGATGCCCTGCAGGCCGACGTCCTCCTGCAGCGTCACCACCTCGCGGATCGATGCGTCCTCGGCCGCGGCCAGCTGCGCGGCGCTCGCACGGCCGGCTTCGTGCTCCAGCCGCAGCGCCTTGAGCGAGGCCGGACGCAGGAGGCTGCCGACGTGGTCGGCGCGGAAGGGCGGGCGCGCCGTCGCCATCACCTCTTCAGGTGGCGGCCGAGGAACGCGAGCATCTTCTCCCAGGCATCCTTGGCCTGAGAAGGACGATAGCGTTCGGCGTTGGTCTTGTCGACGTCGGCCGGCGAGGGGTTGGCGTCGTCCAGGCCGAAGAACCCGATCATCGGCGCCGCGATGTCCTTCGTGAGGTCGAACGGCGCGGGACCCTCGCCCCACGCCTTCATGATGTTGCCGCCGTAGAAGACGCCGGCCGCGCGCCATGCGGCCGGCCGCGCGCCCGCGAGCAGGTAGGTGATGCGCCCGCCCATGCAGAAGCCGAGGACGGCGAGGTCGGTGACGCGCGTCTCCTTCATCGCGCGCAGGTGCGCGATGGTGGCGTCGGCGTCGGCGATGATCTCGTTGTCGCGCAGCCGCCCGATGCGGGCCATCATGTCGGCGCCGTCGTTGGGCTGGCGATGGTAGAGATCGGGCGCGGCCGCGGCGTAGCCGTGGCGCGCGAGATCGTCCACGCGGTCCTCGACGAATTTGTCGAGGCCGGGCCCGTGCATGATCACGACGATGCCGGGCGCCGGCGCGGCGCCGACCGGAGCCTTGGAGTAGATGCGCATCACGACCGTCCTTTCTCCGGCGCCTTGTGGAGCGCGCCGTCCTTCATGATCATGCGGAGCGCGTTGCGATCTTGCAGGATCGCGATGTCGGCGAGCGGATCGCCGTCCACCAGGAGCAGGTCGGCCAGCGCGCCGGCCCGGATCACCCCGAGCTCGCCGCTCCGGCCCATGAGCTCGCCGCCGAGTCGCGTGGCGGCGACGAGCGTCTCCATCGCCGAGAAGCCGAGGATCTTGACGAAGATCCACAGGTCGCGCGCGTACGTCCCGTGCGGCGTGTAGGGGAAGCCATAGTCGCCGCCGGGCAGGACGCGGATCCCGCGCTTGCGCATGCGATTGAGCGCCTCGACGCTGACTGCCAGCTCGCGCTCGAACCACGCCGACCGCTCGGCGCTGACGCCCCACTGGCCGGCGGCCTGGCTCAAGTTGTAGGTGATGGCCAGGGCGGGCCCGACGAAGATCCGGTCGCGCGCGGCCTCGAGGGCGTCGAGGGCGCGCTCATCGGCCCAGTTGGCGTGGTAGATGACCTCGATCCCGTGGCGCAGCGCGATCATCACCGACTGGGCGCTGCGGCAGTGCGCGGCCACGCGCAGCCGCGCGGCCCGCGCGACCTCCATGGCCGCCGCCACCTCGCCATCGCTCATCGGCGTCTCGTCGGACGGGTAGCTGGACGTTCCGGCGTCGCCGGAGAGATTGAGCTTCAGCAGATCCACACCCTCGCGCGCGAGCAGCCGGCACACGCGGCGGACCTGCTCGGCTCCGTCGGCGACCCAGCAGAAGGTCGGCGTCTCGTGGTGCGGCAGGTGCAGCATGTTCGTGTCGCCGAGGCCGCCGGTCACGGTGATCTCCGGCCCGTTGGCGAGCAGTCGCGGCCCGGGAGCGCACCCGGCCTCGATCTCGCGCTTGAGCACGACGTCGAGCCGCGGCTTCGGAGACGCCGCCGAGAAGGCGCTCGTGTAGCCGCAATCGAGCATCAGCTTCGCATTGCGCACGGTCACGAGCATGTGCTCTTCGGGTGGCAGGCGCGTCAGCTCCGCAGACGGCAGATCGGCGAAGCCGAGGTGCGCGTGCGACTCGACGAGCCCCGGCATCAGCGTGGCGCCGCCGGCGTCGATCACCGCCGCGCCGCGCGGCGGCGGGGCCGCGCCCGTCGTCACCTCGGTGATCCGGTTGCCCTCGACACGCACGGCGCCGGCGAACGGATCTCGCCCGGTGCCGTCGAAAATCCGCGCGTTGGTGATCAGGGAGGTCGCCATGGTGGCGGGAAGCTTACCATTCTGATATCGTCCCGGCACTCTCGTTTCCGCAGGAGGACGCCCGATGAGTGTCGACCGTCGCACATTCCTCAAGCGCACCGGCGCCGCCGGCGCGCTGATCCTCGGCTCGCGGCTGGCCACGCCGGGCGCGGCATCGGCGCAGGACGCGACCGTCCGCCCCGACCCGGCGGCCAAGCGCGGCGGCACCCTGCGCTACGCCGTCCACAACGCACCGGCGCACTTCGACGTTCACCAGTCGGGCACCGTGGCCAACATCGGGCCCCAGAGCCCGATGTACGACACGCTGCTGCGGCGCAGTCCCAAGGACGGCCAGACGATCATTCCCGACCTCGCCCAGCGCTGGGAGATCTCGCCGGACAACAAGAAGTACACGTTCTACCTGCGCAAGGGCGTCAAGTTCCACGACGGCGCTGATTTCACCGCGGAGGACGTGAAGGCGACCTACGATCGCATCGCGCATCCGCCGAAGGGCGTCGTGATCCCGCGCACACCGCTGTTCGCCACCGTCGGCGAGATCGTCGTCGTCGATCCACACAAGATCGAGTTCCGGATGACCGAGCCGCGTCCCAAGGCGTACATGCTCGGCGCCTTCGCCAGCGGCTGGAACATCATCGTGCGCAAGAAGACGCTCGAGGACAACCAGGGCAACCTGCGGCAGGTGATGAATTACCCCGGCACGGGTCCGTTCAAGCACGTCTCGCGCAGGGACAAGGAAGTCTGGATCATGGACCGCAATCCGGACTACTGGAACAAAGGCCTGCCGCTCGTCGACCGGCTCGAGATCTATCACATGTTCCCGTTCTCGCCGGAGCTCGGGTCGGCCTTCCTGTCGGGCAAGGTGGACTACGCACGGCTCCTCGATCCCGTCTCGTGGCGCAAGGCGAAGGAGATGCAAGGCGTGACGGCGGCGGCGTTCAACCAGTCCGTCATCCAGGCGTTCTGGACGAACATGCAGAAGAACAAGGCGCTCGCCGATCCGCGCGTGCGCCGCGCCATCCATCTCGCGATGGACCGTCACACGCTGGTCGAGGTCGTGAAAGACACGGCGCCCATGCAGGTGGGCGGCTTCGTCTATCCGTTCCACGAGATGTCGACGCCGCGCGCGGAGCTCGAAAAGAAGCTCGGCTATCAGAAGGACGTCAAGCCGGCGGTGCAGGAGGCGCGCCGCCTCATGAAGGAGGCCGGCTACGCGAACGGCCTGCGCAACCTCGACTTCGTGGTGCGCGACATCGCGACCTTCAAGCTGTGGGCGGTGGCGATCCAGGCCATGCTGAAGGAGCATCTCAACATCGAGTCGAACCTGCGCGTGGTGCAGACGTCGGTCTGGTTCGACGAGGCCCAGGCCGGCAACTTCGACCTGGCCATCAGCGCGATCGTCTCCACGCTGATGGACCCGTCCGACATCTTCAGCGCGTGGTACGGCAAGGACGGCCCGCAGAACTACTCGCGCTGGACGAACCCCGCGTTCCACGACCTCGCCAACCAGATCGAGCGCGAGGTCGACGACGCCAAGCGCAAGACGCTCGTGCGCAAGGCCGAGGACATCCTCGAGCAGGATCCACCGCTCATCCCGGTGTCATACGAGCAGATCTACGACGCCTGGTACAACAAGGTGAAAGGACAAAACCCGTCCACCTTCTTCGGAATCTACGACGTGGTGCGCTGGGACAACGTCTGGCTAGCATAAACGAGGGGGGCCCCGGCTTCGCCGGGGACCCACGAGCGTTGGGGGGTGTGGGGGGCCATTTCGGGGCCCCCCACGTGCGTTGAAGAAGTACCTGGCGCGCCGCGCGGTGTACGCGGCCGTCACCCTGCTCGGCGTCTCGCTGAGCATTTTCGTCATCCTCCGCATCCTGCCGGGCGATCCGCTGGTGGCCATTCTCGGCGTCGAGGGCCACGCACGAATGACGCCGGCGGACCGCGTGCGGATCATGGCCGATCTCGGGCTCAGCGATCCGCTGCCCCTGCAGTACGTGCACTGGCTCGGCGACATCGCCGCCGGCCGCCTCGGCAAGTCGTTCTTCCGCGGCGACACCGTGTCGGAGCTCATCGCGCACCGCGGGCCGATCAGCGCGGAGATCGGCATCCTTGCCCTGATCGTGTCGTGGCTCGTCGGCCTGCCCGTCGGCATCCTGAGCGCGTTCAAACCCAACAGTCTGCCCGACGGCCTCGCGCGGGCGCTGTCGATCCTCTTCATCGCCATCCCGGGGTTCTGGCTCGGCATGCTCATCGTGCTCGCGCTGCTGTTCTGGTTCGGCTACAAGGCGCCGATCGTGATCGTGCACCTCTGGCAGGATCCGTGGCAGAACTTCCAGATCGTCATCGGGCCCGGCCTGGTCCTCGGCCTCGCGCAGGGGGCGTACATCGCGCGCATGTCCCGCTCGTGCCTGCTCGAGGTCATCGGCGAGGACTTCGTGCGGACGGCCCGCGCGAAGGGGCTGCGCGAGGGCCTCGTCGTCATGCGGCACGCGCTGCCCAACGCGCTGCTGCCCGTCATCACGATCTCGGGCGTCCTGCTGGGCTTCGTGCTCGGCGGCTCGGTGGCCGTCGAGCAGGCGTTCGGCGTGCCGGGGCTCGGCCGCGCGCTGGTGATCGCGGTGATCGAGCGCGACATCATCGTGGTGCAGAACCTCGTGCTGCTCTACGCGGTGATCTTCGTCGTCGTCAACGTGCTGGTCGATCTCAGCTACGCCTGGCTCGACCCGCGCATCCGGTATTCGTGATGCACCCCGTGCTCGCCGAGATGGGGCGCTTCGCGCGCCGCAACCGCCTCGCTGCGCTCGGCGGCCTGGTCGGGT
>WNEQ01001240.1_pt1 | contig 13642 bp, 9 predicted proteins | sample 5399971 | NCBI WGS metagenome assembly WNEQ01 (sample SAMN13153330, study PRJNA577476) | soil metagenome | isolation source: 20 cm grassland meadow soil 2 days after 1st rain plot 5 | place: USA:California | collected 2015-09-18
CTTGAACGTGAGCGCGTGCTCCGCGACGCCCGGCACCATTGCGACGTTGGGGCGTGCGCCCAGAGCCAGGATCAGCCGATCGTACTGAACCTCCTGCCGGAGCGAGGACCGGCTGTGGCGCGCGACCAGCTTGTGACGCGCGAGATCGATGGCTTCGACGAACATCTCGCCGAACTCGACGCCCCGCGCGCCGCAGAGGGGACGGATCGGGTAGACGACGTGCCGCGCTTCGACCGCGCCGGTCGCCGCCTCGGCGAGCATCGGCGTGAAGAGGAAGAAATTTCGGTCGCTGATGAGCGTGATGTGGACAGGTAGGGCGCCCGCGCACCGCTTCGCCAGCTCGAGGGCGGCCGTGACGCCGGCGAACCCTCCGCCCACGATGAGCACCCGCGGTGCGAGCGACGTCGAACGCCGGGTCAGAACACGGCCGATCGCGCGACGTTCCGCCATATCTCCTGAGACACCAGTGGGACGGCTCCGGATTCCCGCGAGCGTGTCCGCCCCGGCGATATCAGCCGGCGCCGCTGCGGCCCCAAGAGGTTCGATCGCCAGCACGCTCTGTCCCGCCCCCGAAGTAATCGATGTACTCGTCGATCGCACGTGGCTGGTCGGCGAGGAGCGCCGCTAGGTAAAGAATCGAGCCGGCGAAGTCGAGCGTCGGCGCGTGGCTGGCGATCATCGCTTGGTTCCTCCTGCCTCTGGGACACTGGCGGTGGATATGAGGATTCTCCCGGGAGAGGCCAGAGATCAGGCAAGGACCCGCGTGAGCTGCTCGCGCAGGACCATGCGGGCTCGATGCAAGCGGGACTTCACCGACGAGACCGACTCGTCGAGGATGGCGGCGACCTCCTCGTTCGAGAGCTCCTCGACGTCCCGCAAGACGAGCACAGCGCGGTAGTGGTCCGGCAGGCTGTCGATCGCCCGCTCGAGCATGCGACGCCGCTCGCCGGAGAGGAGCTCTGCCTCGGGGTTCTGTGACCAGTCGGCGAGGATGTACGTGCGATCGCCGGCTCGATGGCCGTCCGCCTCGAAGGTCGGCAGGAGCTCCTCGAGGGCCGTCTCGAGCTCCTGGCGCTTGCCCCGGCGCTTGTTCAGCGCCGCATTGGTGGCGATGCGGTAGATCCAGCTCCCAAGGGCGGATCGCCCTTCGAACGATGCGCTCTTGCGTGCCAGCGTGAGAAGCACGTCTTGCAGAATCTCCTCGGCGTCGGCCTGATTCCGCGTGACGCCGAACGCCAGTCGGTAGATCGTCGGACCGTAGCGCTCCGCGAGCGCCGGGAGAGCACTCACCTCGCCGCGGCGCAACGAGGCGAGAAGATCGACATCCGCGGCGGCCGAGTCGATCGCCTGGCTCATCGTCAGCCCTTGAGCTGCTCGGCCACGAACGGCGAGCAGTTGACGAGCGCCACGGCCCGCGCTCTCAGCCGCTGCAGAAATTCCACGCCGGCGCGGTCGACGAACGAGACCCCACCGAGATCGACGCTCAGCGTGCCGCCGACACCCAGGATCCGCTCGCAGGACCGGCTCAGCTCGTCCACCCACGGGCCGACGACCCGGCCGGCGAGCTCGAGCGTCGTGGTGCCGTCCTTCCGGTCGAGGAGCTCGATCCTGAGCACGCCTCTCGACAGGAGCAAGCTCCGTGCTAGGCGTCTCAGCTCGCAATGCTGGTCTGGAAAGCGCTGAAAATTCCGATACCTTCAACGGTGCGATCGGAAGAAGGAGACCCGGCGCGCCACGAAACTCCGTGGGGCGCCACGAACAAGCGGGGGGCGACTACGAAGCTCGGGGGCCCGAGCGCTTTATTCCGAGCTTCTCGATCCGGCTGCGCAGGGTGTTGGGATGCATCTCGAGGATCTTCGCTGCCCCCCGGGGTCCTTCGATCACCCCGTCGGCCCTATCCAGCGCGGCCACGATGTGCGCCCGCTCGGTCTCCGCCAGGGCGGCGGCGAGCCCAGAAGCGGCGGACTTGGCGACAGGCCGGCCGGGCTCCTCGTGACGCCCAACGCCCGGCCCGGACCCGAGGCGGGCCCTGGCGGGAAGGAGATCCCTGTCCAGCTCCAGCGTCGGACCGCGCGAGAGCACGACGGCTCGCTCGATGACGTTCTGCAACTCCCGGATGTTGCCGGGCCACGGATAGCTCACAAGGCGGTCCATCGTCTCCGAGGCGATCGTGGCGACCTGGCGGCCGAACCGCTTGGCGAAGCGCGAGAGAAAGAACATCGCAAGCTGCGGGATGTCCGACGCCCGCTCGCGCAGCGGCGGCACCCGAAGCGGGAACACATTCAGGCGGTAGAAGAGGTCCGCGCGGAACCGCCCGGCGCGCACGGCCTCCTCCAGGTCGCGGTTGGTCGCCGCGATCACCCGCACGTCCACGCGGACCGTCTGATTGCTGCCTACCGGCTCGAACTCCTGCTCCTGAAGGACGCGGAGCAGCTTGACTTGCGTCTCGAGCGGGAGCTCGCCGACTTCGTCGAGGAAGATCGTGCCGTGATCGGCGAGCGCGAAGCGACCAATGTGCTTCTCGAAGGCGCCGGTAAACGCGCCCTTCACGTGACCGAAGAGCTCGCTCTCCACCAGACCGGCCGAGATGGCGCTAGAGTTCACCTTCACGAGCGGACGCTCGCGGCGCGGGCTTTGCTTGTGGATCGCGCGCGCAATGAGCTCCTTACCGGTACCAGTCTCGCCGTACACGAGCACCGTGGAGTCCGTGGGGGCCACCTGCTCGGTCTTGCGAAGCACCTCGAGGAGCGCCGGGCTCGACCCGACCATATCGTCGACGTTGTGCTCGGAGTGGATCTCGTCTTGAAGGTACACGTTCTCGGCCTGGAGACGGTTCCTCAGCATCTCGACTTCGGCGAGTGCCGCCCGGAGGCGATCGTCAGCCCGCAGGCGGGCTAGCTCGGCGCCCGCCCTCGCGGCGAAGACACGCAAGATCGCGAGCGCACGGGAAGGCTCCACCATCGGCTGGTCGTCCAGGATCACCAGGTGGCCGATCAGCGGTCCCGAGGGGTCCAGGACGGGAACTCCCAGGTAGCTCTCAGCGCCTAGATCGACCAGATCACGGTCGTTCGGGAAAAACCGTTGCACGTCCTTCCCGTAGTGACCGACCTCGCCCTCGAGGACGCTCATACAGGGCGTGCCGGCGACGTCGTACTCGAAATTCTCTCCGAAGCCCTCGCCCTTCCAGAACGCGCGCGTGCGGACCCGGTCGTCCGTCCCCTCGACACACTCGGCGACGAAGGCGTAACGGACGCGCAGCGCCGAGGCGAGGTGCTGGACCAGCGAATAGAAGAAGTCGCTGCCGGTCGCCGCGGCGGTTCCCTCGACGACCGCGCGGAGCGTCTCTTCGACCTCACGGCGGAGAGCGGCCTCCACTCGAACCTCGCCGTTGAGCGTAGTGATGGCCTCGTACGCTTTCATGTTCTCGATGGCCAGACCGATCTGGTTAGCCGCCTCCTGGAGAAAAACGGCGTCCGCGTCGGAATACTGACCGGGGATCGTGCTAGCGACGGCCAGGACACCGATGCTCCTGCCCCTGGCGACGAGCGGCACGATCACGTACGACCGGACGCCGTCCTGGTAAGCCCGCTCTTCCATGGAATACCGCTTCTCGGTGCTCAGGTCGCGGCACACGCGGTAGCGCTGCTGCGCGAACGCCCAACCGACGTGGCTCTCTTCCTGGGGCATCTCCATGCCGACGGTGAAGTAAGACGTCGGCAGCGTCGACTCGAGGATGAAGAGGCGGAGCACGTCTCTGTCCGCGTCGTGGAGGAAGATCGCGGTGCGATCGAACGGCATGATACGGCGAAGCGCGCCGGCGATCGCGTGGAAGAGAGATTCCCGCGTCAGGCTCGAGATCACGGCGTTGTTGATCTCGAGCAGCGTCCGCGCACGCTGTGCGTCGGCGTTCTGGGCTGGCGACTCAGGCTTGTCCATGGCGGCCGGCCGGCTCCCGGCCGTCCATTCTACGACGGTCCGGCCCGCCTCCACCGGGTGCCCCGGAGGCATGCCAAGGAGGGGTGCGGGTCGACGGTCACAACCGTGTCAAGTCTTGCTCGGGCGCGAACCTCTCAGCCGATAGCAAGCTCATGCCAGGCGCGCAACGCCTCGGCAACAGACCACGCTTGCGCGATGCACCCGCGCGGCGCAAAAGGCGAATCGCCATCGAAGATCTCGGCGACGGACCCGAGCCCGTAGTCGCCGAGGTGATGGGCCACTGGCGAGAGGAAGGAACGTGCCACCTCGGCGTTGCCATACACCTTGAAGTGTGCAAGCGCGAACGGGCCGAGGAGGAACGCCCACACCGTGCCCTGATGATAGGCGCCGTCGCGATGCCACTGATCGCCGCCGTAGTGGCCCTGGTACTTCGGGTGGCCCGGCGCGAGACTCCTGAGCCCGTAGGACGTCAGGAGATGGCGGGCGCACGCATCGACGATCTGGCGCTGGCGTTGGGGTGAGAGCGGACTCTCGTGGAGTGAGACCGCGAAGATCTGGTTCGGTCGGAGTGCGTCATCATTTCCGTCAGGCGAGTCGATGACGTCGTAGCAGCACCCGGCGCGCTCATTCCAGAAGCGATCGAATCCAGCTCTCACGCGCGCGGCGATGTCGTCCCACGGCTTGGAAGGCTGCCTCAGCCGCTTTGCGAAGCCGGCCATCGAGCGGAGCGCGTTGTACCAGAGCGCGTTGATCTCGACCGCCTTGCCAGTCCGTGGCGTGACGATCCAGTCACCCACCTTCGCGTCCATCCAGGTGAGCTGGACACCGGGCTCGCCCGACCTGAGGAGGCCGTCGGTGGAATCCTCCTTGATCCCGTACCGCGTGCCCTCACGGTGGAACCGCACGATCTCCTCGAGCACCGGGAACAGCTCTTTGAGAAGCCCGTCGTCATCCGTCGCCGCGTGATAGGCCCGGATCGCCTCGAAGTACCACAGGGTCGCGTCCACGGTGTTGTACTCCGGCGCCTCGCCGGCGTCGGGAAAGCGGTTCGGCAGCATGCCGCGGTCCACGAACCGGGCGAACGTCGTGAGAATCCGTCGGGCGATCTCCGCGCGCCCGGTCGCCAGCGCCAGTCCCGGCAGCGCGATCATCGTGTCGCGTCCCCAGTCGCCGAACCAGTGGTAGCCGGCAATGACGGTCATGCCGTCGGCATCGCTGGGTGTGGGCCGTCTCGCGATGAACTGGTCGCTGGCGAGCACGAGGTGCTTGATCCAGTCGGGGGCCTTGCGCGCCTCGGGACGGGCGCGCTTCCAGGCGGCGACTAAGCGCTCCTCGTGTTGTGCTCGCCGCTCCCACGCCGGCTCGCCGTCGAGCGCCGGCGACGACTCAGTCGAAAGCACGAGGGTCAGCGCCTCGGCGGGCGCGAGCGAAACGGAGAACGTCCCGGCGTGGAGATGATCCTCGATCGCGTCGAGCCCGCGCTCGCGCTCACCGGGAAGGTCGAAGTCCTGGTACCAGGTATGCGCGACCTGCGTTTCCGCGCCATCGGCCAGCAACAACAGCGGCGTGGCACCGTCGAACGCCGCCACGCGGAGCCCGTGCTTGACGGGCGCCACGTCCATCTGCCAGCCGCCGCCGCGTGTGGATCCGTGATGGTCGCGGTAGTTCACGAACACTTTGAGCTTGAGCACGAGACGGCCGCGCGCTCTCAGCACGCGATAGCGGACGTACGTCGTGTTGGCGCCCTGCTCCATCCACACACGCTTCTCGACGAGCGCGTCGGCGACCGCGTAGGTCCACACCGGGGTCGTCCCCTCGAGGGTGAAGCGTTCGATCGTCCGGTACCCGTGGGGCTCGATCGCGTTCCCGGCCCAGCGGTTGGCGAAAAGGGATAGCGCCAGACCGTCGTACTCTGCAGTCTCATCCACCTTGGTGCAGAGAAGGGTGCGCCCGAGCGGCGGCTTGAGCGCGGCGATGAGGAGGCCGTGGTATCGCCGAGTCAGACTGCCCGCCACCGTCCCCGAGGCGAACCCGCCGATCCCGTTGGTACAGAGCCACTCCCGGCGTTCCGCCGACGCCAGATCGCCGCAGATCTCTCGCCCCCAATCGATAGTCACTCGAGGCCCTCCTTCGAAGTCCCCTTGAACAGTCCTGCCACGCCGTTCGACACGCCGGCGCGGCGCGCGGGTTCGTGGTCAGGGCCAATGGGCCGAATCGATGCTCGTGCGAGACGTTTCTAACTGCACGATGACACCTCGCTGGTCTCGCCCGGCGGTTGCCGTCTTCTTCTTCATCAACGGCGCCGCGCTCGCCAGTTGGGTCCCCCACATCCCAGCAATCAAGAGCCGTCACATGATGAGCGACGGTCAGCTCGGGCTCGTCCTCCTTTCCATGGCGGCCGGCTCGGTGCTCGCGCTCCCGGTGGCGGGTTGGCTCGTCAGCCGGCTCGGTAGCCGCCTGATGACGGCGGCCGCCGGCATCGCGCTCTGTCTCGCGCTCCCCCTGCCCGTCGCGAGCCCCAGCGTAGCCCTGCTCTCGTTCTCCCTGGCCCTCCTGGGCGCTTGCAACGGTCTCCTCGACGTGTCGATGAACGCTCAAGCCGCCGAGGTCGAGCAGCGCGTCGGCCGGCCGATCATGTCGTCGTTCCATGCACTGTTCAGCCTGGGCGGCGTCGCGGGGGCGCTGCTGGCGGGCGGTGCGATGGCCAGTGGCATCGGGGATGTGGCCCACGTTCGCGTGTCCGCCTTTGTTGCGCTAACTGCCGCCGTGGTCGCGCTCCCGGGGCTCGCACGCCCGCGGGCGGCACGCGAACACGCGGGCCCAGCGGTGGCACGGCCGTCCGGTGCGCTCTTGACGATCGGGATCCTCGCCCTGCTCGGGCTCCTGGCGGAAGGCGCGATGGCGGACTGGAGCGCGGTATACCTGCACGACACGCTCGGCTCCAGCCCGTCGGTGGCCGCGATCGGATTCGCGGCCTTCTCGCTGGCGATGGCGGCCGGACGCTTCACGGGGGACGCCCTAGTCGGACGGCTTGGGCCGCGTCGCGTCCTGCGTGGCTCGAGCGCAGTGGCGGCGGTCGGGCTCGGCGCCGCGCTGCTCGTGGGTCACCCCGCGATCGGCGTCGTCGGCTGCGCGCTCGTCGGGCTCGGCATCGCCAACATCATCCCGGTGCTCTTCAGCGCTGCGGCGCGAGTGCCGGGCGTGCCGCCAGGCCGAGCGCTAGCGGCGGTGGCGACGACCGGCTACCTGGGATTCCTGGCCGGGCCGCCGCTCATCGGCGTCGTGGCCGAGGCGGCGGGCCTCGCCGCGGGGCTGGGCCTGGTGAGCGCCGCCTGCGCGTTCGTCGCGCTGAAGGCGGGCGCGCTCCCGGAAGCATCGACTCTGAGAACCACTGTGACGAAGGGCGCGCACAGCGTCCGGCGAGCAAGCGCAGACGGCACGCACCTAGGCCATTCCCGCGTCAGCGCGGACGGTATATCGGGATCCGATCAGGTCTTCGACGTGGAGCTCGGCAGCGAGCGGCCGACCAGCGCGGCCTCGCGCACCGGCACCCGGAGCTGCACAACCCTCAATGTGGTACGCATGTAGGACCTGACCTCGAGCAGCCAGAGGTCTCGAGGAAGCCGCTGCTCACTCGCGCTCCCGAAGGGCACACGCGATACGCGCACCGCCGCGCGCCCGCCACGATGTGCTCGGTGCGATTCACCTCGACGTCTTCACCCAGGACGGCCTGGAACACGTCGAGCTCTTGCGCTCCATCTCGATTCCGGGCCGTCCGCACCGGCGTCGACTCTTCCACGCCCAGTAACGCCTGAACCCCTGCCGGTGCCACCCCACCACGGTCTCAGGCCGCACCATCTGCAGGGAACTCCGCCAGCTCTTCCAGAACCTGGACAGCACGACCCAGAAGATCCGGTCCATTACTGTCAGTCGTGGCCGCGGCCAGCGCACCTCCGCAGCCCGTAGTCCACATCACCGTGCGGCGCGACGGCGAGCCGGGAGAGAAGCCCGAACGCGTCGGAGCTGGAGCCGACGCGCCGTGACCAGGGCCATGCGCGGATCGCGCTCCACGCCGACCCATTCGCGTCCGAGGAACGCGGCCACCCGGCCGACTGTTCCCGCGCCGGCGAAAGGATCAAGGACGGTGCCACGCTTCTTACTGCCTTCAAGCACCGTCCGGACCACGGGCTCCGGGATCGCGTCCCAAATGCTGGCCGGATGGGAGCGCGGCAGCGGCAGCATCCAGCATAGCGTGGTTCCGCGCGGTCGCACGACCTGACCCACCTTCCGGAAGCGCAGAAGATAATTCACGCGGTTGTCCCAGCGCTCCCGGGAGCGTGTTTGAGCCCAGAAGCCGCGCGACTGAAGACGCCAGCCGGTGCGACGGAGCCAGCCGATGACGAGTGCGTCCATCCCCACCCACTCGGCGCCGTCGTGGCGATCGCCGATCACCAACCAGAGGTCGCCGTCGGGCGCGAGGACGCGCTTCCATTCACGCCCGAAGCCCACGGCCAGGTCGTGCGCGTAACGCTCGGCCGAGGGACGCCCCCGCCCTCTGACCCAGTACGGCGGCGAGGTCAAGATCACCCCGACGCTCCCCGACGTGATCGGATGAAGGCGATGACTGTCCCCGCGGAACAGACGCAGCCGCCCATCGTGGCTCTCGTAGAGGGTCATGGCGAGGGACGATCACGGGGAATGATGGCCTGGCGATCGCCGCCGTCGGCGTCGCGGTGGATCCCGCGAGCGAGATGGCCAAAAAAATGCTCGAGGCTCACTCGATCACCTCGTCGTAGCTTAGCGGTTTCGAGAGCTGTAGTGCGGAGTGATGTCTCGCTGACCGATGATCTCGCGCAGACTTTTCGGTACGCGAGGGAGGCCAACCTTGTGGTCGGCCTCGTCGCGTCTACACCGGGACCGAGTAGGTCATCGACGGCGGCACCGTGCCGACGGTGTGAGAGACTCGCTCGCCGATTCACGACCCATCACGGACTGCGGCGGGGATCGGTCGCCAGATCGACAAATCGCGTCGACGACGGTCCCATGCCGGTGATCTGGACGATCACAGGCTCGTCACGAGTCTCGGCGAAGTGCGCGCGGTTCGCGGGCTCGGAATAGAAGCTCCCAGGCGGCAGCGCCTTCAGTAGGGCGGGATCGAAGGCTTCGCCGTAGCCGAGGAACCAGGTCCCCATGATCACCGTCGCCACGCGGTCGTCCTGGTGATCATGTGAAGCGATGCGCGTGTGCGCGGGTACTTGCAGCATGATCGTGTAGAGCCCCGCACGGTCCGGGTCTCCCTTCAGCACGACGGTGCGAATCCCGGAGACGCCCGAAGTACCCGTGCCGGCGCCGCTGCCTTCCGAAAACTTGAATTCGCTGGGCGTCACGCGACGCTCGTCGGCAGGTCGGCTCACAGTCGCGCTCGGCGGGGTTCGATCCATGAGGAACGTCTCGATCAGAGCCACGGTTGCTCTCGGGCTTTCCTCCATCAACCAGTGGCCGGCACCTGGCACCACCGCTTCGCGGACGTCGCTGGCGACATTGCGCATGACGACGGCCTGTATCGCGCCGAAAGACTTCTCCCCGCCGATGGCCAGCACGGGCATGGTGAGCCTCGTGCGCTGAAAGACTCGGTTGTCCTCGGCGTCCTGCGAGAACGCGCCGAAGTGCGCGAACCCGGCCCGCATCGCGCCGGGTTGCGCGTACTGAGCCGCGTAGAAGTTGCGCGTGGCCTCGTCCGGTTTGCCTGGATCGCCCGTGAAGGCATTCCAGATGCGATCCAGATAGATGCGCTCGCGCCCTCGCACGAGACGCTCGGCGTCGGGACCCCGAAACGAGAAGTGCCACAGCGCCGGGTTGCGCACGATGTCGTCCCAGGGGGCGATGCCCGGGAGCGGCGCATCCATGACCACGAGCCGCTCGACCTTGTCCGGGTAACGCGCCGCGTACGCATAGGCGACCATGATGCCGATGTCGTGTGACGCGACCGACGTCCGGTCGTATCCGAGCGTCGTGACCACCGCGCGAATGTCCGCGGCCTGCGTCTTCTTATCATATCCGCCGGCCGGCCGAGACGAGCGTCCGATCCCACGCAGGTCCGGCACCACGACGGTGTAGCTCTTTGCCAGGGCGGTCGCCAGCGGCCCCCAGGAATCGCTGGTCTCCGCGTAGCCATGAAGGAGGACGACGACAGGCCCGGAGCCGCCGGAGCGGACGAAGATGCTTGCGCCTTCGGGACTGGCGACCGTTCGGGCCCGGAACGTCGAGGGCAGCGACGGCTGGGCGAGCGCGCTGCCTGCGAAGACAACGATGCCGAGCGTGGTCATGAGCGCGCATCGCATGTAATTGCTCCTCCGCCTCCTCACTTCGTCGCGGCCTCGCCCTGCCACTGGGCGTCCGTCAGCGTCCAGCCGCCGCCGAGCGCCCGGTAGAGCTGCGCGTAGGCGAGCAGGCGATTCTGCCGAATCTGGGCGAGTGTGTTCTGGGCGGGATAGAGCTGCTGCTGGGCTTCGAGCACCTCGAAATAGTTGGCCAGGCCCTGCCGATAGCGATCCATCGCGTGATCGACGGCCTCCCCGAGCGCCTTCACCGCCATGTCCTGCGCCGTCTCGGCCGCGCTCAGCCTGGCCAGCCTGGTGAGCGCATCCGAGACCTCGCGCAGTGCGAGAAGGACGGTTTGCTCGTACTGCAGCCGTGCCTGCTCCGACTGCGCGGTGGCGGCGCGATAGGTCCCCAACGTGCGACCGGCGTTGAGAAGCGGCCCGCTCACGAGGCCGGCGACCGCCCAGATCGTCGCGCCTCCGCTCGTGAGCGCCGAGACTTCGGGGCTGGCCGTGCCGAGGAGCGCGGTCAGGCTGAGCTTTGGAAAGAACTCGGCCTTGGCGACGCCGATCCGCGCATTGGCGCTCACGAGCGCCTGCTCCGCCTGGCGCAGGTCGGGACGGCGTTCGAGCAAGGTCGACGGCAGGCCGGCCGGCACCGAGGGCACGACGACCTGCTCGTACATCGGCTTTCCGCGAGCAATCGGGCCCGGCGCTTTGCCCACCAGGACGCTGATCTGGTTTTCCTTGGCGACGATGTCGCTTTCGATCAAGGGAATGTTGGCCTGCGCATCGCCGAGCGCGCCGAGCGCGCGTGACGTCTCGAGCTTCGACGCCACGCCGAGGTTGAGGCGATCCAGGAACAGATCGTACGTGCGCTGATAGGCGGCGGTGCTGTCCCGCGCGATCTGCAGGCGCACGTCGAGAGCGAGCAGCTCGAAGTACGCCTGGGCCAGGTCGCTGACCAGCGTCAGCCAGACGGCCCGCCGCGCGTCCTCGGTGGCCAGCAGTGTGGCGCGGGCGGACTCGTTCAAGCGACGGATGCGGCCCCAGACGTCGAGCTCCCACGACATGGTCGTCGAGGCCGAGTAGAAGTTAGTTGCGTTGGGCACCGGGCCGCCGGGGGCGCCCAGGATGCCGGGACCGACCTTGCTCCTGCCGGCGCCGACGCTGTAGTCGAGTGACGGGAAGTAGTCCGAGCGCGCCACGCCGACATTCGCGCGCGCTTCCTGCACCCGCGCGGCGGCGATGGCGACGTCGTAGTTGCTGTGCAGCGCCTCCTGGATCAGCGCCTTCAAGATCGGATCCTGGAACACCTCCCACCACGGCGCATCCGCGAACGACACCGCCTCTACCGTCTCCTGGCCACGGAACGTGGGTGGCTCGGCGACGGCGGGACGCTTGTAATCGGGACCGATCGCGCAGCCGGCGATCAGAGCCATCGCGAGGACCATCCAGACGACAGCCTGGGATCTCACGGGCGCGATCCACCCGCCGGAGGCACGTCGCCGGCCCCGCCGGAAATCGCCGCCGGAGCGGATACCGGCCCGGCCGCGGCGTGCGGCGACGTCCGGCGGAAGCGCTCACTGACATAGAAGCTCACCGAGATGAAGAGACTGGCGATGAGCGTGTCGGTTAGCATCCCGCCGATCACGACGGTGCCGAGGATCCGGCGTCCAACCGCGCCGGCGCCGGAGGCGGTCCACAACGGCACGCAGCCCAGGATAAACGCGAACGAGGTCATGAAGAGAGCGCGCCGCCGCACACGGACGCCTTCGAGCGCGGCGTCGACGAGCGACATCCCCCCCTCGTAGGCGACCTTGGCAAACTCGACAATGAGGATCGCGTTCTTGGCCGCGAGGCCGATCACCATGAGCATCCCGATCTGCGAGAAGACGTCGAGCTCCAGGCGGCGGAGCCAGAGCGCTCCGAGAGCGCCGAACATGGCGATGGGCGTGGCGAGCAGGACGGCGAAGGGAAGCGTCCAGCTCTCGTACAGGGCGGCCATGAGCAAGAACACCACCAGCACCGAGAAGCCGATCACTGCGCTCGCCGGCACCCCCTGGGAAGCCACCTGCTCCTGGAACGACATCCCCGAGTAGTCGAAGCCCATGTCGCGCGACATGGTTTGCGCGAACACCTCTTCGAGTGCCCGCATCCCCTGCCGGGTGGTGAACCCGGGTGCGAGAAGCCCATTGATCTGTGCCGCGCGATACTCGTTGAACCGGGTCGTGAACTCCGGGCCATTGACCTCTCTCATCCGGACCAGCGTCGACAGCGGCACCGGCTGGCCCGCGGCGTTGCGCACATAGAACCGGCCGACGTTGTCGGCGTGGGTCCGGAACTCGCCCTCGGCCTGGACGTACACCTGCCACACTCGTCCGTACTGGTTGAAGTAGTTCACGAAGGCCCCTCCCAGGAAAGCCTGGAGGGCCTGGTACACCGAGGTCAGGGAGATGCCTTGCTTCAGAACCTTGTCGCGATCCACCTCGGCGAAGAACTGCGGCACACTCGGCAGCAGGGTCGTGAAGAGCCGCGCGAACTCAGGTCGCTTCCGGGCGGCGGCGAGAAACTTGTCCGTGTTCTCGGCGAGGAACGCGGGATCCTTGCCGGAGCGATCCTCCAGGATGAAGGTCACGCCGCCGGATGTGCCGATACCAGGAATCGCAGGCGGCGAGAACGCGAAGACCTGAGCCTCGGCCACCCCGGCCAGCTTCTGGTTCAGCTGTCGGATGATCACGTCGGCCGTGAGCCCGTGCTTGTGGCGGGCGTCCCAGTCTTCCAGCGTGATGAAGTAGAACGAGTTGTAGGTCGTCGTGACCAGGCTCAGCAGGCTGAAGCCCGCCACGCCCGTGTAGTACTTGATGCCTGGTTGCGTCTTGAAGATCGCGTCGAGCTTGTCGTTGACCGCCGCGGTGCGGTCGAGCGAGGCGGCCATGGGAAGCTGGACGTTGACGAAGATGTAGCCCTGGTCCTCCTCCGGGACGAAACCACCTGGCAGCCGGATGCCGAGGAGGCCCGACACGGCCGCCGCGGCGAGCAGCAGGAGTATCGCGAAGGCGGCCTTGCGGATCAGGAAGCGACTCCCGTTAAGATACCCGCCCATCACCCGCTCGAAGACGCGGTTGAACCCACGGAAGAACCACCCGAGCGGGCCGCGCATCTCGCGCCTCGGCCGCAGGAGCAGCGCCGAGAGCGCCGGGCTCAGCGTAAGGGCGTTGAAGGCCGAGATGAGCACGGACACCGCGATGGTGACCGCGAACTGCTGATACATCCGGCCGGTGATGCCCGGGATGAACGCCGTCGGGATGAACACCGCGGCCATGACCAGGGCGATGGCCACGACCGGTCCCGACACCTCGTCCATCGCCTTCAGCGCCGCGTCG
>WNEQ01001243.1_pt1 | contig 13614 bp, 14 predicted proteins | sample 5399971 | NCBI WGS metagenome assembly WNEQ01 (sample SAMN13153330, study PRJNA577476) | soil metagenome | isolation source: 20 cm grassland meadow soil 2 days after 1st rain plot 5 | place: USA:California | collected 2015-09-18
GACCACGCCGGGATCGCGCAGGATCCGCCGGTGCCCGAGCCCGCCCGTCATCGACAACTCGGCGCCCGGCCAATCGCGCGCGAGAATCGCCCCGTCCTGCCAGGGCACCTCGTTGTCATCGCGGTCGTGCACGACGAGCAGCGGCGCCCGCATGTCGGGGGCGTAGCTGCGCACGTCGAGCGCCGACCACGCGATGCCGAGCCGCTGCTCGATGCGTGCCTGCATCCGCTCGCGCGCGCGGCGCCCGAAGCCGAGGACGTCGAGGAGCGTGTGCGCTTGAAGAACCAGATCGGCCGGCGGCGCGATGAAGACCGCGGCGTCCGCGCCGAGACCCTCGTAGAGCGCGCGCGCCGCGGCCACGGCACCGATCGAGTGCGCGATGACGCCCCGCACCGGGCCGAGCGCGCGCTCGATCGCGCGGATCGCGCGGACGAACGCGATGATCGACGATCGCCGCTCGGGCGAGCCGTCGTGGCCGGGCGCGTCGAAGGTCACGACCGAGCAGCCGCTCGCCACGAGCGGTCCGACGAAGGGCGCGAGCTGAGCGCCGCGGCCGCCCCAGCCGTGGACCAGCAGCACCGCGGGGCCGTGGCCCCACGTCCACGTCGTGAGCGGCCAGCCGTCGACGTACACGATGGTCCGGCGCGCGCCGGCGAGCGCTGCGGTCTCGTGCGCCGGCGCAGGATGGCGCGGTGGCGTCAGGAAGCGCCGCTCGGCCAGGCGCGCCGCGACCGACGGCGCGACCGCGCTGAGCGCCGCGATGGCCGGCCGCAGCAGCCGCGCGGCGAGCGGCAAACGTGAAGGACGAACGGCCGTGCTATTTTGCATCGCCAGGAATTCGAGATCCGTCATGAGCTGAGCCTCCGGCGCTAGCGGCGCTGCGCGCCGGCTGACGTGGCGGACCGCCGCGGACGCGCGTGCTCGAGCAGGGCCTCGAAGGCGGCGTCGGCGCGGGCGCGCGCCCGTGGGTCTCGGAGCAGGCGCGAGGCCTGCGTGTACGCGAGCGCGATGCCGTTGAGGTCGTGCGCGAACTGCTCGCAGTCGAGGGCGGCGTCGAAGTCGCCCTCCAGGACGGCCGTGCGCGCGGTGTTCGCGAGGGTCTCGAGCCAGTCCCGCTGGCTGCGCACGACGAAGTCGCGCGCCGGGCCTGGGCGATCGTCGAGCTCCGTCGCGGCGGCGACGAAGGGGCAGCCGCCCGGCAGGCTCGGCGAGGTCTCCCACTCGAGCCAGCGCGCGAACAACGCGCGGACCCGGCGCTCGCCGCGCGGCGCGGTCAACGCGGGCTTGATGACGGCGTCGACGAACCGGCGGGAGGCCATCTCGAGGACCTGCAGCTGGAGGTTTTCCTTCGACTTGAAATGCGCGAAGAGCCCGCTCTTGGAGAGCTCCAGATCGTCGGCCAGCTGCCCGATCGTGAGGCCCTCGAAGCCCACCCGCGTGGCCAGACGCAGCGCGTGGACCAGGATCGCCTCGCGAGTTTGCTCGCCCTTCCGCATGCCGAGAAAATAGTACGATCGTTCGGTAATGTCAAGCCCGGCGGCTCGCCCCGGTGGCGGGGGGCGGATCTTGGGCCCGCGGCTACAATGACGCCATGTCGGCGCCCGAGTTCGTCGCCATCGGCCACGTCACGCTGGACCGCTTCGGCGACGAGGTCCGCCCGGGCGGCGCCGCGCTCTATGCCGCCGTCACCGCGGATCGTCTCGGGCTGAGCGCCGGCATCCTGACGAGTCACGGCGCGGACTTCCCGCTCGAACTGGTTCCACCGCGGATCGAAGTCGTCTCGGTGCCCGCGCCGGCGACGACGAGGTTCGAGCACGAGGACATCACCGGTGACCGCACGATGCGCGTGACCAGCGTCGCGGGCCCGCTGGGCGAGGCCGACGTGCCCGACGACTGGCGCGACGCGGACCTCGTGCTGCTGGCGCCCGTCATGAACGAGGTCGATGCACGGGTGGCCGCCGTGTTCGGCGACGCGTCCGTGGCCGCCGAGGCGCAGGGCTGGCTGCGCGGGCTGGGGCCCGATGGCGCCGTCCGCTCGGTCCGCTGGGACGCGGCCAGGCAAGCGCTGCGCACGCTCCAGGCGCTGTTCCTCAGCGCCTCCGACGTGCGCGGGCAGGAGTCGGCCATGACGGAGTGGGTTCAGCGCGTGCCGATCGCCGTCGTCACCGCCGGCCGTCGCGGTGCCCTCCTCTATGTCAACGGCGACCGGTACGAGGTGCGCCCGCGGCGCGCGATCGAAACGGACCCCACCGGCGCCGGCGACGTCTTCGCGGCGACGTTCCTCGCGCGCTATCGCCGCGACGGCGACCCGTGGGACGCCGCCGAGGCGGCGACGTGCGCGGCGTCGATGTCGGTCGAAGGCGTGGGCTGGTCCGCGGTGCCGGATGCGGCGGGACTCGAGGCGGCGCTGAAGACCTACCGCCGGGCGGCGTGAGCATTCGGAAGGTGCTACCCTAGCCGACGCGATGAACAGCGGATTCGAGGTGGATGCGCTCGTTCCGTCGGGCCGGCTCTTTGCCCTCATCGCGCGCAGCGAGGTCAACATGCAGCGCAGCCGGGCGCTCGTCGCCGCCGCCGACACGATCGTGCGCGCGGCGTGCCGGATCCGCCGCCCGAAACTCGCCGGAGGCAGCGATGCTCCGGACGCGGCGCCGCCGCGCGTCACGAATCCACGTGTCCTGCGCACCTGGACCAAGGTCAAGAACGGCGCGCTGCCCACCGACGGCGCGCGGCGTCGCTGGGTCGGCCCGGGCCGTGGGGAGCGATGCAATGGCTGCGGAGATGCCATCACTCGGCGCGAGACGGAGTTCGAGATCGACTTCAGCAACGCCCTGCTGCTGCGATTCCACCACGAGTGCCTGAGGACGTGGGAGAGCTTTGACGGCCGGCGGCGGTAGGGTGATGGCTGGCCGGTCCGCCGTCGCGCCGCAGTTCGACGTGGTGGCCATCGGCGCGTCGGCGGGCGGCGTCGAGGCCCTGCATGCCGTGGCGGCCGCGCTGCCCGCCGACTTTCCCGTGCCGGTGCTGATCGTGCAGCACATGGACCCGGGTCACAAGAGCCTCTTGGCGGCGCTGCTCGGGCGCCGGTGCCGGTTGCGCGTCAAGCAGGCCGCCCACGAGGAAGAGATGCGCGGCGGAACGATGTACATCGCGCAGGCGGACATGCACCTGATCGTGCGTGCCCGCCGCCTCGTCCTGACGGACACGAAGCAGGTGCACTTTAGCCGGCCGTCGATCGACCTGCTGTTCCAGTCGGTGGCCGACACCTATGGTGACCGCGCGATCGGCGTGATTCTCTCGGGATCCGGCATCGACGGCGCCGACGGCATCCGCGCCATCAAGGCCAAGGGTGGCACCACGCTCGTGCAGGATCCGGCCAGCGCCGTCCACGCCGGGATGCCCCAGGCCGCGCGTGCCACGAATTGCGTCGACTTCACGCTTCCGCTCGAGGAGATCGGCCCCGCGCTCGCCAGCCTGGTGTCGCCGGCGAGCGGAGATGACCCATGAGCGATGGCGACGACGGCGTCAGCGAGCCCGTCTCGCAAGAGGTCGCGGGTGACTTTCGCGCGTTGCTCGAGACACTGAGCGCGCGCTACAACTTCGACTTCCGCGAGTACAAGGAAGGCTCGCTCGCCCGGCGGATCCGCACGCGCATGGCGCAGGTGCACGCGGACTCGTTCGCCGCCTACTCACAGTTCCTCGATGCGAATCCCATCGAGCACGTCGCGCTCTTCAACACGATCCTCATCAACGTCACCACGTTCTTTCGGGACTCGGACGCGTGGAAAGCGCTCTCCGACGACGTCATTCCGCGGCTCATCGACGACGCGGCGGAGAGTCGCAGTCTGCGCATCTGGAGCGCGGGCTGCTCCTCCGGCGAGGAGCCGTATTCGATCGCCATGCTCCTGGCCGAGCACCTCGGCGAGGCGGCCAACACCTACACGGTCAAGATCTATGGCACCGACGTCGACGAGGAGGCCCTCACCGCCGCGCGCCACGCCGCGTACCGGACGGAACAGTTGAGGGATGTGCCCGACCGGCTCGTGAATCGCCACTTCACCCGCGACGGCCAGCTCCATCGGCTCCGGCGCGACCTCCGCCGCTGGTGCATCTTCGGCAGCCACAATCTCACGCAGGCGCCGCCGCTGTCGCACGTCGACCTGCTCGTCTGCCGGAACGTCCTCATCTATTTCACGAGCGAGCTGCAGGAGCGCATCCTCACCCGGTTTCACTATGCGACCCGTGAGGACGGCGTCCTCTTCCTCGGCCGCTCGGAATCGCTGCTGGCGCGCTCGCGTCTGTTCACGCCCGTGCACCCGAAGTGGCGGATCTTCCAGCGCACGCCATCGGGCTCGCGCCAGGCGGCGGCCCTCCTGCCGGAGGCGGTACCGGCGCAGGGGGCGGCGATCGCTCCGCGTGGGGAGGTCGTGGCACCCGGGACGCGCGTGCAACGCGCGCTGGAGGCGCTGCCGGCCGCGGTCCTGGTCATCGACGCGAGCGACACGATCCTCAGCTGGAATCCCGCGGCGGAGGCGTTGTTCGACGTTCCCACGTCCGACGCTCTCGCGCGCAAGTTCCGTGACCTCGACGTGAGCTATCGCGTGGAGGGCCTGCGCGCGCGCATCGAGGACGTGAAGGCCCGCCACGCCTCCAGCCGCATGGACGACGTCTCCTTCACGCGCCGCAACGGAGACGTCGTTCACGCCGATATCACGGTCGCGCCCCTCTTCGACGCCTATCGGCTCATCGGCGTCCTCGTGTACGCGATCGAGGCCACCGAGCACGCGCGTCTGAAGGAGCAGATGGCGCGCATCGCCGAGCAGCACGCGACCGCCATCGAGGAGCTGCAGTCGACGAACGAGGAGCTCGAGACGACGAACGAGGAGCTGCAGTCCACGAACGAGGAGCTGGAGACCACGAACGAGGAGCTGCAGTCCACGAACGAGGAGCTGGAGACGACGGTGGAGGAGCTGCAGTCGACGAATTCCGAGCTCGGCGCGCTCAACGCGGAGGTCGAGGCTCGGTCGATCGAACTCAAGCGCCTCGACGCCTACCACCTCGGTCTGCTCAACAGCATGGAGCAGAGCATCTTCGTGACCGACCGCGCGCTCGTCCTGACGACCTGGAACCAGGCCTCCGAGCGCATGTGGGGCCTGCGGGCCGAGCAAGCGGTCGGGCGTGACCTCGCGGCGCTGCCGCTCGGCGAGATGGTCCGCATGCTGCGACCGGCGCTCGACACGGCGTTGAAGCGCGAGACGACGGCGGAGGTTGCCGACGTGCCCTTTACCCTGCCGGGCGGCGTAGTCGGGAAGGCGGTGGTCAAAGTCGCGCCCCTGCGCGAGGGCGTCGGCACCGTGATCGGCGTCATCGGCATCGCCGTCCCGGCGGAGGTCGCGGAGGGCGGCACGAACAAGCGCCGCTGATCAGGAGGCGCGCAGGAGGTCGCCGAGCGTGTCCGGATCGACGGGTTTCACGAGGTGCTCGTCGAAGCCGGCCTCGGCGGCCAGCCGGCGCGCTTCGGCATCACCGTACCCCGTGAGCGCGATGAGGCGCACCGCACCGCCCAGTCGCTTGCGGATGCGTCGCGCCACCTCGTAGCCGTCCACCTCGGGCAGCCCGATGTCGATCAGTGCGACCTCCGGCGTCCACTCCACCGCGAGCCGTACGGCCTGGGCACCCTCGGCCGCGTCCTGGACCTGGTGGCCGTCGAGCTCGAGGATCGTGCGGAGCAGCTCGCGCGCATATCGCTGACCCTCAGCGTCACCGCGTCGGCCGCCGGCGAGACGGCGACCGTGATCCGACCGCCCGGGGGCGTGTACTTGATCGCGTTGCCGAGAAGGTTGGCGACGATCTGCTCGAGACGCACGGGATCGGCCATGACCGGGACGGCGTGATCCGGCATCTCCGCGCTCAGCGTGTGCGCGCGCGAGCGGATGGCGAACTCCGCCGCGTCGATGGCCTGCCGCGCGATCGCCACGAGATCTCCTCGACCTCGCCGCGGTCCTCGCGGCGCTCGCGCGCGGTGAGACCCTCGAGGCGCCCCGACCGACCGTCCTGCCTTGACTTCGCTCCGAGCCCGAGCCTAGGCTCGGGCTCGATGGCGCGCGCGATCCGGATCACCGCCGGACAGGTCTCCGCAGCAGCCGAGCTGAACGACTCCAGGACGGCCAGCGCGATCTGGGATGCCCTGCCGATCGAGGCGAAGGCGGAGACATGGGGTGACGAGATCTACTTCGGCATCTCGGTCCGCGCCGACGCGGACCGCGCCAAGGAGGTCGTGGCGCTCGGCGATCTCGGCTACTGGCCGCCGGGTCACGCGTTCTGCATCTTCTTCGGGCCGACGCCGGCGAGCCGGGGCGACGAGATCCGGCCCGCCAGCCCGGTGAACGTGGTGGGACGCGTCGACGGCGACGCCACGGTGTTCAAGAAGGTCCGCGCGGGCACGCGCGTGACGATCGAAAGGGGAGCGACATGAAGATTTTTCTCGACACGGCGAACGTGAACGAGATCAAGGAAGGCGTCGCGCTCGGCGTCGTCGACGGCGTCACCACCAACCCGTCGCTCGCCGCCAAGGAGAAGAAGCCCTTCCGGCCGCTCGTCGAGGAGATCTGCGCGATCGTCCCCGGCGACGTCAGCCTCGAGGTGGTCGCGACGGACTTCGAGGGGATGATCAAGGAAGGTGCGGAGCTGGCCCAGGTGGCGCCCAACGTCGTCGTGAAGTGCCCGCTGACGCCCGACGGGCTCAAAGCGGTGAAATACCTCTCCGGCAAGGGCATCCGCGTCAACCAGACGCTGTGCTTCTCGGCCACGCAGGCGCTGCTCTCGGCCAAGGCGGGTGCCTTCTACATCAGCCCGTTCCTCGGCCGCCTCGACGACATCGGGCACGTCGGCATGGACCTCGTGCGCGACATCTGCGAGATCTACCGGGTGCAGGGCTTCAAGACGCAGGTGCTCGCCGCGTCCATCCGCAACCCGCTGCACGTGATCGACGCCGCCAAGGCCGGCGCCCATGTGGCCACCATGCCGTACAGCGTCCTGCAGCAGCTGATGAAGCATCCCCTGACCGACATCGGCCTCAAGAAGTTCCTGGAGGACTGGCAGAAGAGCGGCGGCAAGATCTAGCCGGCGATGGCGGCGACCGGCCTCGATGCGCGGCTCGGCCGCCGTCTCGTCCTCGACGAGATCTTCGACCTCTCGCTCTACCGCGCGCTGCGCGAGATCGCGCCGGCGAGCATGCGGCCGATCTTCGACGCGCTCATCCCGATCGAGACGCGCCACGTCGCCTTCTGGCAGGAGTTCTTCGGTCTCAAGGACGTCACGACGCTCGACGCGGGACGCCGTCTCAAGCTCGCGCTCATCGTCGCCGTGTGCCGCCTCTTCGGCGCGGCCGCCATCCACGTGGTGCTCGAGGCGATCGAGGTCCACGGCGTCAAGAAGTACCTCGACGTCTGGAAGCGCTACGGCGACACCACGCTGGGCGCCGCCGTGCGTGAGGTGCTGGAGGACGAGTTCAAGCACGAGGACATGGTCGTCACCGCCGACGGGGGCGAGCCGCGCATCAACCCCGAGATGGTCCGTAACCTCTTTCTCGGCCTCAACGATGGGCTCGTCGAGATCCTCGGCGCCGTCAGCGGGTTCTTCGCCGCCTTCAACAGCTCCGTGGCCGTCGTCACCGCCGGCTTCACGGTCGGCGTCGCAGGCGCGCTGTCCATGGCCGCGGGGGCCTACATCGGCGCGGGCTCCGAGGCGGAGCTGCGCGAGACGGAGGAGGCGCGCAAGCGGTTCCTGGGCGAGACGGTGACGAGCGAGCCCGGCCAGCGCCCGCTCGTGTCGGCGGCCATCGTGGGCATCGGCTACTTCGTCGGCGCCGTCGTGCCCGTGCTGCCCGTGCTGTTCGGCGCGCGCAACGTGCTGCCGACGGTGGTGACGGGTGGGGTGATGATCGTCGCCGTCTCCGCGATCGTCGCCTTCATCTCCGGCATGGACGTGCGGCGCCGCATCGTGCTGAACGTCGTCATCACCGGCATCGCCGTCGTCGTGACGTACGCGCTCGGGTTGCTGACGAAGAAGCTGCTCGGCGTGGAGATCTAGAGCTTCGCGCGGACTTCCGCCGCAAAGCGCTCGATGGCCGCCGTCATCGACGCGAGGTCGCGCGCGGCGGGCTCGAGGATCACGTGCTCGACGCCGAGGTCGCGCAGCGCCTTCACGTCGGCCAGCAGCTCGGCGCTCGGCTTCTTGCCCGGCAGGCCGAGCCGCGCGCTGACGGTCAGCGTCTTCGGATCACGCCCCGCCTTCGCGCACGCCGAGCGAAGGTGCGCGAGTCCTTCCTTCAGCCCGGCGGCGGTCGGGAACGCCGCGTGCCAGCCGTCGCCGAGCTCGGCGACACGGCGCAGGGCGCGCGGTGTGTGGCCGCCGATCCAGATCGGAATCGTCCCGCGCGCGGGCGCCGGGCGGCAGGCGAGCGCGTCGAAGCGGAAGAACTCGCCGGCGTGCACGGCGCGCTCGTCGCGCCAGCACGCGCGCATCACCCGGATGGCCTCGTCGCTCCAGGCGCCGCGCCGGTCGTAGGGCGCGCCGAGAGCCTCGATCTCCTCGCGCATCCAGCCCACCCCCGCGCCGAGGATCACGCGCCCGGGCGCCAGGTGATCGAGCGTGGCCAGCATCTTGGCGGCGAGCAGCGGGTGGCGATGCGGCAGGACCAGCACCGTCGTGCCGAGGGCGACACGCTCCGTGACGCCGGCCACCAGGGCGAGCGCCGTCAGCGGCTCGAGAAAGTCGGTCGCCGGCGGCAGCGGAAAGTCGCCGGTCGCGTTGTACGGATAGCGGGACGCGATCCGCCAGGGCAGCACCACGTGATCGCTCGCCCACAGCGAGTCGAAGCCCAGCCCCTCCGCGCGCCGCGCGAACCCCACCAGCGTCTCCCGCGTCGCCGCCGGTCCATAAACGGGGAGATGACAGCCGAAACGCATCGCTCTCAGGCCACCCACGGACGTTCCGTGCAAGCGCTCCGATACAGATGACAGCCGAAACGCATCGCGCTCAGGCCACCCACGGACGTTCCGTGCAAGCGCTCCGATACAGATGACAGCCGAAACGCATCGCTCTCAGGCCACCCACGGACGTTCCGTGCAAGCGCTCCGATACAAATGACAGCCGAAACGCATCGCTCTCAGGCCACCCACGGACGTTCCGTGCAAGCGCTCCGATACGAATCGCAGCCGAACTTCATCGCGGGCTCAGCCGACGACGGTTCGCTCGCGCAGCTGGCCGGCCTCGATCATCTCCACCAGGCGCGAGCGCTGGATCTTGCCGCTCGACGTCTTCGGGATCGTGGAGGGCTGCACGAGCAGCACGCGCGCCGGACGATGACCCTTGCCGCGATGCACGCGCTGCACGATCTCGCGCACCAGCGTCTGGCCGGCGGTCGCGTCCGCGCCCGCGTCGCGCAGCTCGGCCACGACGTAGAGGCGCTGCGTGCCGGTGCGCTCGCTGTCGACGCCGACCGCGGCGGAATAGCGGATGCCCGGCACGTGGTCGACGATCTCCTCGACGTCCGCGGGCGCGATGTTCTCGCCGCCCAGGATGATGACGTCCTTGAGCCGCCCCGTGATGTAGAGGTAGCCCTCGGCGTCGACGAAGCCGAGATCGCCCGTCCGCAGCCAGCCATCCGCCGTGAGGACGTTGGCCGTCGCCTCGGGATTGTTGTAGTAGCCCAGCATCACGCCCGGGCTCTTCACGCAGATCTCGCCCTCGGTCTCGGGCGGCACGTCCACGAGATCGACGGGGTCACCCTCCCGCATCGGCTCCGCCACCCGCAGCTCGACGCCGCGACACGGCTGGCCCACCGAGAGCCAGCGTCCGGACGTGTCGTAACGCGGCGGCACGCCGCGGGGCCAGATGGCGACGGCCAGCGTCGCCTCCGCGAGCCCGTAACACGGCGCGATCACGTTCTTGAGCCCGAAGTGCGACTCGAACGAATCGATCGTCGACACGCGCACGGGCTCCGCGCCGGACAGCGCCGCCTTCAGCGACGACAGGTCGAAGTCGGACACGTCGCGCACGTTGCGCACGCAGTTGCGATAGCCGAAGTCGGGCGAGACCGTGAACGTCGCGCGCACCTTCGTGATCGTCTCGAGCCACGGGCGCGGATTCCGGAGATCGGGCGGCAGCAGCCAGATCGGCGTGGCCGTGAGCGGCGGCGTGAAGGCGCAGCCGATGAGGCCCATGTCGTGATAGAGCGGCAGCCACGACACCACGCGATCCTCCGCGGTGAGTCCCGCCGCCTCCGCCATGAACTTCGTCGTCTCGACCACGTTCGTGTGCGACAGCATCACGCCGCGCGGTTGGCCCGTGGAGCCCGACGTGTACTGCAGGAAGCACAGATCGTCCGGCCGCGCGGCGTGATCGGGCGGCGCGGGCGCGTCGGAGTCGAGCTCGTTGGGCTCGAGCACCAGGCGCATGCCGGGCGCCAGCGCGACGCTGGCGTCGACGCCGGCGCGGAACCAGCCGATGGTGGCGACGGCGACCGCTTCGGAGTCGCGGAAGATGCCGGCGGTGCCCTCGACGCCGAGCGTCGGATAGAGCGGTACGGGCACCGCGCCCAGCCGCATGGCTCCCAGGAACGTGTAGAAGAACTCGGCGCAGGTCGGATAGATCAGGCAGACCTTGTCGCCCGGACGCACGCCGGCGGCGGCGAAGCCCGCCGCATAGCGCGCGCTCTGCGCCCAGAGCCGCGCGTACGTGACCGTCTCGTCGAACAGCGAGAAGTACTGGACGTCGGGCGTCAGGGCCGTCCGGCGTTGCATCACGTCGATGAGCGTGGTTGCTCGCTTCGGGTCGAGGCTCATTCCTGACTCCTCTCGAGCGTGGCGGACGTCTCGTAATCCCGCCCGTCGCGCAGGTACATGAGCCGCACGATGTCGCCGGGCCGCCGCGCGCGGATCGCCTGGCGCAGCGCTTCGAAGCCGTCGACAGCCGCGTCGTCGATGCGCACCAGCACGTCGCCATCGCGCAGCCCGGCGCGCTCGGCCGCGCTCCCGGCCACGATGTGGGCGAGCCGCGCGCCGTCGCCGGCCTGCGCGTCGCCGCCGACGCCGAGGAACGCGCCGTCTGCACGGCCTGTGCCGCCACGCTTGCGCGCCGGCGCCGTGAGCTTGGCGTAGACCGGACGGGCGCCGTCGTCGAGGGTCGTGACGACGGCCGCGCCCACCGCCGCCACCCGCGCCATGCCGTCCACGTTCAGGCGATCGACCGTGTCGCCCGGCCGGTGATAGTCGTCGTGACCGCCGGTGTGGAAGAAGAGGACGGGCGCGCCGGCGGAATAGAAGCGGCTGTGGTCGGAGGGCGAGAACGGCGACCCTTGCAGGTCGGCCTGCACGCCGGCGGCGCGGGCGCCGTCGGCGGTGGCCGCGCGCAGCCGGTCGCCGGAGTCGACGCCGCCGATGGTCAGCTTGCCGTCGCGCATGCGCCCGACCATGTCGAAGTTCAGCATCGCGACGGTCTGGTCCAGCGGCCGCGCCGCGTGGCGCACGTAGTGGCTCGAGCCGATCAGGCCCAGCTCCTCGGCACCGAAGAGGACGAAGACGAGCGTGCGCCGCGCGGGGCCGGCGGCCGCGAACGCCCGCGCGAGGCCCACGACGACGGCGGTGCCGGAGGCGTTGTCGTCGGCGCCGGAATAGATGGCGCCGCCCGACGAGCCGAGATGGTCCCAGTGCGCGCCGAGCACGATCGTCTCGGCCGCGACCGTGGGATCGGTGCCCGGCAGCACGCCGACGACGTTGGCCGCGCGCACGTCCGCGGGCACGAGGTCGACGACGAGCCGCGCCGTGGCGACGGGGGCGGCGCGCAGGGCGTCGGCCGCGCCGCGCGTGATCGCGCCGGACGCGAGGCTCACCGGCGCCGACGTCGCGTCGAGCGCCGGCAGCGCGTCGGCGATCAGCAGCAGCCCCGCGGCGCCGCGCTGGCGCGCCAGGATCAGGCTCTCGAGCCGAGAGCCGCGCGGCGGCGCGATCACGACCTTGTCGCGCAGCTCCCCGCTCCACGTGTCGTCGAGGAACGCGAGCGCGCCGCTGACCTCGCCCTCGCGCGAGCCGCCGTGCGGCATCCAGTCCACGCCCGCCTTGAGCGTGCGGCCGCCGACCTGCAGCGTGCTGGCGGGACCGAGGCGACGGCCGGACGCGAGCGTGAACGATTGTAAGAACGACCCGCCCGCGCCGCCGGGGCGCAGCCCTGCCGCCGCGAGCCAGTCCGCGATCCGGTTCGTCGCGCGATCGCCGCCCGGCGTGCCGGCGCGGCGCCCGTCCATCTCCGGCGCGGTGAGCGTTTCTACAATGGCGCGCAGCTCGGGGCCCGCCGGAGGGACGACGCCCGCGCGGCCGACCGCCGCGGTCGACGTCAGGAGCAGCACGCAGGCGAGGAGCAGCGCCGCCGGGCGTCGAGTCATTCGGCGTATTCTACCGCCCGCGAGCGCGGCGCGTCCTATTTACGAGACGTTCTCGACGCGTCCGCCGGCCACGCGCACCAGCTCGTCGGGCGTGAGCCGGAAGACGGTGTGCGGATGGCCGCCGGCCGCCCAGATCGCGTCGCATCTCAGGAGGTCTTCGTCGATCAGCGTGGTCAGCGGTGCCGGGTGCGCGAGCGGTGCCACACCGCCGATGGCGAATCCCGTGTGCGTGCGCACGAAGTCGGCATCCGCGCGGCCGATGGGCTCGCCGACCAGCGCGCCCACCTTCGTCTCGTTCACGCGGTTGGCGCCGCTGGTGATGACCAGCAGCGGGCGGCCGCTGTCGCGCAGTCGGAACACGAGGGACTTCGCGATCTGCGCGACGTCGCACCCGACGGCGGCCGCGGCGGCGGCGGAGGTCGGCACCGCGTGCTCGAGCACGACGATCGTCGTCGTGATGCCCGCGGCCGCCAGCGCGTCGGCGACGCGGCGCGCGCTCGCCGGAAGCTCAGCCACGTGACTTGACGACGGCGTGGCAGGCTCGCATCTGGGCGAGGTGCTCGAGGTCGTGATCGGCGGCGTGGGTCACGTACTGCGCGAGGGTGAGGGGCCCGAAGCGGCCCGAGAGCCCCGGCCGCTCCGTGGCACCCGCCGGGAGCGTGACGAGATATGCCAGCGTCTCGGCGCGCGCGCGGCGGAAGGCCGCGAGGTCGTCCTCGAAGCGGCCCTCCCGGCGGTCGCGCTCGCGCGCCCACGCGATCGGGTCGAAGGCGTCGAAGCGCGGACGATCCTGCGTCGCCATCAGCCGGAAGCGCGGCAGGAACAGGCGGCTCTCCAGCTCCATGAGGTGCGCGAGCACTTCCTTCATCGACCACTCGCCGGGCTCCGGGCGCTCGCGCAGCGTGCGGGCGTCGAGCCCGGCCGCCAGCACCGCCACGCGGTCGGGCGTCGCGGCGAGGGCCTCGCGAAGCTCGGCCAGCGGCAACGCCAGGCGCGCCTCGCAGCGCCGCGGCGTGAGCCCGAGCGTCGCGCGCACGTCCTGGATCTGCCGCAGGTGCTCGGTGTCGTGCGCGTCCATCGTCGCCGCGTACGTCTCGACCGTCAGCGGTCCGCGACTCGGACTCACGCCCTCGCGACGCCAGCCGGCGTCGTCGAGGCCGCCCAGCAGCGTC
>WNEQ01001246.1_pt1 | contig 13608 bp, 15 predicted proteins | sample 5399971 | NCBI WGS metagenome assembly WNEQ01 (sample SAMN13153330, study PRJNA577476) | soil metagenome | isolation source: 20 cm grassland meadow soil 2 days after 1st rain plot 5 | place: USA:California | collected 2015-09-18
GGTGTACTGCAGTTCCGACGTCTCTTCAGTGCAGAACCAGTTTCCGTTCGCGATCACGGGCTTCCGTCAGCGCTGACGGCGGGCGATCGTCAGGATTCTTCGTCGCCCGTCCCGGCGGCGACTTCTTCGGCGACGAGATTGACGCTGAACATTTCCTGGGCCGACAGAATGTGCGCCCGGTTGATCGCCAGGAAGGACGTGCTGAAGTCGACCCCCGGTCCCGTGACGATCGCCGACTGGAGAGCGATGAACGGGTGGGCGGATTGGTTCAGCCGCGTCAGCGAACTTCCGCCGGGCCCCGTGTGGACGTATCCCTCCACGGCGTACTCACGCACGCGCAGGCGGATGGCGGCTCGTCCGAAGCGGCGCAGCTCGGGCTCCTCATCGGTCCTCCTGAGACTGACTCCGAGGTCCGGGATCTCGAGAACGAACAGGACGGACGCCTTATTGATGGCGACCGGCCCCTCCTTGAGCTCCCATGAGCCGGCCATGAGCTGCGGGGTCGCCAGAGTCAGAAAAGAACGGGCGCCGAGATTGAGCTCGTCGAGGGTGCGTGCGCCGAGGCTGATATTGAGCAGGCCGTCGAAGCTGAGCTGCTCGGCGAAGATCCGCACCGGTCTGACGACCCGGTTCTCGAAGACGTTGGGCACTCCAGCGCTCCCCGTCCGGACAGGCGCCATCCGGTTTGACACCCGTAACTTAGGGCCCTAAATTCTGTCCGTCAACCCCGACCCGCCGAGAGGGGGCGGGCCGTTCTCGGCCGGCATGACGAGGTGTCGATGCGGTTCCGCTGCGCGCAGTGCCGAGCCCTGACCCAGGTGCAGATCCCGGCCGAGATGACCGCTCCCCTGGTCACGGCCTGCTCGGGCTGCGGGCGGAAGTACCGCTTCGCGGTCGACCGCCCGCGCGCCGCCGACGACCAGGAGCGCTACCGGCGCGCCAAGGAGTTCGCGGAGGCGAGCCAGATCGACCTCGGGAGCGCCTACTCGGTCCTCGAGGGTGTGATGACCCTCGAGGAGGCCCACGCTCTCAGAAAAGGACTGCCGCCGCCGAGCCCGAGTGTGAGACCGTCCGCCTCAGCCGGTCCGCCGGCCGGGAAGCAGCGAGCCGGCGTGACCTCTGGCATGGCCGCCGCAACCCGTGAAACCCTGCCCGTTTCGATGCGAACGCCTCTGGAAGAAGCCGTGTTCCAGGCCGCTGCGGCCGCCGCCGAGAAGAAGCCGGATTCGGAACCGGGATCGAGGACGGCACCGACGGTGCTTGCGCCGATGGCACCCGCGCCCGCGACGTTCCGTGAGGCGCCGGCCGAATCAGAGGTCGCCTACGATCCGGGTTTCGCGGGGGCGGTGCGCGACGGTTGCCTGTCGGTGCGGCAGGCCCTGGAACGGGGCGACCGAAGGGTCCTGGCGCTGCGGCTGTCGCAGCGCCACAGGCTGCCGATGGAGCTGGCGCTCCGGGTCGCCGACAACCGCGTGACCGTGCACCAGGCCCTGCAGCAGAAGGCGGTGCGGGAGGCCAAGGAGCCGCCGCGCCCGCAGACCTCCGTGTCCCACGGTGTCTGGAATTTCATGGTGTTCAGCGTCGGGGCGATGATCCTGGCCGGACTGGGGGTGCACGTCTATCACGTGTGGGGCGAGTACCTGGCGCAGCGCGGCATGGCGGTGCTGGAGCCGGCACCCGCCGCCGCGGCGACGCGCGCCCACGTCACGGCGCCGGCCGACGCCCCGCGTGTTCCGGCCCCGCCCCCGCCCATGACCGTGCCGAAGACCGATACGACGGGGCAGGTCGTCGAGGTGGTCGGTCCCGATCCGAGAAGCGTCCTGATCTCCTTCTGCAGCACCGGCCGGCAGTCCGGACGAAGGGAGCCGATCGAGATCGCTCCCACAGTACCGCCCGACGCCTCCGCCCGCTGGGGGGTGTTCCGGAACCTGGACGTCCCCTCCATGCCGCTGCGCGCCATCCTGATCCGCAAGGACGCGCGCACCGGGCGGTGGAGCGCCGGCGATGGGCGCACGCCCATCCTGACGGAGGCGCCTCCGATCCTGCCGCCCGGGGGGCACGCCGTCCCGGTGTCGGAGGCGGATGGCTTGGCGGGGCCGGCGCGCGCCTTCGGCGCGACCTCGTAGAAGCGGCGCAGCCTCCGACCGGTCGGCCGCTCCGGCGAACCTTGACAAACGAGACCCCTCTGTTATAGTGACACGGTTTCCGCGAGCGTCCTTCGCCGTAAGGAGTCCTCAGGAGCGGTCGGAACCTGCGATTGCTCCTTTGTTTTTTTCCGGGGAGAAGCTGCATGGGTGCACGGCGTGTCATGATCATGGGTGCGGCCGGGAGGGACTTCCACGATTTCAACCTCTGCTTCCGCGACAACCCCGCCTTCGAGGTCGTGGGGTTCACCGCCACCCAGATCCCCAACATCAGCGAAAGGCGCTATCCGGCCCAGCTCGCAGGATCGCTCTATCCCGACGGCATTCCGATCTACGAGGAGGACCGGATCGAAGAGTTGATCCACAAGCTGTCGGTTCATCTCGTGGTGTTCGCCTACTCGGACGTATCGCACGCCCACGTCATGCACAAGGCGTCGCAGGTCGTCGCGGCGGGCGCCGATTTCACCCTGCTCGGCTTCGACGAGACCTCGCTGAAAGCGAAGAAGCCGGTCGTGTCCGTGTGCGCCGTGCGCACCGGGGCCGGCAAGAGCCAGACGACGCGCCGCGTCTGCAAGAAGCTCCTGGACTGGGGACGCCGGGTCGTGGCGGTACGCCACCCGATGCCGTACGGCGACCTGGTGAAGCAGCGCGTGCAGCGGTTCGCCACCTTCGAGGACCTGGACCGATTCGAATGTACCATCGAAGAGCGGGAGGAGTACGAGCCGCACCTCAAGAACGGCACGGTGGTGTACGCGGGGGTCGATTACGCCGCCATCCTGCAGGAGGCGGAGCGCGAGGCCGACGTCATCGTCTGGGACGGGGGCAACAACGACCTGCCGTTCTACAAGCCGGACATCGAGATCGTGGTCGTCGATCCACTGCGTCCCGGCCACGAGCTGCAGTACCACCCCGGCGAGGCGAATTTCCGGCGCGCCTCGTGCCTGATCATCAACAAGGTCGACACGGCCGACAAGAAGGGGATCGAGGAGGTCAAGGCGAATATCGCGCGTTATAACCCGAAGGCTCTGGTCGTCGAGGCGGCCTCACCGGTCACGGTCGAGGATCCCGCCGCGATCCGCGGCAAACGCGTCCTGGTGGTCGAGGACGGCCCCACGCTGACGCACGGGGAGATGGGGTACGGTGCCGGGGTGATCGCGGCGCAGCGCTTCGGGGCGGCGTCGATTGTCGACCCGCGATCCGCCGCCGTCGGCTCGATCGCCGCAACATTCCGCAAGTACCCCGGCATCGGGACGCTGCTGCCGGCGGTGGGCTACGGCGAAAAGCAGATGAACGAGCTGAAGCAGACGATCGACAAGGTCGATTGCGATCTGGTGCTGATCGCCACGCCCATCGACCTGCGCCGGACGATCCATTTCGAGAAGCCGGCGCTGCGCGTCACCTACGAGCTGCAGGAGATCGGCAAGCCCGACCTGGACGACGTCCTGGCGAAGCTGCCTTAGTTCTTCATTCATGCCGCAACAGAGGAAGCTCGCCGTCGTCGCCTTCGGCGGCAACGCGCTCATCAGGAAAGGGCAGGAAGGCACGCAGTGGGAGCAGCTCGAGAACGCCCAGGAGACCGCGCGCGCGCTCATCCCCATCCTCAGGGACGGGTTCGGCCTGGTGATCGTCCACGGCAACGGGCCGCAGGTCGGGAACATCCTGATCCAGGTCGAGGAGGCGGTCACCAAGGTGCCACCGCTGTCCCTGGACGTGTGCGTCGCGATGTCCGAAGGGAGCGTCGGTTACATGCTGGAGGTGGCGATTCTGAACGAGCTCAGGCACAGGCGCCGTGGGCGCCAGGGAATCGTCACGCTGGTCACGGAGGTGGTCGTGGACCAGGACGACCCGGGGTTCCGCAGGCCGACCAAGCCGATCGGCCCGTTCTACCCGCGCTTCCGGGCCGAGGATCTTATGCATAAACAGGGATGGACGATGGTCGAGGACGCCGGACGCGGCTGGCGCAAGGTCGTGCCGTCGCCCCGCCCCCTCGAGGTCGTCCAGCGCGAGGCCATCAGGCGCGCGGTCGAGTCCGGGAGCATCGTCATCGCCGGAGGGGGCGGCGGGATCCCGGTCTACCGCACCCGTGAAGGAGGGATGCGCGGCGTGGAGGCGGTGATTGACAAGGACTACACGGCGTCCCTGATCGCGTCCGACCTGAGGGCCGAGCTGTTCGTCATTTTGACGGGGGTCGAACACGTGTCGACCAACTTCGGCCGACCGGACCAGAAGGCCATCCGCGCGATGGATGTCTCCGAGGCGCGGGCGCACCATGCGGATGGACAGTTCCCGGAGGGGAGCATGGGGCCGAAGATCCGCGCCGCCATCGAGTTCGTCGAAGCGACCGGTCGCGAGGTGCTGATCACATCGAGCGCCCGACTCGAGGAGGCGGTGCGGGGCAAGGCGGGGACGCGCATCGTCCCGCCCGGGCCCGGGCGCCGCGGTCGCATGGCGGGGCCGCGCACAGCACACGTGAGAGGAAGGGTGCGGACGACGACATGAAGAGCAAGGATCTGATTTCGATTCACGATCTGGCGCGGGAGGAGGTCCTGGAGATCCTGGACCTCGCCATGAAGGTGAAGAAGGACCCGGCGTCCTACCGCGCCGCGCTGCCGCAGCAGACGCTGGCGATGATCTTCGAGAAGCCGTCCCTCAGGACGCGCGTCAGCTTCGAGGCCGGCATGACGCAGCTCGGAGGGCACGCCATCTATCTGGGCCCGTCCGACGTCTCCATGGGCAAGCGCGAGAGCGTCGCCGACATCGGCCGAACGCTTTCCGGCATGGCGGACGGCATCATGGCGCGCACCTTCTCGCACCAGGCGATCGTCGATCTGGCACGTCATGCCACTGTCCCGGTCATCAACGGCCTCTCGGACCACCTGCACCCCTGCCAGGCGCTCGCCGATTTCCTGACCGTGCGCGAGGTCTTCGGGCGCTGCGAGGGAATCCGGCTGGCCTACGTCGGAGACGGGAACAATGTCGCGCACTCGCTCCTGTACGCGGGCGCCAAGCTCGGGGCGCACGTCAGCGTGGCGACGCCGCCATCCCACCCCCCCGATCCCGGGGTCGTGGAACGGGCCCGCAAGGACGCCGCGGCGACCGGCGCGCGCATCACGATAGGCTCAGACGTCGCGCAGGCCGTCGCCGGGGCGGACGTCGTGTACACCGACACCTGGGCCAGCATGGGGCAGGAGGCGGAGCACGACGAGAGGGTCGAGGTCTTCCGGCCGTTCCAGGTCAATGCCACGGTCATGGCACAAGCGAACAAGGGCGCCATCTTCATGCACTGTCTGCCGGCCCATCGGGGAGAGGAGGTCACCGACGACGTGATCGAGTCGAAGGCGTCGGTGGTCTTCCAGCAGGCCGCCAACCGGCTGCACGCCCAGAAGGCCGTCCTGATTCTGCTCATGGCTTATGGGCACGACGATCCCGCGGGGGCCGGCGCCAGATGAGACTTGACAGTTCTCGCGCCGACCTGCCACAATGACCGGCTTGCGGAACAAGATGGGCATCCTTTTTGCTGCGTGAGGGATGGTGGGCACCTACGTCTGTAAACAGGCTGAAGCGGTTCGCAAGTGGGTCGTCGTCGACGCGGCGGGACAGACGCTGGGACGCCTGTCGACCCAGGTGGCGCGAATCCTGATGGGCAAGCACCGTCCAACCTACACGCCGCATGCCGACACCGGCGACTTCGTGGTGGTGATTAACGCGGAGAAGGTGCATCTGACCGGGCGGAAGCCGGAGAAGAAGTTCTACCGCTGGCACACCGGTTATCCCGGCGGGCTCAAGCAGGTCGCCGCGGGACGGATGCTGAAGGAGAAGCCGACGCGCGTCGTCGAATGGTCGGTGAAGGGGATGCTCCCGAAGGGGAGCCTCGGGCGCCGGCTCGGGATGAAGCTGAAGGTCTACGCCGGACCCAACCATCCGCACCAGGCCCAGAGGCCGGAGCCGATCCAGATCCCGGCTTGAAACCAAGACGGAGACCACCCGCATGTCGGTGATGCAGTACTACGCGACGGGCAGGAGGAAGACGGCCACCGCCCGCGTGTATTTGAGAGCCGGTTCGGGCGGCATGCAGGTCAACCGCAGGCCGATGAACGCGTACTTCCACACCGACGCGCTGCAGCGCGTGGTGCGCGAGCCTCTGGTCCTGACCGAGACGCACGACAAGTTCGACGTCCTGGTCAACGTCGCAGGCGGCGGCGAGGCCGGGCAGGCGGGCGCCGTGCGACACGGGATCGCCCGGGCGCTGGTGCAGTTCGAGCCGACCTTGCGCGCCCGCCTGAAGGAGGCGGGGTTCTTGACCCGCGATTCGCGCGTGAAGGAGAGAAAGAAGTACGGGCAGCGCGGCGCGCGCGCCCGCTTCCAGTACTCGAAGCGTTAACGGCCCGGGGCAAGGACAGGAGGGACGATTTGACGGCGGTCACGATGAAAGAGCTTCTGGAGGCCGGTGTCCACTTCGGACACCAGACCAAGAGGTGGAATCCGAAGATGCGGGAGTACATCTTCGGGCAGCGCAACGGTATCTACATCATCAATCTCCAGAAGACCCTCATCAAGTTCCGCGAGGCTCTCGAATTCGTCGGGGAGTCGGCCCAGGGGGGCACCATCCTGTTCGTCGGCACCAAGCGCCAGGCCCAGGAACCGATCGCGGAGGAGGCCACCCGGGTCGGCATGCCGTTCGTCAACGTGCGCTGGCTCGGCGGCACGCTCACCAATTACCGCACCATCAAGAAGCGCATCGAACGGCTGCGCTGGCTGGAGAACTTCCTGGAGAACCCGGTCGAGGGCCGGTACACCAAGAAGGAGCTCCTGCAGCTCGAGAAGGAGCGCGTGAAGCTCGCGAAGGTCCTGTCGGGCATCAAGACCCTCGATCGCCTGCCGGACGCGCTCTTCATCATCGATCCCAAGAAAGAGCACATCGCGGTCCAGGAGGCTCGCAAGCTCGACATCCCGGTGGTCGCGGTGGTGGACACCAACTGCGACCCGGAAGACATCGACTACCCGATTCCGGGAAACGACGACGCGATTCGCGCCATCAAGCTGTTCGCGTCGCGTATCGCCGACGCGATCGTGGAGGGGCGCAGCATCTACGAGAAGCAGGCGGGGGAGCAGGAGTCCGAGGGGGCGATGGCGGCGGCGGGCGGCGGCGGGGTCGTGGTGGCCGGGATGCCGGCGCTGGGCGAGGATTCCCCGGGCCGGCACGCACGCCGCGCCCCGGTGGGCGACGGCCGCCGCGCGGCGCCTCGGCGCAAGCCGGCCGCTCCCCGCAGCGAGCCGCCGGCCGCAGAGGCCGGCCCCAAAGGCGACACCGAACCGGAGAGCGAAGCGGTGAAGATCGAGGGGACCGCGGAGCGCACGACGGTCATCCCGGGCGGTCGCGTGGTAACGGACTGAAGCCAAAAACCCCGCACCGCACCCGACGTACCCCCGTCCAGTCGTAGAAAGAAACGGACCCGGACCTTCCGGCGCGCGGCGCCCCGGGCGCGGGTGGTGCGGCGAGCGAAGAGAGCAGGCAGGAGGAGTGGATGGAGATTACCGCGTCGATGGTGAAGGAACTCCGCGACAAGAGCGGGGCGCCCATGATGGACTGCAAGTCCGCCCTGGTCGAGGCCGCTGGCGACCTGGAGCGGGCCCACAAGATCCTGCGCCAGAAAGGCCACGCGACGGCGGTGAAGCGTTCGACGAAGGCGACGAGCGAAGGCGCCGTCGGTGCCTATATTCACGCCGGCGGACGGATCGGCGTTCTGGTCGAGGTGAACTGCGAGACCGACTTCGTGGCCCGCACCGCGGATTTCCAGGGGTTGGTCAAGGACCTGGCGATGCACATCGCCGCCTGCGAGCCGCGGGTGGTCGATCGCGATGAGGTGACCAAGGAAGTCCTCGAAGAGGAACGGGAGATCTACCGGCAGCAGGCGGCATCCTCGGGCAAGCCGCCGGCGGTGGTCGACAAGATCGTCGCCGGACGCATGGAGAAGTTCTACCAGGAGTTCTGCCTCATGGAGCAGCCCTTCGTGCGCGATCCCAACGTGACCGTGAAGGACGTCCTCCACAACGTCATCGCGAAGACCGGCGAGAACATCCGGGTCAGACGGTTCGCGCGTTTCGTCCTCGGCCAGGACGGCAAGCAGCAGGGTTCGGGTCACACGTCGCGCTAGAGGGTTCTCCCGAAGGCTCCCAACGTGGCCAGACAGCCTAAGTTCCGCAGAATCCTCCTCAAGCTCTCCGGCGAAGCCCTCATGGGATCGAAGCCGTTCGGCCTCGAGTTCGAGGTCATCCGCCTCCTCGCCGAGCAGATCAAGGACGTGCACGCCCTCGGCGTAGAGGTCGCCCTGGTGATCGGGGGAGGCAATATTTACCGTGGCCTGGCCGGCTCGACCCATGGCATCGACCGGGTCACCGGCGACTACATGGGCATGCTGGCGACGGTGATCAATTCGCTGGCGGTCCAGGACGCGCTCGAGAGGCTCGAGGTGCACACGCGGGTCCTCTCGGCCATCGAGATCCGGCAGGTGGCCGAACCCTACATTCGCCGCCGGGCCATGAGGCATCTCGAGAAGGGTCGCGTCGTGATCATCGCCGCGGGCACCGGCAACCCCTACTTCACGACCGACAGCGCCGCCGCCCTGCGCGCCATGGAGGTCAAGGCCGAGGTGATCCTGAAGGCCACCCAGGTGGACGGGATCTACTCGGCCGACCCGAAGAAGGATCCGAAGGCGAGAAAGTTCGACTCGATCAGCTACCTCGAGGTCCTGGAGAAGGGTCTCAAGGTGATGGATGCGACGGCCATCTCCCTGTGCATGGACAACCGCCTGCCGATCATCGTCTTCGATCTTGGCGTTCGGGGCAATATCATGCGCGCGGTGATGGGGGAGAAGATCGGTTCCATCGTGAAGGAGTGAGCCATGAAGGTCAACGAGATCAACCAGCGTGCCCAGCAGAAAATGAATGAGACGGTGGAGCACACGCGCAAGGAGCTGGCGACCCTGCGCACCGGCCGCGCCTCGCTCGCCATGCTGGACGGGATCGCCGTGGAGTACTACGGGACGCCGACGCCCCTGAACCAGGTGGCCACGCTGACCATCCCGGACCCGACCCTGATCGTGGCGCAGCCGTGGGACGTGTCGCTGATCGCGAAGATCGAGAAGGCGATCCGCTCCTCGGACCTGGGCCTCAATCCGGCGAACGACGGCAAGGTGGTGCGTATCCCCATCCCTCCGCTCACGGAAGAGCGCCGCAAGCAGCTCGCGAAGCGGGTGCACGAGATCGCCGAGCACGGGCGGACGGCGGTCCGGCTGGAGCGCCGGGACGCCAACGAGGCGCTGAAGAAGCTCCTCAAGGACAAGACGATCTCGGAGGACGACGAGAAGCGCGGGCTGGACCAGGTGCAGAAGCAGACCGATCTCCACATCCACCAGATCGACGAGCTGGCGAAGCACAAGGAAGAAGAGATCCTCAAGATCTGAGGGCCCGGGCCGCGACGGCGCCGCGCGGCCCGATGCCCCGCACGGTGCCGGGCGGGATCCTGCCGGGTCCCCCGGGGCGCGCGTCACGCATGACTGTCCTCGCCATCATCGTCGCCGCGGGAAGGGGCGTCCGCATGGGGGCCGACCGGCCCAAGGCCTTCCTGCGCCTGCGCGGCCTCACCCTCCTGGAGCGCTCCATCGGCGTCTTCGTGTCCCACCCTGGCGTGGAGCGGGTCGTCGCGGCGGTGCCGGACCCCGGCGAAGCGGCGCGCGTCCTCGGGCCGCCTCACGGGAAGGTGGTGCTCGTCCCCGGCGGCGCGACGCGGCAGGACTCGGTGGGCGCCGGCCTCCAGGCGCTGACGCCGGGGACGGACGAGATCATCCTCGTGCACGACGCGGCGCGGCCGCTGGTGTCCCGGCAGGTCATCGACACGGTGATCGCGGCGGCCGCCGGGTACGGGGCCGCGGTCCCCGTCATCCCGCCGACCGACACGATCAAACAGGTCGCGCCGGACGGCGTCATCGAGGCGACGCTGCCGCGCGGCCGCCTGTGGCTGGCGCAGACGCCGCAGGGATTCAGGGGCCCGGTGCTGCGCGGGGCGTACGCGCGGGCGACACGCGACGGTTTTCTCGGGACGGACGACGCGGCGCTCGTCGAGAGGACGGGGCATCGGGTCCATATGGTCGAGGGGTCGCCGCGCAACCTCAAGATCACGTCGCCGCTCGACTTGGCGCTGGCGGAGGCGATCCTGGCGCAGGACACGGACGGAGGGGAGCGTGCCTAAATCGAGACAGCGTTCGGCCCCCGGGCGCGCGGCGCGTGCGAACGACGCCACCCCCGCCGCCCGGCTTACAGAGACGCACGTGAAACGGCCGCTCCTGCGCGTCGGCTGCGGCGTCGACGCGCACCCGCTGCGGCCCGGTCGGCGGCTGGTCCTGGGCGGCGTCGAAATCCCGCATCCGCGCGGCCTGGCCGGCCATTCGGACGCCGACGTCCTGTCGCACGCCGTGTGCGACGCCCTTTTGGGCGCCCTCGGTCTCGAGGACATGGGCGCGCGCTTCCCGGACAGCGACGAGACGCTGCGCGGCCGCCCCAGCCTGTGGTTCCTCGAGGAGGTCATGCGGGAGGCCCGAACGCGCGGCTTCGAGATCGTCAACGTGGACACGGTGATTCTGGCGGAGGCGCCGCGCCTGCAGCCGCACATCGCAGCGATGCGGAAAATGCTCGCCGCGGCGCTCGGTGTTTCCGTCGACAGCGTGACCGTGAAGGCGAAGAGACTGGAGGGCATGGGCGCCGTCGGCCGGCAGGAGGGCATCATGGCTCAGGCCATCGCACTGCTGGCGGGACCGACACGATGAATGCGCCCCGCGTCCGCTTTGCGCCTTCGCCGACGGGGGAGCTGCACGTCGGTAACGCCCGCACGGCCCTGTTCAACTGGCTGTACGCCCGGAGACACCGGGGCGTCTTTCTCCTGCGCATCGAGGACACCGACGTCGCGCGCTCCAGCCCGGACCACGAGACGCGGCTGATGGAGGACCTGCGCTGGCTCGGCCTGGGATGGGACGAGGGGGTCGGAGAAGGGGGCGGGGACGGGCCGTACCGTCAGTCGGAGCGGCTGGCGCTGTACCGTGCGCGCGCCGAGGAGCTCCTCCAGGGCGGTCTGGCCTACCCGTGCTTCTGCTCGCCGCAGGTCCTGGAGGAGGAGCGCGCGGCGCAGCGGGATGCCGGGAGGGCCTCCCTCTATACCGGGCGCTGCCGGGTCATTCCGAGGGAAGAGGCGATGCTCCGGCGCCGGCGCGGCGAGGAGTTCGCGGTGCGGTTCAACGTTGCCGCCGCCGCGGGCCACGAGCCATCGATCGAATGTCCGGATATGGTGCACGGCGACGTGCGCTTCCCCGTGTCGCAGATCGGCGATTTCGTCATCCTGCGCCGCGACGGCTGGCCGTCCTACAACTTCGCGGTGGTGGTGGACGATGCGCTGATGCGCGTCACCCACGTGATTCGCGGCGACGACCACCTCTCCAACACGCCGCGCCAGATCCTGGTGTACCGCGCGCTCGGAACGAAGACCCTGCCGCGCTTCGCCCACTTGCCGCTGATTCTCGGGCGCGACGGCGCGCCCCTCAGCAAGCGCGAGGGGGCGGCGTCTGTCGCCTGGTTCCGCGAGCAGGGTTATCCGCCCGAGGCGCTCTTGAACTACCTGGCCCTGCTCGGCTGGTCGCCGCCCAGCGGGCAGGATCTGCTGACACGGGAGGAGCTCGTGGCGCAGTTCGACTTCGATCGCGTGTCGCGCGCCCCGGCGATCTTCGATCGCCCGAAGCTCGACGCGCTGGCGGCCCGGCACATGGCGCGCCTGCCGGTGGCCCGCCTGGCGGAGATGGCCGCGGAGCAGATGATCGAGACCGGTCTTCTGGACCGGGACGTCTCTCCCGAGATCCAGCAGTGGCTGGGTCGCCTGGCGCTTCTGTACGCCGACAGGCTTCCGAGAATGAGGCAGCTTCCGGAGGCCAGCGCGTTTCTCTTCGAGTTCGAGGCCAGGAAGAGTCTCGACGATCCCGAGGTCCGGAAGACGCTGGTGGACCCGAAGTCGCGGGCGGTGATCGAGGTGCTGGTGCGGCGTCTGGGCCCGGAGTCGCTGACCGCGCCGCGCTTCCAGGCCGTGGCCGACGAGGTGCGCCGCGAGACCGGTACTAAGGGGCGCGATCTGTACCATGCGATCCGTATCGCCCTGACCGGAGCTTCCTCGGGGCCCGAGATGGTGAAGCTGCTGCCGGTCATCGAAGAGGGCAGCCGGCTGCCCCTCAGGAAGCGGATCGCCTCATGCGCCGAGAGGGCCAGGGCGCTTTTGTCCGCCACGCAGGGAATGTCCGCGTGAGCGAGAAGGTTTTCGGCATCCATGCGGTCCTCGAGGCTCTGCAGGCGCGCAAGCGCAGCGTGATGCGCGTCCTGGTCGCCGCGTCCCGCGGCGACGGCCGGGTGAGGCGCCTGCTCGAGGCGGCTCACCAGGCCGGCGTGCCGGTCCTGCGCCAGCCCGTCGAGGCGCTCGATCGGCTCGCGGACGGCGAAGCGCACCAGGGTGTGGTGGCCTTCATCTCCGCGGCAGCCTACGCCGACCCGGAACACCTCCTGAAGACGAGCGGTCCGTCCGCCCTGTTCGTCGTGCTGGACGGGGTGGAGGATCCCCGCAACCTGGGAGCCGTCGTGCGCGCCTCGGCCGCCGCGGGAGCCCAGGGTCTGTTCCTGCCGGAGAGAGGGGCGGCGGGCCTCACAGCCGTGGCGGTCAAGGCTTCGGCGGGGGCCACCGAGCGGTTGGCCGTCGCGCGTGTGAGAAACGTCGTGTCGCTCCTGAAGTCCTTGAAGGAAAAGAATATTTGGGTTGTCGGCATCGACCGCTCCGGGGAGGCCCCCTGGACTTCCTTCGATTTGACCTCCCCCGTGGCCCTGGTTTTCGGAGGGGAGGGGAGGGGGCTGCGCCGCCTCGCCCGGGAGACCTGCGACGTCGTGCTGTCAATCCCGATGGCAGGCGGGATTGAGTCGCTCAACTTGTCGGTGGCGGCGGGGGTCGTCCTGTTCGAGGCGGTACGTCAGCGACGGCTTGTCGCGGCGAAGGGATCCGGCGGCTCCTAGCCGGACGACGGATTTTTTTGGCAAGGGTATTGCAACGCGCGTAAACGCATGTTAGCATACGACGTTTGACAAGCTGGCGTAGCTCAGCGGGTAGAGCAGCTGATTTGTAATCAGCGGGTCGGGGGTTCAAATCCCTTCGCCAGCTCCAGCCCGCGCGAGCGGGCGTTCGTGTGTATGGTCGTCGCACTCCGGGGGCGCGGGTCGCGGACGGCGGCACATTCGTGGGGAGATTCCCGAGCGGTCAAAGGGAGCAGACTGTAAATCTGCCGCCGATGTGCTTCGGAGGTTCGAATCCTCCTCTCCCCACCACCCGCCGAAGCACCCGGCGCGGGGCCGGTGATTTTCGAGGGGCGGACCGCCCGGACGGACGGCG
>WNEQ01002912.1_pt1 | contig 13599 bp, 11 predicted proteins | sample 5399971 | NCBI WGS metagenome assembly WNEQ01 (sample SAMN13153330, study PRJNA577476) | soil metagenome | isolation source: 20 cm grassland meadow soil 2 days after 1st rain plot 5 | place: USA:California | collected 2015-09-18
AGATCCCAACAAGTTTGCCTGCTTCTCTCCCACGCCCTCCAAGGCCACCAACTGGTCCAACGTCCATCTTGAGCCCAATCGTCCCCGTCATGACCTTGGACTGGGAAATGGGAACGTTCGCCAGCTCCGAGATTAGCGCGTTCAACATCGCATAACCTGCACTAGGTCCGGACACTCCCATACCCGGCGCTCCCTCAAGAATGCTCCTGATCTGGAAGTGCACATGATACTTGGCGAGGTTCACCCGAACCTTGGACCATAGCCATGACTTGGCGGCTTCCAACGCATTTTCCGCGCTCTGAACCACGCTGTCGTCAGGGACGAACGTCTGGCCCATCATCATCGAGCTTGCCTGTCCGGTCACCGAGACCTGTTTTTCCCCTGGTATGGAGGGGCGAACAGTGCACTGTATGGTTAGGATACCGCCGGTTCCTCGATCACTAGTGTAGAGGCCATATGTCACTCCTGGAATTGCGTTAGGAAGGATCAAGGCTTCAGCTATTTCCCGGTGCTCCTTATCCTCCAGAGACTCCAGGCTCTTTATCGCACGCTCAAAATGGACCATGCGAATCTTGTAGTTGTCCGATGTTACCTGTTCACGCGTAATATTCGTTCCCTCACCCCTATTCGTGGCTAGAATCTTGTCGAGCCGTTCTACATCATCACTGAACTTGGTCAATGCTTGAGTTTCGAGGCTCGGGTCCTTTTGAACACGAGTCATCTCTCTAGCCGCAGCCACCTCTGAGGCCCAGAGTCTATGCGCCTCCGCGATAGTCTCGGCCGCCCCCCTTGGGCTCAACACTCGCTCACGCCTGAACATCTTAGTGATTTTAGGTGCTTCGACCTCCGGGCTGAGGTACTTACGTAGCGTCTTGAGATGAATTCCTACAACCTCGTTCCATTCAGTATCGTTCTGTGGAGCGTGGATATAGTAGATGTTAGGCTCGAACCTGTCTCGAGTAGCCTGGTCTATCAGTTGGTCCTTATTTGATGTCGCGATTATCACAATCCGATCATCAGGTCTGATCTCGCTAAGTTCAGCCTTCACTTGGGCTAGGATCTTGTTGCTATTTGGGTCCCCGCCCCAGAAGATCGCGTCAGCCTCGTCCAGTAGAAGTATGCAAGGGCTCTTCTGACGTACCAGTGAGAAGAGGTCCTTGACCCGTTTCTCCGGGTCCCCCATGTAATTCGCCCCGCTCATCAGCTCGCCTCCTCTAACCTTGATGAAGCCGACATTGTTCTCAGCTGCGGATACCATCGCGAGCAATGTCTTTCCCGTCCCTGGTGGTCCGAGGAGGAGGAATCGTGGGTTGGATTGGTGACCTAGCTCGGCCATAGCGGGGTTGAATGCTAGTGCGACATGGTTCAGGATTCTATGTTTGACATCGTGAAGACCGCCAATGTCGTCTCGCGTCTGCTTCGGCTTCATCACGTAGACCGCATCGACGACCTCCTGCGATTTCTCTTGTTCCGAGTAGAGCTTCATGTTCCGAGCCGCAGAAACAAAGTCCTCTATCGCTACCGAGATCTTCGGCCTGTCCGCAGGCTTCACGGTGAAGCTTGGATCTCGGAACTTTTCTCTGAATGGCGCCTCCTTCGACTTTCTTACCTCTCTGAACATCTCATGAATGTCACTCGGCGTGAGCGCGCTTCTTCTTCGAATCGTTGCCTCGCGTTCCATGATGTCTAGTAGATCTTCGCCCTTGATGTTACTCCAGGATTCTCTCTTGAGAAAGTCCTCCACAACCGCGAGCAACATGTCTCGCGTTATGCCATCATTGAGACTGACCTTTGTTAATCGTCGACGAATGTCCTCACGTATCTTCTCGTAGGCGTTCGTAGCGACAATGACGAGGGTTCGCGACTTCCCGCTAACCATCTTGTCAACCCACCGGTTGAGCTCGTCTTGTAGCCTCGTGTCCTCAATCTCCGCCCCCGTCTCGCCCCTGACCTTGCGTCCGAAGCTCTGGAACTCGTCAATGTACACGACCGAGGGCACAGAGCTTGCGTAGTCGAGAAACCGACCAAGCTGCCGAGTGCTCTTCCCGTAGAATTCGGAGTACACATCCGATCCCTTCAAGACCACGGGAGTGACTAGTACTCCGCTGCGGAATCCTTCAAGCAGCATCTCTCGCAGTGCCACCATCGTGAGGAATGTCTTACCAGTGCCGCTGTCCCCGGCGAGGCAGATTGCCTTGGGCAGCTCTTCTCTACCGAAGTATTTTGCGAGCATCGGATGCCGTAGGACGTGCAACCGGAACGAGTCTAGCAGCAGATTGAACTCCTTGTCGCGCCCGATAAGGTTCGAGGGAGAGAATTTCTCCGGCGGATAATCCCGGTCTAGTCTCTCTTGGATCTTCCGGAATCTTCGAGGAGATACTCGTGCTTTGCTCCACCGAGAATAGGATTTGTCTACAGTCCTAAGGGGTATTATGAATGCTCGGCGTATCCAGGGGTGTCTGTCCCACCATGGTCGAGTCGTCCCGAACAAAAATTCCGACAGCTGGTCGTCGTTTGAAGCCATTCTTCGCTGTGTCATCTTGTATCTAGTCCTCCATCATTGGTTTCAGGTCTAGGAAGCGGTCGAGACCCTCCTTAGCCAGGTACAATAGAGCTGCGAGGACCACGACGAAAAAGAGGGAGAAGAAGTCGAACAGTGAGAGGAATGAAACATTGACCAGCAGGAGGTTCTGAGCTATGAGAGTAACGAGGACCTCGCCAATCATCACCACTAGTGTTATCGAGAAACCCGTTAGAAGACCACGGAAGGCAATATCGGTCCAGATGTAGAGCTTGTTGCCCCGGTCAAGTGGAGGCATGTGGCCTTCGAGTCTTCGTCGTTCATCTTCGAACTTAATCCAACGGTATCCGACGAATGCAAACTGGATTCCTAGGATGAAGTATAGGATCTTCACCCAGAGCGGAAATGCTCCCCCGAACTGCGTTAGCCAGTCATAGAACGAGCCAAGTCCTACAGGCGTACTCGGGCCTGTCGGGGGGCTCGGCTGGAAAACGGCAGTAATCGTCAAATCTAGTTCCCCGCTCGACACATAGTACGAAGTCACTTGGGCTGTAGAACCATCTGCAGGATCCTTGGTCTCTACGAAAACGCTGTAGCTTGAGGTACCGTTGCTGAATGTCATGTTCAGGATGAACTGCAGAATGTGCGCGCGCGCATATTGCTGCGACGTGTCGGAGGCTAGGGTGAAATTTGCAGAGGGGTAGGGTCCTTTCGAGTATGAGGCTGCGCTGATATTGCCCTCTACTACCACGTTCTGCAAAGAATTTTGGTCAGATCTAACAGTCAAAATATTGCCCGGACTAAGGGTCACACTTGCTTGAGGACTCATTACAGCGCGCGTGGGCATCGGTAGAAGTATCGCTAGGGCCAATGTAACTAGAATGATCAGTCTCTTGTTCAGTTTCAGTTAAACCACCGTTGGGATAGGCCGACTGTGTTCTCCGATGAAGATGTGTTGCCTTACCTCCCTCTTGACTGAAGCCCGCTATAACGAGCGGGCTAGACTAACTCCGCGTAACTTGGAGAGATTTGAGAAAGTTACAATGAACTGCCGTTGGCCTTTTAACCTACAGGCAAAAAGAGCCGTTCAGCGCGGGATAGGGAGAAGCAGTTTGACAGAGAATTACAGAAGACTCTTCCACAGATGGGAAGTGCTAAGGGGCTGGGTTCCCGCGATCATCTTCGCAGTTCTTTCAATCGGGATAGAGCTATTCTTTCTAGAATATCTAGATGGGCTGGGGTTCGTGAACATTCAGGTAGGGATCCCAGTCGGCCCATGGTCGGTGCCTGTCTCCATGGCGTTGGTTCTCTCCTTGGGAGTCGTGGTGGTGTTGGTAAGCCTCTGGCTAAGCGTTTTCGAAAGCGTAGCATACGTGAAGACAGGTCCAAGTAAAGAGGTCCGACGGATTCTATATCCACTTAGGATGGTTCGAATGGCCGCGCTAGTTTTGACACCTTTCACTTTCCTATTGTTCACTCCATATGTGCTCCAATCAGGTTCGTTTCTTGGCTATGCCACCTCCACTTCGGCCCTCCAGGGATTGGGAACAACGATTTACAATTGGAGTCTGGACATTGGACAGCTAGATTTTTCGACCCGGTTCATTCTGTCTCAGTTGATCGCAACCCTAGGGACGGTTGTAGTGGCCGCTCTCCAGATTTGGCGGGTCCGAGGAGCCCGGAATCTGATGCTTATGCTCCGACGAAGAAAACGCTAGCTGGAGTCCACATAGGCTGACTCTTTAGGGAAAACAAATTCGAGGGACGCAGCCCACTATCGACGGTCCGGCCCCGTCTTTGTCAACAAGAGCTCAGTAATCCGGCTTAGCGCTGCCAACGAATCTTCCTCGACAGCCTCAAAACCAGCATGACCGGCAAGTTCCTTTGCCCCTCTTCCATAGGCGACGACTCTTAGCTTCGACATCCTCGGCTTAATCAGGGAATTGGTTTCAACGAGATTCTTGGCAGCCATAGGGGTGACAAGTGGCACTGCTAGAATGTCTGGTCTTAGAACGGATGCTTTGGCGACAGCCTCAGCTGGTGTTAGACCACCTCCTCCATCTAGTGGGGTGAAGCCTCCAATCTCCAGCATAGCGAGAAGAATTGTTCTGTCGAAGTTGTGAGGATCTCCCTTGAGGGAGGTTACCATGACTCTTCCGGAGATCCTAGTCTGTTCCACTCTAATCTCGGGCCTGATAGCCTCCAGCGCTTTCTCCGCTGCTCTCTCGCATCCTTCAATTTTCTCGGCGGAATATGTTTCCACTTCGTGAAGATCAGCGGCAATACTCATTGCATCAGCGATGGTGTCGACAACGTCGTTGGCATCATGTTGGTGGAGCAGTAGCTTGCGGGCTGACTCGGCTGCCTGGACGCTATCGCCCTTTAGAATGTGCTCTGCGAGTCTTCTCTCTTCCTTCTCGCCCTCAGATGGGGTCGGGCTAGTAGACATAGAACCCTTTCCTTGTCTTACGACCGAGACTGCCCTCTTGCACCATTCGCACTAGTGATTCTGCGGGCCTGAAGCAGTCGCCGTATTCCGATTGTAACACCCTGAGTGTAGACAGGACCACATCTAGTCCTATGAAATCTGCCAATTGGAGTGGTCCCATGGGGTGATTTGTTCCGAGAACGAACGCTTTGTCAACATCCTCCTTCGAGGATACTTTTTCGTCTAGCAGCTTGATGCTCTCGTTGAGAAACGGCATTAGAGATCTGTTCACAATAAACCCAGTCTTGTCAGCAGATTGGACCACGGTCTTTCCGAGGGACTGGACAAACTTCGATGCGTCCATGAGTGTCTCCTCTGATGTTCGCTCGCCTCTTATGACCTCGACGAGCTTCATTGTGGGGACTGGATTGAAGAAGTGAAGCCCTAGAACCTTACTGGGCCGCTTTGTCGCCGATGCTAACTTGGTTATGCTGATGGAGGAGGTATTGGATGCGATTATGGTCTCTGGAGGACTGGCTTTGTCCAATGTTGCGAATACCTGTTCTTTGACCATGGGGTCCTCGAAGACGGCTTCGACTATGATTTCGGCGTTCTTACAGGCCTCATGAAAGTCCACGGTTCCACGTAGATTTGACTTCATTTTGGCGGCCGCGTTTTTATCAATTATTCCCTTTGAAACTCCTTTGTCGAGGTAGTCGTAGATTCTTTTCATCCCTTGCTCCAGGAGCTTCTTGTCTTGCTCCACTACGACGACTTCGTGTCCCGCGTTCACTGAGGAGTAGGCTATTCCGGATCCCATTGTGCCGGCTCCGACGACCACTAGTTTCATGGTGATTTCAGGATGCGAACGCTATTGGCTGATAGGGTTTTCTCCAGTCTGAGGATTGACGACGATGAAGGGCACTCCTGGGTCGAATGGTGTCAGATCTCTTAGCATGCTGGGGAGCTTCTGGACCTCTATGATCACCGATTTGTCGGAGATATTTTGCTGAGGCTCATAGAGTGTAAGTATAACAGGAAGCGAGGTGATGACCGAACTGTTCTCACGTGCAAGCTTAGTCGCGTAGAGTCTGGTTGCTGCAGCCTGGTGAGCCTCAGGGTCCTTGAATCGTGAAGGAGATAAGGGTGGAGCCCAGTGCTTGCAATCTAGGCAGATCAGAAGGGTGTCCTTGAGCCCGATGACGTCGATTTGCCACCGTCTCCCCTCAGCAGTCATCCGGATGTCTCTGCTAGATTGGAAGCCCATTTCTTCAAGGCAGCGTTCCGCAAACCGCTCAAAGTCTCTCCACTCCAAGAACCTACTTGCATCCTGTAGGAATCCGCGCCTAGCCTCGGACATTGCTATGTCCAGGCGCTGTTCGGAGGAGAGCTTGACGGTGCCGTCCCTGACTTCTAATGCGAGTTCTGAAGCAAGCATTTCGGAAAGCTCTGTAGAACATGATGCGTGAGCACTGATGGTCTGGATTGAGGCGGGTTTGTCGCCTTGGGTTTGTTTGAGAAGCTCGTTGACGAATCTTCTGGCGGCTGGGAGGTCAATGGATGGTTGCAAGTCGCAGTTAGAAAGGCGATAGAGAGAATGTCAAGAATAGAGCTACAAGTCCGGCAAGGAACATTATCTTTCTCCAATTACTTATGGGGCTCACGTCATCGAGGGGTTCTACTCCTGCAACGCCTCTTCTTGAGAACGACATGAACATCAAGAGGAGTAGAGCGAAGAAGATGTAGCCGTAAAAACCGAGGATTGCCGGGATGAGTAGGACGAATATTCCGAGCATTGTTGCTATTCTGTGGCCTTCCGCCCCGAAGGTTGCGCGCCAAATATGACCTCCGTCTAACTGCCATGCGGGGATGAGGTTGAGAAATGTGAGGAGTGCTCCAATTCGGCCTGCAACGATGAGCTGGCTATAGCTTCCTGCGCTGGAGAGAAGGACGGGTCTGAGAGTAGGCACTAAACCTCCCAGCAGGTAGAAGATCATTGGTTGGACAGGCCAGTAGTCGCCTGGATTGGGGAAACGTGTTGCAAGCTCCGCGACTTGGGCATCGTTCAGGGGGTAAGTTGTCAGGATTCCTGCTACAATCACTGCGATCATGACGAGAAATCCCACCAGAGGGCCACTAAGCCCAAGATCGAATAGTTGATCCCTATTGTGAGGAGGTTCTCTTAGCGAGATAACCGCGCCGAAAGTGCCGAAGGGGACCAAGTAAGGCGGACCCGGGATGAAATATGGAAGTGATGCATCGAGTCTGTGATATCGGGTCGCGACTTGATGACCGAATTCATGTAGTCCGATAATGGCCATTAGCCCTATGACGAATAACCCGCCCTCCCAGAGCGGATTCGCGCTTGGGGCTACCACGTCCCCTAGCTCAGTCCATTGCAGAAGTCCGGCGAAAAAAACCGTAGTAACGGTTGCCAACAGCAAGACGAGGTTGATCCACTTACGGGGTGAACCCCTCTGTGGTTTTTGAAAGAACTTCAGTGTTAGCGTGTCGCCGTGACCCCTTATTGCAGCAACTAGATTCTGACCTGCGATTTGTCTGATGAGGGCGCCAAACTTCTGCTTAACCGGCTCAGCTGCAACGAGGACTGTTGGAACACCGTAAGGGTCTAGGAAAGCATCCTTCACGTTGAAGTATGTGGCGGCGATGGCCCGAATTGATTCTAGAGACGGACCCACATAGACCGATACCGTGGTCTGGGGTACCGGTTCAGGTCGTGGGATTGGGTCGCTCATCCGGATAAACGCCTATCTCAAAATCGGTCGCGATGCCGGTAGCGATTTAAACGTGTTGTCTCGCGAAATCGGATAGCAGCAACTAGCGACAAGATATTATACGCGACGGGAATCAGAAGTTTGCAAGATACAATTTGCTGGAGACGCCTTTTCTTCTACGGCCTTTTCGCCCCGAAGATCTCTCCAGCGTTATTGAGATTAACCGTGTCTGTCTCCCCGAGAATTACAGCCCCTACTTTTTCATGGAGGTCTACAAGAGTTGTCCCGAGGCCTTCATGATCGCTGAGGTCAACAAAGAAATCGTTGGCTACATAATGTGCCGACTAGAGTTTGGTTTCTCAGACGTCAGAAGATTCCGAATGGTGCGAAAGGGGCACGTTGTATCCGTGGCCGTCATGCCTAACCATCGCAAACAGGGCATCGGAAGAGAGCTAGTAGTCATGTCGCTGAAGGCTCTGGAGCTTCACGGCGCAGAGGAGTGTTTCTTGGAGGTGAGAGTTGCCAATGAGGATGCTGTGAGGCTATACAGGCAGATGAGGTTCGATACGGTCCGAGTGGTGTCACACTACTATCATGATGGGGCTGACGCCTATCTCATGAGTACACGACTGCCCTTGCAAGATCAGGGCAGGCAGCCCGCCTAAGACGTACCAGGTTTCCATTTTAGCCAGCCGACCAGAAGCACAACCGTCGGGATTCCCACAAGGGCGACCGCAAACACATCTTGGAACGGGAATACACCTAAAAATCTCAAAATTGCCGTAACGATTGAGAAGAATATCATGACCCCGAGGGCTGCCTTCCAGGCAAACCGCTCATCACTCTCGTGTCCGGTTCCGAAAGAGGTCGGCGGCTGGTTCGAGGCGCTAATTTTCCCGTCGACCCTTAGTCTTTCGATCTTGCGGGAGCTGAATTAGCCACTTCAACGGAATGTTCTGGCTGGTCCCGTCAGGTAATGATCTCCTGATGCTGATTGGCAATACGCCCTCTTCAAGTTCCAAGAGTGCAATATCTATTGGCGACATTGATGCCTCGGTCGAGTCTAGTAGAACAGGTGCTCCCATCGACACCTGTAGAGCTCTGGCACCTACAACCCTTGCTTTCTCGAAGCGCGTGAGCTTGGGGGGACCGATGGCTATTGTGTCCTGTTCCCTAGAACTCACTGCTTCCCTCTTCGCCACCCTCGTCCTTATCCTTCGGGGGTCCTTTGTCGTCTCTGGTCTTAGCCGCAGCTATCACGTCGTCGATCTTCAGAATCATCCCAGCTGCTTCAGCAGCCCTTCAGCAGCCGACTTTACAACCTGTATCTTCACGCCGAGCGGCTCAAGAATCCCTTTCTCCTTGAGATCCGCGGTCTTGCCGTCAACAAGGTCTACGCCCTCCCAAAGGTGACCTTTCTCATGAGCAGCACGCAGTTGGACCATAATGTCTATCGGGTCGAGCCCGGCATTTTCAGCCAGTGCCATTGGCACAACCTCAAGCGCATCGGCGAATGCGATAACCGCGAGCTGCTCTTTTCCTGAGAGCTTCTGCGAATACTCCTTCAGCCTTCGAGCTACTTCCTCTTCCGGGGCTCCGCCGCCTCCAACAACCCTGGGGTCTCGAACAACATCTCGCACTACACAGAGCGCATCGTGGAGGGACCGCTCCGCCTCGTCCACAAGCCTCTCACTACCGCCTCTGACGAGAATCGTTACAGCCTTGGGATTCTTACATCCTTCTACGAAGACCATCTTGTCATCGGCAACCTTTCGCTCCTCTACAATCTGCGCATTTCCGAGATCCGCCGATTTTAGGTCGTTCAGGTTGCTGACAGCTCTCGCACCTGTAGCCTTGGTTAGTTTCTCCATGTCCGATTGCTTTACCCTCCTTACAGCTAGAATTCCAGCCTTCGCCAAATAGTGCTGGGCCACATCGTCAATTCCCTTCTCACACAATAAGACGTTGGCGCCTGATTCGACTACATTATCGACCATGGTCTTCAACATCTTCTCTTCCTCGTCGAGGAACGATTTCATCTGCTCAGGATTCTCGATGTTGATCTTCGCATCAAACTCTGTTTTCTCTACTTCCAGCGGAGCATCGACCAAGGCGATCCTTGCGGCCTCGATTCTCTTCGGCATTCCGGGATGAACGACCTCCTTGTCAAGCACAATGCCTTTGATTAGTGCAGTGTCCGCAAGAGATTCGCCTGGCTTCTTCTCAACCTTGACGTCATCAATGTCGACCCTGTAGCCCTCACCCGTCTTTTCGGCGACTTGCAGAATTGCATTCACCGCGAGCTCTGCCATCTCATTCTTGTACTCTGAGAGGATCTTGCTTGCGAGTGAGACTTCTGCCACCTTTCGCAGGGTAGCCTTGTCGGACGGGTCGATCTTGACCGCAATTTCGTTAAGGATTTCCAGAGCCTTGTCCGAAGCGTCCCTATACCCATCAACAATCACGGTCGGGTGAATATTCTGATCAATTAACTCCTCTGCTTTTCGCAAGAGTTCACCGGCGACAACAACAGAGGTCGTTGTCCCGTCTCCTACTTCGTCATCTTGGGTTTTTGCGACCTCAACCATCATCTTCGCTGCGGGGTGCTGGACTTCCATCTCCTTGAGAATCGTGGCGCCGTCGTTCGTTATTGTAACGTCGCCGAAGCCGTCTACGAGCATCTTGTCCATTCCCTTTGGGCCAAGAGATGACTTCACCGATTCGGCGATCACCTTGGCGGCGGTAATGTTCGCTCTTAGGGCGTCCTTGCCGCGGCTCCTTGACGTACCTTCCTTCAGAATGATTATAGACTGTCCTGCGAGCTCAACTGACAACTTTCCAGTATCTCCTTATGTAGCGCTTTGCGAAACGAATCGCGCGTGCTATAAATCTTGTCAAGCGCTCAGAGTTTGAAAAACAAGTAAAAACGGCCTCAAGAGTGATGTTCGACGAAACGGAAGTAATTCAGGTTCATTTCAGACTATTTCAGGCCAAGAAACTCCAATTGTGAAATCGAAAACGACCTAAAAAACAATTGCGATTCTTAGGACCAAAAAGTCGTCACGAAACATGCTCGACTTGTATCTCAACGAAGGACGTAAACGGGATTTGTGAGCAAGAAAGTCAGACTAGATTGAGGACACAGCAACTTCGCGACATGGCTACCTGAACCTACCAGGGAGACCGGTTGCAAGGGTTTCTTGTTTAGCATTCGTAACAGAATTGTGTTTCAAGCTCGGTAGTACGAACTCTTTTAGCCTGCACGAAGGGTCGAGACGAAATTAGGAGCTTCCCGACTCAGATTTGCGAGAACTTATCAGAATCAATCAACCATTTCTTGGAAAGGAAGAGATCGACTCAGTAGTTGACGTTCTCCGCAGCGGAGTGCTCACAGACAAGAGTGGAATGGGACCTCGAGTCCTCGAGTTTGAGAGAAGCTTTGCAAAGTTTCTCGGGGCAAAGCACGCCGTTGCCCTGGTGAATGGAACGGCAGCTTTGCACGCGGCTCTCCTGGCTGCTGATGTCGGTCCCGGAGATGAAGTAATTCTTCCTTCTTTCACATTTGTTGGTGCTGCGAACGCCGTCCTGTTGACGGGGGCGACACCAGTGTTCGCCGATATTGACAAGGAAACCTACTGCTTGAGGCTCGACAGTGTTGAGGAAGCACTCACTAGGAAGACGAAAGCGATTCTTCCGACGGACATGTACGGACTTCCGGCAGACACTTCAGGGTTCATGGACTTCGCACATGGCAAAGGAATTGTGGTGATCGAAGACGCGGCTCAAGCGCATGGAGCTTTGCTGAACGGGAAGAAGGTGGGCTCGATTGCGGAGATGACTTGCTTCAGTTTCTACGCGGGAAAGAACATGACCACGGGCGAGGGAGGAATGGTGACTACGAACGATGACGAACATGCTCATGCACTACGCATGATCAGGTCTCATGGAGAGCAAAGGCCATACTGGACGGTTAGAATTGGGCACAACTACCACATGACAGAAGTCTGCGCGGCTATAGGTCACGCACAATTGAAGAAACTGCCGGCGTTCCTGGAAAGACGAAGGAAGAATGCAGAGATCGCTTCAGAGAAACTCGGTATGTCCGGAAAACTAATTCTTCCAAGGGAGCTTGATGGATTCAAGCACAGCTGGTATCTCTACACCGTTCGACTTCGTGGTGTCAATGCGGCCAAGAGGAACAAGATTGTTGACAGACTTTGGAGCAAGAACATTGAGGCAGGCGTCTACTACTCAAGCCCGGTTCACTCAACTCCATTATACCGCGAGGGCAACGTAGCGCGAAGGGGTAGACTGCCTGAGACAGAGAAGGCTTCGAGGCAAGTGTTTTCTCTCCCGGTTCATCCGCGTGTCTCTGACGGTGACGTGGAATACATTGCAGAGACTCTCAGGAAAACAATATCGTAAACGTGGCTACTAGATGATCTTCGCTGAACGTAAGGAGTCTTCGATTGTCGGCCCGGCGATCTCCCGAAGCTCATAACTGACCCTTGCCGTGGGCTTCGAGAACTTGATCAATCGGCGAATATCAGCCGGTGTCGCGATTATTATGCTGTCGCAGTCAACGCGGTTAATGGTCGCTTCTAGATCCCGGATCTGTTGCTGACCATATCCCATTGTTGGCAAAACCGATTGCAAATGGGGATACTTGGTGAACGTGGAGGCAATTATCCCAACCGCTGATTTCCTAGGGTCCACTATCTGTGATGCTTGATACTGTTTTGCAGCAAGAAAACCAACCCCGTATGCCATATTTCCATGTGTTACAGTTGGGCCATCCTCCACCACGAGGACTCTCTTGCCCTTGACTAGCTCGGGCCTGTCGATGCTGATATCGGACGCTGCCTTGATGACTCGCGCATCCGGGTTTGTCATCTTCAGGTTGGATTGAACAACTTCAACGCTCTTTGGCTCGGCATTGTTTACTTTGTTGATTATTGCCACGTTTGCCATTCGAACATTTACTTCGCTGGGATAGTGCGAGAGTTCATCCCCCGGCCGCAGAGGATCTAGGACTACGAAGTGAATGTCAGGTTTGATGAATGGGATGTCGTTGTTCCCTCCGTCCCAAAGAATGACTTCAGCCTCCTTCTCGGCCTCCCTCAAGATTAGTTGATAATCTACACCGGCAAAAACCACGAAGCCATTCTCTATGTGTGGCTCATACTCCTCGCGCTCCTCAATTGAGCAGTCATTCCGGTCAAGGTCCTCGAACGTGGCGAATCTTTGACAGACCTCCTTTGACAGATTGCCATAGGGCATGGGGTGACGAATCACCACAACCTTCTTGCCATGCTTTCTGAGAACAGAGGTGATCTTGCGAGAAACGGTACTCTTGCCCGCTCCAGTTCTTATTGCACCCACGGAAACCACAGGTAGTGAGGATTCAATCATGGTACTCCTCGGTCCCATGAGCTCGAAGTCCGCTCCGGCAGCCATGGCTATCGACCCCTTGTGCACAACTTCAACATCAGAGAGGTCGCTGTATGCGAGTACAACAAGGTCAACGTTATTCTCCTTAACCAGTCGGGGCATTTCCTCTTCCGGATAAATCGGGATCCCGTTAGGGTAATTCCTGCCGGCTAGTTGGGGAGGATAGGTTCGTCCCTCAATTCCAGGAATCTGAGCGGCAGTAAAGGCCACCACTCGATGCTCTTGGGAGTCACGATAAACAACGTTGAAATTGTGAAAATCACGGCCCGCGGCACCCATGATTAACACACGTTTCATGATCTCACTCGGCGGCGGCTTCGAGCTTCCCGCGAGCTATATAGCTTGGTTGACCAATCACGGCCAGGAATGAGTACCTCTGCACAGGACCGGTCGGTCGAAGTATCTAGACCCAAGGTCTTGTTTGTTATTGAAGGCCGTGGCGATGCTGCTGCTGAGTTTTACCG
>WNEQ01001251.1_pt1 | contig 13593 bp, 12 predicted proteins | sample 5399971 | NCBI WGS metagenome assembly WNEQ01 (sample SAMN13153330, study PRJNA577476) | soil metagenome | isolation source: 20 cm grassland meadow soil 2 days after 1st rain plot 5 | place: USA:California | collected 2015-09-18
GTTCGGTGCCGTCCGAAGAAGCCGAAGATTCGCGGCATCAAAGGAATACGTGATATCTTCGTTTGTGTCAGTCAGCACGCCGTTGCCGTTCAGATCCGCCTGAATGCGAAGCTGCACCGGATCATAGGTGATCCCGTTGAAGCTGGTCCCTTGGACGGGATTATATCCGGCCATTCTCAGCTCCCGGCTGATCATGGTCATGATGGTTCTGGCAGTCTGCTCTATCTCAACGGCACGGTCCTGCGCCGAAAAGACTTGATTTTGGGCGACCATCATGGAGTACATCGCCCCCATTGCAGCTGCGGTCATCACTATTGCGGCCAGGAGCTCAGCCACTGTGACAGTCCCGCGCTCATTCAAAGGTTGAAAGACCATACCGATGCGCGCCTATCGAGCCAGAAGCGTGCTCAGAGTGGCAGAATGCGCATCCTCGCTCCAATACACAGTGACGGTCACAGTTTGCATCCCTAGACCAGGGGTGTTCACCTGTGTCACGGTGACCCGTCTAAAGAGCGGATACACGCTGATGAAGCCATATGGTTCTGCGACGGTTTGATTCCCCGTCAGCGCGTAATTGTAACCAGACCTTCGAGTATCTTCGATTTTGTCCTGAACCAACGTCAGCCCTATGGTTCGAGATTTACTGATCGCATTGCCGGTGATGACCGTTGTTGCAAGACCGACGAGACCCAGGAGCACCACCGACAAGATAACGAGCGCAAGCAAATTGTCCAGTAAGGTGAAGCCGAGCTCGTTCCGTAACGTGCCCATTGTCTCCTTTATGACACTGGAGCCACCTCCTCCCATCTGGCGAATGAGTCAACTTTGCAACCCATGGCCCCTGAGCCAACCACCAAACTGTTGCCGATTTTTATCTAGCTTCTCTTCCTAACAAGTTGATATTTCTAACAGTTTACACATGAGGAGAAAGAATCACAGCGATCATCCCCATGACGCTCGCTCGTTGGGAGCATAGGTTTCTTTACACGCTGAAATTTGTTTGGAGCCGTATAGTATAGCAAAGGCTTCAGATTGCAAGCGCGGGACCCTTTCTCAACATTGATGGAACAGGGTCGGATTCGGCAGAATGATACCGTTGAATACTGCCGCGGCAACGTTTGAGCCGCACCCGCTTCTTCGGCACCCCCATTGCATGACGGTCTTCCCGCGTTTCTGGCCACGCCGCGGAGTGCTGGATGGAGTTCCGACCACGGCCCGGCTGTTCTCAGTCGCGCCGCAGTCCCAGCTCCTCGGCCACTGCCACTGGCAGCCTCACGCTCACGGGCATCCCACGCTCATTCTGATCCATGGCCTGGAAGGTTGCAGCGACTCGCATTACATGCGCGGCATCGCCCGGAAAGCGTGGCAGGCCGGGCTCAACGTGATCCGACTCAATCAGCGCAACTGCGGGGGAACCGAGCACCTGACGCCCACTCTCTATCACAGCGGACTAAGCGGAGACATCGGAGCGGTCGTCGTCGAGCTGTCCGCTCGCGATGGGCTCGATCGCGTCTGGGTTGCCGGCTATTCGATGGGCGGCAACCTGGCCTTGAAAATGGCGGGGGAGGCACGGTCTGCCCTGCCAGCCCTGCGGGGCGTCGTGGCGGTGGGCCCCAATATCCATCCAGGCGAGTGTGTGACTGCCTTGGAGCGGCCGACGAATTGGATGTATCACGGTTATTTCTTGAAGCGGTTAAAGGCGCGGTTACGGAGAAAAGCCAGTCTCTTTCCGGGCGAGTTTGAGCTTTCGCGGCTCTCGGGGATCAGAACGCTGCGGGAGTTCGACGAGGTGTATACAGCCCCTGACGGAGGGTACCAGAACGCTGACGACTATTATGACCGAGCCGGAGCGCGGCATGTGCTCGCGGGGATCGAGGTTCCCACCCTGATCATCACCGCTCAGGACGATCCGTTTATTCCCTACAGCATGTTCAACACGCAAGCGATCATGTCAAATTCCTGGATTCGGCTGTGGACTCCCGACCACGGAGGCCATTGCGGATTCATCCAGCGCCCACGCGTCGGTGAGGATGTGTATTGGGCAGAAAACCGGCTGGTCGAGTTCATCGTCAATCAGGATGGGGCCCGTTGACTCAGGACGGCGAGGGGATACGGTCTGCCTCTCGGCCTAGTCTCCCAGAATCTGGACGACCAGATCGCGTGCGCGAGCACGGGTATCGAAATCCATCACGACGAGCTGCTGCCACATTCCGAGCGAGAGCGCGCCGTCGGTAAACGGAATTGTCACGGACGCGCCTTGGATTTGAGCACGCAGATGGCTGTGGGCGTTGTCTTCACCGGCGTTGCGCAGATTGTGCTGCCAGCCGGGATCGGCCGGGATCAACCGATTCCAGAGCGCCACCGTATCGGCTCGGATGCCGGGCTCATCCTCGATGATCAGCACGGCGGCGGTGGTGTGCTTGATGAAGACGGTCACGACTCCGGCCTTGAGTCCCGTGCCGGCCAGGGCGTTCTGCACGCGTGTCGTGATGTTCTCGACCTGCGTATTACCCTTCATCTCAAGCCGGAGCGGGATGCTCTTTACCGTCATGCGTCTCTCCCCCACCCCCTGCCCCTGAGGAAGCGTACCTCGCGGGGGGATAGGGCGGCACCGCGCGCCTCGGACAGAATGCGGTCGAAGGCGCCCTCCGCGGCCAAGTCATGGAGCGCCGTTACCACCGTCGCGCTCAGGATCCCTTCCACTCGGAGCTTCTCCAAATAGGCGAATGCCTCGGCCAAGGTCTCACGGCGGCGCGCATAATAGTCTCGTCCGCGTTGCCGATTGTTATACGCCTCCAACTGCTCGCACGCCACCAACACCTCGGCCAGTTGGCGGACCCATCCTGGCGCCCCCTTCAGTCTCTCCGGATAGTAGTAGTAGAGCATGACCAGACTCATCCAGGGGGCCCAGCGCACGCCCAGCTTGGCCAGGTGGGGCGTGACTTCGCGAAGCCGTCGCGCCAAGCGACGTGCGGAACCGAGGCGCATTTCCACCTGTTCTCGACCCCAGTCATCCACGGGAATGCCGGCCTTCCGCAACTCAACGGCATACCGAGCCAGAAAGGCTTCGGTCTCTCGTCCCTTGGAAGTCTCCGGGTGGACCGCCCGCCATTCACGCGGCCGGGTCGGGATGCCCTGCCTCCTCGCCCAAGACCAGATTTTCCCGAAGAGCCGTCGGTCTAGGCCGGAGCGTCCCAGGTCATGCAGCAGGCAGGCGACTTGGAACGTGGCGACTCGAGCCGGCGGGTGCCCCAGCCGCGTCGCGACAGCCACGCACATACGCGCGGTCCGGAGCGCGTGTGGGCGGTCATATCCGGGGATCATTCGGCCGGGTCGGCGCGGGTCCGGATAGTCATACAAACGCAAGAGCGCGGTGGCGAGTGACCGCGAGATCAGGAGAGGAGCTGGATCGAAAGACGTGTTCACCACACCTCCCCGGAGGAGACGAGCTCCTTAGGCTGCTGTTGCTCATGCCCGCTTGAGATTTAGGCAGTGGGAGGATATCGTCTGGCCAATTGAGGTGTCAAGCAGACGGGCTCGTGAGGTTCTCGGCTCACGGGAAGGAATCTCGGCCTCCTGGAGGCAAAATAACTCTCCGCCCGCATGTGATCGAAGCGGGCGGATCAAGCGAAAAACGAGTTGCAAAACTCTGGGGGGGTTTCTCCGCCGGCGGCAGGGATGAGCTTCGCCCGATCTGCCAGAGTTGTGGCGAAGATTATGATTCTGTCGCGCAGGCGACACCCTGTTTCGGCGCAGAACTTCGTTGCCGGTTGGTAGGGCTGGCGCGGCACTGCCCAAGAGCATGCTGTCGGAATGTTTCTCTCGCGCCAAAGGGGAGCTTGGGATGGAGCCGGCGAGTGGGATCGAACCACCGACCTGCGGTTTACGAAACCGCTGCTCTACCAACTGAGCTACGCCGGCCGTCAATGTCTTGCGAGGAAACAGGATGGATAGGACGTGGAATTGATGGCATCATACTCAGCACTTCCATTACGTGTCAATCGAGTGACAGCATTAGGAGGTGTCATTTGACCCGGGCAAGCGGAAGGCTCCGAACCTGGGCGTTCGCATCGAGCGGAGGGACGCTCATCGGCTCTTGTTCATGCCCGTATTCCGCCCTGGCGGCTTTGGGTACCTGCGTCCGCACGTAGTCGAACAGCTCTCCCAACGATACCAGCCCGTCACCATCCGCCTCAGCTTCGCCGCCGAGCCCCTTGAGGAGATGGAAGGTGAACAGGCCATGCCGGCCCCGCTCATACTGATGGGCATTCTGGGCCTCGCTGATTCCGAGTATCTGCACGAGCTTGGCGGTTCCCATCGTGGGCACCGCAGCGTCCCAGACCGGACTCTGCCCCTTCTGGCGGATCGAGTCGTGCTGTACCGTCATCGTCACATCGAGCAGCAGCACCGCGTGCTGAAGCGGCAACCGCGTCAGGGCTGCCTGGAGCCGACGCAAGGACAACAACCGAACGTGGGAGGTGGGAGTCCCCTCATAGGGAAACAGCGAGACGGCACCGGTCACGGGATCCACCATCGCCCGACCGGAGAAGAAGACCAGCACATCTCCTCCCGACTCGACATGCTGCGGCAACCAGTTCTCGAGCACGTCAACAAGGTCGTCCTTCAGGGCGTGGTCGTCCGTCACCAGCTTGACCTGCCAGGCCGGAATTCCTCCTACCGCCCGGAGATACCTCGCCATGACTTCGGCATCGTGGGAGGCAAATTTGACGACCGGCACCTCGGGATCGCGGAAGGCACCGATCCCGATCGCGATTCCGACAGAGTTCCGCCGCTCGTACCCACGGACCCGCTCCGGAACCTGATCGACGTCGATGCTGCGCGCCTGCGAGGCTTCCGCTTGGGCGGGACGAGAGGCGGCGCTCCCCCCTCTCCCCGCCCCCGTCTGCAACCCCGATACGAGCGGCTTCCCCTCACGCTGCTTCGCCTCCGCGGCCTGCAGGATCTTGATCGAGGTGCCCAGGTGTTGGTTGAGCCCTTGCGCTAAACGCGTGATCGCGTCGTTTGCCAATTCGGCGAGGCCACGCACCTCGCAGCTTTGACCCTCCGTGTCTATGTTGCCGCGAGCTTCCGTACGCAGGTTCCGGGTCGAGAGCAGGGTGCCACCGGCGTCGAAATAGGAAACAGTGGCGCCGAGCGTGACGGTGGCGGGATAGCTCCTGGTCGACTGGCGATGGATGAAGAGCTCGACCTCCTTCAACCCCAGAACGACCTCCACGACACCATCGGACGCCGTCGCCACGCGGCTTCCCAACGGTTGTGCGTCGGCGAGCACATGCTCGAACACCATACCAATGTCGCGCTTCAAGGCCTCTGTGAGACGATCGCCGAACGGAAGTGTCCGGGGTTGACGGCAGGAGTCCGTGTAGGCAAGCGCGGCTTCCGTCACGCTTGGGTCTAGCCGAAGACCGACCGTCAACGGAAGCCAGTAGCCCTGCGAGGCACCTGCCCCGGTAAACCACCTGGACGATATCTCATTGCAGCCCGGGAATACGACCAGCAGGACCAGTGCCACGGTCAGCCCGGTCATCCGGCTGAGAAGGAAGGGTGGAGGCGCAGCGTGGGGAGGTCTCGCCAACACGGCCAACCCTATATACCGAAAATGACGAGAGAAGGCAACTACGAGGACAAGGTTCCTTGCGATCCGAAGCCCGGATTGACACGGTTTTCCCCAGTGCGCTAAGGTCCCAACCATGCCGGATTCGGCTGCAGGGGCAGGGCTCTCGCGTGCCAGCACTCCTCACGGGAGCCTGCATTGGTCGACGCTGGCTCGCCTCATTCGGCTCTCAAACCAGTCCGGCACCCTCCTGCTGATGCTGCCCACGCTGTGGGCGCTGCTGCTCGCCTCGCGAGGCACGCCGGACTGGAGCTTACTGGCCGTCTTCGCGGCCGGCTCGTTCCTCATGCGGAGCGCGGGCGTGGTTCTGAACGATCTCGCGGATCGGTCCTTCGACCGTCTCGTGGAGCGCACGCGCACGCGCCCCCTGGCCAGTGGTGTCCTGGGAGTCCCCGCAGCGCTGGGCACTGCGACCGTGCTGATGGTGGCCGCAGCAGGCTTATTGAGCTTCACCAACGAGCTGACGATCCTGCTCAGCCCCGTGGCGCTCCTCCTGGCCACCATCTATCCGTTTTCGAAACGGTTCGTGCATCTCCCCCAGGCCGTGCTCGGCTTCGCATTCGGCTGGGGGGTCGTCATGGCGTGGGCGGCAGCTCGGAACAGGCTGGAGATCCCCGTCTGGTTGCTCTATGCGGGCACGATCTTCTGGGCCGTCGCTTACGACACCATCTATGCGCTGCAGGATCGCGAGGACGATGCACGAATTGGAGTCAAGTCCTCGGCGCTGCTGTTCGGCGCTCGGACCTGGATCGCGGTGGGCGTTTCGATGGGCGGAATGCTGATCATGCTTGGCCTCACCGGATGGATCGTAAGCCTCGGACCCGGGTTCTATGCCATGTTGGCCGTCGTCGGCGGGTTTTTTACCAGACAGGTCTGGACGCTGCGGGGCTCGGTCTCCCCCGCACGGGCCTTCAGCATGTTCAGACAACATGTCTGGGTTGGATGGGCGATCTTAGCCGGGATCTGGGTGGGATTCTTGTGAAGGTTGAGGCTGAGGCTACTCAACCTTAGCCTGAGCCTTGGCTTCGGATTTGTCTGGCCCCGGCGCCCGCAGCGTCCCCACATACATGACGATCGCTTTGGCGTCCGAATCAGTGAGGCCGAGATTCGGCATGCGCGTGTCCGGCTTCATGCTTTGGGGGTACTTGATCCAGCGATAGACCCATGTGGAATTGAGCCGGAAGCCCGCACGATCCAGCGCCGGACCCACCACCCCCCCTGTTTCTCCGACCCGGTGACAGGCATGGCAGCCGTACTTATTCATGTACAGGCGCCTTCCATCGTCGGACAGCTTCACGGCCTGCCCAGGCTTCATCGTCAGATCCGGTCTGGCCACGGCCGCGAACTTCGGCCGGGCGGAAAAGTTCGCCTCCGCCGCTTTGGCCTTCTCCAATTCCTTTGCTGCGACGGCCAGGGCTTCCTGCTCCTTGCTGGTGGCAGAGTCATCAACTTCAGCTCGCTTCTTCTTGGCTTCCTCCTCAGCCTTCTTCTCGGCCGCTTCCAGGGCCTGCTTGGCCCGATCGTATTGCTGCTGAGCAGCCTGAAGCTGGTCCTGCAACCCTTTCTTCCGCCCGTCCACGTCGTACTGCAACTTCGTTCCGTGCAGAGTCCTGACGTAGGCGACGATCGCCCAGAGCTCCTCCTCGGACAGCGTGTACTTGAAGGTCGGCATGGTCGGCACGGCAAACTCATCGTCGCCGATCTTGTCGCCCACCTCGGGGGTGGTATCTTTCATCTCGCGCGAGACAGTCGCAAAGAGCTCCTCGTCCTTGAACGTGGACATCTCCTCCTTGGCCGAGAGATCCTTCGGACGGGGATCCGGCATCGAGCTCCAGTTATAGCCCTCGTTTTGGCGGCCGTGCTCACCGTGACAGTGCATACAATAATGGGCGTACAGTTTCTGGCCCTTGGAGACCCGCTCACTTTGAAACAGTGCGCAGCCAGCCCCGACGACGAGCGCCGAGAGGCCGACGAGCGCGCCGGCCAGCCAGACCCTTCGAACATCTCCTGTCGTCCTCATGCAGACCGCCCTTTCTTCAGCTTCCGGACGACCACGAACTGAAAGCCCACCGCAAGGCCGATGGCCAGCGCGGCATAGAGATACCCCGAATAGTCCGGCGGCGGCTCGGCGCGGAAATACCACCACGAGGACACCGCCTTTTCCGATCCCTTCTCTTTCAGATCGCCGCTGTCCAGCTTCTTTCCATCCCAGATCGCAAACGCGACGTTGATGAACTCGCCGGGTTTGATCTGGACGTCATGCTCCACATCGCCGGTCGAGAGGGCGCGAGCGAACACGACCTTCCACGTGCCGTCCTGATAGACGCCTTTGCCTTTGACATCCTGCTGGGCCTGGACTTTCAGGGTGCCGAACCCCTGGGCATTCATGTCCAGAACCTTGGCGCTCACGTTCTTCCAATACCAGATATTGACGGGGCCGCCCTCCACCTGGGCCATGGGCTGGCCATGCGCGAAATGCGCTTTCTTGTCCCCGACCATGAACTCCAGCGCCGCCGCATCATGGGGATCTTTGCTGGGATCCGCGTACTCAAGGAGAATGGCCAGGTGCCGGCCGTCATGCAGGGCGCGCACGGTGACCGACTTCACGGTGACTTCCCCAATCCGCGTCGGCCAGTGCACTTGAGGGGATAACGGGAACTCCGAGCGGGGCGCGGTGTTCCACGCGGCGGCGGTCGGATCCTCCGCCGGCAGGGCTCCCTTCACGAGATCGGCTCGGACTGCAACGCTTTCCTGTGCCAAGCCAACTTCGGCCTCCAGGAGGCCCGCAGCCAGAACGACTCCTGCCAGCAATGCCAGGTACCGGATGTGCCTTCGATTACTCATCATGCTCACTACTCCAAGAGAGGTCAGGCGGCCTGGCTCCTACTGCGCGCGTCATCACTAGTTGCATTGACAGAGCAATGGGCACCACGGCACCGCGTGGTCTTTCCGCTGTGCCTCGGGCTGGTGGCCTGGCAGCCTCAGACTGCGCGCGTCCGGCGAGCACTCCATCCACCTGTGCCCGGAACCAATGAATCTTGAGTGCGCGACGCGCGAGCACGTGAGGCTGCCTGGCCAACATACCTGCTCTTCAGTGCGCGATGCGGGAGCGCAGGAGTCAGGCTGCCTGGCTTCTCGCCCCCTACTCCCAGGTCCTGGGCTTCTGATGGGCCCCGTCGTATTCGCCCATGATGATTTTCCAGACCCACTCATCCGGAAGCTCCAGCTCCCAGCGTGGCATCGCCGATTTCCAGGGCATGCCCTCGACCGGCAGCCCCACCCCACCCTTCTTGATCCGCCAGTACAGGTAGGACTCCTGGAGCTGGGCGATCGTCCCCGGATCCACGAAATTCGCCGGTGGCGGATCGAAGCCACGAGCGGCCGGTCCCTTGCCGTCGAAATTCGCGCCGTGGCAGGGGGAGCAGAAGGCGGCGAAGAGCCCCTTGCCCATCATCACGTTCTCCGGGGTGTTCGGGATCGGGTTCGAGAGTCCGACAAACTCGCCGGGCGGAGCCGGATGGATGGTCCGGCTCTCAGCCGGCGGCATGTCGCTGGGAACCGCGCTGGCGTACGTCTGCCAGCCAACCAGAAGGGGAAAGAGCACCAGCACCAGCAGGCGGACGATTTTCATGGACCCGGTCTGTCCTTCTCCGCTCAAGAAGCGGACGATGGGGCCAAAGAACTCCTCGGTCGACTCACCGCTGATGGTGGCGAAGATGACGATACCGGCGACGGCCAAGGTCAGGTACAGGAAGATGAGGTTGGCCGGCAGCGGAGCCGTGAACAGCGGCAGGATGAATTTCAAGAACAGATACAGACCGACGACGAGGACGACTCCTTGGGCCAGCACCCCGCCTTTATCGAGGAGGACCCCGACTTTTTTCAGGAGCACCTCGCCTTTGAGCAATAGGCCGCCTTTCATGTCCTCCACCCTTCCTTCAGCGGAACGTTATCGTGCCTGGGCCAGCGCCACCGCGGCGGCCGTCGGCTGCAGGATCTCGGACGGACTCACCGTGATCGGCTCTCCGCTCATCTGCTGCAGAAACGCGATCACAGAGAGAATTTCGTTGTTGGACAGTCCGATCGGATTCTTGTTGATGTGCGGCATCCTGGCCGGGTATTGCTTCGGCGGCCCCTCATGCCGGTAGTCCAAGTAGATGTACGCCTGGGGCTGGGTCAGGCTCTCGTAGATGAACTCGCGGGTGAGCTTGGCGCCGATGCCTTTCAAGTCCGGACAGCGCGCCGACTCGCTGGGACCGATCGAGTGGCACAGCGCGCACTGGCCCTTGCTGAAGAAAATCTTCTGCCCGATGGCCGCCATGTCGGCCGAAGTCTTAATCGTGGCCACGTCGAATTTCTCCTCCGCCGGCGGCAGCGACGCCATCTGGGGGATACTCAGCGCAATCAAGGCGAACGTCCCGAGCACGATCATCACAAACCCCACAACCCGGAGAAAGCGGGCCTGGATAAATAGCAGGATCGCCACACCGAGGGCCACCACGATGAGCCCGATCAACTGGAGCAATGCAACTTCGCTCATAGTCCTCTCAGGAGTTTTGGGTTCTGAGTGCTGAGTGCTAAGTTAAACTAACAACTCATCACTCAAGACTCATCACTGTTGTTTCTGATCGTCCAGTGTCGGCGATCCGCCGGCCATCGCCGGATACGCGCCTGCCGGGAGCTTTTTCTTGGTTCCCGGCTCCCCCGCCTTGGCCTTATCCCCCATGGTGGCCACCCAGAAAATGAAGGCCACCAGCAGACAGAACACGAACGTGTTCAATGACATGAATGCCGCCGCGTAACCCAGGGCCGGCGAGTAAGCGTACTGGGAGGAGTCGCGCATCACGCCGTAAATGTGCCAGTGTACCCGCGACGAAGACCGCGCGTAGCCCATCAAGGTCATGAGCAGGATCACCATGACCGCATTCAACACGAGGGCGTATCCGGCCCGCGGTGGCATGCGGCCCCAGATCATTTCGGTGGTAGTGCGCGCGCTCTTCATGAGGAGACCGGTCAGCGGCGTGATCGTGACCAAGACGAACAGGACAATCAGGACCTGGGCCACCGAGAAATAGTTAATGCGGACGATGGCCGGCACGAAATACCCCCAGACACCGAGCACGATGACCACGATCGCGGCGAGGCCCAGCACGCCGCCCATCACTTTTTGGGCCACCTTGGCCCAGGTGGCGGTCACTTGCTTGCCCGCGCGCCAATAGATGATAAAGCTCATGAACGTCACCAGGATCATGATATTGACGACGGTCATCTTGGCCGACATCACGCCGAACACGCCCAGGAGGGGATGGTGCGTGCCGCCCATCTTCCTCGCCTCTTCCAGGCTGGCGACGAGCGAGTGCGGCGTCATCCAGACGCCGAGGCAGAGCAGCAGGATCACCAGCATCGCCATGATCGGCCGGCGGTACTTGACCTCGGATCCCTCGATGCGGTGCGTAATCCCCAGCCAGAAATAATAGTTCGCTCCCAGGAACAGCACACCGATCAGGAACGCCTGCAAGATGAACAGCCACGAGAGGAAGCCACCCATCAGGGTAATGCCCATCTGCTGGTTGTATTGGTACACCTCACGCATGAGCCAGTAGCCGGCAAAGGGTAACGGCAGCATGCCGAACACCCCGATGAAGTTCCCCACGTAGCCCATCCAGTCATAGTGCACGCGCTCCTCGTGCGTGTTGGCCGAAAGATACCGCATGCCGGCGTAGGCGCCGCAGATGAAACCGCCCAGCACCACGTTCGCGATCAGCCGGTGCACATTGACCGGCCACCACGTGGGATTCCAGGTGGCGGCCCAGGCTCGGGCCAGGGCCGAGCCTTCCGCGACCACCACGGGGCTGGCTTGGAACGTGGCCCAAGAGTTCGGGACGATCATGATGAAGAACGCGAACACGTTCAGCAGGAGCCCCAGGAACAGGTGAAGTCCCTTCTTGCCACCCCCTTGCATGACGTCCCAGCCATACCAGTACAGATACAGCGTGACGGTCTCCAGCAGGAACAGGGCGCAGTACACGACGAAGGACGGGAAAAAGATATCCGTCAGATACGCCATCAGCTTGGGGTAAAAGCCCAACAGCATGAACAGCAGAATGCCCCCGAACAGGGCGGTCGTGGCATAGGCGGAGGTGAGGAGCTTCGTGAACTCCTTGGCCAGCTTGTCGTAGCGCTTATCGCCGGTCCGGACCCCGACAATTTCACAGACCCAGGCAAAGATCGGGACGCCCAGCACAAACCCTGCCAACAATAAATGTTGCTGCGCGATGACCCAGATAATGTTCCGGCTCCCTCCCAATTGAGGGATATCCCGATAGGCGACCGTGGCTGCCGTACCGGCGGCATCCTGCGCGAGCCCCAACAGGGGGATTCCCAACAGGCCTGTGAGGAAGATCAACGCGGCAACCGACCACGCTCGGCGGCGGCGCAAACCGGCGTGTCGCCCTCGATGTTGGCCATGGCACGTCATGGAGATCTCCTCGTCCTCACGCAGCGGCTAGCGTGTACGTTTACCGGGCGCCTGCGCGCCGACTTCCGCAGAGGGCTGCGCTTTCTTGACGGCTTGGGCCCCGCCATCGGCACCCTTGGCTTGCGGGGCCTTCCCCTTGGCTCCTTGTTTCGCTTTCGCCTCGAGCGCCTTGACGGCGGATTCCGCTTGGGCAATCAATTTCTCCGTCCTCTGCAAGGCCTCAGCCGGCTTGAAGAATTCAATCTTGGGCGGCTCCTTCTGATACAGTTCGTGGGGATGGGGCGTCGTGACCGGCATGACCGCCCAGAACAGGAACACGAGCACCACGCCGGTCGCCGTGAACGCGGTCAGAAGCAGCGGCTGATCTGCTGGGACTCTCAAGAGATCCCACCGGCGGACCAACGCCTCGTACGGCTCCGCCGTCGGACGAGCGGCTGCCACCTGCTTCCGCACAATCTGCCCGAAAAGAAACAACCATCCGAGCGCCAGCCCCAGCAAGACCACGGTGGCCACACTGCCCCACAGGACCAACTCGATACTGATTCGTTCCGGCACGGGGACGTTCTTCAGCACTTCGATCTCAAACATGCGCCCCACGACCGCCTTCGCGACCCCGACCACCCCGCTTTCGATGCCGTAGGCGATCGGCAGGTAGACGGCGCTCAACAACGCCGCTTGCCACCACAAGGTGACCCCGGCGGATTCGGGCGGCTCCAGATGCAACCGGTCGAGGAAGACGGTGCGCGCACTGAGGCCCAGAGCCCAGATGTCGACAGGAATCGACAACAGCAGGAGGAGGGCGAGGCCGGGCATCTCCCAGGGATGGACACCCATGGCGAGCAGCAGCAAGATCAGGACGATCTTGATCGGGACGCCGGTCCAGAAGGCGGGCCACGCGACCGCGAGGCCCAACTTCACCGACGACATGGAAGAGGCGTGAGCAGACATGGATCAAAACGACAAATGGCTAGTCCAGAAATTCGCGATTGATGATCGCCGAAACGGTAAACACGAGAATGCCGGTCATCACCAGCAGCCAGCCGATGAGCGCGATCGGCCGCTTGAAAATATTACGCTCCGGGCTCCGGTCGATAAATGGCAATGCGGCCAACAGCAACAGGAATGCATTCGGAATGGCGACCCCCGCCACGAACTGTCCGAGCTCTCCGGAAAATATCTTCAGCCGCAGCATCTGAAACAAAAACAGGAAGTACCATTCCGGCTCAGGATGATAGTCCCCCGGGTCCGGGGTCGCTTCCTCCAACAACACCACCGGCTCGATGAACGCCAGGCTACAGATCGTCACGAACACCGCTCCCATCGCCACGACGTCTTTCCAGACTTGCCGGGGGAAGAAGTAATCGGTCTTTGCTCTCAGTTCGTCCGCGCTTCCCCGGAACGGCCCGGCCGGGCCGGCTTTCCGGAACAGGAACAGGTGCAGCCCCGCCAGCCCCATCAGCGCGGCCGGGAGGATCATGAC
>WNEQ01001257.1_pt1 | contig 13577 bp, 10 predicted proteins | sample 5399971 | NCBI WGS metagenome assembly WNEQ01 (sample SAMN13153330, study PRJNA577476) | soil metagenome | isolation source: 20 cm grassland meadow soil 2 days after 1st rain plot 5 | place: USA:California | collected 2015-09-18
GATCGCTTCCTGCCGCTCGGCCTTGATCTGATCGGAGACCACGAGCCGGCTCTCGCGCGCTTCCTGAACGTCGAGGGCGTCGCTCTGCACGCTATCAGGGTCGAGGAACCAGCCGGCGATCTCGGGCAGGCCCAGGAGCTCGACCGAGGAGCGGTCCGCAAGCGACGGATCCGCGGCCGGCAGCGGCGGCGGGCCCGCGGGGGCGACCTCCGCGAAGAAGGGCTGCCAGCGCCCGAAGGCGGCCGGGGGCGCCGTCCCGCGCTCGCGATGAAGCTCGAGCGCCTCGGCCACGAGGCCCAGAGCTCGCGCGGGCTCCGTCTCAACCCACGGGAGCTTCTGCGCCGCGCGCAGCGAGGCCAGCTCCGCCTCGAGCCGGCGCTTGGTGATGTCGCCGCCTGCCACCTCGGTGATGCCGACCACATCGTTGAGGATGAGCGAGCAGAGCGCGCCGCCTCCGTAGGCGCCCTCGAACAGGATCCACGCGGCCCGCGACCCGGTGCCGTCGATGCCCGAGAGCCAGGCGTGCACGGCGTGCGGCGTGCCCCGTCGAACCACGGGCGCCGTCGGCGGCGCCGGTGCCAGTGTGACGCCGCGCTGGGAGAGTCGATAGAGCGCGCGCTTCGCCGCGCGGCGGATCGCGCGGTCGGCGGCGCTGTCGGCGAGCCCGCTCAGCGCCGGGAGCGCCCCGGCCCCGTGCTCGTTGGCGAACCTCCGCAGCGTGTCGTCGAGGACGTCCTCGGACAGGCCTCGGAGCGACGCCGGGTCGAGGCTCGCCGCCGGGTCGCTCATCCGAAGGAGAGCTTGAAGAACGGGTGCGACGGGTGATCGAGGAAGTGGACGCGGCGCGCGTAGTCCAGGGCCCCGGCATAGCCTTCGAACTGGTCGGCGAGACGGCGAAAGAGCGGCGCGGCGGCCGCCGCGCCGGTGCCCGAGGTGGCCCGGCCGTGCTCGGACACGAAGTGGTAGGCTCGCTTGCCCTGGCCGACGTAGTACCCGACCGACGCGGTCCGCTCGACGCGCTCGCGGAAAATGCCGGTCATGAACAGGGTGAAATCGCCGATGTGCTGGGACACGGCGACCTCGTGCTCGGGATGGAAATACGCCCCATCCCAGGCGCTGCCCGCCTCGAGGAGCATGTCGACGACGGTCTCGAGCCGCGGAATCGTCGTGCCGCGCGGGCACAGGTTCTCGGACCGCGCGAAGCGGGTCAGCAGATCGGCGAGATACGGCGAGGCCGGGTCGTTGCCGATGGCCAGGTCGTGGAAGCTCGCCCGAATCGCACGCTCGAAGAAGGCGCGAAGCTCCACACCCGGGATGATAGCAAATTCCGAATTTTGCTAGAATCCGAGCCCGTGGCGGACCGGCCCAACGCAACGATTCCCTGGTTCCTCGTCGCGGCAAGCTTCGTCCTCCTCTTGCTGGTCCTCTACGTGCTCTTCGTGGGCTACCTGCCGTCCAAGCAGCGCGTCGCCGGCCTCGAGGCCGAGCTGAAGAACCTCTACCGGCGGGAGGCGGAGCTGCAGACGAGGATCGCGCAGCAGGACCAGCGGTACGCGCTCCGGGAGCGGCAGATTTCCGCGCTCACCACCGAGCGCGACACGCTGATCCGGCGCCTGGAAGAGCTCGAGAAGCTACTCGCCGCCGCGCGCGGGCAGCGCCACTGAGGGGTTGGGACCCAAGACCAGCTCGTGCCCTACTTTTCGGAAGTCCCGACGTTCGTGCTATGGTGCGGCGCGCGGCAGAATTGCAGTGCGACCCACAGCCAGGAGGGGAACGATGACGGATCGGAACGAGCAGTCCCCGGAGCAGGCCGGCGTCAGCCGGCGTGACACCCTCAAGCTCGCCGCGGCGATCGCGGCGTTCGGAGTCGCCATGGGCGTCCGCCCCGCCGACTCCATTGCCCAGGGCAAGACCGAGGGTAAAACCGAGGGCAAGGCCGAAGGCAAGGCGGACGGCAAGGCTGAGGGCAAGGGCAGCGGAAAGGCCAGCGGCAAGGCCAGCGGCAAAGGCGAGGGTAAGTCGGGCGGCAAGGGCGAAGGCAAGGGCGGCGGTAAGGGTGAAGGCAAGTCGGGCGGTAAGGCCGAAGGCAAGACGGAAGGAAAGCAGTAGGTTGAGCGTTCGTCAGGAGCACGGCCGTTCCATACCGTGACCTCCTGGCAAAGGTCGACTTCAGCCTCGAGCGAGGCAGCCGCTTCTCGTACGTATGCAACGCGTGCAAGCGCTGTTGCTACGGCAAGGCGATCCGCGTGGGGCCCTACGAGGCGTTGCGTCTCGCTCGCAGGCTGGGTCTGACGACCACGGAGTTCTTCGCCCGCCACACCGAGGCGGGCGGCACCGTCCTGCGAACCCGCGAGGATCGGTCGTGCGTGTTCCTCGACGAGCGCGGCTGTAGCGTCCATCCCGATCGGCCGCTCGCGTGCCGCATCTACCCGCTCGCGCGCTGGGTCGATCCCGACGGCAACGAGAGCTTCGGGCACCTGGAGCCGCATCCCCAGACGGCCGGCGTCTACGGCGACCGTGGGACCGTCGCCGACTATCTCGCCGCTCAGGGGCTGGCGCCGTACTTCGCGATGGGCGATCGCTACGGCGCCCTGTACGAGCGCATGGTCGATCTGCTGGAGCGGCTGGCGCCCTCCGAGAACGCGCGGCGCGCCGAGCGCCGGGCCGAGGTGGACGAGATGGATACGGGCGCCGTCGCCACGTCGTTCTTCGACGTCGACGCCACCGTGGCCGACTACTGCCGCGCCCGGAATCTCCCCGTGCCGACGGACGTCGACGCGCTGATCGATCTGCACCTCCGCGCCATCGGCGCGTGGCTGGACGGCATCGCAGCCAGGCTACAGCAAGGACAATAGCTTCTCGTTCGTCTCGCGCAGGCCGACCGAGAAGCGCAGGTGGCCCGGAAAGCCCACGCTCGCGCCGTCACGCACCAGGATCCCCTCTCGCATGAGGCGCGCGCGCAGGTCCGCGGCGTCCGACACCGCGACCAGCAGGAAGTTCGCGCGCGAGGGTGGGAACGCGTAGCCGCGCTTGGTCAGCTCGGCGCTGAGATACGCCCGCTCCTCGAGCACGAGCCGGACTGTCTTGTCCACGTGCGCGTGGTCGTCGAGGGCCGCCAGCGCCGCCACCTGACCGAGCCGGTTCACATTGTACGGGGCCCGAACTCGATTGAAGCGGTCGATCGTCTCGGCGCTCGCCACCGCGTACCCCACGCGGAGCCCGGCAAGCCCGGCGATCTTCGAGAACGTGCGGAGCACGACCAGTCGCGGGTAGCGCTCGAGGAGCCGGATGCCGTCGGCGTGGTCGGGGTCGTCGCAGAAATCGATGTACGCCTGGTCGAGGACCACGAGCGGCGAGTCCGGGCCCAGCGCGTCGAGGAACCCCAGCAGGGCGCGGCGGGGGATGATGGTCGTCGCCGGATTGTGCGGCGAGCAGAGCATCACCGCCTTCGTCCGGTCGGTCACCCGGCGCAGGACGTCGTCCAAGTCCGTGTCATATTCGGCCAGGGGGCTCGGTACCATCCGGGCGCCGGCGAGCCGCGCCGAGATCTCGTACGGCTCGAAGGAGGGCACCGGCACGATGACCTCGTCGCCCGGCTCGAACGCCGCCGTCGCGATGAGGGCGATCAGCTCGTCGGCGCCGTTGCCGACGACGATCTGGCTCGGGGCGGCCCCGAGGCTTCGTCCGAGCGCCTCGCGCAGCGCGGTCGAGCCGCCGTCGGGGTAGAGGTGGATCCTGGCGGCCTCCCGCTTGACGGCCGCGACGGCAAGCGGGGAAGGACCCAACGGATTCTCGTTGGCCGAGAGGCGGACGAGCTCAGACCGTCCGAGCTCTCGGGCGAGCGCCTCGAGGGACAGGCCCGCGTCGTACGGGATCAGGCCGTCGAGGACCGGGCGCCAGAGTCGTCTCACTCGCTCATTCTAGTAAGTCTGCGCCGCATTTGACAGTCTTCCCGCCGCGTTGCTACGCTCTTCTGTCATGTCCGTCGAGCTGTTTCGCCGGGCCCGGCGTGCCGAAGCAAGGGCCGAGCGCGCCGAAGACCGGCGTCGCCTTCGGCTCGAATTCCTGCGTCAGGAGCTCGCTCAGGGCTTCGACTCCCTGAAGGTGAGGCACGCCGAGGGCGCGTCCGGGCAGGAATCGGTCCGCACGCACGCCCGCCTGATGGACGAGGTCATCTTCTCGCTGACCCGGCTCATCGCCGCCGACGCGCAACGCGCGCGACTCGAGCCGACCCCGCTCGTCGTCGCGGCGCTCGGCGGCTACGGCCGGGGCGAGCTCCACCCGCTGTCGGACATCGATCTGATGGTGGTGTACGACGGCGAGCTGTCCGCGTACGTGCAGCGGATGATGCAAGAGCTTCTCTACTCGCTGTGGGACCTCGGGCTGCAGGTCGGCCACAGCCTGCGCTCGCTCGACGACTGCGTGGCGATGGCGCGGACCGATTTCCCGAGCCGCACCTCGATGCAGGAGGCGCGGTTCCTGGCCGGCGACCGGCGGCTCTTCGGACGGTTTGGCCGTGTGCTGCGCGAGAACGTCTACCGGCGCGACTTCGCGCAGTTCCTCGAGACGACGCTCACCGAGCGCGACCAGCGCTACCGTCGCTACGGCGCCTCGCCGTACATCGGCGAGCCGAACGTGAAGGAGTCGGCGGGTGGGCTGCGCGACGTCCACACGGCGATGTGGCTGGGCGCGGCCAAGTTCGGCGCGCGCACCTTGCGCGAGCTCAGCGACAAGGGGCTCATCACGCCGCGCGAGCAGGCGTCCACCGACGCGGCGCTGACCTTCCTCTGGCGCGTCCGCAACGAGCTGCACTTCTTTTCGGGACACAAGAACGACGTGCTCTCGCGCGACGTCCAGCCACGCATCGCGAAGAACCTCGGGTACGAGAACGACGAGACCTCGCTCGGCGTCGAGCGCTTCATGCGCGACTACTACCTGCACGCGCGGGCGATCCATCGCGTCTCGCGCCGGCTGATCGCGCGCTGCCAGGAGACCTTGTCCCGCCGCGGCACGGCCGGGCGTCGCCAGCGGCAGCTGGCGCTGGCCGACGGGCTCGTGTTCTTCGACGGCCAGCTCCATCTGGCCGATCGCGATGCCGGGCCGCTGCGGGCCGAGCCGACGCGCCTCATGAAGGTCTTCTGGCACCTGCACCGCCTCGGCTGCGAGCTGTCGCTCGACCTCGAGCGCGCGGTCGAGGACTCGCTGTACCTCGCCGACGGCTCGTTTCAGCGCTCGGCGGCCGTGCGCGATCTCTTCCTCGACATCTGCCGGACTTGGGGCCGCGTCGCGCAGACGTTCAGGGAGATGCACGAGATCGGGCTCCTCGGACGGTTCCTGCCGGAGTTCGGCGCGCTGACGTGCCTGGTGCAGTACGACGTTTACCACAAGTTCTCGGTCGATCAGCACTCGCTCCTGGCCGTCGAGCACCTCGAGGCGCTGGCGCCCGGCCAGTCCGCGGAGTCCGAGGGCGCCGCGCAGGTCCTGAGCGAGGTGGAGAAGCCCGAGCTCCTCATGCTCGGCATGCTGCTGCACGACGTCGGCAAGGCCCGGGGGCACGGGCACGTCGCCAAGGGCATTCCGCTGATCCGGGAGCTGGTCGCGCGCATCGAGCTCGCGCCCGACGACGGCGCGCTGGTCGAGTTCCTGGTGGCGCACCACCTGACGATGTCGCACATCGCCCAGCGGCGCGACATCGACGACCCCAAGACCATCGCGGATTTCGCCGCGACCGTCGGCGATCCGCAGCGCCTCAAGATGCTCTACCTGCTCACGTGGGCCGACATGCGCGCGGTGGGTCCCGGCGTGCTCACGCCCTGGCAGGCGACGATCCTGCACGAGCTGTTCCGGCGGAGCCTCGCCCGGCTCACCGGCGGCCGCAGCGAGCGCCCGAGCCGCACCCAGCTCGCCGAGCGGCTGCGGCTGGCCGTCGGCGAAGAGGTCTCGCCGCAGGCGGTCAAGGCGCACCTCGCGATGATGTCCGAGCGCTACCTCGCGACGACCGGCGTGCAGCGGATGGCCGAGCATCTGGGCATGCTCCAGCAGCTCACCACCACCTCGGTCGTCACGGAGCTGTTCCACCATCGCGACCTCGGGTCGTCCGATCTGGTCGTCGTCACCCGGGACCTCCCGGGGCTGTTCTCGCTCATCGCGGGCACGCTCGCCTCGCAGGGCGTGAACATCATCTCCGCCCAGATCCACACGCGCGGTGACGGGATCGCCATCGACACCTTCCAGGTGAACGACCCGGGCGGCGACGCCGTGACGTCGCCGGCCTTCTGGGGCCGGACCCTCGACGCTTTGCGGCTGGTGCTGACGGGCGACGCGCAGGTCGCGACCTTGCTCGAAAGGCGGCGGGCCGCCGGGCGGGCCGCGGCCGGCGCCGAGGGCGCGGTGAAGATCACCCTCGACAACCACCTCTCCGACGACTACACCGTGCTCGAGGTGAAGTGCCCCGACCGCCTGGGCCTGCTCTACCTGGTCACGAAGACGCTCGCGGGACTCGGCCTGGACATCGCGAGCGCGCGGATCGCGACCGAGATCGACCAGGCGGTCGACACGTTCTACGTGCACGACGGCCAGGGCCGGAAGATCGAGGACCACGACGCGCTCGGGCGGGTGCGCGAGGCGCTCGAGCAGGCGCTGGTCCAGCCGATTTGACGATGCTCGGCCGCTACCGTGAGCCCGTCCGCAGCTGGATCGATCCGATCGGGCTCGCGCTCTATCGGCACCTCCACCTGCGGCCGAACCATCTCACGCTGATCGGGCTCGGCGTGAGCCTGCTGGCGGCGACCGCGTTCATCGGCGCGCGGATCCGCACCGGCGGCGCCCTGCTCATCCTGGCCGGGCTCTGCGACTTCTTCGACGGCTCGCTGGCGCGCGCCTCGGGCCAGGTGTCGACCTTCGGCGCCTTCCTCGACTCGGTGATCGATCGCTACTCCGATCTGGTGGTGCTGCTCGCCATCGTCGTGCTCTACGCGCACATGTCCCAGATGCGCGGCGCGATCGTCGCGATGGCCGGCCTGATCGGCTCGATGATGGTGAGCTACACGAAAGCGCGCGCCGAGTCGATCGGCGTGCGCTGCACCGTGGGGATGATGGAGCGTCCGGAGCGCATGATCTGTCTGATCGCCGGCGCGCTCCTCGACTTGCTCGAGCCGGCGCTCTGGCTGCTCGCCGTGCTCGCGAATCTCACGGCGGTCCAGCGCATCGCCTTCACCTGGCGCGCGACGCGCGACGCCGCGCTCTTGCGGATGCTGCTCGTCGGCGCCGTGCTGCTGGCGCCGGTCGCCGTGGTGGCCGAGTCCGAGGCGCCCGGCATCGAGTCGCAGCCCGAGCGCCGGTGGGCGGCCGCCCTCGAGGCTTACCAGCTCGGTGACGTCGAGCCGCTGATCCGCGAGTTCAACACCGACGAGGCCCGAGAAAGCGTGATCGGCGACCACGTGCGCTACCTCCTGGCCGAGGCGCTCTCGCGGGGCGACGACCTGGCCGCCGCGCGCGCGGCGGCGCTGAGCGTCGTCGACCGCTATCCGAAGAGCCGCCTGGCGCCGCGCGCGCTCCTGCTCGCCGCGACGCTCGACCTGCGCGCCGATCAGGACGCTTCGGCGCAGACCGTGCTGGTCCGCCTGATCAACGCGTATCCCGACTCGCCCGAGCTGCCCGGCGCCCTCTATCTCCTGGCGATGACCGCCGAGGCGCTCGGCCAGCCCGACGCGGCGGCGCTGACCTACCGGGACGTGCGGCTGCTCACGCCCGCGAGCGGCTACGCCGAGGGCGCGAGCGACCGGATCGTGGCGCTCCAGGCCGCCGGCGTCCGCCTGCCCCCGCTGACGCCGACGCAGCGCATCGAGCGGGCCGAGCGGCTGCTCCGCAGCAACGTGCCGGACGTCGCGATGAGCGAGGCGCAAGGCATCGCCGCCGAGGTCAAGGAGAGCGCCGTCGTGACGCGGGCGCTCCGTGTCGTCGCCGATAGCGCGCGCAACCTCCGGCAGTACGACGTGGCGGCCCGCACCCTGGGGCTCGTGGCCGATCGCTCGTCCGCCGAGCGTCGAGCGGCGCTCAAGCTCGAGCAGGCCCGACTGTACGTGCGCGCCAAGGACCCGGCCCGGGCCCTCGCGGGTCTTGACGCGGTGGTTGCGGCGGGCTCAGAGGCTGAAAAGGCCGAGGCGCTGTATCTCAAAGGTCTGGTCCTGGAGGACCAGGCGCGTGAAGCAAGGCAGGCCAAGGCGATGGCCGAAGCTCGTGCGCGCGAAGCGGAGGCGACCGCGGCCTATCGCCTGGTCGCGACGGACCACCAGGCGCGTGAGGCCGCCGCCGCGTCGCTCTGGCGACTGGGCTGGATCGCCTACGGCAAGCCGGACATGCAGGGTGCCCAGCGGAGCTGGACACGTCTGGCCGAGCTCGGGACCTCGGGCGCCTACCGGCTGCCGGCGCTCTACTGGGCCGCTCGCGCGCGCGAGCAGGCGGGGGCCGCGGGCGCGGCGGACCTGTACGGCCAGATCCTGGCCGAGGCGCCTCGGAGCTACTACGGAATGCTCGCCGGCGGCCGGCTCGGGCGCGGTCAGGCCGCCGTGTCGGCGCCGATCGCGCTGCCGCCCGAGCCCCGCGCGGCCCTCACCGATCATTCGGGGCTCGCGCGGGTGGTGCTGCTGCGGCAGATCAACCTCGTCGAGGAGGCCGCCGCGGAGCTGGAGGGCGCCGTCCAGAACGCGGCGAGCGACCCGGTGCGCCTCTACGGAATGGCGGGCGTGTACGTCGAGGCGGAGCGCTATCACATGGCGCTGCGCATCATGCGACGGCACTTCCAGACCTTGGCGGCGACCGGCGACCCGACTTTGCCGCGCGCGTTCTGGGAGATGTTCTATCCGTACGCCTGGCGCGACGAGATGCGCGACGCCGCCCAGCGCCGCGGGATCGATCCGTATCTGGTCGCCGCGGTCGTGCGCGAGGAGTCGAGCTACTATCCGCGCGCGATGTCACCGGCGGGCGCGCGCGGGCTGATGCAGCTCATGCCGGCGACCGCCCGGCTCATGGCGCCGCCCGGCGACCTCGACGATCCCGGCTTCAACATCGAGCTCGGGACCCGCTTTCTCGCCGGCCTGATGCGCGAGTTCAATGATCCGCGGCTGGCGCTGGCCGCGTACAACGCCGGGCCCAAGAACGTGCGCCAATGGATGAGCACGCGGCGCACCGACGATATCGAGGCGTTCGTCGAGCAGATTCCCTTCGACGAGACGCGTCTCTACGTCAAGCGGGTCGTCCTCGCCTGGGACGAGTACCGCCGGATCTACGGGAGTCCGTGAGCCGCGATCCGATTCGCGCGATCCGTACGCCGTGAACGTCGAGCTGCCCTACGGCGAGACGACCCTGACCGGGACGCTCCCCGCGCGGACGCGCGTCTTGTCCAACACCGAAGCGATCACCCCGGGGCCGCTCGACGATCTGCCCGCGGCGGTCGGGCAGGCGCTCGCGCAGCCGCTGGGCCTTCCGCGCCTGGGCGCGATGGTGAAGCCGGGCGCACGCGTGACGATCGCGTTCGACGACGCGACGGTGCCGTCCTACGGCCCGATCCGCTCGATCGCGATCGAGGCGGTGCTGGCCGAGCTGGCGGCGGCGGGCGTCGCGCGGCGGCAGGTCTCGCTGGTCTGCGCCAACGCGCTCCATCGAAAGCTCCGCCCGGCCGAGCTCTCGCGGATCATCGGCGCCACGCTGGTCGCCGAGTTCGGTGAGCGCCTCTCCTGCCACGACGCCGAGGATCCGGCCGGCCTGGTCGATCTCGGTCGAACACCCGAGCACGGCTATCCGGTCGTCGTGAACCGTCTCGTCGCCGAGTCCGATCTGGTCGTCTACGTCAACGCCGGGCACATGCGCGGCTTCAACGGCGGCTGGAAGTCCGTGTGCGTCGGGCTCTCGACCTACGACTCGATCCGGGTGACCCACACCCCCGACGGCATGTCGATGTCGGTCCACGGCAACCGCATGCACGCGGTGCTCGACGAGATGGGGCGGCACCTGGAAGGCCGCCTGGGACGGCGCGTCTTCAAGATCGACACGCTGGGTACCGACCCCTTTACGGTCGCCAAGGTCGTCGCCGGCGCGGTCGCCGACGCGCGGGGGGCGATCGTGACCGCGATGGCGGCAATGTTTCCGCCCCGGCGCGACCAGGCGCGCGAGCGCTTCGACGTCGTCGTCTACGGCGTGCCGGACTCGAGCCCGTACGCGGTCTTCTCCCACGTGAATCCGATCCTCACCTTGATCTCGTCGGGCCTGGGCTACCTCGGCGGGCTCGTCGAGGCGATCGGCAAGCCCGGCTGCACCGTGATCATGGCGACGCCGGTGCCCGCGCGCTGGGATCGGGTGGCGCACCCGTCGTACCCGGAGGTGTGGGAGCGCGTGCTCGGGGCGACGCGAGATCCGCACGAGATCATGCGGCGCTTCGCCGACGACTACGCGCGCCGGCCGGACTACGTGGAGGCCTACCGCTCCCGGTTCGGCTTCCATCCCGTGCACGCGATCTTCGCGGTCTATCCCCTCAAGCGTCTGGGTCACGTCGGCCGCGTGATCGTCGCCGCGCCGCGCGACCCGGCGGTGCCGCGCCACCTGGGCTTCGAGGTCGCCGGCAGCGTCGAGGAGGCGGTGGCGCTGGCCGAGAAGGCTCACGGCTCCGCCGCCCCGATCGCGTATGTCAGGCAGCCGCCGGCGGCGCGACCGGACTGAGCGCGGCCCATGAGCACGACCGGGCCGAAGCGGCTCGCGCTGTCGGTGCCGCTCGACGGCTTCGCGCTGGGCGAGCACGCGGAGATCGCGCGCGAGGCCGAGCGAATGGGCTACGTCGACGCGTGGTCGCTCGAGGCCGACGGCGTCGATTGCTTCGCGCCGCTCGCGGTCGTCGGCGCGGCGACGTCGATGCGGCTCGGGACGGCGATCGCCAACGTGTTCACGCGGGGCCCGGCGACCCTGGCGATGTGCGCGGCGGGCATCGCCGAGGTGGCGCCGGGGCGCTTCTGCCTCGGCATCGGCTCGGGCTCGCAGCCGATCGTCGAGTCGTGGAACGGCGGGGTGTTCAGCCGGCCGGCCACCCGGGTACGCGAGACGGCGCAGTTCCTGCGCCGGGCGCTCGCCGGCGAGCGCGTCGTCTTCCGCGGCGAGACCTTCTCCGTGGACGGCTTCCGGCTGAGCCGACCGCCCGCGCACCCGATTCCGATCTACGTCGCGGCGCTACGGCCCGGGATGCTTCGCGTCGCCGGCGAGGTGGGGGATGGCGTGATCGTCAACTGGCTCTCGGCGGACGACGTGCCGAAGTCGGTCGCCGTGTGTCGCGAGGCCGCCCGCCTGATCGGGCGCGATCCGGCCGCGCTCGAGATCACCGCGCGTCTCCTGATCAACGTCGATCCGCCGAGCCCGGAGTCGGAGCTGGCGGTGCGCCGGTACGTCACCGCGTACCTGAACGTCCCGGTCTATCGGGCGTTCCAGGAGTGGCTAGGGCGCGGCGAGGCGCTCGGACCGATGTGGAGCGCCTGGCAGCGCGGCGATCGGCGGGCCGCCGTCGCGGCGGTGCCCGAGCGGGTGATGAACGATCTGATCATCCGGGGCTCGCTGGAAGCCATCCGCACCCACGTCCAGCGCTACCTGGACGCCGGCGTGGACACCGTGTTCCTCGCCCTGTCGACGCTCGAGCAAGATCCGGCGCGGCGCCGCGCGATCCAGCTCGACGCGCTTCGCGCGCTCGCGCCCGCTACGCGGCCGGCTCCGAGCCGACCACGCTGACGAACGACACGCACTCGCCCGGGGCGCCGCCCAGGTTGTGGGTGAGCGCGAGCTTGCGGCCGCGCGCGACCGACGCGATCTGCCGCTTGCCGGCCTCGCCGCGCAGCTGCAGCCACGCCTCGAAGAGCATGCGCAGGCCCGAGGCGCCGATCGGATGGCCGAAGGACTTCAGGCCGCCGTCCGGGTTCACGGCGAGCTCGCCGTCGAGATCGAACGTGCCCGCGAGCACTTCCTTCCACGCCGTGCCGCGCGAGGCGAACGCCAGGTCCTCCATCAGCACGAGCTCGGTCGGCGTGAAGCAGTCGTGGACCTCGGCCATTGCCAGCTCCTGCCGCGGGTCCTTGATCCCGGCCTGGGCGTAGGCGTCCACGGCGGAGGCCACGACCTCCGGGAACGTCGTGTAGTCGTAGTCGGGGTCCATCGGGCCGGCGGCCGGACCGGCGACGAACGAGAGCGCCTTCACGTAGAGCGGCTTATCGGTGTAGCGGTGCGCGTCCTCGGCCCGGACGATGATCGCGGCGGCGGAGCCGTCGCTGACCCCCGAGCAGTCGAAGATGCCCAGGGGCCCGGCGACCAGCGGCGAGCAGGCGATCGTCTCCTTCGGGACTTCCTTGCGGAACTGCGCGCGAGGGTTCAGCGCGCCGTTCTTGTGGTTCTTCCAGGCGATCCGCGTCATCACGTCCTTCAGCGTCGAATCCTCGACGCCGTACTTCTTGCCGTAGGCAGGCGCCAGCAGGCTGAAGGTGGCCGGCGCGGTGAGCCCCGCCCGGGTGCCGTCGCCGGGCACCGGCTGGCCCGGAAGGCCCGAGATGCCCGAGTCCTTCAGCTTCTCGACGCCGACCGCCATCGCGATGTCGTAGGCGCCCGACGCGACCGCGTAGCACGCGTTGCGGAAGGCCTCGGAGCCGGTGGCGCAGTAGTTCTCGAGCCGGCTCACCGGCTTGTAGTCGATCTTGAGCGGGCGGGAGAGGGTGAGGCCGGACTGGCCCGAATAGAGCGTGCCGAGCCAGAAGGCGTCGACGTCCGCGAGGGCGATCCCCGCCGACGCGAGCGTGTCCTTCGTGGAATCGACCAGCAGATCGTTGACGCCCTTGTCCCAGTGCTCGCCGAACGGCGTGCACCCCATGCCGACGATCGCCACCCGGTCGCGGATCCCGTTGCTCGCCATCAGTCGTGTCCTCCTCCGGTCATCGCTTCGCGGATCTCAATTCTAACAGGGCGCTCTCGGGCGCGCAGGTATGCTTTGGGCCATGGCCGTGAGCGAGTGGAGCCGGGCGATCGCGGTCGCGGCCTTCGTCGGGTCCTACGTCGGGCTCGCGCTCGGCCGCGTCCCGGGCTTCCGGATCGATCGCACGGGCGTCGCGATCATCGGCGCGGCGGTGATGGTGGCGTCCGGCGCGGTGCCGTGGCCCGACGCCGTCGCCTCGGTCGACGCGCCGACCCTCGTGCTGCTGTTCGGGATGATGATCGTCACCGCGTATCTGCGCCTCTCCGGCTTCTTCCGGCTCGTGATGACGTGGGCGCTGCGGCGGGCCCGGACGCCGCTCGCGTTGCTGGCGACGGTGGTCGTGGCGTCCGGTGTCCTCTCCGCGTTCTTCGTCAACGACGTGGTGTGCCTCGTCCTCGCGCCGGTCGTGCTCGAGGCGACACGTCAGCTCGCGCTGCCGCCGGTGCCGTACCTGGTGGCGCTCGTCACCGCCGCGAACGTGGGGAGCGTGGCGACCTTGACCGGAAACCCGCAGAACATGCTCGTCGGAAGCTTCTCGGGCATCAGCTACCGGAGCTTCCTCGCCCGCGAGGCGCCCATCGCCGCC
>WNEQ01001258.1_pt1 | contig 13576 bp, 14 predicted proteins | sample 5399971 | NCBI WGS metagenome assembly WNEQ01 (sample SAMN13153330, study PRJNA577476) | soil metagenome | isolation source: 20 cm grassland meadow soil 2 days after 1st rain plot 5 | place: USA:California | collected 2015-09-18
GGCGTGGGCCATACTCGTTGGGCGACGCACGGTAGACCCGCGCAGGAGAACTCTCATCCCCATACCGACTGCAACTCAAAAATCGCGGTCGTTCACAATGGCATCATAGAAAACTATCTTGAGCTCAAACGCGAATTAGAGGGAAAGGGTCATCGTTTCCTATCTAGAACCGATACGGAAGTGGTTCCTCACCTTGTTGAACAGTATGTTCGAGATGGGATGAGTCTAGAGGACGCCTTTCGAAAGACAGTGAACAGGCTTGAGGGGGCATACTCACTGGTCCTAACGAGTACTGAGAGGCCTAAGACGATAATTTGTGCGCGCCAGGAGAGCCCGCTGGTTCTCGGTGTTGGAGACGGAGAATTCTATTGCGCGTCTGACATATCCGCGTTCCTCCCGATAACGAAGAAGGCGCTTTTCATGGACGAGGGCGAGATGGCGGTCTTGGACCCGAAGGGAATCCGAATAATGAAAGCCCGAAACGGTCAGATGGTCAAGAGAGAACCGGTCACCATTACGTGGGACCCAGAGTCGGCGAAGAAACAGGGTTTCAAGCATTTCATGCTCAAAGAAGTACATGAACAAGTCCAATCTATCAAAGACTCGATCAGAACACTCCCGATTTACTACGACCTATTCGCAAGCAAGGTTGCCGACGCGGAACGCGTCTTCATCGTGGGGTGCGGCACGGCTTACCACGCCGGTCTGGTTGCGAGTCAAGCTCTCGCGAAACTGGCCCGGATAGATGCACGGGTCATCGTAGCCTCAGAGTTCGCTGAGGAAGCTTTGGACTTGGTGGATGATAAGACGGTCGTGTTGGCGGTCAGCCAATCAGGCGAGACCATGGATACTCTTAATGCAGTCAGGGATGCCAAGTCACGAGGTGCCTCGATCCTCAGCGTGACAAACGTCATGGGATCAACGCTGATGCGACTCTCAGACGTCTATATTGGACAGAATTCGGGACCCGAGATTGGAGTCGCGGCAACCAAGACTTTCACCTCTCAGGTAGCGGTGCTGCTCAGAGTTGCTGCAGCTGTCGGAAGAAGGACCGGCAAGGTTCCACTGTCTAGAATCGACGAGGTCGAAAAAGGATTGCACGAAACGCCAGACATTATTCAGGATCTCTTGAATACAAAAGTCGAGGTGGTCCAGAGGATAGCAGAGAGTGTGAACAATGCGAAGAGCATCTGTTTCCTTGGTAGAGGTGTAAACGTCCCGACCGCGCTGGAGGGAAGGCTGAAGCTTCTAGAACTGAGCTACATTCCTGTAATCGCATACCCCGCGGGAGAGAGCAAACATGGATTCATCGCGCTCATAGAGGAGGGCTTTCCGGTCGTTTTCATAGCTCCAATGGATGAAACTCACAAGAGAATAATTGGAAACATCATGGAGATGAAGGCGCGCGGCGCCCGGATCATATCGGTAATTCAAGAAGGAGATCGGGAGATTAGAGAACTGTCTGATGATGTTATTGAGATCCCTCGCTCATTGCCATCATTGGTGACGCCGATAGTCTATGCCGTGCCGTTGCAGCTGCTCGCCTACTACCTTTCTGTCGGAAAGGGACATGACCCTGACTATCCACGCAACCTTGCCAAGAGCGTCACAGTAGAGTAGTCCAAAACGTCGGGACCGTCGGTAGATGAATCTGGCTGAGGAGCACAGGATACTCGAAGAGACTCTTAGCAAAGCTCTCGAGGAGGCATCCCAAAAAACCAAGAACACATTGAGTCTTGAGGAAAAGACATCTCGGGAACAAAAAATGGCGATTTGGGTGGCCATGGAATCGGTCGAATACTCAAGTTTCATGTTCGCGATAACACACGACTTTGAAGACGTAGATCCGCCTACGCCGCCGACGAAAGGCGTGAACCTGTCTTCATTGATGAGCAAGTCTGCCAATGCGGTAGAACAGGTCAGGCTATCGCAGGCTACGGAGAAGCTTGCTGACTACACTAGGCTTAGAGAGGCGGTTCATTATCTGAGAACAGCATATCTCGACATTACGAAGAGACCGAGGAGGACAAGGCAGAACTTAACTAGGTCCAAGTCCGGGCGCAACCCTTCTCAGGGCGCCCCGCGTGTTTCAGTCAGTCACATGTCTCGCAGGCGGAGTAGGAGCAGCCCGGTTTCTCAGCGGACTCACACGAGTAATACCTCCTGAAAAAATCACTGTAATCGTCAACACCGGAGACGACCTAGAATACCTAGGCGCCTACATTAGCCCGGACATTGACATCGTAACCTACACGCTTGCAGGCATCGTTGACCCAGACAAAGGCTGGGGAATCAAAGACGACACGTACAATTGCATGAACCAGCTCGAAAAGTACTCTGCCGAAACCTGGTTTAGGATAGGAGACCGTGACTTCGGAACACATCTGCTGCGAACCGCTTACTTGCAACAAGGCTTCTCACTTTCCGAGGTTACCGAGAAAATTAGGAATCTACTCGGAATCAAGGTCAAGATTCTTCCAATGTCGAACGAGCGAGTCGCTACCAGGATCAAGACTTCTGCCGGAATCCTAGACTTTCAAGAATACTTTGTGAAACGCAAATTCTCTGACCCTGTTATAGATGTCACGTACGAAGGGGCGGCAAATGCCGTCCCCACCGAAGCAGTCTTGACAACTCTCAAGAAATCCGAAGCCATCATACTCTGTCCAAGCAACCCGATCCTCAGCATCGGTCCTATGCTTGCAATTCCGAAGATTAGAGAGGCTCTCGGTAGGTCAAGTGGAAGAATTGTTGGAGTCAGCCCAATCGTGGGAGGAAAGGCAATCAAGGGGCCACTAGACCGCTTGATGCAGAACCTGGGTCTCGAAGTGTCACCGTTGGGTGTCGCGCAGCTCTACAAGGGCTTCCTCGAAGGCTTCGTCATAGATGATGTTGACAAGTCGTCAAAGTCTCGGATCGAACGATTGGGAATGAAGGTGACTACGACTCGCACCATTATGGACTCGGACGAGGCAAAAGCACGCTTGGCAAAGGACACGATTTCTCTTGCAGAAAGTATCGGCAAATGAGCGACGTCGCCATCGTGCCTGTGAAGAGTCTATCTGAGGCAAAGCGAAGGCTCTCCGGTCACCTGGCCCCGGGGGAGAGGAGGGCTCTCGTCCTCGCGATGCTCGACGATGTCCTAACCGCGCTTAGTAAGTCAAGATTGTTTTCCGAAACCCACATTATCTCACCCGACCTCTCGTTGGGGCGGACAGCTCGTAAGCATCGCGTAGGCTTCATGAGACAAAAAGGTGCTGGGCTCAATGCCGCAATCCGTCAGGCGCTGCGCCATCCAGCTCTCTCGAATGTCTCCTCGGTTACGACTGTTTTGGCGGACTTGCCACTAGCCAAACCATCAGACTTTGAAGAATTGATGCAGATAAGTCATGAGAGCCCGCGAATTGTACTCGCCCCCTCCCTAAAGGGAGGCACCAACGTAATGTTGAGAGCTCCGCCAAGCATCATCAAAACATCCTATGGCAGATGGAGCTATGCGAAACACCTACGAGCTGGACAGGGAAAGAGCGTACCGGTCTACTCTATTTCAAACCCTCGCTTATCATTTGATGTTGACACCATCGAAGATGTGAAAGCGCTCGTAGAACTGGACCCGTCGAGAAGGACGCATGCAGCACGAGTGGCTAAGGGACTATCTAGCAATCACAACTAGCAGAATCTGTCAATTACCCATTTCTGGGTAGAAACTCTTTTATGAGTAAGCGGTTTTCGCGTTCCTGAAAATGCAGCGACAATCGAGTGTAAGCTCTCTTGCTCTAGTTGCCTCGATGGCAGCGCTCGGTAACGTCTTAGGCGTCGTTCCAATTGGTCTCGCACAGATACCAACGGGGGCAGGCGTCGGACAGGTTGCCCTCGACTTCTCGAACCTTGCGATAGTCGTTGTTAGCATTTTCATCGGATGGAGACTTGGGGCACTAACAGGACTACTCGCTGGCATAGGACCAGCCATCATGTTCGGCTTCGTAACGGGAAGCACGGGATTCATCACTTTTCTTCTGCCCGTCGGAAAAGCCCTCACAGGACTCACGGTTGGACTGATCGCCCAATCAATTCGCCCAGAGAAGAGACTGCGAACATACAGCGTGGCCTTAGCGGTCCTGCTTGGCTATATTCCAGAAGCGGTTCTCACCTGGTACTATTTCGTAAACCTGGTGCCGTTATTCGTCACCGGATACTTTGCCCAAGTGATAGCCCCTACGCTGGCGATTCCGGTACTAGTCAAAGGGGCCGGAGAAATGATCCTCATCTCGGCGTTGACAGTGGCTCTTGTTGGGAACGAGGGCTTCCGAATGTTCTTCAGGAGATTCGTTCCAATGGAACAGTTGCTCATTCCTGAAAAGTGATCGTCTAAACGATTTCAAGTCTCCCACGGAAGACGAAACGCGCAAAATTGGGGCATTGACTCAATGTGCCTCAGATGGGATTTTGTCCCGGTTCCCAATAATAAGACTCAAGCGCGTTTTCTGGAGATAATTGAGGGCTCGAGCTTGGAGACACGCATTTCTTGTCGAGTGTCGATGATATCTTCATCTCCTGGTCCGGTCCCAATCAGCGTAACAGGAACCGAGGTCTCACTGCGTATTCTGTCGATGAATTTGCGAGCTTCCGATGGAAGTGCGTCGATGTCCTTCGCCCCCTTGCAATCTGAATAAAGCACGTCGAGCTTTGTTAGTGCGACTTGAGTTGCACCGTTGAGCTGGACGGCGCGTTTGGCGAGCTTGAAGTCGAAGGGGGCAGCTCTTCTCTCCCTTCCCGTGACGGTCCCATATTCCATCCAGCCTCTCTTCGCCACATCTGCACGTTCTAGTTGTCCTTCAAGTGGTCCCTCGCCGACTCTTGTAACGTAGGCTTTGAAAATCGCGATTACTTCGTCTACTTGAGTAGGACCCACTCCTACATCTGCACACGCTGCCGATGCGGTAACGTCTTTCGAGGTCACGTAAGGGTAAGTCCCGTGGTAAAGGCTGAGGAAGGTCCCTTGAGTTCCTTCTACGGTGACGTTCTTACTTGCTTCCAGTGCCTTGTGGATTTCTGATACTGTATCCGTCGTGTATGGTTGGAGTGCTGGAAGCTGCCTTGCAAGCTTAACCATGCGTAGTGCTCTTTCAGCGTTACAGGCTCCAACACCGCTCTTAGTAGAGCCAACCTTCTTGGAGAGGTGTTCCGATCGGCTCTCCTCTTCTTTGTGGCGCTTTTCGACGATTGGACACTGATTGTCAACTCCAATTCTATCATCCACTCCCATCTCTCGGATTTCATCTAGGAGGACATCGGAGTCGACTGGCACTCCAGGCCCTATGAGTAAGCGTGTTGACTCGTTCACGAATCCGCTGGGGATGAGTCGGAGTGAATACTGGACTCCGTTGTAGACGACAGTGTGGCCTGCGTTGGGTCCGTTTCCTCCTCTGACGCAAATATCGGGTTTGTCCTTCAGGGCTAGGTAGGCAGCTATCTTGCCTCTAGGGGACGAGTCAAGTCGTCTTTCCCTTCATCCCCGAAGAAACCCCCGACTATAACGGTGCACGGCAATGGGTATCCGCGCCCGATTTGGTTATTACCGGATAAGACTTTGGAAATGGTTTTCCAACAAGTAATGAACAAGGGAGAGACCTCAAGAAGTTCGCGGGGGTCGAGGCCGGGGTCTGGCCTCGACACCATATCATGACTCTCTATGGGTCGTGGGAATGCTCGTAGCCTGGAACCGGATGCGGAATGTACGGGAAGGTTGAGAGGAACGAGGACTGATTAGGCGGCTGAACTGGGTTAGTATCCACTCCATCCGCGACTACCCCAGCGGCTCCATCCGCGGTGAAGCTTGGGTCCACAAGCGGAAGTGTTGCGCCAGCGATCGCTCTGATTTCGATGTCTATTACATCGTCAGACACTCGTCGACCGTTGGGGAAGCCCGCGAGGTCACCTCCCAAAATTCCCAATCTGCTGGGACTGGCGTTGTTAGGTGGGACTGCGATGTTAAGTCGCAAGTAATCGGCCTGGACTTGCCCGGTGTAGTTTTGGAAGCCGCTGATGATGCCTGGCGGGATTCCTGTTAGCAGGATTGCGACGAGGTCTGCTCTTGACTTTGTGTAGGCTGCGAGGTTTGGAAACACGTTAGGGTAGAGAACTGGAAGAAGACGTTGAAGTTCTGGCTTCTCGTAGTACGATACGAACTGGGAATCGTGCTTGGGATGAGTAGTATTCCACAGGTCCTTCTTTCCCAGCGGGATAACGACTTCGTTGATTAAGGGCATTCCAAGCCTCGATACTTGACTGAAGGGCCCGGTTTGAAATCCGTGGGATTCGTTCTGTTCATCCTCATCCGACTCTCCGTGATGATCCCGGTGGTCGTGTAGTATAGTCGCCTTTCTCCGACTCGCGGAGGCCCATACGCCTACAACAGAGTTCGGGGCTAGTGGGTCTGATGGGCTAGAGCCGTCTTGGGTTAAGCTGCTGGAGGATACTTGTAGAGCGATTGTGTGAACGCTATACCCCTTTGTCGTGTCGACTCCAGGGGCGGCGGGCGTTGGAATGAGATGTAGGTTTTGGAAAGGTCTGAGCGTTCCTAGGTCAAAGATGGATCCCAGGTCGACGTAGAATGCTTCGTTTCTCTGGCCAGCGAAGACGGTTGAGCCGTCGTCCAGTGTGGAGATTGCCGCGTTCGCAAGGTCTGCATAGTTGGGCGTGGACCTAGGTCCAATATTGACGGGAGGTGTGGGGACGTCGCTGCCGATTTCGTCTGAATGACCCTCTCTTCTAGATCCTTCTACCTTCCTTACTGAGTAAGACTGTTTCATGTTCCAGGCGTTGTCTGTCAGCGATCCTATGGGACCCGTATTGTAGAGAAATGTGTCCGGGTTTCCGATTCTTGTCTTGAACCTAAACTGGTAGGTTATGTCTTCGACTCCATCACTGTCATTGTCAATCATTATCTCGTATAGAACGTCATCGCCGAAAGTGTTGAAGTTCGGTCCCCCCGCAGGCTCCTCAAGCGGGATGTAGTTTGCAAGAATCGTAACTGTGTCGGGCTTATCAGGGCTGACAAATGCGTAGAGGTCAGTGTTATCGGCAACGGGGTCTTTCGAGATTTTTGGAGCTTCGCGGTGAGACGTCAAGATTAGTTGCCTCCATTCAGTTTCTCAGCGATAAGAGCTGCCAGGCTTGGGTCCTTGATCTTGACGGAAACCTCACCGTTCATAACGGTCAACTGGTCTCCGTTCACGGTCGCGACAATGGGTTCCTCGCTCGCATTGCGGGCTGGCGAGCTGTTCGTCTGGATGCTGGCAATAGGCAACTTGTCGATCATCGCAGCTGCGCCGGCAGCGACTGCTGCGACGCTGCTATACTTCAGAAATTCTCTTCTAGATACTTTCTTCTCGCTTGTTTTGGGGGCTTTTAGCTCTTCAGTTCTGTTCAAGAGTTTCGAGCGCTGGTTCGTCTGGATATCTTCTTAACAGTTTTTCCAAATCTCTTCGGATTTTCTCCCAGATTATAGCTGGGGATATCTCTGAAGTCTGGTTGAGCGGGCTTGTTAGGAGGGGAGATTGGGCATTCGGGCAGACTGCGGAATAGATTTTATCAGCCCGCCCGATGTCGTTCGTCATTGCGTTGGCTGAGAACGCTCCGGACTATTTTGTGCGGAAATTCATCATCTGGTTTTCATGGACTTGGCGTTGATTATTAACTATCATATTCGCGACTTTCCGCATCTACCGCAGAACACGCCTCCGGAGTCGATCGGACCTCCGCAGAGTGTACAACGCAGTATTGAGCGTTCAAGCAGGGGCTGTCTTCGCCTCGGAAGCTTCTCGTATCTCCTTGCAATCAGGAAGGACCCTTCGATGAGTAATATTATGGGAACGAAGAGAGCGAAGTCGGCGAGGGGGCCACCATCAGGCGTTATTATCGCGGTTAGGATGTAGGTGCCGGCCCATACGTACTTCCTCCTCTTTGTAAGAATCCTGGTATCGATGATTCCAAACTTTACCAGCAATACTATGAAAACGGGAAGGGTGAACGCGACTCCAGTGATTAGTATTGTGAAGAACACGAGGCTGTAGAAGTCGTTGATGTTGACGTAGGGGGCGGCTCCTGTATAACTAAGAAAGATTAGAGTGCCGAATACCACGAATGGTAGGAGTATGAAGAACGCGAAGAGGCAGCCGACGACAAAGAGGAGGGAGAAGGCTGTAACAAAAGGATAGACTGACTCCCTCTCTTCAGGGCGTAGGGCGGGGTCTACAAACGCGTGGATCTCATAGGCGAGAACCGGGACGCTCACTGCAAATCCGAGAGTAACCGATGTGAGAACGTAGAGTTCGATTGGAGCCGTGAAGTCTCCAGCAATTAACAGGACTGATGATGGGAGAAGTCTGTCCTTGATCCCGATGAGAATTATCGAAACTAAGGGTCGATAATTTCCAAGCGGGTTAGCGAGAAAGGTGAGGTCGGCCGGAAGGACCATGAAAGCTAGTGTTGCAAGGACGAAAGTGTAGATCCAGACCTTCAGGAGTTTTGCGAGCTCTGCAACATGTTCCCATAGGGGAAGAATCTTTTCCTTGCTAGCAACTTCATCCAAGAGCCAACCCTAGTGAGAGTCGCGTGATGCTCGGGCCAGGATTTCTTCAATTATCCGGTTCGGGGTTTTTCCTTCGGTTCTGATTCCCAATTTCTCTGCAGTTTCGGCTAGAATGCCGTCATGCTCGACTTGGATGACTCTGCTTTTGCCACTCTTGAACTCGCTTACAGCTCTTCCGACTCCTCTTCCTAAGTCGACCATTGAGCTGGGGCTGAAGATGATTGCTAGAAGGGTTATGGCGCCAAGTATCAACCACTCGGTGCCGGCTATCGCCATTGGCTATGGCCCTATTTCTTGTTCTGGGCCGCACGGACTATTTCGTCAGAAATCTCTTGGCGCGTCCTTCCAGAAGTGCTTATTCCGAGCTTTTGAGCGGTGTCGATCAGCGGGTCTGAATTTGCGCTCTCAATTCTGGGGCCGGTTGTCGAAGTGCTTGTGAGTCCTTTTGAGGCTTCGTCGAACTCTCGCCGGGCTCTGCCAAGTCCTCGTGCGATCTCTGGGATTTTGTTCGGACCCCAGACGAAGATTACGACGACGATTATTCCAATGACTATGGCTTCGTAGCCTACTATTGCCATCGCTAATCGTTCAGGGGTTTTCTAACCTATAACTGTTTACCCAAATGACACCCTCATGCTCTAACCAAAGCTTATCCAATCCTCAGAACGGTGCAACGAAAACGAGCCCTGCCCTGTTGAAAATACTAGTCTGTGTGCGACGTGTCCCAGACACGGCAACGCGCATCAAGATAGCGTCAAGCGGAAAATCAGTAGACACGACCAATGTCGAGTACGTAATCAACCCCTATGAGGAATACGCGCTCGAGGCCGGGGTCCAACTCAAAGAGAGACACGGCGGAGAAGTCACAATCCTAACCCTGGGTCCCGAAAAATCGTCTCAGGTTATTCTGAAAGGACTTGCCCTCGGTGCTGACAAGGCTATTCATCTGAAGAGCGAGGCGTTCCCCGAAGACCCTTCGGCAACAGCGAGAGCATTGGCTAACGAACTGAAAACTGTCGAGTTCGACATAATATTGTTTGGAAAGAAAGGAGTCGACGATGACAACCAGCAAGTTGGACCGATGGTCGCTGAGATTCTTGGCATACCTTGCGTGACCCAGGTTGTCAAACTTGAGGTAACGAATGGAAAGGTTGTTGCCCACCGGGAGATTGAGGGCGGAGCGCTTGTAGTTGAAACGACACTCCCCGCAGCCTTCACCGCCGAGAAGGATCTTGCAATTCCTCGATATGCATCACTCAGGGAACTTGTCGCCGCACGAAAGAAGCCAATCACCGTAAAAGAGCCGCAACAGTATCAGCCAACATTGGAGGTCCTATCGGCTGGGTACCCTTCGCCGAGGTCTCCGGGAAAGATCATCGGGAAGGGACCCGAAGCAGTCCCGCTGCTTGTCAAGTTGCTACACGAAGAGGCCAAAGTGATCTAAGAATGCAGGGTCCGGTACTCATATTCGCAGAAGCTTCGGGCACACAATTCCGCAGAGCTTCCTATGAGGCCGTTACGGAGGGTCGTAGAATAGCTGATGCTCTCGGTGTCAAGGAATATGCGCTAGCGATTGGAAACGGGATTAGCGCTGAAGTTCCCAACCTCGGGAAGTATGGTGCGGACCAAGTATTTCTGTCGGAGTCGCCCAGCCTCTCGCTCTTTCACCCTGAATACTACCGGGACATATTCTTGGAGACTGTGCGAAAGGTGACTCCCAGCATAATCCTACTGCCTGCCACATCAGCAGGAAAAGACCTTGGTCCTCGGCTCGCCATTCATCTCGACACTGGACTGGCGAGCGATTGCGTTCTGCTTGACTTTCAAGACGACGAGCTTGTCGCAAGCAGGCCCGCCTACGCTGGCAAAGTCATCCTCAGAGTTAGAATCAGAGGTACTCCCAAGATCGCGACTCTCCGGCCCAATGCTTTCACGGCTAAGGAATCGGCGACTCCGAAGTCTCTCACGGTTGATCATGTGACCTTTGCTAAGCAGGATTCACGGATGACCGTAAAGGAGTTCGTCGCTCCTGGAGGAAAGAAAGTCGATTTGACGGAGGCGAAGATTATCGTGTCTGGGGGAAGAGGCATGGGCGGGCCGGACAACTACAAGATTCTACAGGATTTAGCAGACGTTATGGGAGGAGTAGTCGGTGCATCGCGAGCTTCCGTAGACGCAGGCTGGAGACCCCACTCCGACCAGGTAGGTCAAACTGGTAGGACAGTGTCCCCGACTTTGTACATTGCATGCGGAATATCCGGGGCCATTCAGCATAAGGTGGGCATGGTAAACTCGAAGGTCATTGTGGCAATAAACAAGGATCCCGAAGCTCCCATTTTCGGGTTTGCCGACTATGGAATAGTCGGAGATGTGTTCGAAGTTGTACCGGCTCTGACTAGAGAGATGAAAAAATTCTACGACAAATCATGAAGACTGCCGCTATCTAATGCCGCTGTTCGATTCGACGATTCTACTCCGAGTCTAGCTTGGACTTGAGGAACCTTGCCAGTTCCTGGCTGCTAGGGCTCCGTGAGACGTCCAGAACAGGCATCTCTACATTTCCAGACCTCGCGTTATGGCTGAAGTCCGGCATTGGCGCGCAGCTTACCGATGCAATGTATAGTTCTCCCTTCACGTACTCCTCTGGGAGTTCGGCTGGTGGCACTGGTTGTGAGGCGAAGACTACTCCATCGGACCAAGTGAGTAGTATCGGCTGGCCCATTTTCATCAGAACTGTGAAGGCGTTAACGAGTTGCTGGGCGCTTTCGTACTTGACTATCTCTCGTATGATTATCCGTTTCAAAGGGTCGTGTGTGATCTCTACCAATGGGCGGTTTCACCGGGTTGAGCGGTTGGGGTTGGGTGGTAGGTTATGAGGGTTCTTTCGAAGGCCGAGAAATCCGTTCATCCTTGGGTGAACGTGACGCCCTTGCCCCCGGAGGGATACTTCCACTGGATCGCTTTTGCACCCAGTTTGTGACAGACCACGAGACAAGCTCCGGTCTCCATGCATCCTTCGATGTTGTAATTGAGCTGATCCTGCCAGGTGTAGACTTGCGCAGGGCAGATGTACAGGCATGGTTTGCTCTCGCACTTCTTGCAAAGTTCGGTATTGACGATGATGAAAGGGTCCGGGTCCTTTGTGAAACTGACCGTGCCGAGCCGCTTGTCGAGGGTCAGTTTTTCGCTCTCGGACATGCTAGAACGTCCTCATTCCGCCGAGGAGGTCTCTAATTAGCGTCAGCGTGGATACCCTGCCTTTTGTTTGTCCTCGTAACTCCTTGAATATTTTTTTCTTGCTTGTTCCATCCACTCGATAGACAGCTTCCGCGGCTGCGCAAACGAGTTCAGGGTATACCCCGTACAACCTACTATTGCGCAGATACTTGGGGACCCTTTTGAACCTGTACATGTCGCTCAGGGAAGGTTCGCGTCTGAGTCTTGTCTCGTACGCTTGTAGCGACGAGGCGGAGTAGTCTTTCTCTTTTCGCGCCTCGAGAATAGTCTCTGCTGCAATGATACCGGCGGTAATGGCCATGTCCACTCCTCTGAACGTGTAGCCATTATTGAGAAGGTGGCCCGCCGCGTCACCGGCTACTAACATTCCACCAGTGTACGGACGAGTCAACATTCCTGGTCCTGCTTCAGGTATCATGTGAGCATCATACTCAACGGTCTTCCCGTTCTTGAGGAGTCGTCTGATCTTGGGGTGGTTTCTCATCTTCTCCATCAGGCTGGGCGCGGAAATCTTTCGAGATGACACGTCCTCGGCGCCCACGACTAGTCCTAGGGCGACGCTTTCTTTGTTTGTGTAGAGGAATCCTCCTCCGCGAATTCCATCTGTGGGGGAACCGACGAAGACATTCGCCGTGCCTTCGCCTGGCTCGAGTCCAAAGCGTTCCTCAATTGTATCGGCGGGCAGCTCGACAACATCCTTCATTCCCATAGATATCGTTCGCGGCTCGAGCATTTCGACGAGGCCGGCCTTTCTGGCCAAGCCGGTAGTGGTGCCATCACATGCTATGACGGCGTCCGTTGGGATCTTATCCTGTCCGGCAATGATTCCACGCACTCTTCCGCTGTCGATTATGAGATCGTCCACGCGTGCGTCGCTGATTAGTGAGGCTCCTGCTTTCTCAGCTTGGTCTGCAAGCCACTTGTCGAACTTGGCTCTTATCGCGGTGAAGCTGAGGGATGGATCCGTGGTTTCGTATTCGATTCCGAATGCGCTGTCGGGTTTCATGAAAGTGATTCCTTCCTTTCGGATAAATCGTTCGATGGGTGCCTCCTTCCAATGTTCACCCAGTAGACGTTTGAGCGCGTAGCTGTAGATTCTTCCGCCGAATACGTTCTTGGAGCCTGGAAAGCTTCCTCTCTCGACTAGAAGGACTTGGACTCCTTGTTTGGCGAGTGTTAGTGCAGCCGCGCTCCCGGCTGGACCCGCCCCAACAACGGCTACTTCGAACCCTTCAAGAGACATTGATGCCGTCGAGGGTCGACTAGGGACGCGATTATTTGGTTTAGGTCTATTCCCTCCTCGTTTCTTGAGCCCACTTCTTCTGGAGAATCTCCTGGATTAGATCAACGGCCCGCTTAACCTGCCTTTGCAGCGCCATCGGGTCATAACCGACAGGGGGCTTCGAGCCGAGGTATGGTTTGTACATGTCGAAGTCTAGGAACTTCTTGCTGGTTTCGAAGATCGCCATGAGAGCAGTGCCTTCCATCTTTTCAAGGTCTGATTTTCTGCAGTGGTAGAAGCCGTTGTCCCTAACGAACGTAACCTTCTCGTCGCCATGAGAGTCATGGTACATGTCTTCCCATAGGTTCCTGTCAACCTCATTCTCCTCGACTAACCCTTTCTGGATTTTTATGGAGTAGCTCTGATGAAGTCTGACGGCTTCGTGTTCAGGAATCTCTAGCGCCTTGGAGAGCTCTTGGAAGGAGAGACCTTTCTTGCGGAGATAGTAGCAAGCTTCCTCGAGG
>WNEQ01001266.1_pt1 | contig 13528 bp, 17 predicted proteins | sample 5399971 | NCBI WGS metagenome assembly WNEQ01 (sample SAMN13153330, study PRJNA577476) | soil metagenome | isolation source: 20 cm grassland meadow soil 2 days after 1st rain plot 5 | place: USA:California | collected 2015-09-18
CTGGATTGTGAGCTCGGTAAATCGTCGGTCACCAGGTTCAGCGACGGTGAGATCTACTTTCAGATCCTCGAAAATGTCCGTGGCGCCGATGTATTCATCGTGCAACCGACCTGTCCGCCTGTGGACGCGAATTTGATCGAATTGTTCTTGATGATCGATGCGTTCAAGCGGGCGTCGGCAAGGCGAATCACGGCGGTGCTGCCCTATTTCGGCTACGCCCGTCAGGATCGGAAGGACAAACCGAGAGTTCCGATCTCATCAAAGGTGGTTTCAGACTTGCTCGTGGCATCCGGAACCGATCGTTTGCTGACGATGGACCTGCATGCCCCACAAATTCAGGGGTTCTTCAGTATTCCGGTGGATCACTTGTTCGCCGCCCCGGTATTGGTCGAACACTTTCAAAAACTGAATCTGCCGAACCTTACGGTAGTTTCACCCGATGCCGGCGGCGTCGAACGAGCGCGCGCGTTCGCCAAAAGGTTGCGTGCGGAATTGGCCATTATGAACAAGCGCCGTATCGAGGCGAATGTCGCACAGGTGATGAACGTGATCGGCGATGTGCGAAACCGCACCTGTCTGATCGTTGACGACATCATCGATACGGCCGGCACCTTGGTAAAGGCTGCTGACGCGCTCAATAAAGACGGTGCAACAAAAATTTATGCATGCTGCTCGCACCCGGTGCTTTCGGGTCCGGCGGTTGAACGTATTCAGAGTTCTGATTTGGTTGAAGTCGTTGTGACCAATACGATTCCTCTGCATAGCGAAGCGCGAAAATGCAAAAAGATCTCGGTCCTCAGCGTGAGCAAATTGCTGGCGCAAGCCGTCCAGTCTATTCACGAAGAGACATCGGTGAGCGTGTTGTTTATATAAGCCCGAGCTCATTAAAAGGAAAACTCTATGGCTGAAATTGTAATAAATGCGACAAATCGCGCCGATCGTGGGAAAAACGCGGCGCGGCGCCTGCGCCGGAAGGGTTTGGTGCCGGGCGTTGTCTACGGCGGAAAAGGAGAAAACCTCTCGGTTGCGGTCGACCCGAAGGCTCTGCAGAGGGTACTCCGTTCCGAAGCCGGACGGAACGCGATTTTGAAGCTGTCTATTGCCGATCATGGATCCACGAATGCAATTCTAAAGAACTGGCAAGTGGATCCGGTCAAAGAGAGCTTCTTACATGCGGATTTCTACCGGATCGCGATGGATGTGGCGATTCGCGTGACAGTGCCCATTCAGGTTATGGGGGAAGCACGCGGCGTGAAAGTCGATGGTGGAGTCCTGGAATTGGTCCTCCGGGAAATCGAAGTCGAATGCTTACCCGGGGACATTCCGGAACGGATCACCGTAGACGTGGCGGATCTCGGAATTAACCAGTCCCTGCGCGTTTCGGACGTTCCAGTACCCGCAAAGGTCAAGGTGCTGCAAGCGGCCGACCAGGTCGTCGTCCATGTCGTCGCGGTGAAGGAGGAAGAAGCGGCTCCTGCAGCCGCCGCCGCTCCGGCTGCAGAGGGCGAAGCGGCCGCACCTGCTGCCGAACCCGAGGTCATCAAGAAGGGCAAGAAAGAAGAAGAGGAAGCTCCACCCGAGCCGCAGCGGTAAGCTTTGCACAGTATCGAAGCCGGGTGAGGGCCACAGTTCTTGCAAATCCTTAGACCCTCAAATGTGGCTTATCATTGGGCTGGGCAATCCGGGCGCAGAATACGCAGGTACATATCACAATGCCGGGTTTCGTGTTCTGGAACGGATCGCCGCAAGTGAGAAGATTCAGATCAATGAACGTTGTGGTCCAGCCCTGATTTCCGCCAAAACGACACTGGGCGCGCGATCCGCGGTACTCGTCCTGCCGCAGACATATATGAACAACAGCGGAGCGGCGATTTCGCCGCTGTTCGAGCGTTTTGAGGCCACCACCCAGGACGTGATCGTCATTTATGATGATGTTGCGCTGCCGTTGGGAAAGATCCGAATCCGGCAAAAAGGTTCGGCGGGCGGGCACAATGGGATAAAATCATTAGTTTCTGCCTTTGGCTCCGGCGAATTCCTGAGAATCCGAATTGGGATTCAACCGGACCGGGCAATCGGCGGCGTTCGCGACTTCGTTTTATCCGAAGTGGCGAAAATTGACCGCGACCTGCTGGACCGAGGCGAGGAAATCGCGGCAAGAGCTGTTGTGACGCTGGTTGCTGAGGGCGTTGAAAAAGCGATGTCGCAATACAATGGCCTGGATCTGCGCGATGTTAGAGCGGAAGGTTAAGGAGAAAGTTGAATGCGCAATTACGAAATCATGTTCGTTGTCAATCCGACCATAGCTGAGGAAGAGATTGACAAAATCAACACGCAAGTCGCGGGCATCGTCACTTCCGGTGGCGGCGCGATCGAAAAGATCGAAAAAATGGGAAAACGCCGCCTCGCCTACGAAATCGATAAACACCGGGAAGGTTACTATGTCCTTTTTGTCATCGCCGCCAACGGCGATATCGTCAAAGAGTGTGAACGGCGCTTACGGGTGATGGACCCCATCATCAAATACATCACCGTGCGCACCGATGAAGAAGCCCGTAGACTCGATAAAATGCGAAATTATCGCCAGAAGCGCGCTGCCCGCCGCGACAGCGGTGCCAAAAAGGCTCCCGCGCAATCTATAGAAGAGGCCATGCAATGAAATCCGCAAAAGAGAAAAGGCCGGCCGCGCAGAAACAGTATTACCGCCGAAAGAAAGTTTGTAAGTTCTGTGTCGAGCGGATCGACGTGATCAACTACAAAGACGTAAAACTGTTGTCGCAGTTCGTCCCGGAACGCGCCAAGATCATGCCGCGGCGGATATCCGGCGTTTGTTCGAGGCATCAGCGCCAGCTCAACGATGCAATCAAGAAGGCCAGGAATATTGCCCTCTTACCTTTTGCAACTGAGTAGGGAGGATTGATGGAAGTCATACTCAGAGAAACGATCGATAATCTTGGACGCGCCGGCCAGGTGGTCAAAGTGGCCGATGGCTATGCACGCAATTATCTGTTGCCGAAGAAACTGGCGTATTTGGCGACTCCTGGAAACTTGAAGGTCATCGAATTCGAAAAGCAGTCATTGTTGAGGAAGGATGCAAAACAGAAAGGTGACGCCGAAAACCTCAAACAACTCCTCGAAAATGTTGAACTCAGCATTCGCCGCAAAGTGGGCGAGCAGAATGCGCTATACGGATCCGTCACGAATTCCGACGTCGCTGAAGAGCTGGAAAAGAAAGGTTTCCAGATTGAAAAACGAAAGATCCACATGGACGATCACATCAAGACGCTCGGCGAATTTTCCATTCCGATCCGGCTGTTTAAAGACGTCACAGCGCATGTCAAGCTAAAGGTTGAAGCCGAACCCGAAGCGTAGTCAGCGTTTCCAATTTCGGGTCGTCGATCGCGAATCGATTGCGCTTACAATGCGCATTCGAGATGCCTACGCAAACTCTCGAACGGGCACTGCCTCACAATATAGACGCCGAAAAATCCGTTCTCGGCTCAGTACTAGTCAACAACGAAAACTATTATCGGGTTATTGAGAATCTCAAGCCCGAAGACTTCTACCTCGACGGCCATCGCCTTATTTTCCGCAAAATGGTCGAGCTGATCGAAAAATCGAAGGCGATCGATTTAATCACAATCCAGGAGGAACTGGTCCGCTCGTCTCAGCTCGAAGCCGCAGGAGGAATCGGCTATCTTGCCAGTCTTCTCGACGGCATTCCGCATCTGGTCAATATCGACCACTACATCGAATTCATCCGCGAGAAGTCGCTGCTCCGGCAGATGGTGAACGAGGTACACAAGGTCATGGCCGAGTGCTTCGATCAGGCCGAACCCGCCGAAGATATACTAGATCGCGCCGAGCAGGCGCTCTTGAATCTTTCAGAGAAACGGATGCGCGGAGGCTTCGTTTCTGTCAAAGATATGGAACTGCCGGCGACAAGGCTGCTCGAGAAGCTCTACACCGAGCGGGAGATGATCACCGGTGTTGCCACCGGATTCCGCGACATCGATCGGCTCACGTCCGGTTTGCAACCTGGAGATCTAGTCATTCTTGCGGCGCGGCCATCGATGGGTAAAACCGCGCTGTGCCTGAACATCGCTCAGTACGTGGCACTTCACAAGAATTTACCGGTGGGGATGTTCAGCCTCGAGATGTCGAAGGAACAACTCCTGATGCGAATGCTCTGCGCAGAAGCGCGCGTCGATGCGCACAAGGTCCGCACGGGTTATCTGGGCAAGGACGATTTCCGCAAATTGATCGATGCATTGGGACGGACGACTCAGGCTCCCATGTACATTGACGATTCGTCGACGCTGACGGTCATGGAGATGCGCGCGAAATGCCGGCGGCTGAAAGCCGAGCGCGGCCTGAGCGTTGTTGTCATCGACTACCTCCAGCTGATGTCCGGTTATGGACGCGTGGAGAACCGGACGCAGGAAATTTCCGGCATTTCCCGCGGGCTCAAAGCGCTGGCCAAAGAGCTGAACGTGCCCGTCATCGCATTATCGCAGTTGAGCCGCGCTCCCGAGCAGCGCCAGGGCGACCACAAGCCGCAGCTTTCCGATCTGCGCGAGTCGGGTTCTATCGAGCAGGATGCCGATCTCGTCATGTTCATCTACCGCGAAGAGCTTTACAAACCCTCCGATGAAAATGCCGGCCTCGCCGAATTGATCATTGCCAAACAACGCAACGGCCCTACGGGCATCGTGAAACTGGCATTCCTGCGCGAATTCACGCGTTTCGAGACGCTACTCGATCTCGAGTAGCGGTCTGCGAAGAACAGGCGCTCATAGCATAGAGCGCCGCTATAGCCTCACCAGCCTGAATACGCGTCTGAAGCGTTTTTGAAAAGGGAGCTGTTTGGGCGTGATCGACACTCGCAAGTTTTGCAGAAAAAGCAACGACATCTGGCTGTTTTCGGTTTCCGGTGCGGCGATCGCAGTGACTTTCGGGGTGAACTTACCGGGATTTCGACCCTCACCCGCGGCCTCGCCGCGGCCCCTCCCAGGGGGAGAGGCACAGGTGCAATGGCTGTCCGCTGCGGTGCCAGTTCTGTTGCTTCCGGGTGACTCTCTCTCTAATCATGTCCAACCGGGCATGGGTCTGGTCGTCGATTTCCATGATGTGATTCGCCATGCAGACGATTTCGTCGTTCACGTCGCGGAACTCTTTTACCATTTGGGGGGTGATGGCCGGATCGGTCCGAATCTGAGCGATCCAGGTGCCAAGTGTCGCTTCAATGGCGGTCAATTCCATGATCAGGTCGGCCCGTTTCTCGAGCAGGGAATCCACGGCGTCGATATTCTCGTCTTCCAGCAGCAGTAACTGCTCTTCCGACAGGCAGATAAAGTCTTCTAACAGGGTGCGTTCTCTTTCCAGGGCTTTGAGTATTTGTGTGGAATTCATTTCTTTCTCCCTGCCGCTACGGGTGCAATCGGAATCGCCCGGTGTTGGCAGCGTGCCCGGCGAGCAAAGTCGTTCATTGGATTTCTCCTCCGTGATCTCGATTAAATTGCCGGCCATCCTTGCCGCGTCTTAAATTGATCCGTCCTGGTCCGACTGGCCCGCCATGGACCACTCAAGTGCTGTATCGAGTCCCCAACTGCGAGACTTTAGAGGAAAGTGGACCTGATTCCTTTGGTTCTTCGGTTGCCCTACTGGTCCGCGAGTATGGGCATCTCTCTGTGCATGATCGTGAGAAATGGAGAGGATTGGGTCGAAGGCGCCGTCCAGAGTGTCAGATCCATTGTCAATGAAGTCATAATCGTGGACACCGGTTCAACCGACGCAACTCTGGAACGGCTTAAACCTCTTAGCATCAAACTATTGAAAAAGTCCTGGAATGATTCGTTTGCCGAGGCCCGCAATGTCTCGCTTGCATCTTGCTGGCGCGAGCCGCGCGATCTCTGGAATCGGCAATGCCCCGATGAATCCCGAGAAAAGGCAACGTAAGTGCTCCTCCCCGCGTGCTCGCGGAATTGGAGCAGACCCCGTTCCTGGAGAACGAGGTTCGAGCAGTGAAAGGACAATGAATCACATGGATGTGAAGATTAACGACAGTCAGATCAACGTTACTGTCGAAATTTCGACATGGGGCGATCTCCTGGATTGGATTGAGACGGATTACCTCAAGGCTGGCCAATGCATCACGCACGTCTATCTCGCTGAAAATGAAAGCCTGAACTACCGGGATACTCTGGTCTGCGGCAAGGAAATCGCCGAAGTGACACCCGTTGCCATTAAAAGCGGCGATTTTGACAGTGTTGTACGCGAATCGATGCGGGATCTCGATCACGAGGTCAAAGCCTCGCTGGAATCGGTAAGGCAAATCATCCGCTTACTCGAGAACCGCAGAGAAGAGGAAGCGTACCGGCGCCTCGCCCACCTTCTGGATTCGGTTCGAATCTTCTTCACAATCTTTTCTGAAGATCTGGGCTGGATTGAGCCGTACAACGCAGAAATTTCCCGTAAGGAAAGTCCGGCCGCATTAGAGCGGGCTCTAACGCAGTTGGTTAACGCTCAGGAGAATCATTACTGGGTTTCTATTTGCGACGTTCTCGAATATGAAATCGTTCCGATCTTGGAATCCTGGCAGAAGTTGGTGGAGGGAACCCGTGAGTGTATCGCCTGAATCCGAGATTTCGGGAACCGACTCTAGAATCGGGATCGTTGTCGACGCTGGTCCCAGTCTGGGCTACGGACACGCCGTCCGTTGTTTGCGGCTCGCAAACGCGCTGACGGAAGACGCTGCGGTGATGGTTTATCCGCTCTCCGAAAGCTGCCGGGACTTTTTCCTGAACGCAAGTCCGGCTGCAAAATTCGAAATTTGCGAACCGGATTGGGAAACGAAGGGATTTCCGCGGCTGGTGATTACCGATCTGCGCGAAACCCACAGAATTATACAAGCCATTCACCGGAACGGATCCAGGCACATCAGCATTCACGATCTTGGTTTAGCGCAGTGCGGCTCGGATGTCGTCATCGACGGCAGCATAACCACGCTATTTCCATATAAGCAGGACAAAGATCGTTCTCTGTTTCTTGGTCCGCAATACATGGTGACGCGAGAGCCCGTTGCGCGGGGCGAGCTGACGGATACGGTCCTGGTCACTTTTGGCGGGGGTTCGACTTCGAATTTTGCAATGAAGGCCTCCGAGGAAGTGTGGAACTGCGGCTTGACGCCGATTACGACGCGCGGATTCATCGGATCATCGCCAATCACGGATGACGAATTTGCTCGGGCGATGGCTACTTGCCGCTTCGCCATCTCCGGTTCCGGAGTCACGCTTTACGATCTGCTTGCGTCCGGCGTTCCGACTGTAGCTGTGGCGTTTGATCGAATCCAATTACGCACCGCCCACGCTTTTCATGAACGCGGTGCCGTAGTCAGCGCCGGATTGGTCGAGCGGCTAGAACCCGGTGCACTTCTGCGCTGCTCGATGGAGATGTTGGAAAATCAGGCGATGATCCAGCGCCTCAGCCAGGTCGGACAAATGCTTGTCGATGGCAAGGGATTGTCACGAGTCGTTGAAATTGTAAGGAGGCAGTTATGGCTGACAAGCCAAGAGAAAACCTATTCGGTTTATTAACAAGCGACCCGAACCGTGTTTATGTGATCGCCGAGGCCGGCGTGAACCATGGAGGAAAGAAAGAACGCGCTCTCGCCCTTGTTCGCGCGGCCAAATGGGCAGGAGCTGACGCAGTGAAGTTCCAGACCTTTCGCGCTGATCGTTTGGCTTCTACACAGCCGGCGGCATTAGCGCACACCAAGGATCAACCGAACCTGCAGGAGTTGTTCAAGAAGCTCGAATTGCCCTTCGATACGTTCCGAGCGCTGCACAAGGAAGCCGAAAGGCTTGGAATTGAGCTCCTGTCCACTCCCTTCGATAAAGAGAGCGCCGATTTCCTCGATGAACTGGGCGTAAATGCATTCAAGATCGCTTCCGGTGACATAACACATCGGCCGCTTATTGAGCATGTCGCGGGGAAAGGCAAGCCGGTCCTTCTTTCTACCGGAATGAGCGCGCCCGAAGAAATCGAGAAAGCGATTGACTGGATGCACACGAGGTCGAACGAACAAATTGTGCTTTTACATTGCGTGTCCTCTTACCCGGCCAAGCCGGAAGAACTGAACTTGAAGTCGGTCGAGTACCTCCGCGACCGCTTCGGCGTTCCGGTCGGTTTCTCCGATCACAGCGTCGGAGGGCTGGGCTCGGTCGTCGCGACATCGTTGGGCGCGCAGGTCATTGAAAGACATTTCATGATCGAGACTCGAGGTGAGTCCCCCGATCAAGCCATCTCGATGGATGCCAAGGCGCTGAAGATCCATATCGAAGACTTACGCAGGATCGGAACCCTACTGGGCGAACGCGGCAAATTTGCAACGGAAGCAGAAAGCCGGAACAAGACCGCCTCTCGCCGGGCATTGCATGCGCGGCGGCCCATCGCAGTCGGCGAAACGATCGATGCCGATATGCTGTATGCGCTTCGGCCGGCAAACGGAATTTCGCCGGAATTCTTCGAGTCCGTTGTCGGCAAGCAGGCGCTCAGGCCGATCCAGGCGGGCGCTCCGGTCCAGTGGGAGTCGATTCAATGAAGAAAATCAACGTTCTGATTACAGCGGCTTCGCGACGCGTCCCTCTGGTGAGGGCATTTCGCAATGCCGTTCGAAGGTTTGGAGGAGGCCGCGTAATCACGACCGACATCAATCCGTTATCGCCTGCCCTCTATTTCGCACACAAACATCACATTGTTCCACTGACCACGGATCATAATTACATCCCGATCATCGAAAGCGTCTGCGATGCGGAAGAGGTGAACCTCATCATTCCGACGATCGACGATGAATTGCCCATTTTCGGCCGTGTTCTCGACCGATTTGCGCAACTTGGGATCACCATTGCCGCATCGAGCGAGCAAACCAGTACGACGTGCAACGATAAATACGCGACTTACCTGTTCTGTCAGAAGAACAGAATCCGGACGCCGGAAACCCGACTCGCCAGTCACGTCAAGTTCAGCGATATCCAATATCCGGTCTATGTGAAACCGCGTTTTGGCCGGGGCAGCGTTAACGTTTTTGCGGTCCACAATGAAACCCAACTTCGGTTGTTTCTTGATTACGTGCCAGACGCCATCGTTCAGGATCACCTTCCCGGAACGGAGTTCACCGTCGATGTGCTGTCGGACTTCGATGGACGCGTCCTTTCCATCGTTCCGCGAGAACGCCTGGTCATTCGTGCCGGTGTCAGTGATAAGGGCGTCACTCGTAAGCACGCCGAAGTTATCGCTTTCACTAGAGAAATCGTGGAGAAACTTCAAATCGCCGGACCGGCGAACATTCAGTGCAAGTGGGATGGAGGCGATGTGAGCCTCATCGAAATAATCGCGCGCTTTTCCGGCGGCATTCCGCTCACGATTGCCGCTGGTGCAGATTTTCCAGCCTGGCTCGTTCAGCTTGCGGCCGGGGTGAAACTCAATGCACAGATTGGAAAATTCCAAGACGGACTGGTCATGATGAGCTTCGAAGAAAGCGTATTTGCCACCGAGACCGAACTGAAACCGACACACGTCGAAAAACCACGGACATTGTCCAAAACGCGCTCTACCTACGTGAATTAGATTACAGCGGGAAAAGTGTATGATCGTCGTCAAGAAAATCAATGGGCAAGAGATCGTCGTCAACTGTGAGCTCATCGAAACGATCGAGTTCACGCCGCATGCCGTAATGTGCTTAACCACTGGTGAGAAGCTGATCGTCGACGAGACACGCAACGATTTGCTGAAGAAGATCATCGATTACAAACGTACGATCCATCAGCGGCCGGAGGCTATGGGATGGATCTAGGCACACTGCTGGGCATCGTTCTCGCCTCTGCGGCAATTCTCATCGGCCATGCCATGGAGGGAGGATCTATCTTGCAGATTCTCCAACCGACCGCCGCCATGATCGTGTTCGGAGGAACACTTGGCGCAACGATGATTTCTTTTCCAATGTCGGTGTTCAAACAGGCTGTGGCGGATCTGTTACACATTTTCAAAGAAGACCAAAGTCATCCAAATGAAGTGATCGATCAGGTCATCCGGTTCACCAACAAGGCACGCCGAGAAGGAATCATTTCCCTGGAAAAGGAAGCGAGCGCGGTGAAGGACGACTTCTTCAGGAAGTCCCTCATGATGGCCATCGACGGCTGCGAACCTAAAGAACTTCGCCAGACAATGGAACTCGAACTCCAATATATAGAGGAACGCGGGGAGCAGTCGGCGAAGGTCTACGCAGCTGCCGGCGGATACTCACCGACTATCGGAATCGTCGGCGCTGTCCTCGGCCTGATTCAGGTGATGCAGCACCTGGACAACATCGACGAGGTGGGAAAAGGAATCGCTGTCGCATTTGTTGCGACCATCTACGGCGTCGCATCCGCGAATATTTTCTTTCTTCCCGCGGCCGGAAAGTTGAAGTTCAAGCACCGGAAAAGAATCATAGTTAAAGAAATGATGCTCGAAGGCACGCTGGGAATTCTGGAAGGCCAGAACCCCAGATTGATCGAAGGCAGGCTTACATCGTTCCTCGATGGAGAGTATCAGAAGCTGCGCGAGCAGGAAGCAGCGCTGCGATCGAGGAGGAAAGCGGCGTAGTGGCCAGGAAGAAAAAACATCCCGAACCTTCGAATCATGAGCGGTGGCTGGTGTCCTACGCCGACTTCATCACACTGCTTTTCGCCTGTTTCGTAGTAATGTTTGCTGCATCGAACTCGGATCAAAAAAAAGCAGGCCAAGTCGCCAAAGCTGTGCAAGAGGCTTTCAAGCATATGGCCGTATTTACCCCCGCGGGGAAAGTTGTTCCGCTTTACGATTCCGGTGGTCTGCCCTCCGATGACAACACTGCCATCGGGAACACGTACGCCGGCTTTGACGCGACTCAGTTGGTCAACTCTGCCAGTCCTGGTAAAGGTGGAAAGGTCAGGCTCAGCGACGTAAAGGCACAGCTCGAGATCATCCTCAAGAATGAAATATCGAACCGCAATATTCATCTCTCAGAGGATTCCCGTGGATTGACCATCAGTCTGGCTGAAGCGGGATTTTTCGATCCGGGATCGGCAATGATCAACACGAAGGCACTGGCTGCCGTTGATAGCATCGCCGCAACGCTGCAGCCGTTGACTTACAGCATCCGCGTCGAGGGACACACCGACAACACGCCAATTCACACGCCGCAATTCCCGTCTAATTGGGAGTTATCCACCACCCGGGCTACGTTTTTGCTGCAATATCTGATTTCCAATGGGAAGATTTCTCCGCGGCGACTGTCCGCTGTTGGGTACGGCGAATACCACCCCATCGCGCCTAATAACACTCCGGAAGGCCGCGCCGCTAACCGTCGAGTCGATATTGTGCTTCTGGGCTCAGCGGCTGAGAAACAGGAACCGGAATTACGATAAACTTGGGTTCAATGAAATGTGATGTTTGCACCGAAGATGACGGAGAAGGTATACACTACCACGCCTTCATCGAAGGAAAACACTACTGGGTTTGCGAATCCTGTAAGAAGAATCTGAAAGTCGAAGCCGAGCACGTCGATGACTAGAGAAATAGTCAAATACCATCTGCCAGTGTAAACACGCGGGTGTAGGTACGCTGGTAGGGTTCGTACACCGGCTGTTGAACGGAATACAGGAAGCTGTTTTCGAGTGGTCCGAGATAGAAGTGCAGCGAGATCAGATTCGCCGTGTCCTCGAGATTTGAAACCTGGTGGATCTCTGTTGTCTGAATAGCGAGCACCGATCCCGGCCCAAAATCCTCGCAATAGTCCACCCGAATATGACCGCTGGCGGTCTTACGATAATTATCCGCACAAAGCTTCCCCTCTACAGTGTATACGGCGCAAATGGACTGGCCATGGTCGTGGATGGGACTCCTCTGACCGGGCCGCCAGCACAACACCAGGCATTCAAAATCTTTGTTCTTGTAAACGAGATTACGCGCATAACGATTTTCCGTGAATTGAATATAGCGCTCGATCTCTTCCCTTTTCGGTTTAACAGCGGAGACGAATCGGCGCAAATCCGGAAGCGCCATCTCAGGGGCTTTGTGTTTCAGCTCTTCAATTGCCGCGGCGAGGTCCACACCTAACTTAAGAATAGCCACAAAAAAGCACAAAAATCACACAAATCTGTTTAGACCTCGTGGGTTTTTGTGCCTTTTTGTGGCCATTTCTCCTCACTGGGGGCAGGCAAGCGAGTCAGGAATCGCACGATTTTATAGCCGGCAATAGCGTTAAAAGGAAATCGGCCCATCGTGTAATGACCACAGGGCAGCCAGGAGATTTCGCAGGGTACTCCGCAGCGGTAGAACTCGTCGTAGGCGTGCTGCGAAAGTTCCGGAAGAAACGAAAGATCGTAGCGGCCTGAGAACATCAGACAACGCCGGTTTGTGCCGCGAAGTTTCTTGATAAAAGGATGTGGGCTGATCGGGGACCAGAGAAGCCGGAGATGCTGAAGATCAATCGCGCCTTCAAGTGAATGGCGCACGTGCTTCGTAGAAAGGCCCGTCCAAACCACATCCGCAAAAAAACTCGATACGTGAATAAAAACCCCGGCCGAAAAGCGTTCATCGTGCGCGAAAGCCAAAAACCCGATGCAGGATCCTACACTTGTTCCCAAGATTCCGACTCGGCGATAGCCGCAGCCGAATAACCAATCCGCCGCGCGGCGGGAATCCAAAACTGCCTGCCGGACAGCGGCAACGGTTCGGCCAATGTTTGGCGAAACCAGATACTCGGACCGCTCGAGATGAGCGGGCCGGCGATAGTGGTGATACGGCAAGCTGAGGCGCAATGAACTAATCCGGGCAGCCTGGAGGAGACGACATAAGCTGACTTGACCGTCCCATTTGCAGTTCCATTGCGGGAGGACAACCATGGCCAGGTCTGATGCGCCGGCAAAGAATCTTCCCCAAACCGTGTTATTTTCCGGATAAGCGGTTTCGATTGCGCTTGGGAATCTCAGAATGTGTCCGTCGAACATGTATTGCTCGGTTGGGCGGTATTCATAGAATGAGGGGCTGTCCGATACGGCGCGCGAAACATAATCCTGCAAGGCCGTTTCGAAATTGACGTCCGGTTGCAATCCGAGATGTTCAAGACCCCACTCAAACGGAAGCGATGTCCGGTTCGCATCCCGTGCGTGAAAGAACCGTTCACGGTCTTCGATGTAATTACGAAGCATGAGAAAACTTGGCGTCTCAACTGTAGGGCGGTCTGTTTTCTTGAGGCTGCGCGCTGTCGCGCTTGCGCTTCGCGGAGCGCCGTTACAGCAGGCGATTTCAGTAGTCTTGCAACTATAGTGCTCGAACCAAAGCTTCCGCGGGATGTAAGGGGCGCCGGCCGGTGGCGTGTTCGACCTGCTGCCTGCATGAAATACCCGGCGCAACGAGTACGGCGTTCGGACTGTTTTCCACGGCCGGAAAGAGACGGCGGCGGCCAATCGCTATAGAAATGTCATAATGTTCCTTCTCATATCCGAAG
>WNEQ01001268.1_pt1 | contig 13515 bp, 11 predicted proteins | sample 5399971 | NCBI WGS metagenome assembly WNEQ01 (sample SAMN13153330, study PRJNA577476) | soil metagenome | isolation source: 20 cm grassland meadow soil 2 days after 1st rain plot 5 | place: USA:California | collected 2015-09-18
CGGCTCGATGGCGACGGTGCCGTTCGGCTGCGGCACGCCCTTGGCCATCCGCTCCGTCATCGGGGTCGCCGCGTTGCCGATGTCGATCTGGCCGCAGGCGATGTCGTACTTGCGCCCGTCCAGGGACGTCGCCTTGGTGAGCCCGGTGATCGCGTGCTTGGTCGACGTGTACGGCGCCGAGTTGGGCCGCGGCGTGTGGGCCGAGATGGAGCCGTTGTTGATGATCCGCCCGCCCCGCGGGTCCTGGCTCTTCATGATCTTGAAGGCTTCCTGCGTGCACAGGAACGACCCCGTGAGGTTGGTGTCCACGACCGCCTTCCACTGCTCCACGGTCAGATCCTCGAGCAGCCCGGCCGCGCCGATCCCGGCGTTGTTGAACAGGAGATCCAGGCGCCCGAACGCGCTCTTGGTCTGCGCGAAAAGCGCGCGGATAGCCTCGGGATCGCGCACGTCGGTGGGAACGACCAGCGTCCGGGAGCGCGCGGGGCCCGCCTCGCCCGCCACCTGCTCGAGGGCATCCTTGCGCCGGCCGGCGAGCGCGACGTGGTATCCCTCTCTCAGCAGCACGAGCCCGACCGCCCTGCCGACCCCGCTCCCGGCGCCCGTCACGATCGCAACTTTCGTGTCCATGTCAGTCTCCTGATGGCCGTGGTGAACGACGCCGACAGCCTACCACCGATGCGGCGCCCGCTGGAGACTGGGGCTACGTCCCCCCTCGACGACTCCGGGCGGAGCAGGCCTCGCCGCCCGAGGACGGCGGCGCGCCAAATCGGGTCGACTCCCCGCGTGGTCCGCGGCAGAATGTGGCCGCGCCTCGAGGCGCCCGGGAGGAGTGTATGGGCAGGATCGTGTACGCGGCGGCGATGTCGCACGTGCTCTACCCCGACTACTACAGCCAGAACGTCGGACCGCACGGCCGGCGGATGGTGGAGGCGCTCATCGACGTGGTGCGCGACATGGGGCGCACGCTCGCCGCCGCCGCGCCCGACGCGCTGGTCGTAGTCGCCGACGATCATCTCAACGTCTTCTCGTTCGACGCGGTGCCCGCCCTCTGCGTCCGCGTCGGGCGATCCGTGAACCGCATGGTCCAGGACGACGCCATCGAGTTCGACCGGGCGCTCGAGGGCCTGCCCGAACGCTATCCCGTCCACGAGGACCTGGCGAACAGCATCCTGGAACGGGGGCTACAGGCCGGGTTCGACTTCGCGGCCTCGTGGTCGGCGCCGCTCGATCATGCGTTCCTGAGCCCGGTCTCGACCCTCTATGGCGCTCGACCGGTGCCGCCGCTCGTGCCCTTCTGGGTCAACTGCTTCGTGGCCCCGCAACCGACGGCTCAGCGCTGCTTCGCGGTCGGACGCCACATCGCGCGCGTGGTGGCCGAAGGTCCGTGGAAGGTCGCCGTCATCGCCACCGGCGGGCTCAGTCACTTTCCGGAGCTGTCGCTGGCCCGCGTGGGTCAGTCGGACGTCGCGTTCGACCGCCGCGTGGTGAAGTGGATGGAGGCGGGCAACTACGAGCCCATGACCGCGCTCACGGCCAAGGAGCTGCACGAGAGCGGGTCGCACGAGCTGCTCAACTGGCTGGTGCTCTTGGGCGCGGTGAGCCCCGCGCGCGCCCGCATCCGCTTCTTCGGCGAGATGGGGCGGATCGACCTCGCGGCCCTCGAGTGGGACGTGGCATGAGCCGCTACGAGACGAACGTCGTTCTGTATCGTCTGAAGAAGGATTCGGCCTTCCGCGACCGTTTCCGCGCCGACCCCGGGTCGGCTCTCGCCGACGCCGACCTCACTGACGAGGAGCGCGAGGCATTCATGCGCTGGGACACCCGCAAGCTGAACGACCTCGGCGGCTCGCTCCACCTCCTGATCTCGATTCCCGGCCTCGCCGGCCACTGAGGCGATCAGAGATCGAGGACCGCCACGGGATAGAGGAGCGTCACGGCGAGTGCAGATGATTGACCGACGACCGGAGCCGGAGCACGAGCCTGAGCGGCGTCCTACTCCGTCGGCTCGGCTCCTGGCGTTCCTCGCTCTGAATCCCAAATGTAGAAGCACCGTACGTGGAACTGAAGAGCCTTGGGGTAATGCTCGCCGATGCACTCCATCACGAGCTGGCTCTTCGCAAGAGTCTCACCGCACGCGTCGCAGGTTTCTCCGTTGGAAGGACCACCCAGGATCTTCGTGCAGTCGTGGCCGGGCAGAAGACCGCTTGCGAGTTTTTCCCGGATGAGAATGCGAAGCGACTCTTCGTTCATGAGGCCTGGCCTCGCGTGGCTGAATGCCGAAAGCCTAGCATGGATGGCTAAGCCACCGTCCAAAGAGACGTCCGAGCCGGCACCGCCGACGAGCCGTGTCTTCCCGATGGAGTTTCGGGGCGAGCGGGAAGTCGTCGGCCCGCCGTACACAGCAGCGGGCGGCAAGCTCGCTCATGCTCGTGTCCAGAGGGTCGGCGCGTGGTGTATCTGCTCGGCCTGTGACCGGTGCGCGTCGAAAGGAGAGCATAGGATGATCCGCCGTCACCGAGGATTCGCGACACTGTTCGTCACGCTCTACCTGCTCATCTCGGCTGCGACAGCCTACGCTGAGTGCGCGTGGGTGCTGTGGAGTGCATCAGACGGCGCCTCGCTCCCTGTCAGCGCGTGGGATGCGAAGTCGCGGTGCGAGGAAGCGAAAAATGAAAGGCTGCGCGCCCCCAGCGGTACCGTCGAGCGCAAGGACGTGTCGTTCGTCTGCCTCCCCGACACCGTGGACCCGCGCGGGCCGAAGGGGAAGTGAGGCTGGGTCTACCGCACCGAACGCTGCCGGACCCGTTAGACCGGGCGATCGGGGTGCTACCGTGGGCCGGCGTTGGTGGTGGATGCTGCACGGGACACGTCGAGGCCCCCCATGTAACTTACCTTAACTACAGCTCCCGCAGCGCGACCGCGATTCGCGCGCGAGAAGCGCGGATGGCCGGCGGTACCCCGCCCACGAGCCCCATCAGGAGCGCGAACACGAGGCCCCACGTCAGCAGAACCGGCGTCACCTGGAACGCGAACGCCAGGTGAGAGAAGGTCTGCCAGTTGATGGTCCCCGTCGTCAGGCCGTTGAGCGGCAGAACCGCCACGCAACCCAGGAGACCGCCGACGAACGCGATGCACAGGGCCTCGACGACGAAGGACACGACGATGCTGCCGCTCCCGAAGCCCAACGCGCGCAGGGTGGCGATCTCGCGCGAGCGCTCGGCCACGGCCGAGTACATCGTGTTCAGCGCGCCGAAGACCGCGCCGATACCCATGACCACGGCCACGATCGTGCCCAGGACCGTGATCAGCGTCGTCAGTTGGCGCGACTGCTTCGCGTAATAGTCGATTTCGCGATCGATCTGCACGGTCACACGGGGATCGGCGGTCAGCGCATCCTTGAATGTCGTGAGGGCGTCGGGGGACGCGAGGCGCGCCGTGGCCGACTGGAACATGTTCAATGGACGCTGGTACACCTGGCGGAGGACACTGAAGTCGCACCACAGCTCGGAATCGTACGCGGTGCCGCCGCTATCGAACACGCCCACCACGGTCCAGGTGCCACCGCCGAACCGGACGGTTTTGCCCAGCTCGAGGCCGACGTAGCTCGCCGCCACGTTGCGCCCCACCAGGAGCTCCGTCAACCCGGGTTGAAAGACGCGCCCGGCGACGATCTTCACCGTCGGGCGGACGGCGAGCGCTTTCGGCGAGACACCACGCACCTGGGCGTTTCCCTCGGTGTCGCGGCCCTTCAGCGGGAACGAGGCGATCACGACGACCTCGGGGCTTACGAGCGGGCCGGCGGCCCCCCGCTCGACCCCGGGCGCGTCTTCGATGACCCGCACCTGCTCGAGCATCACGCTGCTGTCCATCTCTGAGGTCGCGCCCGCCCGCCGGACGATCGCGTTGCGCGCGGACCCGGAGGCCACCAGCGTGGCCTCGAACCCGCGCGCCAGCGAGAGCATGGCGACGAACACGCCGACCGTCCCGGCAATACCCAGTACCGCCACGACGGTCGAGCTCCACCGCGCTCTGAGACTGCGCACGTTGTAGACGAGAGGGATGGCCACGTCAGATCCGCCTGAGCGCGTCGACGACCCGGAGCCGGCTGGCCGCGAGCGCCGGCAGGATGCCCGCCAGCACGCCCACCGCCAGCGCCAGTCCCAGCCCGAGGGCGATCGCATCGGGGGACAGGTAGAAGAACGGCAGCAGGCCGCCGGTGGGATCCCCGCGCAGCGTGAACAGCTTCGCCAGGCCGAGTCCGAGGCCCCCGCCGATCGCGGCGACGACCATCGTCTCCGCGATGACCAGCACCAGGACGAAGCCGTTCGAGAATCCCACCGCTTTCAGCACCGCCAGCTCCCGCGTGCGCTCGCGCACCGCGATGGCCATCGTGTTGCCGGTCACGAGGAGCAGCGTGAAGAACACGACGCTGCCGATGCTCATGATCAGGAGCTGGATATTGCCCATCTGCTTGACGAAGGAAGCGGCGAAGGCCTTCTCGGTGTCGGTCTTGGTCTCGGCGGGCGAGTTCGCGAACTGCTCGTCGATCGTCTTGACCAGACGCACGGCGTCGTCGGGGTTGGCGATGCGGACCGTGTACCAGCCGACCAGGCCCTTGCTGAACGACTTCCGCTCGTCGAGGTAGTCCCAGCGAAACCAGAACTGCGTGGTGTCGTCTTGCACACGCTGGCCCCGATAGATCCCACGAATGTTGAACTCCCAGTTCCCGGGAAAGATCGTGCCCCTGACCGGGATGCGGTCCCCGATCTTCCACTTGAATCGTTCGGCCAGGGCCTCGCCCACGATCGCGCCTTCCTTGTCCGTCAGGAACGCCTGCCACTGATCGTCGGGAACGACGAACTCGGGGAACATCTGCCGGTAGCTCTCGCGGTCGATGGCGAACTGCGGAAAGAAGTTGCGCTCGTCCTGATACACGCCCCCGAACCAGCTGGCGAACGTCACCTGCGTCACGCCGGGAATTCGCGCCAGGCGGTCGCGATACGCCAGCGGCAGGGGCTGGATGATCGAGACGCGGTTCAAGACCACCAGCCGGTCGACACCGGCCACGTCCACCCCCTGCTGGAAAGCACCGTCGACGACCGCCAGGATGCCGAAGAGAAAGAGGGCCACCGCGAAGGAGCCCGCCGTCAGGGCCGTGCGGGTCTTCTTCCGGAACAGATTGGTCAGGACGAGATGCAGGTACTTCATCGAGCCCGTCCCGCCGTCACGAGTCCACGAGCACGCCCTTCTCCAGATGGAGAACGACGCGCGCGCGCGCCGCGGCCAGCGGGTCGTGGGTCACCATCAGCACGGTCTTGCCGTGGTCCCGGACGAGCCGGTCGACGAGCTCCAGGACCTCGTCCGCACTCTTCCGATCGAGATCTCCCGTCGGCTCATCGCAAAGCAGAAAGGTCGGGTCGGCCACGATGGCGCGCGCGATGCCCACCCGCTGCTCCTGTCCTCCGGAGAGCTGCCGCGGATAGTGGTGCATGCGGTCGCCCAGCCCCACGACCGCCAGCGCGGTCTCCACATGCCGGCGCCGGTCAGTCTTCGAAAGCCTGGTCAGCAGCAGCGGCAGCTCGACGTTCTGGAAGGCGGTGAGCACGGGGATCAGGTTGTACATCTGGAAGACGAACCCCACGTGGCGCGCGCGCCACGTCGTCAACTTGCGCGTCGACATCCGCGTGATCTCGTCGCCCCCCACCGTGACGCTTCCGGCCGACGGCACGTCGAGGCCGCCCAGGAGGTTCAGCAGCGTCGTCTTGCCGGAGCCGCTGGGACCCATGAACGCGACGAAATCGCCCGCGTCGACGTCGAGGTTCAGCCCCTGGAGCACGTGGATCTCTTCGCCGCCCCGCTGATACGTCTTGCCGAGGCCACGCGCCCGGATCAGGCTGTTGCCGTCCCCCCGACCATCGATCCTGACCATCGACGCTCCTCACCGCTTCACGCGCGCGGCCTGCCCGTCGCGCAACCCTTTGACTCCGGTCGTCACGATCTGCTCGCCGTCGGACAGGCCCGCGATCACCTCGTGCTCACTGCCGCGCGCTTGTCCCAGGCGGACCGCGCGTCGTTCCACGCGTCCTTCGCGATGCACGAAAACCGCCGCCGCGCCGCTCTCTTCCAGCAACGCCGTCCGCGGAACCAGGACCCGACCCGCGGCCGGCGGCGCGCTCCGCTCCTCGCCGAGGAACGTGACCTTCACGCCCATGTCGGGCAGGATCCGGGGGTCCAGCCGATCGAACGCCGCCCGCACCTTGACCGTCGCCTTCTGCCGGTCGGCCGTCGGAATCACGGTGCGCACCTTCGCCGGAATCTGCCAGTCCGGGTACGCGTCGAGCACGGCCGTGACCGGCTGCCCCGCTCTTACGCGGGCGATATACGACTCGTTCACGTCCACCTCGATCTCGAGCGAGCCCATGTCGACGATGGTCGCGATACCCGTCCGTGTGAAGCCGCCGCCGGCCGACACCGGCGACACCATCTCGCCGCGCTGCGCGTCTTTCGAGACCACGATGCCCCCGAAGGGCGCCCGCACCGTACAGTTGTCGAGGTCCTGCTGCGCGACCTTGACCCGGGCCTCGGCGGCGCCGACCTGCTCGCGAGCGACGACGATGCGCGCCCGCAGGCTGTCCACGGCCATGCGCGCCTGATCGCGGGCCTGCTCGGCTACCAGCTTGCGATCCCACAGCTCATCGACCCGTCGCAGCTCGCGCTCGGCGTTCTCGAGGTTGACACGCAGGTCGCCCAGCGTGGCGGCGGTGGCGTCGCGATCCGCCGCCGCAGAAACCAAGCGGGCGCGCGCGTCGGAGTCATCCAGCTTCGCCAGCACCTGCCCCGCCTCGACGTGCATGCCCTCGTCCACGTGGATCTCGTTGACCCGCGCCGTGATCTTGGCGGCGATGGTCGCCCGCTGCCGAGGCGTGACGTACCCGCTCGCGTTCAGCAGGGCCGAACGGCCCCCCCTGTCCGCGCGCACCGTCGTCACCTCGATCTCGGGCGCCCTCTCTCGCAGCACGAACCACAGGACTGCCGAGACCACCAGCAACGCCGCCAGCCCGGCGCCAATCGGGCGCCACGTCAGGCGCTTCGTAGCACGCCGGGCGTGCTCGTCGATCCGGAGGGCCGAGAGATCAGGTCCCCGGGGCCGTTCCGTTACGTCAGACATGTCACCTTCCATTTCGCCGGGGCTTCGCTCTTCCCGAACGCGGGACCATTATCTACCGCAGCGACGTTGGCTTGCCGAACTTCACCTCAGGGATCTGCGCTCCAGAGGGCGTGCAACTCGCGATTCTGCCCGAGGGAGGAAGGCGCGCCTCAGCGAAGTATAGCAACTCACGCCAGGGTGGTCCGGCGGTCGGGCTACGCGTAGGCGCCGACGTAACGTCCACGTGTGGTGGGCCGTCATGTGGATGCTCTACCGGCGCAGGGGAGCCTCGAACGGCCCCCCCCAACTTCAGAGCGTCCCGGCAAAGCCGTGACGCTCCTCTAACCTCAATTTTCTCGGTGGCATCAGCCGCGGAGCTTGTTGGAGGCGTCGAGCGCGGCGACTTTGTAGCACTCGGCGAGCGTCGGATAGTTGAAAACCGTCTGGAGGAAGTAGTCGATTCCGCCCCCCAGGCCCAAGACAGCCTGGCCGATGTGCACCAGCTCCGTCGCGCCGGTCCCGATGACGTGCACGCCCAGGAGTCGCCGATCTTCCCGATGGAAGAGCATCTTGAAGAGGCCGCTGTCGTCACCCAGGATCTGCCCGCGGGCGATCTCCCGGTATCTGGCCACGCCGGTCTCGTAGGGAACCTTACGCTCGGTCAAGTCGTGCTCGGGCGCACCGACCATCGAGATCTCCGGGATGGCGTAGATGCCGATGGGAAAGTGTGCCGCCATGGGGCCGGCCTCGATCCCGAACGCGTGGCAGGCGGCCAGCCGCCCCTGCTCCGACGACGTGGCGGCCAGGCTCGGGTAACCGATCACATCCCCCGCCGCAAAAATGTGCGGCACACACGTCCGGAACGTTTCGTCCACCTTCAGCCGGCCGCGCTCGTCCGCGTCCAGTCCGGCGCTGGCGAGGTTCAGGGGACCGGTGGCCGCAATGCGCCCGGCCGAGAAGAGAACCACGTCGGACACCAGGCGCTTTCCGGACTCGAGGCGGATGACCGCCCGCCGTGGAGGGCCGTCGGACATCTCGATGGACTCGACGGTCTCTCCCAGGCGAAACGTCACATTCCGATGCCGCATCTGGTGGATCAGCTCCTCCACGATCTCGTGGTCCAGGAACTCGAGCGGCCGCTGGCGCTTCTCGATGAGCGTGACCGGGACACCCAGCGCCGAGAACATCGACGCGTACTCGATGCCGATGACGCTGCCGCCCACGACGGCCATCGCTCTGGGGATTTGCTTGAGCTTGACCACATCGTCGCCGGTGATGACCACCTCTCCGTCCGCGGCGACCCCGGGTGGCGGCGCCGGCTGCGTGCCCACGGCGATCACGATCTTCTCGGCCGAGATCCGCCGCCATCCGTCTCCCTCGCGCACCACGAGGGTGTGCGCATCGGAGAAGGCGGCCTCGCCCCGCACGATGGTCACGTCGTTGCGCCGGAGCTGATCCTCGATGACGTTCTGCTCACGCCCGAGGACCTCGTCGACCTTGGCGAGGAGCTGCTCCGCGGTCGGGCGAGCGTCGGGCGGCGCCGAGCGAGCACGGTCGTACCGGCCGGCGACACGGGTGAAAAAGAGCACCGCTTCCCGGAGCGTTTTGCTCGGGATCGTACCGGTGCCGAGACAGACCCCGCCGAGGCACTGTTGCTTCTCGACCACCGCGACGCACTTTCCAAGCTTCGCGGACTGCACGGCCGCCCGCTGGCCGGCGGGCCCGCTGCCGATGCACACGAGGTCGTAGTCGTATGTTCGCGGCATCCGTGAGACTCCCCGAAATGTGGTGCGCACCCGATCCGAGGCGTCAAATGTAGCCCGACGAGGGGGACGGGGAAAGGGGAAGCGCCCGGAAGGGTTGCCCGACCCCGCGTGCCGCATCGATGTTCCCAACAGGCGTAGTGGGCGATCACCTCAGGGTTTTGCCGCTTCGCGATTGAAATTTTATCCCGTTCTAGAGTCATTCGACTCGCGCGACTTCGTTGTAGTGGTCGCGAAGCCGGGCGACACCGCCGAGGGCTTGGCCGCGCGCTACATCGAGGATTACATGGGCGTCCGAACCTTCTCCGAGGGCCAGGAGGTCGTGATCCCCGAGCGCGAGTGGAATTCCGGAAATCCCGGGCGTTCCGTTCCAGCTACGCTGCGCGAAATAGCGTCCGGCGATGGACTTCCTTGGATCGTTGCGATCTGCGATCATCCCGACTACGAGAGGACCCCCAGGAATGATTCTCCACCGCGCAGGCCTACGCCAAGCTGAGCCAGCCCAACATCGTGACCATTGCCGCCCTCGGCGAGGCGGATGGGAACCTCTACATCGTGATGGAGCTGCTCGAGGGTGACGAGCTCCGGCAACAGGTCCCCCTCATGGTCCAGATCTGCGAGGGGCTGGAATTGCACGTAGCCTCCATTCCGGACAGCGACCTGATTAAAACCGCGCGGTTCGTGCTCGCCGCCAAGGCGCAGCTCCAGCCCGAGCGGCTTCAGGCCAGTCTGCCGACACTCATCAAGATCGGTCCGGTCGAGCGCATCAGGGATCTGGTCAATCTCAATCTCCCGGGCATCGCGCTGCGCAGCCTGCCCGTCGCGCCGCCGCAGATCCCCTATCACGCGGGATTTCTCTACTTCGAGCTGGATCGAGGCGCTGACCTCTGGAAAGTGACCGAGCAGTCGCGGGCGCTCGCGATGCATATCGCGGGCGAGTTCCCCGGACTCGAGCTCGAGTTCTGGGCGGTGCGCGGTGCCTGACGGCCCGTTCGCGGACCTAGGTCTCGACCGCACGGTCATCATGCCCGTGCCGGGCGGGCGACCGGCGCCGGGGCGACCGGCACCGGCCGAGCAACGCCAGACGCCCGCGGAGCAGGCGGAAGCGTTTGACGTCGCCTCCGTCAGCAGCGGACTCAACCCGCTCGTCGCCGCGGCGAACCGCCTGCTGAACGTCCTGCCCCAGTTGAGGTCGTCGGTGCAGCATCCGAACCCGACGGCGCTGCGTGACAGCCTCGCCCAGGGCATCCGACAGTTCGAGGCGCAAGCGAGGACGGCCGGCGTCTCGACGGAGAAGATCGTCGCCGCCCGCTACGCGCTCTGCACCCTGATCGACGAGACCGCCACCAGCACGCCCCTGCGCACCTCGGGCGCATGGGCGCACCAGGGTCTCCTGGCGCTGTTCCACGGCGAGACCGGCGGCGGAGAGAAGTTCTTTCAGCTCCTGGCCAGACTCGCCGAGAACCCTCAGGCCAACCTGGATCTCCTCGAGCTCATGTACGTCTGCCTCGAGTTCGGCTTCGAAGGGCGATATCGGATCGCCGAGGGCGGCCAGCGTCAGCTCGAGGCGATCCGCCAGCGGCTCCTCATGATCATCCGGAAGCAACGCGGGGAGTACGAGCGTGACCTCTCTCCGAACTGGCGTGGCGTCGCGGGTGTCGCCCAGCGGCGGCTCGGCTGGTTGCCGCTCTGGGTCATCGGGGCGGTCACGGCCGTGGTGCTGCTCGGCGTCTACGTGGGCTTCGACTGGAGTCTGGGCCGGGCCTCCGACAAGCTCGCGGCGGAGATCGCCGGCCTTCGCGTCGCCGCGCCCGTGGCGCCCAGGGCAGCAGCGGCGCCGCGGCTGGCGACATACCTCGCCGACGAGATCCGGCGCGGGCTCGTCAAGGTCGACGATCACATCGACCGGAGCGTGGTCACCATTCTGGGTGACGGGCTGTTCAAGCCCGGCGAGGCCACGGTCAGCGCCGACGACCAGTGGCTCCTCAACCGGATCGCCAATGCCCTCAGGAGTGTGCCCGGTCAGGTCGACGTGATCGGCCACACCGACAACGTGCCGATCCGCACGCTGCGCTTTCCGTCGAGCTGGGAGCTCTCCCGGGCGCGTGCAGAGTCGGTCGCGCGGCTCCTGGCAGCCGGCGTGGGCCCGGGGCGCATACGCGCAGACGGCCGGGGGGAGGCGGAGCCGGTCGCGGCCAACGACACGCCCCAGAACCGGGCCAGGAACCGCCGGGTCGAGATCACCCTCTACGTACCCGCAGGCGACACATCCGCGGCGGCGTCAAGCCCGTCCCCGCGGACGCCATGAGGTTCGTTCTCGCGATCTTGAAACTGATCTTCAACCGCTGGGTGCTGCTCGCCATCGGTCTGCTCGCGCTCGCCATCCTCGTCTGGTGGATCGGGCCCGCTATCGCGATCAGCGACTTTCGCCCATTCGAAGCGGAGTGGGTGCGCGTGCTGCAGATCGCGCTGATCGTGCTCGCGCCCGTCGCGCGGCTGGTCTGGAGATACGTCAAAGCCAGGCGCGCCAATGCGGCGCTGACGCGCGGTCTCCTCCAGCAGATACCGGCGGGAGGCGAGATCCGCGCTGACGCGTCGGCGGAAGAGACGGCGCAGCTCCGCAAGCGCTTCGAGGAAGCGCTCGGGCTCCTGCGGAGGCTCCGCTTCGGCACCGAGCGGCCCTCGCTGTGGGCCCGCATCCGCGCGCTCGGCTCACAGCAGCACCTCTACAATCTGCCGTGGTACGTCTTCATCGGCGCTCCCGGGGCCGGCAAGACGACCGCGCTGATCAACTTCGGGCTGCGCTTTCCGCTCGCGGACCGACTCGGCCGCGAGGCCGTCCGCGGTGTGGGCGGTACCCGCAACTGCGATTGGTGGTTCACCGACGAGGCCGTGTTCCTCGACACGGCGGGGCGATACACGACCCAGCAGAGCGACCGCGCCGTCGACGCCTCGGCTTGGCAGAGCTTCCTCCAGCTCCTCAAGAAATCCCGGCCGCGCCGCCCCATCAACGGCGTGCTGGTCACGGTGAGCGTGGGTGACCTTCTGCAGCAGTCGCCGGCGGAGCGCGAGGCGCACACCCAGGCCCTGCGCGTGCGCGTGCAGGAGCTCTACCAGATCCTGGGCGTGCGCATTCCCGTCTACGTGCTGGTGACGAAGACTGATCTTCTCGCCGGGTTCAGCGATTTCTTCTCCGCGTTCGGCAAGGAAGAGCGCGGTCAGGCCTGGGGTTTCTCGCTTCCCTTTGGGAAAGAAGGGCTCGACCCCGCCGCCATGTCGGCCGAGCTTCAGCGCCTGGAGGGGCGCCTGTACGATCGTCTGCCCGAGCGGCTCGAGGAGGAGCACGATCCGGCGCTACGGGCTCTGCTCTACGGCTTCCCCCAGCAGTTCGCCTTGCTGCGCGACCGCCTCGTCCAGTTCGTCGATGCGGCCTTCGCTCCGAGCCGGTTCGAAGCCACGCTCGTCTTCCGCGGCGTCTACTTCACGAGCGGCACGCAAGAAGGAAGTCCCATCGACCGTATGCTCCTGCCCGCTCAGCACCCGACCGGCCGGAGCTATTTTCTCACTCGGCTCCTGCGCGAGGTTGTGTTCCCCGAGGCCGGCCTCGGGGGGACCGACCTCCGCCGGGAGCGCCGCCGTCAATGGCGGCAGGTCGGAGCGGTGGCGGCATGTGTGGCCGCGCTGGTGGTCCTCACGCTGGCCTGGTGGGTCAGCGCCTCGCACAACCGGCGCTATCTCGCGGAGGTCAGAGTGCAGCTAGACGAAGTACAGAAACAAGTGACGGTGGTCCGCGCCGGCGCCCGAAGCGACCTCGCGGCTTTACTGCCGACGCTGAACGGTGTGCGCGCTCTCGCCGAGACACGCGCAACGCCGGATGCTTCCGTGCCCTGGTCGTGGCGCTTCGGTCTCTACCAGGGCCGCAAGCTCGAGGCGGCCACCGACGCTGCATACCGCCGGATGCTTCGGGACACCTTCCTGCCGTCGCTGGCCACGTATCTCGAGCAGTACCTCCGTCAGGAAGCCCCCGGCAGCCAGGAAGAGTCTTACGAGGCGCTGAAAACCTACATCATGCTCCACGACCCCAAGCATCTCGACGCCGAGGCCGTCTGGCGCTGGTATCAGACGCGAGGCGAGCAGGTGCTGGGTCCCGAGGTCGCGCTCAAGACCTTGAAGCCGCATTTCGACGCCCTCTACGACCGCGGGTGGGTGGATCCGATCGTGCCACGAAACGACGGGCTGATTACGCGCGTGCGCTCCGCGATCGGCCGCGACTCCCTCGCGAACCGCGTCTACGCGCGACTCAAGCGGGAAGCGGTCGAAGATCTTCGGGAGTTCACCATCCCGGACAAGGCCGGTCCCAACGCCCTGTTGGTCTTCGAGCGTGAGAGCAAGCAGCCGATGACCAGGGGCGTGCCGGGCCTCTACACCAAGGACGGCTACTACAAGCATTTCGCCGGACGCGTCGAGGTGAACACCCTTCAGTTGGCCGACGAGGAGACGTGGGTGTTGGGGACGGCCCGGGGCTCGGTCGTGTCGGCCACCGAGGCGGTGAGGCGGCTCTACCTGGAGGACTACCGCCGCCTCTGGCGGCAGTTCATCAGC
>WNEQ01001272.1_pt1 | contig 13506 bp, 12 predicted proteins | sample 5399971 | NCBI WGS metagenome assembly WNEQ01 (sample SAMN13153330, study PRJNA577476) | soil metagenome | isolation source: 20 cm grassland meadow soil 2 days after 1st rain plot 5 | place: USA:California | collected 2015-09-18
ACCGCGTGACGGTCGACGCGGAAGAGGTCGAGCTCACCGCAACCGAGTTCAAGCTGCTGCGCACCCTCATCGAGCGCGAAGGGCGCGTGCAGAGCCGGGCCCAGCTGCTCGAGACGCTCTGGCAGGCGCATCCCGATATCCAGACGCGCACCGTGGACATGCATGTGCAACGGCTGCGACAGAAGCTTGGCAAGGCCGGCGATTGCATCGAAACCGTCCGGGGCGCGGGCTACCGATTCCGACGCCCGCCCCCCGAGCTGCGCGGCCGGAAGCGCTCGTGAAGCTCGCCACGCGGCTGTTCGTCACGACGACCCTCCTCGTGGCCGCCGCCGTCGGCGGGCTCACCATCGCCGCGGACCGCCTGTTGCGACGCTACCTGGAGGACGAGATCGCCCGGGGCCTCGAGCGCGCAGCCCGCGTGGTGACGGCCCTCGTGCCGGCCGACTCGCTCTCCTGGCCCGAGTTCGCTCGCGAGGTCGGCGCCCGCATCGGTCAACGCGTGACGCTCATCGACGCCCAGGGCACGGTCCGGGGAGACACCGAATTCGATCGTGCATCGCTGGATCGGCTCGAGAACCACCTGGGGCGTCCGGAGGTGCAGGCGGCATTATCCATGGGCGTCGGCCGCGCTGAGCGTCTCAGCGCATCCACCAACGAGCGGCAGATGTATGTCGCGGTGCGCGACGGCCCGGCCGGGCTCGCCGTCGTCCGGCTCTCCACGACGATCGCCGCCGTGGACGCGCAAGTGGCCGCCGTGCAGGGCACCGTGGCGCTCGTGGGGCTGGCCGCCCTCCTCGCCGCGGGGGTGCTGGCCTGGCTGCTCTCCCGGGAGGTCCTGAAGCCGCTCGTGCAGCTCGGTGGCGCCGCCCGCGCGATCGCCGACGGCCGGCCGCCCGCGTTCCCCAACTCGCACGTCCCCGAGGTCGCGCATCACATCGTCGCGCTCCGCGCCATGCACGCGCAGCTCGACCAGCGCTTCACCGACCTGGTACGCGAGCGCGAGGAGACCGCGACGCTGATCGAGACCATGGCCGACGGCGTCGTGGCGGCCGACGCCCGCGGCACGATCGTCACCCTCAACCGCGCGGCGCGGCGCCTCCTGGGCTACGGACCCGATGATCCGTTTCCCGCGCTCGCCGAGCTGTTCCACGAGAAGGCGGCCCGCGACCTGGTGGCGACCGTGCTCAGGGGCACGAAGCGGAGCCGCAGGAGCTGGAGCGCGTCGGGCGCACCCTCCTGGTCACCGGCCGCGCCCTGCCGAACGGGGGCGGGCTCCTCGTGATTCGCGACGTGACCGAGCTGCGGCGCCTCGAGGCCGTGCGCCGCGACTTCGTCGCCAACGTCTCCCACGAGCTCAAGACGCCGCTCACCTCCATCGCGGGATACGCGGAAACCCTCGCCACCGAAGCGAGCCCGGGGACCCAAACCGAGCGCTTCGCCCGACCCATTTTGAGCAACGCGCGCCGGATGCACCGCCTCGTGGACGATCTCCTGGACCTGTCGCGCATCGAGTCGGGCCGCTGGCAGCCGCATCCGGAGCTGGTGGACGTGCGAGGGCTCGCCGGCGAAGCGTGGGCCGCGTTCACCGACCGGGCGGGCGAGCGGCGGATTCAGTTCACGGCGGGGGCGGGTGACGTTCACCACATCACGGCCGACCCGGACGCGTTACGGCAGGTGCTGACCAACCTGCTCGACAACGCGTTGCGACACACGCCACCCGGCGGCCGCATCACCGTGTCGCTCGAATCCGCTCCCGGTGGCGTAACCGTGTCCGTGGCCGACACCGGCTCGGGGATCGCCCCGGAGCACCTGCCCCGCATCTTCGAGCGCTTCTACCGCGCCGATCCCGGCCGCTCGCGCGAAGAGGGCGGCACCGGACTCGGCCTCGCGATCGTGAAGCACCTGGTGGAGGCGCACGGCGGGCGCGTGGAGGCGCACAGCACGCTGGGCAGGGGCACCACCATCCGAATGTTCTTCCCCGAGGCCGAAGTAGCGGCCTGATCAGGCGTTACTAATCCGTCCCATGGTAGTCACCGGGTTTCGGTGCACGATCGTGACAATCGCCCGCCTTCCGTGAGCACCGTCCCAGGATAGATTAGCGGCGTACCCGCAGCACGTACTTTTCACCCCTCGATGGCATCGTGACCGCAACAGCGACGACAGGCGTGCATCCGGCGGCACCCCCAGCCCCGGCGAAACCTGCCCGAGAGCCGTCCGCCTTCCCGCGTCTCGCCGCGATCGACATCGGCACCAACTCGATCCGCTTGGTCGTCGCCGAAGTGCAGCCCGACGGCACGTATCGGGTGCTGGACGAGGACCGGGAGATGACGCGCCTGGGACGGGGACTGTACCGCGACGGGCGCCTCGGCGACGCTCCGATGCAGCAGTCCCTACAGGCACTGGGACGGATGAAGGCCATCGCGGACGGCTTCGGGGTGGCCGAGCTGCGCGCGATCGCCACCGCCGCGGTGCGCGAGGCGGCGAACGGACGCGACTTCGTGAGCGAGGCGTGGCGCCGCCATCGCGTGCGCCTCGAGGTCGTGCCGGCCGAGGAGGAAGCGCGGCTCGCGTTCCGCAGCGTCACCCGCCATTACGATCTGGACGACCAGTTGACGGCGATCGTGGACATCGGCGGCGGCAGCTGCGAGGTGATCCTGGCCGCGGGCGGCGTGGTCGAGCAGGTCGTGTCGCTCCCGCTCGGCGCCGTCCGGCTCGCCGAGCGGTACGGCAAATCCGATCCGCTCAAGCGCAAACACTGGAAGGCGCTGCGGCGCGCCATCGACCAGACCATCGAAGACGCGATCGGAAAGCCGCCGTTCGCGGCCGACATGATGATCGGCAGCGGCGGCACGTTCACCAATCTCGCCGAGATGGCCCAGGCCGAACGGGACGGCAAGGTCACGACCGCGCGCGACTATCAGCTGAGCCGCGCCGAGGTCACGCGCCTGGTGGCTCGGCTGCGGGAGACGCCGCTCGAAGCCCGCCGCCAGATCCCCGGCCTGAATCCCCAGCGCGCCGACATCATCCTCGCCGGCGCGGCGGTCATCTCGCGCCTCACGCGCTGGCTCGGCACGCAGCGCGTGCTCGTGAACGATCGCGGCGTGCGCGACGGCGTGCTGTTGTCGATGATCGACGACATGTCGGGGGTGACGCCCACGGGCCGGGTCCAGCCGCCGGATCGCCTGGAGCTGGTGCGCCGCTTCGCCCGCAAGTGCCGCTCCAACGAGCGGCATTGCGAACAGGTCGGTCGCGTGGCCGTGGAGATGTTCGACGCGCTGCGGGACGCCTATGCGCTCCCGCCGACGGGAGCCGATATGCTCCGGGCCGCCGCGCTGCTCCACGACATCGGCTACCTGATCAACCACGAGCGGCACCACAAGCACGCGTACCACCTGATCACGCACGGCGACCTGCGCGGCTTCTCGGCGCGCGAAATCGAGCTGATCGCCAACGTCGCGCGCTATCACCGCCGGGCGTTCCCCAAGAAATCGCACCCCAATTTCGCCCGCCTGGACCGCGGCGAGCGCCGCCTGGTCCGCCGGCTCGCCGGCATCCTGCGCGTGGCCGACGGTCTCGACCGGACACACGGCCAGCTGATCGAGCGCGTCCGGTGCCGCATGGGCGACGGCTGGGTGCGCATCCATGCAGCCGCCGCCCGCGACCCGTCGATCGAGCTGGAGGACGCGAAGCGGAAGGCCGGGCTGTTCGAGCGGGCGTTCAAGAGCGATGTGGACCTGGTGTGGTCGCGGCCGAAGGGCCGGAGCTGAGCGTGCCCGACCGCGTCCCCCCCGCGTTCCCGCCGGACCACTACGTCAACCGCGAGCTGTCGTGGCTCGAGTTCAACGCGCGCGTGCTCGAGGAAGCGGCCGACCCGTCGAACCCGTGGCTCGAGCGGCTCAAGTTCCTTGCCATCTTCTCCTCCAACCTGGATGAGTTCTTCGAGATCCGGGTGGCGGGGCTGCAGCAGCAGGCCTACGCCGGCGTGGAGCCGCAGGACTATGGGGCGGACGGGATGGCCCCGGCCGAGCAGTTGGCGGCCATCGACCGCCGCGCCCACGAGCTCGTGGCCGAGCAGTACCGCATCCTGAACGACGAGGTGCTCCCCGGCCTCGCGACGGGCGGCGTGCAGCGCGTGCGGCTCGAGGATCTGACCGATGCCGAGCGGCGACACGTGGACACCCTGTTTCGCGCCAGCATCGCCCCCGTGCTCACCCCGCTCGCCATCGATCCCGGGCACCCGTTTCCGCACGTCCACAACAAGAGCCTCAACATCGCCCTGGTGGTGGAGCGCAAGAACGGTGGGCACAAGCGACGCCACTTCGCCGTGGTGCAGGTCCCCGCGGTGCTCGACCGCGTGGTGATCGTGTCCACCCACGGCGAAGGACGGGTGCGGTTCGTCCTGCTGGAGGACATCATTGCCCGCCACCTGGGCGAGTTGTTCGGCGGGCTCCGCGTGGTGAGCCACACCGTGTTCCGGGTCACTCGCAACACCGACCTCACAATAGAGGAAGAGGACGCGGAGGACCTGCTCGAGATGATCGAGGAGAGCCTGCGGCAGCGGCGCCGCAGCGACCCCGTCCGCCTGGAGATCTCGTCGGACGCCGACGAGACCTTCGTCGGGATGTTGACGGAAGCGCACGACCTCGAGGCCCGCGACGTCTACCGCGTGCCCGGCCCGGTGGACGTGACCGCCCTCACGGCCCTGCACCGGCTCGACGGGTTTCCGGCGCTCAAGGACGAGCCGCTGGTCCCCCGCGTGGCGCCTCCGTTCGCGCAGGGGCGCGACATGTTCGACGTGATTCGCGCGCAGGACGTGCTGGTGCACCTGCCGTACGAGTCGTTCGGGTGCGTGGTGGATTTCATCGAGCGCGCCGCCGATGATCCGCAGGTCCTGGCCATCAAGCAGACGCTGTACCGCACCAGCGGGGCGAGCCCGATCATCTCCGCGCTCGCCCGGGCGGCGCAGAACGGCAAGCAGGTGACCGCGCTGGTCGAGCTCAAGGCTCGCCGGGACGAGCAGAACAACATCACGTGGGCGCGCATGCTCGAGCGGGCGGGAGTCCACGTGGTATACGGCATCGTGGGTCTGAAGACGCATTGCAAGGCCGCGCTGGTGGTGCGTCGCGAGGGCGACGGCATCCGTCGCTACGTCCACCTCTCGACCGGCAACTACAATCCGACGACGGCGCGGGTGTACACGGACCTCGGCCTCTTCACCGCCAATCCCGACATGGGTGAAGACACGAGCGCCCTGTTCAACCTGCTCACGGGGAACGCCGAAGGTTACCGCTGGAAGAAGCTCGTGGTCGCGCCGGTCGGCATGCGCGAGCAGGTCATCGGTCTGATCGAGCGCGAGGAGCGTAACGCGCGCGAGGGCCGCGCCGCGCGGATCATCGTGAAGATGAACGCCCTCGTCGAGCCGTCGGTCATCGACGCGCTGTACCGCGCGTCGCAGGGGGGCGTCGCCATCGATCTCGTGGTCCGGGGCATCTGCTGCCTGCGTCCCGGGCTGCCGGGCGTGTCGGAGACCATCCGCGTCACGAGCATCGTGGACAAGTACCTCGAGCACAGCCGCATTTTTTACTTCGAGAACGGCGGCAATCCCGAGGTCTTCCTCGCCAGCGCCGACTGGATGCCGCGCAACTTCTGGCGCCGGATCGAAACCCTCTTCCCGATCGAAGATGCGTCGCTCCAGGCGCGCATCGTCGGCGACATCATCCAGCCCATCCTGAGCGACACCGTGAAGGTGCGTGAGCTGTCCTCGGACGGCACCTACCGGCGACGCACCCCCGGCGAGGGCGAGACGCCCCTGCGGTCGCAGATCGCCCTCCAGCACCTGGCGCGCGAAGCCGCGCGCGAGAGCACGGACGTCCGTCCGCGCTTCGTGCCGATCGTGCGGCGCCCCGCGCCCCGAACCCCACACGGCGAGCCCGCGCCCGCCTGACGAGCCCGAATGCGCCTCTTGGTCGTGCGGCACGCCATCGCCGAAGATCGTGAGGCGTTCGCGCGTTCGCACAAGGACGACGCGGACCGGCCGCTGACCGCGGAGGGACGGCGCAAAATGGAGCAAGCCGCGGTCGGTTTGAAAGAGCTCATCCCCGAACTCGACTTGTTGGCCGCGAGCCCCTACAAACGGGCGCTCGACACCGCGGAGATCGTCGCCGGCGCCTACGGCAGCCTGACGGTGGAGCGGGTGCCGGAGCTGGCACCGGGCGTGGGCGTGGACCGCGTGATCGGCTGGCTCACGGGACGCCACGCGCGCGGCAGCGTGGCGGTCGTGGGCCACGAGCCCGATCTCAGCCGCCTCGTGTGCACCCTCCTCGCCAACACGAACGGACCGTTCCTGGAGCTCCGCAAAGGCGCCGCCTGCCTGCTCGAGTTCCCCGGTCCCGTAGGCAAGGGCGCAGCCACGCTCGACTGGTTCCTCGGTCCCAAGCACCTCCGGCTTCTCAGCAGCGCGCGTGACTGAGCGCCCCGAGAGCCTCCTCACGGACCCTGCACCGAGGGCGGCCCGCCGAATCGCCCTGTCGCTGCTCGACGCCGCGAGCGCGGCGCGCGAGCGGCTCACGAACGCAGACGACGCCGAGGCCCTGCACGATTTCCGGGTCGCGATGCGCCGGCTGCGCAGCACCCTCCGTGCTTATCAGCCGCAGCTCATCGCGCTGGTGCCGGCCAAGCTGCGCCGCCGGCTGCGCGAGCTGGCCCGCGCGACCGGCGAGGCGCGCGACGTGGAGGTCCAGATCGCCTGGTTGGACCGCCGCCGCAACGAGCTCCCGCCGGCACGACGGGCCGGGGTCCCCTGGTTGTTGGCCCGGCTCACAGAGCGACGCGAGCGGGCCTACCGGGATATCCGTGAGCGGATCGCTCCGAAGTTCGAACGGTTGGCGCGTCGTCTCCGCCGAGCACTCGAGTCCCCGTTGGCCCCCGACGCGACGCTGCCTCCGTCGCTTGGGTCGTTGATCGCCGAGCTGCTCCTAGACCAGGCGAGCGACCTGGAGCGGCGGCTCGCGCTCATCCGATCGCCGGGCAACCACGCCGAAGCGCACGCGGCGCGCATTCGCGTGAAGCGGGCGCGGTACCTACTCGAACCCGTCGTCCCGGAGGCCGCGCCGGCGGCGCCCGTGCTGCGGCGCCTCAAGCAGGTGCAGCAGCTCCTGGGAGATCTCCACGACCTTCACGTCATGATCGTGCGGCTCGGGGACGCGGCGGCAGCGGCGGCGGCGGAGCGCACCCGCCGGCTGCACGAGCTGGCCGTCGGTGGTGCTCGCGCGACGGCAGGGCGCGGCCCAAAACCGGCGACGAGCGGCCTCCTGGCGCTCGCGCGCGTGGCCCGTGCGACCCAGGAGCGATTGTTTCGGCGGCTGGTGAGTCGTGACCTGGCCCGCGCCGTGCCCGCCGAGCTCGCGGCCCTCGCGGCAGAACTCCGACCGCAGGCCGGCCTGGCGCTCACGCCGGTCGCCGAGTGGCCGAGCCGCGCTCCGGCACGTCCCCCGCGCCCGTTACCGGCTCGTTACACACACCGCGCCGGGGCGTGACACGCCGGCATTCGCTTCCCCACCGATGCAGGTACACCACAACCCATTGCTCCAGGAGGGGAGACAGCCAATGACGTTTTCCATGCGTCGGGCGCTCGGGGTGGCCGTCGTGGCCGCAGCGGCGGGCGCCAGTCCGCTCGCTGCGCAAGGGACTCAACCGCCGCAGGTCTCGGTCGGCGGCGTGGTCTACACGCAATACGTTTACCAGTTGAAAGACTCCGTCAATCACTTCAACAACTTCGATATCACGCGCGCGTACGTGAACGTGCTCGGGAAATTCTCGGGCGGCGTCGGCACGCGGGTCACAGCCGACATTTACCGCAACGCCGACGGTTCGCTCGGTTACCGGCTCAAGTACGCCTTCGCGACATACACGCCACAGGGCAGTCCGCTCACGTTCAAAGTCGGCCAGATCCACACGCCCTGGCTCGACTGGGAAGAGTCGTTGTGGGACTACCGCGTGCAGGGACAGATGGCGATGGAGCGAGCCGGCTACATGTCGGCGGCCGACTTCGGGGTGGGCGTGGACGGCAAGTGGGGTCCCGACAAGGTCAACTTTCAGGTCGCGGTAGTGAACGGAGAGTTCTATAGGAGTCCAGAGGTCGGCCAAGGGAAGGATGCGATGGCGCGTCTGTCCATGCGGGTGCTTGACACGGATGACTCCAGTCGCGTGGGCGGTCTACGCGTGACGGGCTACGCCGGCTACGGGCGGGCCGCCGGGGGCGCGGAGCGCAACCGCTACCTGGGCATGGTGTCCTACCGGTCGAAACACCTCACCCTCGCCGGGGAGGCTGCCGCGGCCCAGAGTGGCCCCCTGGGCACGATCAACGGCCACGTATACAGCGCGTTCGGCGTCTATAAGGTCCCGGACTCCAAAGTCGCAGTCATCGGTCGCGTCGACATCACGCACCTCCAGGCCGGTGCCACCGACAAACAGACCCGGTTCATCGGCGGTGTGTCGTATCAGTTGTCACCGAACTGGCGGCTCCTCGGAGACTGGGACTACGCGAACTATCAGACCGACCCCTTGAATGCCGCGAACTACGCAACGCGGTCCCAGGCCCTGTTCCAGACCCAGTTCACGTTCTAACTCGGACGAGATCCCATATGACGCAAACACGCTGGCTCGTACTTGCCGCCCTTGCCGCCCTTGCCGCCCCTGCGGCCGCGCAGGTGAAGCTGAACGGCGCGGGCGCCACGTTTCCGAACATCATCTATCAGGATTGGATGTTGACGTACAACAAAGCCCACTCCGACGTCCAGCTGAACTATCAGTCCATCGGCTCTGGCGGCGGTATCCGGCAGTTCTCCGACGGCACGGTGGACTTCGGCGCTAGCGACGCACCCATGAAGGACTCGGCCATCGCGGCGATCAACGGCAACGTCCTGCATATCCCTACGGTTCTGGGCGGCGACGTGCCGACCTACAACCTGCCGGAGGTGACGGCGACCCTGCGGTTCACGCCCGACCTCCTCGCCGACATCTTCCTGGGCAAGATCACCAAGTGGAACGACGCCCGCATCGCCGCAGCGAACCCGGGCGTAAAGCTCCCGGGCAATGACATCGTCGTGGTGCACCGCTCCGACGGCTCGGGCACGACCTTCATCTGGACGGACTATCTGTCGAAGATCAGCCCCGAATGGGAGCAGAAGGTGGGTCGGGGCACCTCGGTCAACTGGCCAGTGGGCCTGGGCGGCAAAGGCAATGAGGGAGTGACCGCAACTGTGAAGCAGACGCCCGGCGCGATCGGTTACGTCGAGCTGGGCTACGCGATGATCAACAAGCTCCCCGCCGGGGCGGTGCAGAACAAAACCGGCAAGTTCGTGACGCCGGCGCTGGAAAGCATTACCGCGGCCGCCGCCGGAGCCATGCGCGCGATGGACCCGAGCACTGACTTCCGCGTGTCCATCACCAACCCGGACGGCGACCAAGCGTACCCGATCGCCAGCTTCACCTGGTTCCTGCTCCGCAAGCAGTTCGACGATGCCTCAAAGGCGACGGCGCTCGTCAAGTTCGTCTGGTGGGCCGAGACGGAAGGCCAGTCCCGAGCCCAGCCCCTCGGCTACGCCCCCCTGCCCAAGCAGCTGCGGCCGTGGATCGAAGCCCGGTTGAAGACAATTACGGCCGGCGGGAAGCCGGTCTGGACAACGGCAGCTCGGTAACCCTCCAAACCGACTGCCGCTCCCCCCCGCATGGCGGTATGCGCCTGCGGGGGTTTTTTGTGCGGCGCCGTTACAGTCTCGTGACATAAACCGGATACGTTCCCGCCCATGACGACGGTCCCGCTGGAGCCGGTGGCAGCCCCCGAGCCGCGCTGGCAGGCGCTGCGGGGCACCAACGTGGCCGACCGGTTGTATCGCGGTGTGCTCACGGCGCTGGCCCTGACGCTGCCCCTCCTGCTCATAGCGCTGGTCTCGGAGCTGGCGGTCAGCGGCTGGCCGGCGATCCGGCACTTCGGCTTTTCCTTCTTGTGGACTTCGGTGTGGGACCCCGTGGCGGGGATCTTCGGGGCAGCACCGATGATTTTCGGCACGCTCGCGTCATCGCTGCTGGCGCTCGTCATCGCCGTCCCGCTCGCGCTGGGCGTCTCGATTTACCTCACGGAGTTCGCGCCAAAGTGGCTGCGGCAGCCGGTGGCATTCCTGGTGGAGCTCCTGGCCGCGATCCCGAGCGTGGTGTACGGCCTGTGGGGGATTTACGTACTGATCCCGTTCCTGCGCACCGTCGTCGTGCCACCGCTCCGGGCGGCGTTCGGCTGGACGCCGTTCCTGAGCGGCGTGTTCTACGGGAACTCGCTGCTCGCGGGCTCGGTGATTCTCGCCATCATGATCGTGCCCTACATCGCCGCGGTCTCCCGCGAGGTGCTGCTGGCTGTCCCTGTGAGTCAGCGCGAGGCGGCGCTCGGTATGGGCGCCACCCGATGGGAGGCGGTGTGGACCGCGGTGGTCCCCTACGGACGGGCCGGACTGATCGGCGCCGTGATCCTCGGCCTGGGACGGGCGCTGGGCGAGACCATGGCGGTGACGATGCTCATCGGCAACCGGCACGACATCGGTCTGTCGGTGCTGCAACCCGCCTACACCATGGCGGCGGCCATCGCCAACGAGTTCAGCGAAGCCACGACCGATCTGTATCTGTCGGCCCTGTTCGAGGTCGGACTGATCCTGTTTGTGGTCACCGTAGTGGTCAACGCGCTGGCGCGGCTCCTGATTTGGCGCGTCGCCCGCGGGACGGCCGTGGGGAGCCGCGCCCTGTGAACGCGCGGCGCTGGCGTCGTCGGCTCACCAGTGGCACCATGACAGGCCTCGTGGGGCTGCTCTCGTTCCTCGCCGTGCTGGCCCTCGTGCTCATTCTTTCGGACCTGGTCATGCGAGGCGCCTCGTCGCTCGACTGGAACTTTTTCACCCGCAATCCCGTGCCCGCGGGCGAAGCGGGCGGCGGAGTGGCCAATGCCATCGTGGGAACGGCGATCGTCGTCGGGCTGGCCGCGCTCATCGGTCTCCCGATTGGGATCGGCACCGGCCTCTATCTCGCCGAGTACGGCTCGGGCCGCGTCGGCTGGATCGTGCGGTTCGTGGCGGACGTCTTGAACGGCACGCCGTCCATCGTGGTGGGCATTTTCGCCTGGACCTGGCTCGTGAAGCCGATGGGCCATTTCTCCGCGCTCGCCGGCAGCGTGGCGCTGGCGGTGCTGATGGTGCCGATGCTGGCCCGGACCACCGAGGAGATGGTGCGCCTGGTCCCCCATTCGCTGCGCGAGGCCGCCCTGGCCCTGGGCTATCCGCGCTGGCGCACCTCGCTCCGCGTGATCGCCCGCACGGCCCTCGCCGGGATCGTGACCGGCTGCCTCGTGGGCATCGCCCGCGTGGCCGGGGAGACCGCGCCGCTGCTCTTCACGGCGCTCGGCAACTTGAATTTTTCGACCAGCATCCTGCAACCGATGGAGACGCTGTCGCTCCAGATCTACGTGTACGCCACCGGACCCTTCGACGAGTGGCACCGCCTCGCCTGGGCCGCGGCGCTCGTGTTGATGGGACTGGTCCTGCTGCTTTCCCTCGCCGCCCGCTGGGCGATCCGGCAACGTCATGGCGCCGCCCGCTGACGCCCGGCTGCAGCTCCAGACCGCGCGGCTTACGGCACTGTACGGCCGCCGGGCCGTGGTCAAGGACGTGTCGATCCTGTTCCCCAAGCACACGGTGACCGCGTTGATCGGCCCATCCGGGTGCGGCAAGACGACGTTCCTGCGCTGCCTGAACCGCATGCACGAGCTGTCGGAGGGGGGCTGGATCACGGGCAAGGTGCTGCTCGACGGGCAGGACGTGTACGATCCCAGCATCGATGCGGTCCAGCTGCGGCGCCGCATCGGCATGGTGTTCCAGCGGCCCACGCCGTTCCCCACCATGTCGATCTACGACAACGTCGCCGCCGGACTGCGGGTGAACGGCCGCCGCCCCCGCGCCGAGATGGATGCCGCGGTGGAGGGTGCGCTGCGGCAGGCCGCGCTCTGGGACGAAGTGAAGGATCGCCTGCGCCAGAGCGCGCTCGCCCTTTCGGGCGGCCAGCAGCAGCGCCTCTGCGTGGCGCGGGCCCTCGCTCCCGAGCCCGAGGTGCTGCTGCTGGACGAGCCCACGGCGTCCCTCGACCCGGCCGGCACTCAGCACATCGAGGAATTGTGTCACGCGCTCAAAACGCACTACACGATCGTGATCGTGACCCACAACCTCCAGCAGGCCGCGCGCATTTCCGATTACACCGCCTTCTTCTATCTGGGCGACCTGGTGGAGCTCGGCCGCACCGAGGAATTGTTCACCAAGCCGACGAAGGAGCAGACCGAGGCGTACATTACGGGGAGGTTCGGATGAGCGTCGCCGTGGAGCCAATTCACCAGCCAGCCCCCGCCGTGCCCCGCCTCGCGGCCCGGCCTGCACCCGCGGCCACACCCATCATCGACGTGCGGACGTACAGCTTCTGGTACGGCGCGACCCAGGCGCTGTTCGACGTGACGGTCGCCATTCCCCGCCGTGCCGTGACCGCCCTGATCGGGCCTTCCGGCTGCGGCAAGAGCACCTTCCTGCGCTCGGTGAACCGGTTGAACGAGCTGATTCCGAACACCCGGCGCACGGGCGACATCCTGCTCGAGGGCGTCTCGGTGTTCTCGAAGGGCACCGATCCCGTCGCGCTGCGGCGCGAGGTGGGCATCGTATTCCAGGCCCCGAACCCTTTTCCCAAGAGCATCTTCGACAACGTGGCCTACGGCCCGCGGTTGAACGGCCTGGCGCCGGAGCGCGAGATGGCGGAGCGGGTGGAGCGGGCACTGCGGCAGGCGGCCCTGTGGGACGAAGTCAAAGACCGGTTGCAAAGCCCCGGGACCGGACTGTCGGGCGGCCAGCAGCAGCGGCTGTGCATCGCGCGCGCCCTGGCGAACGAGCCCGAGGTGCTGCTGTTGGACGAGCCCTGCTCCGCGCTCGACCCGGGAGCCACGCAGCGCATCGAGGAGCTCCTGGTGGAGCTGAAGCAGAGCTACTCGATTCTCATCGTGACGCACAACATGCAGCAGGCGTCGCGCGCCTCGGATTTCACCGGGTTCTTTTACCTCGGCCGCCTGATCGAATTCGGCCCTACCAAGCAGCTCTTCACGAGGCCCGCGGACGAGCGTACCGAGGCCTACATCACAGGACGGTTCGGATGAGCGCCTCCCCCACGGCGGCACACCGCCACTTCCACGACGAGCTCTCGGAGCTGAAGGCCAAACTCCTGACCATGTCGGGCGAGGCCCAGGATGCCCTGGGCCGCGCGCTCGACGCGCTGCTACGCCGCGACGGCGACCTCGCGGCCCGGGTGATCGCCGGCGATCACGCCGTCGACGCCCTCGAGCTCGAGATCGAGGAGACGGTGATCGACCTGCTCGCCACCCAGCAGCCGATGGCGCGGGACCTGCGCCTGCTGGTGGCCGCGACCAAGATCGCGAAC
>WNEQ01002023.1_pt1 | contig 13448 bp, 10 predicted proteins | sample 5399971 | NCBI WGS metagenome assembly WNEQ01 (sample SAMN13153330, study PRJNA577476) | soil metagenome | isolation source: 20 cm grassland meadow soil 2 days after 1st rain plot 5 | place: USA:California | collected 2015-09-18
ACCTCGCGCGGATCGCCGCGATCTGGAACCGCGAGGTCCTCTGCAGCGACTCGACCACCGACACCGAGCCCAGGGACCCGGCCGCCCAGCGCGAGTGGTTCGCGAGGCACGGCGAGCGCTATCCGGTCGTCGTGGTCACGGTCGCCTCGGACGGCGCCGAGCGCGACGGCGACGTCGTCGTCGCCTACGGATCGCTCTCGCCGTACCGGTCCAAGCCGGCCTTTGCGCGAACGGTCGAGGATTCCGTCTACGTCGCGGGCGAGCACCGCGGCGCCGGGCTCGGCGGCCTGATCCTCGCCGAGCTGATCCGGCGCGCGCGGGCCCTCGAGCACCACTCGATCGTGGCGCGGATCACCGCGAGGAACGTCGCGTCCCTCCGGCTGCACGCGCGTCACGGCTTCCAGCCGGTCGGCGTCGAGCGCGAGTCGGCGTTCAAGCTCGGCCGCTGGCACGACGTCGCCATCATGCAGCGACGTCTCGAGTCGCGCTGACCGAGCGGCGGCGCCGAGCGCCGACGGCACGCGACCGATCGTGGGCCGCACTGAACCCACTCACCGCTCTCGAGAGGAGGACGACGACATGAGCCAGCAGCTCGACCACATCATGAAGATCACCGAGCGGCCATCGCCCGTGATGGTCAAGGGCGCCGGGTCGTGGCTCTGGGATCGCGACGGCAAGCGGTATCTCGATTTCGTCCAGGGCTGGGCGGTGAACGCGCTCGGGCACTCGCCGCGCGTGGTGCTCGACGCGCTGAGCGCGCAGGCCTCTGAGCTGATCAACTGCAGCCCCGCGTACTACAACGAGCCGATGGCGAGGCTCGCCGGCCTCCTGGCTGAGGCCTCCGGGCTCGATCAGGTCTTCCTCTGCAACAGCGGCGCCGAGGCCAACGAAGGTGCGATCAAGCTGGCGCGGAAGTGGGGCTCGTGTCATCGCGACGGCGCCTGGGAGATCATCACGATGCAGGGCAGCTTCCACGGCCGCACGCTCGCGACGATGGCCGCCTCCGGCAAGCCGGGCTGGGACGATCTCTTCCCGCCGAAGGTTCACGGATTTCGCAAGGTTCCGCTGGGCGATCTCGGCGCCGTCGCCGCCGCCATCACGTCGCGCACGGTCGCGGTCCTGCTCGAGCCGATCCAGGGCGAGGCCGGCGTTTTCCCGGCCGGCGACGATTACCTGCGCGCGCTCTCGGCGCTGACGAAGGAGCACGGCCTCCTCCTGATCCTGGACGAGATCCAGACCGGGATCGGACGGACCGGGCGCTTCTTCGGCTACCAGCACGCCGGCATCACCCCGGACATCGTCACGGTCGGCAAGGGCATCGGGGGCGGTGTCCCGCTCGCGGCGCTCATCGCCTCGGGCCCCGCCAGCTGTTTCGAGTACGGCGATCAGGGGGGCACGTTCGGCGGCAACCCGCTCATGGCCGCGGTCGGGTGCGCCGTCGTCGAGACCGTCGCGCAGCCGGAGTTTCTCGAGTCGGTCGCCGCGACCGGCGCCTACCTGATGGCGCGCCTGCGCGCCCTCTCCGGCGAGCTGGGCCACGGCGAGGTGCGCGGTCGCGGTCTGCTCCAGGCCCTCGAGCTCCCGGCACAGGACGCCAAGAAGGTTTCGGCGGCGGCGCGCGACCACGGGCTCCTGCTCAACGCGCCGCGCCCCGACACGCTCCGCTTCATGCCGGCGCTCACGGCCTCTCGCGACGAGATCGACGCGATGCTGACGATCTTGAAATCGAGCCTCGGCGAGCGGCGCGTGTGACGGAGCCGAACGACGGGCGGCTCAGCGAGTCGCCGGCGCGCGGTGCTCGAGCTTGCGCAGGGTGGCCGCGACGTCGATGCGCCCGGTGAGCACCGGCGCCAGCGGGTCGCCCATCTTCTCCAGGCGCGCCGGCAGCGTCTTGATCGTGAAGCGCGCTGGATCGAGCTTCGCGGTGACCTCCTCCCAACGGAGCGGGCACGAGACCGGCGCGCCCGGCAGCGGGCGCGCCGAGAACGGCGCGACGACCGTCTGGCCGCGGCCGTTCTGGCCGAAGTCGATGTAGACCTTGCCGCCGCGCGAGCGCAGCGGCCGGGCGATCGTCGAGATCTCCGGCTCGGCCTCGACGCCCATCACCGCGAGGAGCCGTGCGAAGGTGCGCGTGACCTCGTAGTCGTAGCCGGCGCCGAGCGGCAGGACGATGTGCAGGCCGGTCGCACCGGAGGTCTTCACGGAGCTCGGCAGGCCGAGGTCGTCCAGGATCCCGTGGAGCGCGCGGGCGACCTTGACGACGTCGGTGAACGGCGCGCCCTTGGGATCGAGGTCGAGCACGAGCCAGTCGGGATGGTCGAGCGACGCCTGACGCGAGCTCCAGAGGTGCAGCGGGATCGTGCCGAGATTGACGACGTAGCGGAGGCTCTCGCGATCGTCGACGATGAAATAGTCGATGTCGCGGTCCACGTCGCTGGCGTGGATCCGCGCGGTGCGGATCCACGACGGCGTCCACTCGGGCGCGTCCTTCTGAAAGAAGGACTTCCCCGTGATCCCGTCGGGGTAGCGCGTGAGCACCAGCGGCCTGTCTTTCAAGTACGGCAAGAGCCACGGCGACACCGCCTCGTAGTACTCGATCAAATCCGACTTCGTATACCCCTCATCCGGCCAAAACACCTTCTCCGGATTCGTGATCGTCACCCGCCGCGCATCCGCTACGCTCGCCAGCTCGGCGCCTGCGCGACCTTCCCCCCCGCCTGCGCTCGCGCGCCGGCGATCCGTCTCCCGCCCGCCGTGGGCTGCCGACTTCGAACGTCCGGTCGTTGAGGTGCGATCGCCCGAGCCACCGCGTGCGGGCGAGCCAGGGGCGGGGGGCACGGGACCGGCGGAGTGGGACCCCCTCGTCCCGCCCGCAGCTCGAAGAGCTGCGCCGGCCGCACGCGTACCCGCGGGCGTCTCGCGCACGCAATCTTCGGGGCGTTTGTCGTCGCGCAACCCGAGGAACGCGGGGTGACGGATCCCGCCATCGCGCGTCCACTCGGTGAAGCGCACTTCACCTACCAGTCGCGGCTCCACCCAGTGGTGCCCGCGTCCGACCGGCGTGCCGCGCGCGAACGGCGAGGTCGGACGCGCCAGCGGACGGAGCTTCTCGCTGATCGTCTTGAGCGCCCGCTCGTCGAATCCGGTGCCGACCTTGGAGACGTAGACCAGCTCGCCCCGGTCGTACAGGCCCAGGTGCAGGGCGCCGAAATGCGCCCGCGTGCCCTGGGGCGCCGTGTAGCCGCCGATCACGAACTCCTGGCGCAGCTGACACTTGATCTTCAGCCAGTCGCGCGAGCGCTTCGCGGAATACGGGCTGTCGCGCTTCTTCGCGACCACGCCTTCCAGACCCTGCTCGCAGGCGGCGGCGAGAAAGTCCGCGCCGTGCTCCAGCACGTGGTCGCCGTAGTAGACGACGCCGCGCGGCGGCACCAGGAGCTTCAAGCACTCCTTGCGCGCCTCGAGCGGCAGCCGACGCAGATCGCGGCCGTCGAGCCCCAGCGCATCGAAGAAGACGGCGCTGACCGGGACCTCGCCCCGCGCGCGCTCGATGTCGGTCGGACGCGTGAGGCCCATACGCTCCTGCAGGCGCTGGAAGCTCGAGCGCCCGCGCTCGTCGAGCGCCACGATCTCGCCGTCCAGCACGAAGCTCTCGAGCGGCAGCGCGCGCAGCGCGGCCGTCACCTCGGGGTAGCGGGTCGTGACGACCTGGCCGCTCCGTCCACGAAGCTCGATCGCGTCGCCGGCGCGTGAGGCGAGGACGCGGACCCCGTCGTACTTGATCTCGAAGAGCCACGACGCGTCCGACGGCGTCTCGTCGACGAGGGTCGCGAGCATCAGCAGATCGCCGTGCGGGACGATCTCGCCGCGCGGCGCCTTGAGCTCGCTCAGGCGGCGGCGCAGCGTCTGCACCCGGCTCGCGCCGTCGCGCAGCTCTTCGATCGTCAGGCCCGAGAGCACCGATTCGGGATAGCGCTCGGTCGGCTCCGTCTCGCCGGCGTACTCGTCGGACTTCTTCAGCAGGAGCCAGTCGCGGTCCTTGCCGCTCATCCGGGCCAGGGTCCATCGCCCCTTGAGCTTGAAGCCGAACAGCTCGAACTCGAGCTTGCCGCGCGCGATCTGCTCGCGCGCGGGCTCCGGCTTGAGGAGCTGGAACCGGCCGGCGTCCCACACGATGGACGGGCCGGCTCCGTAGCTGCCCTCTGGAATGACGCCCTCGAAGTCGGCGTACTCGATGGGATGGTCTTCGACGTGCACGGCCAGGCGCTTCTCGTGCGAGCGCACCGAAGGGCCCTTCGGCACGGCCCAGCTCTTGAGCACACCGTCGATCTCCAGCCGCAGATCGTAGTGGAGCCGTCGCGCCGAGTGCTTGTGGATCACGAACCGGCTGCCGCCGGTCGGGCCGGGCCCGCCGAAGGGCTCCGGGGTCGCCGCCGGGTCGCGCTTGCGCCGGTACTCCGCGAGATCGCGGCTAGCCACGGAGCACCATGATCACGGAGAGCGAGGCCATCAGGTTGTCCGCGGCGTGCGCCGTGATCGAGGGCAGCAGGCTGCCCGTCCGCTCGTACGACAACGCCCACAGCAAACCGCTCCAGAAGACGGCCGCGAAGCCGAGGGCGCCGTAGCCGTGCGCGACGGCGAACATGGCCGCGCTGAGCGCGGCGGCCGGCCCCACCGCGAACCTTCGGCGGAGGGTTGCGAACAGGAGCCCGCGGAACACGATCTCCTCGAACACCGGGGTGAGCACGACCGTGTCGAAGATCGTCATCCCGACGAGGGGCCGCGATCCCCAGACCAGATCGCGGTCGAACCATTCCGTCCAGTGCGCCGAGAATCCCAGCCAGCGCCCGGCCATGTCCATGATGACCTCGCCGAGCTGGCCGAGCGCCAGCAAGGTGAGGATGACGAGCACGAGCCGGCGCGCGCCGGCCGCGGCGGGCGCCAGGCCGAAGCTCTCCGTCAGGCGAAGCCCCGACGGCCGCACCAGGAACAACCAGGCGAGGAAGATGAGCGGGGCGAAGGACAGGTTCGTCGTGGCGCCGATGAGGACGCGGGAATATGCGCGGTCGGGCAGGAACGACGACGCGAGGATGATGACGGATCCGATCGCCCCGCCCCAGACCAGCACGAGGACTCCGGTGCGCCCGCGCCAGGGCGGCGGCAGGACGGCGCCGCCGACCCGGTCGAACGCCCGGCGGCGCACGGCGACCCGGACGAGCAGGACGACCCCGACGACGATGAGCACCAGCTCGACCGCGACGGTCGCGCGCATGCGGGCGAGCAGCCGGCCGGAGCGCTCCGCCTGCGCCGCCGTCGCCGCGGCCAGGAGATCCGGGTCGCCGACGCGCGTCGCCAGGCGAGTCGCGACCCGGTCCCTGAACCAGCCCGGCTCGAGCGCTTCGGCGAGGGCCTCTTCGACGTTCGAGCCGATGTCCGCCTCCACGTCCTCGTCGAGATAGGCGGCCCCGATGAGGAGCGCGAACACCGGCAGCGGGTCGACGCGGCGCGTCCATTCCTCGGTGCGGCGCCGCAGGCTGTCGATCCGTCCGGATTCGGCCTCGAGCACCGCCAGGTGGAGATCGATGCCGGGATGGGCCGATTCCCGGGCGAGCTCCTCGTACCAGCGGAGCCCCTCCGCGACATCCTCCGCCGGATCGCTCGACAGCACGCGATACACGAATCGCTCCCACGCCGGCGCGCGGACGACCGCTTCGTCGATGTCCATCGTGCGGCCGACGATCAGCGCGAGCGCGCGCTCCGGCTCCTCGATGCCGTCCACGCGCGATCCGGTGAGCTGGAGCCAGGCCATCATCGCGATGAACGAGAGGAGGACGAGCCCCGCGAGCGTCGTGACGAACCAGACGAGCAGCGGGCGCCTGGGCTCGGGAGCCCCGATATCTTGCCGCTCGACGGCGGCCGGTACGCTATCCATGGGAGAGTTCGGCCCTTCGCGCATGATAGGGAGCATCGTGCTATCGTGCAATCCATGGCGCCGCACTCGATCGGCTCGGGAACGATCTCGTTCGGACTCGTCTCGATTCCCATCCGGCTCTACACCGCGGCCTCGTCGGCGAACGTGGCGTTCAACATGCTGCACGCGAAGTGCGGCTCGCGGATCAAGCAGCAGACGTTCTGTCCGGTGTGCAACGAGGTCGTCGATCGCGCGTCGCTCGTTCGCGGCTACGAGTTCTCGAAGGACCAGTACGTGCGGGTGGCCGACGACGAGCTGAAGGGGCTCGAGGGCGAGGCCTCGAAGATGATCGACATCGCCGAGTTCGTGCCGCTCAAGTCGGTCGATCCGATCTACTTCGAGAAGTCCTACTTCCTCGGACCGGACAAGGGCGGCGACAAGGCGTACCGGCTCCTCGCCGACGCGATGGACAAGCAGGGACGCGTCGCCCTCGCGAAGTTCGTCATGCGCGGCAAGGAAAGCCTCGTGCTCATCCGGCCGGCGCAGGGCGGCCTCATGCTCCACACGATGTACTTCGCCGACGAGGTGCGCGACTTCGGCGAGATCGACCGCGGGCAGTCGGCGAAGATCAGGCCGGGAGAGCTCGAGCTGGCCTCGCAGCTCATCGACGGACTGTCCAACGACGAGTTCCACCCGGAGCAGTACGAGGACGAGTATCGCCACCGGGTCCTCGATCTGGTCAATCAGAAGGTCGAGGGCAAGGAGGTCACCGTCGCCGCCGCCGAAGCGCCGCGGGCCCAGGTGATCGACCTGATGGAGGCGCTCAAGGAGAGCCTGGCCAAGCGGGTGGCCTCGGGCGAGAAGCGGCCCCTGGCCAAGGCCAAGCGGTCCGAGGAAGCCGCCCCCGCACCCCCCAAACGAGCCGCCGCGAAGAAGTAGCGTTCGGGGGCCCGGGCGTTAGAATGGGTTTGGGCCCCCAATGCCCAGAATCGCCGTCGAACCACGCTTCCAGGTCGAATACCTGTCGATCCTCGACAGTGACGGGAACCTCGACACCGCGCTCGAGCCCAAGCTCGCCGACAACGAGCTGAAGTCGCTCTACCGCGCGATGCTGCTCGGCCGCCGCCTGGACGAGCGCATGGTGCGCCTCCAGCGCCAGGGACGCATCGGGACCTTCGCGCCTACCAAGGGCCAGGAGGCTGCCCAGATGGGCAGCATCTTCACCCTGCGGCCGACGGACTGGATGGTGCCATCCTTCCGCGAGACGGCGGCGATGATCTGGCGGGGCTGGCCGATCGAAAAGCTCCTGCGCTTCTTCGCGGGCCACCTCGAAGGCGGCCAGCCGGAGCCCGACCAGCACGACCTGCCGATCACGATCCCGGTGGCGACCCAGCTTCCCCACGCCGTCGGTCTCGCCTACGCCGCGCAGTACCGGGGCGACGACGTGGTCGTGATGGCCTACTTCGGCGACGGCGCGACCTCCGAGGGCGACTTCCACGAGGCCCTGAACTTCGCCGGCGTCTGGCACGTCCCGGTCGTCTTCGTGTGTCAGAACAACCAGTGGGCGATCTCGGTGCCGCTGAAGAAGCAGACGCACTCGCGCACGATCGCGCAGAAGGCGCTGGCGTATGGGCTGCCCGGTCTCCAGGTGGACGGCAACGACATGCTCGCCGTCTACGCCGCCGCACGCGAGGCGGTCGACCGGGCGCGCGCCGGGGACGGCCCGACCTTGATCGAGTGCGTGACCTATCGCCTCGGCGTGCACACGACGGCCGACGATCCCACCAAGTACCGGAGCGACGCGGAAGTGGCGATGTGGGAGCAGAAGGACCCGCTGACCCGCTTCAAGGCCTATCTCGAGAAGCGCAACCTCCTCGCGGAGGGTCTCGAGCAGCACGTCGACGAGGAGATCGCAGAGGCCATTCGCCGCTTCGAGGCCACGCCGCCTCCAGATCCCCTCACGATGTTCGACCACGTCTACGCCGAGCTCCCGTCGGACCTCGCGGCCCAGCGCGACGCGATGGCCGCGAGCGATCCCGTCGTGCCGGCGCGCGAGGGCGCGACCGCCCCCACCCAGCCGGGGGCCACGCCGATGCGGGGCCAGCGGCTGACACGGCGCTGACGCCATGGCCAAGCTGAACATGGTCAAGGCGCTCAATCAGGCGCTCTTCCAGGAGATGGAGCGCGACGGCGACGTGCTCGTGCTGGGCGAGGACGTCGGCGTCGACGGCGGCGTCTTCCGCGTGACCGACGACCTGCAGCGGAAGTTCGGCTCTCAGCGCGTCATCGACAGCCCGCTCGCGGAGGCGGCCATCATCGGCACGGCGGTCGGGATGGCGCTCTACGGCCTCAAGCCCGTCTGCGAGATCCAGTTCTCGGGCTTCGCGTTCCAGTGCTTCCACCAGATCGAGAACCACTGCGCGCGCTACCGGATGCGCTCGCAGGGGCGCTTCCACATCCCGATCGTGATCCGCATGCCGTACGGCGGCGGCGTCCGCGCCCTCGAGCACCATTCGGAGTCCGAGGAGCAGTTCTACGCGCACATCCCCGGGCTGAAGATGGTCGTGCCGTCGGGCCCGCGCAACGCGCGTGCGCTGCTGGCCGCCGCCATCCGCGACCCCGATCCGGTGATCTTCTTCGAGGCGAAGTCGCTCTACCACGCGGCCAAGGAAGAGGTGCCCGACGAGAGCGAGGTCATGCCGATCGGTCGGGCGCAGGTGGCGCGCGAGGGCAATGCCCTCACCCTGATCGGGTACGGCGCCATGCTCCGCGTGGCGCTCGAGGCCGCCGACGTGCTCCGCGACGAGGACGGCGTCGCCGTCGAGGTGATCGACCTGCTCACGATCTCGCCGCTCGATCGCGAAACGCTCGTCGCCTCGGTCCGGAAGACCGGCCGCGCGGTCGTCGTTCACGAGGCGCCGAAGAGCTTCGGTCCAGGCGCCGAGATCGCCGCCTCGATCATGGACGGCGCCTTTCTGTCGCTGGAGGCGCCCATCCGCCGCGTCACCGCGCACGACGTGCCGTTCGTCGGCTTCGCGCGCGAGAAGGCGAACGTCCCCGACGTGCCCCGTGTCGTCGCCGCCGTCCGCGAGACCCTCGCGTTCTGAACCGGTGAGGAGCTCGTAGCCGGATGCCCCGACCGTTCGCGCTTCCGGATCTGGGCGAGGGGCTCACCGAGGCCGAGATCGTCAAGGTGCTCGTCAACGAGGGCGACGTCCTCACCGAGGACGCGCCGCTGCTCGAGGTCGAGACCGACAAGGCTACCGTCGAGATTCCTTCCCCGTTTGCCGGACGCGTGGCGCGCATTCACGTTCGGCCTGGGCAGAGCGTCAAAGTTGGGGACGTCCTCGTCACGTTCGAGGACGCGGTCGGTGCGGAGCCCGGGGGTGGGGGCGGGCCGGCGCCGGCAAACGCGACGGTTCGCTCGACTGCAATGGCGCCCTCATCAGGATCGGTCGCAGCGGGCCCGGTGCCTGCGACTCCGGCGACGCGGCGGTTGGCGCGGGAGCTTGGGGTCGAGCTGCGCGCGGTTCGGGGTACGGGGCCGGGCGGGCGCATCATGGATGACGACGTGAAGGCGGCGGTCGGCGCGGCGGGCCGGCCCGGGGCGGCGGCGGGGGCCGATGGGCTGGCTCCCGAGCGGCCGGCGGTGGCGAGGCCTCTGGCCGCGGTCGGCGTCGAGCCGCCGGCGCTGCCGCGGTTCGAGCAGTGGGGGCCGGTGGAGCGGCAGCCGCTGTCGCACCTGCGCCGTACGATCGCCGAGCGCATGACGCTCTCGGCGACGCTCATCCCGCACGTGACGCACTTCGACCGCGCCGACATCACCGAGCTCGACGCGATCATCCGGCGCAATGTCGAGCCCGCGCGCGAGCGCAGCCTCACGCTCACCTTGACGAGCTTTCTGCTGAAGGCCGCCGCCCTCGCCCTGCAGGAGCACCCGCAGTTCAACGCGAGCCTCGACCCGGCGGCCGGCGAGCTGATCGTCAAGCGCTACCATCATCTGGGCGTGGCGGTGGCGACCGAACGGGGCCTGATCGTGCCGGTCATCCGCGACGTCGATCACAAGCCCCTCGTCGAGGTTCAGCGCGAGCTGGCGGCGCTCGCGCAGCGGGTCCGCGAAGGCAAGGCCACGCTCGAGGACCTGCGCGGGGGCACGTTCACGATCACGAACATCGGGGCGCTCGGCGGCACCGGCGCGATCCCGATCATCAATTATCCCGAGGTGGCCATTCTGGGCGTCGCCCGCGGGCGGGAAGAGCCGGTGGTGCACGAGGGCAAGATCGTGCCCCGCATGCTCCTGCCGATCTCGCTCACGTTCGACCATCGCGTCGCCGACGGCGCCGACGGCGCGCGCTTCGCCGCCGCGATCGTGCGGCGCCTCGAGCGTCCCGAGCAGCTTCTGCTGGATTGGTAGCTGGATCTGCTGGAGCGGTGATTGGTCTGGTTGTGCAACTGCAGAAGGAGGAGACCCTGATGCCCGACCATCGAGACACCTGGTCGAGCGGCAACGCCTATGAGCCCTATGTGGGGCGCTGGAGCGGTCTCGTCGCGCGGGAGTTCCTGCGCTGGCTCGACCCGCCCGAGAGCCTCCGCTGGCTCGACGTCGGCTGCGGCACCGGCGCGCTGAGCGAGGCCATCGTCGCGCGTTGCTCGCCCGACGCCGTCGTCGGCGTCGACCGGTCCGAAGAGTACCTCGAGTACGCTCGCGCGCGCGTGACCGATCCGCGCGTCAGCTTCCGGCCGGGCGACGCGCAGGCGCTGCCCGTCAAGGACGGCGAGCACGACGTGGTCGTCTCCGGGCTCATGCTCAATTTCGTGCCGGACCAGGCGCACACCCTGGCGGAGATGAAGCGGGCGCTGTCCCCCGGCGGCACCGTCGCGGCGTACGTCTGGGACTACGCCGGCGAGATGCAGCTGATGCGCCGCTTCTGGGACGCGGCCGTCGCGCTCGACCCGCCGGCGCTCGAGCTCGATGAGGGCCGGCGATTCCAGAACGCCCGGCCGGGGCCGCTGGTCCAGCTCTTCGAGTCGGCCGGCTTGACGCAGGTCCGTGTCCTCGCGATCGACGTGCCGACGGTCTTCAAGGACTTCGACGACTACTGGAAGCCGTTCCTCGGCGGCCAGGCGCCGGCGCCCGGCTACTGCATGTCGCTCACCGAGGAGCGCCGCGCCGCGCTCCGCGAGCGAATCAGGTCGACGATGCCGACCAAGCCCGACGGCAGCATCCATCTGATCGCCCGCGCGTGGGCGGTGCGCGGCCAGGTCGAGTAGGAAGGATCGCGCCGTGGTGATGGGCGATCTCGTCGTCGAGGTGGACGTGGCCGTCGTGGGCGGAGGGCCCGGCGGCTACTCGGCGGCGTTTCGCTGCGCGGAGCTGGGGCTCGAGACCGTCGTCGTCGACGCGGGCAAGCGGCTCGGCGGCGCCTGCCTCTTCGAGGGCTGCATCCCGTCCAAGGCACTGCTCCACGTCGCGGCGCTCATCGAGGACGCCGAGCGCGCCCGCGAGCTCGGCGTCGATTTCGGCGAGCCGCGCGTCTCGCTCGACCCGCTGAGAAAATGGAAGAGCGAGCGCGTCGTCGGCCGCCTCGCGCGCGGCCTCGCGTCCGTCGCCAAGGCCAAGAGCGTCGACGTCATCGGCGGCCGCGCCGTGTTCGAGAGCTCGCGCGAGCTCTACGTCGAGGGCGACGAGCCGCAGAAGGTGCGCTTCAAGCACGCGATCGTCGCGACGGGCTCGGCGCCGGCGCAGCTACCGGACCTGTCGCTCCCCGGCGATCGCGTCATCGACTCGACGGGGGCGCTCGAGCTCACCGAGGTGCCCGAGCGGCTCCTCGTGATCGGCGGCGGCTACATCGGTCTCGAGCTCGGTCAGGTCTACGCCGCGCTCGGCAGCCAGGTGACCGTCGTCGAGATGACCGACGGGCTCCTGCCGGGCGTCGACCGGGCCCTCGTCCAGCCGCTCGCGCGCCGCTGCGAGAAGCTCTTCGCGAAGATCCACCTCGGTACCAAGGTGACCTCGCTCCGCGAGAAAGGCTCGGCCGTCGAGGCGCGCCTCGAGCCCGGCGAGGCGCAGACCTTCGATCGCGTGCTGGTCGCGGTCGGCCGGCGATCGGCCAGCGCCGGGCTCGGGCTCGAGCACACGCGGGCGAGCGCCGACGCGCGCGGCTTCCTCACCGTGGACGATCGCTGCCGCACGGCCGACCCGGCGATCTACGCCGTGGGCGACGTCACCGGCGAGCCGATGCTCGCCCATCGCGCGATGCGCCAGGGCAAGGTCGCCGCGGAGGTGATCGCCGGCCGCCCGGCGGCTTTCGACAACGTCGTTGTGCCGGCGGTCGTGTTCACCGATCCCGAGGTCGCCTGGTGCGGGCTCACCGAAGCCGACGCGGAGCGCGAGGGGCGCCCCGTGAAGATCGCCAGGCGCGAGTGGGCGGCCTCGGGACGTGCCCTGACCCTCGGCCGCACCGACGGCCTGACGAAGGTCATCGCCGATCCGGACACCGGCCGCGTGCTCGGCGTCGGGATCGTGGGGCCCGGCGCGGGCGAGCTCATCGCCGAGGGCGCGCTCGCCGTCGAGACGGCGATGACCGTCGAGGATCTCGCGGCCACCATCCACACCCACCCGACGTTGTCGGAGAGCCTGATGGAGGCCGCCGAGTCCCTGCTGCGAGAGCCTCGCTGACCCGGCCTATCGCGGCGTCACGTCGAAGGTCGTCGGCGTGCCCCGGCGGGGGGACGCGCTCGCCAGCAGGGCCGAGAGCTTGGTCCGCTGCTCCGGCGTGAGCTGGGCCTTCCCCTCCTCGATCGTCTTGATACGAGCCAATCTCAGATCCGCGCGCTGCCGCTCGACGTCGCGCACCTGCGCCTCGACACCGGCGAGGTCCACCGGGTCCGCCTGCAGCGTGGTGGTCACCGCAGTCTCGGCCGCGCGCAGGTCGGCCTCCCGCCGGGTCGCCTCACGCTGAAAGTCGGCGCGTAGCTTCTCGAGGCTCTGAACCTGGCTGGTGCTCAAGGCGAGCTCCTGGCGCCAGTTGAGCATGAGCGTGATCAGCGGCCGCTCGGCCGGCGAGTCAACGCGCCGGAAGTGGTCGCGCCAGCGCTCGCCGAGCCCGTGCACCTGCCCGACCAGGTCGTCCAGGGCGCGGTTGAGCTCGTCATGGACCACGGGGGTCACGGCGACGGATTCCGCGGCGAGGACCGGGGAGACGGCGCCGAGAATCACGACCGATACGACGAAGAGTCGTTTCAGCACAGGCATCTCCAGAAGGTGAGGGTTCGCCCTCGACGAGATTCGGGACGGACGCCGGGCGCGAAGCGTTTACCCGGCTCGCCTGGCGCCGTTGGCGAACAAGTACGGCCCGTCGAACTGGCCGATGTAGCTCGTGTGAGTGATCAGCCCCGTCTCGGGGGCCCAGACGTGGAGCTGGCACGCGGGTGGCTCCATCGTGAACGCCAGGGGCTGGTCCTCGAGGTCGAGCGCCACCTGGTGCGCCGTGCCCGGAGCGGTCGTGGCGAGCGTGCCGCCCACGAGGGCCTGGAT